>Ga0126373_10004395_pt1 | contig 10773 bp, 5 predicted proteins | sample PanSoiMetPlot_11_FD_92545 | JGI IMG/M metagenome (GOLD analysis project Ga0126373, IMG submission 92545) | Tropical forest soil microbial communities from Panama - MetaG Plot_11 | ecosystem: Environmental > Terrestrial > Soil > Tropical forest > Bulk soil | place: Panama | collected 2016-02-17
CTGAACCGGCCGGCCAATCCGCTCGGCCTGCAAAGCCCGCGCGGCCAGCCCAGCGGCTCGAAGATGCCTTCTCCGAGCCATCATGAGGAAGTAATTGGATTGGTCTCTATGGAATGCGATTCTTTCGTTGAACCCTCCCTTTGGCATGGCTCCTCCTTTATGCGTCTGGCCAGCACCCGCTGATGGCCAGGGTCCTAGGACAGCACAGCGCAATTGCTTCGGCATCGCCAAGCAAAAGTCCAAAGCCTAAAAACGCCCTACCGATTCTACGATAGATCTCCTCATCCAAGTCTGTCAAGGTCCGAGAGGGCGCTCAACCGAGCATCCTCACCATCGCGCAGGCGAGACCATCAAGGATTTGTAGCAGATCGTGAAGGAAAGCCTTTGACGTCGGCCTGCTGAGGGAAAGGATAAATTAGCATGCTCAGTTCAGCTGTATCCAAACCCCTGCGCGAAACGCTTTACCTCCGGCGAGAAACCACTAACATCCGCACGCCAGCTAAGCGGGCCTTCGAGACTTCTGGATCGTACCCAATCCGGGTGTACAAGAGGGGCCTTGCAAAGAAAGATGTCGCTGCCGAAGGAGGCTGAGCTTGGGCCCAGGCCAGCATACGCTGAGAGCTCAGGATGCTTCATTCTCTCCACTGCTTCAGCATCCGTGCGGACGCCCAGCCATGCTGCCACAGAACGAAGACCTTCATCTCCGTTCGCGACCAGATCCTCACCCTTAACAGTTCTGTGTTGTTGTTCCGGTATCGATGAGAGAAATCTCGTTATGGTCATATTGAGTGAATACCAGGCACCTTGAGGGTCTAGGACGCCTCCGATGTCGGTGGGCTTTGCTCCTGGCTGTGGATATGAGGTTAGCTGCACAAGCCAGTGCGACGCCGGAAGTGGCTGATCGCTCGCTGCCTCACGCAGGGCTTGCATTACAGATTGACAATAAAGTCGCGGATGGCTGACAAGATGAAGAAAGCGTGCAGTCGGGAACATGGCAAAAGCACGCCGGAGCGAATCGGGGCTATATACGATGCTTGGGCTCTTCTCCACCGGGGTAAGTGGCCTCAGCCGATCAGCGATCGCTTCGAGCATAAGGCCGGTCGTGTAGTGCGCCCTGCGCCGGAGCCAGCCGCGGGCGCGGCTGGCTGTGCGATCGGTCTGCCCACCGAAGTATAGTTCCGCTACGGCCCGTACAAGACCGTGATCCATATCGAAGCTTTCCCTGGTGCACAGTTCCCACCAGTCTGCCATAGTTTCCACCGAGAACAGATGGAGCTCTGGCAGGGCATACATCTCCGGATGTTGTCCCAACATCGCGCACACGATCCAGCTGAATGTGCATGGCGGCGCGAGTATAAAGACCGGATCTGCTGTATTCAAACGGCTCTTTCCTCTTCATCCTCAACGGGAAACGCAGTCTGCTGTGGCCAGTGGCTGTGCGCAGTCATGGTAAGCCGTGCCGGGCCAGATGTGTCTTGCTCGTCATAATCTTATATGTCATACGCCGTTTCACGAGCCAGCATATCATCCGAGTCTCATTTGCGGCAGGTCGAAAGAAGGCCGACGGCTCCGCGTAGATCCTTTCGCAGCACGTAGGTAGATGTTACGAGCCACCGGGTTTTCCGTTTCGACAGCCAGGGATTGCAAAGCTTGCTGGCTAATGCGATGAGCGCGCCAGTTGCTCGGCAGCGCTGTAAGAACGATGTCACTTAGCTCCAGCGCCAGCTGATTCTGGCCTTCGCCCAAAGCCCGCGTTGCGCGGTCAAGTAGGCGCGCCGGACCTTCAGTCGCATCGAGCAATGCTTGATGAAGGACCGAACGCGGGCTTGAATTCAATGCTGCCGGATTGAGGTTGTACCAGCCGGTATACTGCGAGAAGATGCCCGTGACAGACCATGCGACAGTGCCGTAACGCTCCCGTAGGTAGGGCAGGCCAGCCAATCGGGGCGGAAGCGCCACGTGACGGATGATCTCATCAAGTGATCTGCCGTGATTGATTTGATTAACTGTCTCGTCGTGAACGTGGCGGATTGCCTGAGCATAATTCGCGAGCACCGTATCGATTTCCGCAGCGCCGGAAAGAGGGGCACCGTGAGATGGGACCAGGTAACGAGGCCGCAGCGCCCGCATCCGGTCCAGCGATTCCGCCCAGGCCAGAACTGGCCTGGGCGGCTTCATGGGATTGCTGAGCATGGGGAAGCTGTTATAATACAAATCGCCAGGAAATAGCATGCGCATCTCCGGAATCCAGACCATCAAATGATCAGTGGATTCACCTTGCGTATGATACAGCTTGAAGCTTAGGTCGGCCAATTCAAATTCGTATTCTTCATCGACAAGTATATCGGGTGGCAAATAGCCGTCATCGGCGTCGTGCAAAGCCGTCACGTCCTGCTTGCCGGAGTCTAGGCCAAGCCCGAATTGGAGCACAACGATGCGTCGTCTATAAGTACGCACCCGATTCATGGAGGCGAGCTCTTCCGGCAGCCTTCGCTGAGCAATTACTTGCGTAGCTGGCGTATGGAAAACTTTCGCACCCCGAATATGATCGCTATGAAAGTGGGTGTAGATTATATAGCGGGCGGGCAGCATGCTTATCTTCTGGAAGTCCGCGAGAGACGCTCTGGCAGTCGCCATGCCTCCGGTGGTATCGATCACAACGACGCTCTTGCCAGAAAGGATATAGATAATGTTGGCGAGGGCGTATCTGGTAGCGCAGAACACTCGCTCATTGACGCTTATGAGTTGGGCTGGTCCCCGTCTTGCGATGACTCCTGCCATCAGTTCCTCCTCATGCGAGCGGTCGGTTAGCGCGCCCCAATCGGCACTTCAGTTCGTGCAGCTACGTATAGCCAAAGCCTCGTGCCAATGCCTTTACTCTGGGGTAGAATCCATGGCCATCATTTCGCCATGTGAGCGGGCCCTCGAGATCTTGATCGACAGGCAGTATGGCCCGCAGGGATGGATTCTGAAGGAAATGCCCATCGTTACCGTATCGTGCCCCCGGTGGGCCAGGAGAGCTATAAGGTGAACATTCGGGATGCATCATTCTCTCGATGGCGGTCGCATCTGTTCGCAAGTTCATCCAGCTTGCGATTTCCCTCAGCATCTCCTCCGGCTGCCTCAGCAGATCTTCACCCAGAACCCGCATCTGCTGACCAGGCGGGACCGACTTCAGGAATTTGGAAATTAGATTGTTACGCGCATACCATCTATTCTGCGGGTCGAGCGTCACGTGCCCTGCACCGCCCGGCGAATAACCGTCCGGCAAACTGGCCGAGGCGAATTTCAGCAGCCAGTGCGTCGATGGTATCGGCTTGTGGCTTGTTTTCTCGTCAATGAGGTTTATGAGCGATTCACAGTAGCCCCTTGGGTGGCGCAGGAGATGGATAAACCTAGCTTGCGGGAATTCTTTATACGTGCGGGAAATGATGTCAAAGTTATTGACCATGCTCGGGCTCTTATCGATCATAATAGCCGGATATACCTTGGCTGACAGCAGCCGGAAGATTTCGAAGGTGGACAGATCTGACCGTGCTTGCACCCACTTGCGTGCCATCCGCACGGTATCGGCATCTTGCCTTCCGAAGTATAGTTGTGCGATTGCGCGCAAGAGGCCGTCCGCCATCGGCCATGGCGCCTGGGCGGCGCGGTAGATCCAGTCCTCCAGGGTGTTTTCGCAGAATAGATGAGTTTCGGGTACGGCATACATTTCTGGATGCTGGCCGAGCATCGCGCACACGATGGAAGTAAATGAACGGGGAGAAGCAAGAATCAGGAGCGGGGGGGGCAGTTCGTGAGAATGCCGAATCCCAATTGCCATGAGCTGGGCACCCCTACTCGTAGCCTAGGTAGTGGCCTAGAGCCGCTACCTCTGGCAGGAAGCCTGCACCATCTGGACGCCAGCTCAGGCAACCTTCCAGGCTCAGCGGCCGCGCTCGCCACGGGCGAAGGGCAGGACGCTCCAGGAAGAGGATGTCGTTGCCGAGCCGAGCTCCCGGGGGGCCAAAACGTGCGAACGGGGAGAGTTCAGGATGCATCATCTGCTCCACAGCGTTCCTGTCGGCGCGCAAGCCCAGCCACTTAGCCACGCGGCTCAGAACATCGGTCGGCTCTTGAAGCAAGTCCTCCCCGCGTATAGTTATCCACTGATCGGTTGGAACTGACTTGAGGAACGTCAAGACGTTCATGTTGAGCACATACCATCCTCCCTGCGGATCCATTTGATCAGCGGGCAGGCCGTTTGGGTCGCAGTTGAGCGAGCGGTAGGGGAAGGAAGCCAACTGGCTGATCCACCCAGGAATCTGTCCTATTTCAGACCTGCGCTCTCTCGGCTGATATGCGGGTCTCATGAGCGTGTCGCGATACTTGAGTACCGATTCACAGTAGCCGCGCGGGTGGCGGACCAGATGGATGAACCGCGCCTGAGGGAAGAAGCGGTAGGCGCGGCGCATCGAATCAATCGCGTACACCATGCTCGGGCTTTTGTCTATCAAAACCGTTGGGTACACCTCACGCGCCAGCTCTTCAAATATCATTCCTGACGTATGAGTTGACCGTCGTCTCAGCCACGCAGCCGCTAGCCTGACGCTTTCTTCGGTCTGTTGTTTGAAACATATCTGAGCTACAGCCCGCAGCAGCCCATGGGCCATCTGATACGTTTCCTGAGTGGCCCGTGCCCACCAAAGTTCCATGGTCTCGTCGCCGAACAGATGGGTTTCCGGCAGCCCGAACATCTGTGGATGCTGTCCCAGCATGGCGCTTGCCACGGACGAGAAGCAGCGCGGGGCCGCGAGGATGAACAGCGGATCGGCGACACCGTCGCTGAGGGGGCCGGCGGGCGCAGCGCTCGCGCTGCCTGCCGTGGCCGGAGATGTGGCGTGGCGGAGGTCCGGCCATTCCTCTCGTTGCCGGTTCGCAGGTGTCGCGAAGCCCATCAAATCACTCCGCTTTCCCCGCGAGCAGTTCCCCAGTCGGAGCCGGCTGTAGATCGGACGCAGCCTGTCCGCTGGTGAGGTCAACCAGTTCGCTATTGATAACCTCAGCCAGTTCGGCGATGGTCGGCCCCTCGAAGAAGCGGCGCAGCGGCAGTTCAACCTGGAACCGTTCGCGCACTCGCGCGATGAGCTGGGCGGCTAGCAGGGAACTTCCGCCAAGGTCGCCGAAGAAGTTGTCGATGATGCCGACCTTGGCGACGCCAAGCATCTCCTGCCAGATCTCGGCAACCGCCTGCTCTGTGCCGGTCCGGGGTGCCAGGTAGGAGGTCGTCAGCTCCGGCCTGGAGTGCAGACGTGCCGATTGCCTCTCCCTGCGCTCTTTGGCCTCCCGCAGGGACTGCAGGTTGACCCACTGATCGATCCGGTCGTAGAGGTAGCCCGTTGACACCACCACCTGGGGCACGAAGGCGGCAGACAAGATGCGATGGAGCGCGTCCACTCCTTCGTCGGGGGACATCGAGAGCTGCCCCGGATCGGCGTCGAACGCTACCGTCGCCTGCAACTCCCAGGTGTCCCAGTTGATGCTTGTCCAGGGAACATCACTCACTTGGTAGCACTTGTGCGCGAACGCGTCCATGAAGCTGTTGGCCGCGGCATACGCGATGTACCCGAGCCCGGCAAGCACGGATGATATGGACGAGAACAGCACCACAAAGTCAACGCTCTCGTCCTCCAGCGTTTCCGCCAAGACGGCGAGGCCGCGGACCTTCGCCCAGAATTGCCTCTCGCAGAGCTCGTGATCCGCCTCGTCGATGCCGAAAAAGCCGCTTGGAGTCACGTTGCCAGCAGCGTGAATCACACCTTCCAGGGAGCCGAACACCTCATGCGTCCGGTCGAGTGCTGCTTGCATCTGAGCCGCATCCGCCACATCAGCGTTCACCGTCAAGACCTCGGCGCCCAGATCCTCGATATACAGGAGCCGCTGGATCTTGATGCTGGTCTCGTCGTCTGCGTTGTGGGTACCCAGCCAGGTGTCCCAGTCATCTCTGGCAGGAAAAGCAGAGCGCCCTACCAGGACGAGCCTGGCCTGGACGGCGCTCGCCAGATATTCGGCCAATGTCAGTCCGATGCCGCCCAAGCCGCCAGTGATGAGATAGACGCCGAATTGGCGCAACGGGAAGATGGTTTCAGTAGACTCGTCCAGCGGGAGCGGCTCGAATACCTGCAGCCAGCGCTGCCCGCCTCGGTAGGCAACAGTTGGATCTCCCATATCCTCACCCAGCTCGGCTACGAGCTCGGCCGCAGTCCTCTTGCGGCTGCCCTCATTCTCGGGTGCCTCGATGTCGACATTCCGGTACATGATGTTGGGATATTCCTGGGAAATAGCCCGGCACGCTGCCGCGAGCGGCGCCCGTTCTGGAACAATCTGCTCTTCACCGGTCACGGAGTAGATACCGCTGGAAACAACCACGATGCGGACAGGATCGCCAATTCGAAGCTTGACCAGTGCCTGGGCGATGTAGAGCAGGCTGTAGAACCCCATGTGCTGATGATCATCGAAGAGCTGCGGCCCTGATCGCTCCTCATCGGCCGGCCCGGTGCTCCACATGTGCAGAATACGCTGCGGGAGCCGATTGGCTTCGCGCAGATCATGGAGGAGCGTCAGGTAATGATCGCGCCGTGCGGGCTGGATCTCATAGGTGTCAGCGTCAGTCTGGGCATAGCACTCTGCTCCCGTCACCACGACAACATCGTGTCCCTGCTGCCGGAGCCCGTCCACCACGTGGCGGGCGATGCCGCAGCCGTCTGCGAAGACGAGGCAGCGGGCTGGCGCCGCGGCTTCTGTCTCGGGAGCGAGCGCGTATTCCCATGAGGGGACGTAAAACCAGTCAGCAATGTCTGGCTCTTTCCAGACGGTGGGCTCAGCTGGCTCGGTGGAGTCGTCCAGTTCTGCCCAGTACCGCCGGCGCTCGAAGGGGTAGCCCGGAAGGTGGAGACGACGACGGGACTCGTGGGCATGATAACCGGGCCAGTCGACGGGGGCGCCAGCCAGCCAGAGCCGTGCCAAGGAGTCGAGTATGAAAGCAGAGTCCTCCCGTCGTTCCTGCGGATGGCGCAGCGATGGCACAACAAGATGTCCTGGCTGCTTGTCAGGATGCCGCCGAGCGAAGGTACTCAGGCTCTGGCCCGGTCCAATCTCCAGGAAGACCCGGTCCTGCTCTTCAAAGAGTCGGCAAAGGCCTTGGGCGAATCGCACGGGCTGACGCAGGTGACGGGCCCAGTACTCTGGGCTCGTGGCGTCATCCGGGCTAATCCAGTCGCCGGTCACGTTCGAGATGTATGGAATCCGGGGCGGCTGGAGGGCGACCTCGCGAACTGCGGCGGTGAAGGTCTCAAGGATGGGATCCATCATTCTGGAATGAAAAGCGTGGGAGGTATGGAGGCGACGGCTCGAGAACCCGCGGTCGGTGAGATGCTCCTGCAATCGCTCGACGGATTGGATCGGGCCGGAGACGACGCAGAGTTCTGTTTCATTCGTCCCGGCCAGGTCGAGATCTTCATCAAGGAACGGTTGCAACTGCCGCTCTGAGAGCGAGATAGCAAGCATCGCGCCGCCGGGCAGTTCCTGCATCAAGCGACCGCGCTCCGCGACCAGCACCAGCGCGTCATCGAGAGAGAATACATCGGCAATGCAGGCCGCGACATACTCTCCGATACTGTGCCCAATCATTGCATCCGGCCGGATGCCCCACTCCATCCAAAGCCGCGCAAGCGAATATTCGATCGCGAACAATGCGGGCTGCGTGACCGCTGTCTGGGTGAGCCGGATGCCGGCTTCCTCAGCTTCCTCCGGTGCGGGATACAGCATGTCGCGCAAGTCCAGACCGAGACGAGGCGCCAGCATCTCCGCGCAACGATCAAGGTTGGCCTTGAACGTGACCTCGGACCGGTACAGGCCGAGAGCCATATTCACGTACTGTGACCCCTGTCCAGAGAACATGAAGGCCACCGATCGCTCCCGCGGTGTCTCGGGGGCCACGAGGAGGCGCCGAGGATCCCTGGCCCTCAGCGCCGCGGCCAGGTCGTCTGTGTCGTGGTAAACGAGCGCGCAGCGATGGCTCAGGGCCCTCCGCCCGACTTGATGCGTATAGGCGATGTCGGCGGGCTCGGCGCTGGCCGTCTCTAGGTGACTAGACAGGTTCGAAACCATCGTCTCCAGCGCGGAACTGCTCCTGGCAGAAAGGACCAAGAGGTGGTCCGGCCTGCCGACGCCGGCAGGGTGGCGAGCTGGAGCCTCCTCGAGAACTAGGTGGACGTTCGTCCCGCCGATCCCGAAGCCGCTGACCCCGGCGCGGCGTGGTCCCCTGCGCACCGTCCACTCAGAAAGCTGTCTGTTGACGTAGAAGGGGCTGTCCGCGAATTGGATATCTGGGTTCAGTGACTCGCAATTCAAGCTGGGAGGAATCTGCTTGTGCCGGAGAGAAAGCACAGTCTTGATGAGGCTGGCGACACCGGCTGCGGGATCCAGGTGGCCGACATTGGTCTTGACCGAGCCGACAGCGCAGAAGGTCTTCTTCTCCGTCTGGGTCCGGAAGGCCTTGGTGAGCGCCGCGATCTCAACGGGGTCACCGACGGAGGTACCGGTACCGTGAGCCTCGACGTAAGTGATCGTATCCGACGTGACACCAGCCCGCCGCTGGGCTCTTGCAATAACGTCTGCCTGGCCCTCAAGGCTCGGCGCAGCGTAGCTGGCCTTAGATGCGCCATCGTTGTTTACCGCCCACCCTCGCAACACGGCATCGATCGGGTCACCATCGGCGAGGGCGTCGGACAGCCGCTTCAAGACGACGATTCCGACGCCATTCCCGAATACCACCCCCGCCGCTCGCTCATCGAAGACCCGGCAGTGTCCGTCGGGGGAGTAGATTCCGCCTGGCTCGAAGTAGTAGCCGGTCTCCTGCGGTACCCGGACGCAAACCCCGCCCGCCAAGGCCATGTCGCACTGATGGCTGATCAGGTGGTCGGACGCGACGGCTACCGCAAGCAGCGAGGTGGAGCATGCGGTCTGAACGCTGAAGCTCGGTCCCTTGAGATCCAGCTTGTACGAGACATGGGTGGTCAGGTAGTCCTTGTCGTTGCCGATGTAGACCTGCAGGTAGCCAAGAAGGGCCATGAAGTCGGGGTTGCTCTGCAGATGGTTCAGATACGTGCTCATGGCGCATCCGCCGTAGACCCCGATCAGCCCAGGAAACCTCGCGGGATCGTAGCCGGCGTCTTCTAGCGCATGCCACGCTGTTTCGAGGAAGATGCGCTGCTGAGGGTCGATGCTCTCGGCCTCTCGCGGGCTGAACCCGAAGAAAGCCGCGTCGAACAGGTCGACATCCGCGATCACGCTGCCCATGGGGACGAAGTCTGGATTGTCAAAAGCCGATGGTGGCACACCCGATGCCTCGAGCTCAAGCCGGGAAAACTGCGTAATCGATTCGACGCCGCCCCGCAGGTTGTCCCAGAACTCGCCGATGTTCTTTGCTCCCGGAAACCGGCCGCTCATCCCGATGATCGCTATGGCGTCTCTGGCTCGTCGTCTCTCGTTCCGACTCATCGACCGATTCCTTCTCTACTTTGTCGCTTCGGCCTGGGCCCGCCGCAGTTAGCTCGGAGCTAACATCGCTTAAAGTCCCACTTGCCACGGGCACGACTCGTTCTATCTCGTTGCGTCTTCTCCCCGGTGTTCGTGAAAAAGGTCCTCGAGGTCGAGCTCCCCCCCAGGGAGCAGGGTCGTCGTGTGCGCTTCCAGCGAGACCGGCACGATGCCTGGAGTCTCATCTACGCCTCCCCGCAGTTTGTCCTCGTGGACCAGTTGCCCGAGGCCGGCGATCGTGGGCGTCTCGAATATGGCGCGGAGAGGGATTTCCAGCTGGAAGGCTTCTCGTATTCGCGACACCGCGCGGATGGCCAAGAGCGAGTGTCCCCCCAGCTCAAAGAAGTTGTCGTGGGCCCCGACCCGTTCCAGGCCCAGAACCTCGCCAAATATGTGTGCCAGTTGCTCCTCTGCCAGCGTGCGCGGCGCTACATAGGCATTGGCCAGTACCGAGCGGCCGCTGTCGGGGACGGGCAGCGCGCCACGGTCGACCTTGCCGGTGGACGTCAACGGAAAGGCTGGCAAGGTAACAAAAGCTGACGGCAGCATGTATTCCGGCAGGGTCTGGCGCAGGTATTGTCGCAACGTCGGACCTGAGACCTCCTCACCCCCCGGCTGTTGCGGGTGCGGCACGACGTACGCAATGACTCGTGGTTCTCCTCGGTTGTCCTCGCGCAACAGCACCGCCGCATCGCGTATCGATGCATGTTGCGCGAGCACGGCCTCGATCTCGCCGAGTTCGATGCGGAATCCGCGGAGCTTGGCCTGCCGGTCCATGCGCCCCATGAACTCTATGATCCCGTCGGCACGGTACCGCGCCAGGTCACCGGTCTTGTACAGCCGGGCTCCCGGCTCCGGGCTGAAGGGATTGGGGATGAATTTCTGGGCGGTCAGGCTTGGACAGCCCTGATAGCCGCGCGCTAGCCCTGCCCCGCCGATATGCAGCTCGCCTGTTACCCCGACCGGGACCGGCTGAAGGTAAGGATTCAGGATGAACGCCTGCGTGTTTGCGATCGGCCGCCCGATCGGCACACGAGCATCCACCGGACCGTCGCACCGAGGGTCATACCAGGTGGCATCCCAAACCTCGGAAGTCCCGTAAAGGTTGTAGAGCACGGCTCTGGGGTGGCACTCGCCGAAGAGATCAAACGCTTCCGGGGAAAGCTCCTCCCCGCTCGCCACCCAGAACGTAAG
>Ga0126373_10004396_pt1 | contig 10772 bp, 10 predicted proteins | sample PanSoiMetPlot_11_FD_92545 | JGI IMG/M metagenome (GOLD analysis project Ga0126373, IMG submission 92545) | Tropical forest soil microbial communities from Panama - MetaG Plot_11 | ecosystem: Environmental > Terrestrial > Soil > Tropical forest > Bulk soil | place: Panama | collected 2016-02-17
AGACGTCTCGTGGTCGGATTGTCACCTTTTACAGCTGGGTCGATTAGGGGGGAGCGGCCTGTGGCGAGATCCCAGAAAGGCTGGAGCGAATGGCTGACGCAGTCCCTGGTAAATAACTGGCGCCCCTCGGCATCTATGCGAATTCGCCTCGCTTTTTGGCCGGAGCAGCGAGTCAAAAGTGCGGTGCGCCACGGCATGGCCCTCCCCGAATAGCAGGTGATATTCGCAGTTGCAATACAGCAAATCTCCTAAGAGAGCCAGCGGTTTTCGGAGTCGGCACCGAGGGCACCCACGGCCGCTAATCAGCCAAAGGTGTCGGTTCTGTTTAAAGGTCCCCTTACGGGAAGTGCCTAGCGGCTTCTAAATCAAGGTGGCTTGGTGTCGGAAACGCTAACTTCATGAGGTTCAGTACGCCAGCGGTTTACCTTCGATTTACCAACAACAGAGCCGCCTTGCATTGAAGGATTGGTCGAAAGAGTCCAAAGTGCGCGTTCTGGACACCTGAATTTTCATCAGTAGCAATAGGCCATGACGATCGAGAGCGAGCAAAAAATAAGAGACCTGCTTAAAGAGGCTCTCGCGGCGAAGGACGCTCAGGAGGTTGACCATGTCTTAGGAAGGTTGCGGAAGGCCCTTGAAGAGCACGTCCGACACGCGAAAATATCTCTTGGTACCCAAGTCTCTCTGATCGGTACCGATTTACCGCCCAAAAAATCTGATCCAAACGGCTAAAACACCACGGCTCAATTAACTATTGATAAATCGCCTTATCGCCAGTACCGGGCTTACTTGCGAGAACGCTGCTATCGTCGGCGTGACGCCGGCGCTACCAAGACTGCAGATGCTAGTAGCGGCGGTTACCGCCCCCACTGCCGCGTCCGCCACGTCCGCCGCCGTAGCCACCGCGCCCGCCGCCGTCGCGGCGCTGGGCCTGGGGACGCGCTTCGTTGACGACGAGCGCGCGGCCCAGCAGGTCCTTGCCGTTAAGGCCGGCGATGGCTTGTTCGGCGGCGTGATCGTCGGAGATTTCGACGAAAGCGAAGCCGCGAGGCTGACCGGTCTCTCGGTCCCGGACGACCGCGATCGAATCCGTCTGGATGCCCAGGCCAGCAAATTCCGTGCGGATATTTTCTTCCGTGACGCTGAACGGAAGATTCCCAACGTAGAGTTTCTTCATGGATGGTTCCCCCTGTTGGCGGTTGGCGTAGTTCGGGCACGGTGCGACTAGGATTGTGCTTCTTCCCGCGGAGCGGGCTCGACGGGCGCGCCTTCGATTTCGAGTTCGCCGGGAGCCCGAGGCTCCTCGGACTTGGCGAGCTTGCGTTGCTGGCGACGCTCGGCCTTCATGCGCTGCTTTTCCTGCCGCTTTATTTCCTTCTGGCGCTTTTGAAAAGTGGTTCGGGCCACGGGAATCTCTTCGTGCCGAGTCTAATAATCTTCTACGGGCTTGCGCGCGAAAGGAAGCGGTGCTTTGCGAGGTGCGTGAGTGCTCCGGTAATCCTCGAGATCGGAGTAGGTGATGTCCAGGCGTGTTTTAGGCGGGTGGTTGGCGTTGGCGGCCAGCTCGCGGTGAAGTTTCAGCGAACAAACGTTGGGAGCGTCTTGATAGCTGATGAGATGGTCGGTAAAGGCTTGGTTGGAGATGGCAAGCGTGAAATCGCGCGGCTCGGCGGAAGGCTCGCGCACCGTGAAAGTATATACGCGGGCGCGCGCGCCGGACTCAAACCCGACAAATTGCACGATGATTTCGTGGCTCACTTCGCGCCTGCTTTGGCAGATGTGACGGAGGGCTTCTTGCGGCGTCGGGAGCGCTTTAGAGGCGTTGCTTCGGCGGGTTCGACGAACATGATGCTGGTGGCGAACTTCTTCATGCCATAGAGATCGAAGTCGATGGAAGTTCGCCCCGAATCCGATTCCGCGACGATGCCCAGACCGTAACCGAAGTGATTGATGTAAGCGCCTTCCTGAAGAGCCTTCACGGAGCCTCCTCGCTGCCGGTACCGAAAGAAAAGGGCGAGCCCGCGCATGGCGGGCCCGCCCTGTGGTTTTACAAGCTGGAGACGTTCGACGCCTGCAGGCCCTTGGGGCCCCGTGTGACTTCGAATTCAACCGCCTGGCCTTCGTTCAGCGATTTGTAACCCTCCGCCATGATGGCGGAAAAGTGGACGAAAACGTCCTCGCCCGACTGGCGCTGGATAAATCCAAAGCCTTTGCTGGCGTTAAACCACTTCACTGTTCCTTGTTCTTTCAACTGCGTTTCTCTTTTCTGTTTGAGCTATTTGGTGCCTTCCCACCGCCTCCAGCGAAAAAAATAGGCTGCAAGTGTGGACTTGCAGCCCCTTCCAAGATTCTAAAGGTTTTACAAGAGCAACAAACGCAAATGAAGTATCACACGTTTGGGCGGTGTTGTCGAGTTAAACCTTTGGGCGTGATGCTGCGGCCAATAAGGAAAGACCGGCTCCACATGAATCGTGCAGATTTTGGGTTGAGTGCCGAGGCAGCTTGCGCCTCCTGCCGGAATCGCTCCAGAACAGAGTGGTCGTGGGCCGCTTGAGCTAGAAGGAACTTGAGGGCAACAAAGCGCTGACGGTAGTTGGCGATAAGTCGCTATTAGACTCGCGAGCTGGTTCTGCCTGCAAACGCTGGTTAACAACAGTTGCCTTCACTTGTCCCTGTTGGGCTTCGGTCGGATACGTTGCCAATCATTAATCTCAGCTTGCAACTCGCTTTTTCTATTTTCATTGGTTTCCAGAGCAAGTTGTCGCTGAAGTTCCGCAATTCGAGCGTTCACAAATTCCGGCCGTCCTGATTTCTTCTTCGGCTTCTCAAACCGCATCAGAGCCTCTTCGGGTAGTATGACAGGTCTGTATCTTCACGCGAACGACCTTCCATCGAGAGAGCTTTTTGCGCCGCTCCGCCGTCGTAATGAAAGCACATGTCGTCTAGTCTTGTCATCGCGCGGATCCGATGTGTCAAATAGCCCGTTTAATCTCGCTCGTTACAATAGCAAAGACATTTCAAGTGGACCACACGCCAACTCCCGACGAGATTGGTTGACCTGTCACAGATAACAGTTCCCGCCGCTCCCATGTCGGGCCTAATATGAATTGGTCGACAAGTTCTCACATTTCCAAATGAGGATACACCGATATGACGACGTGTAGGTTTCTGTCTCAAGCAGGACTCGTTTTCGGCAGATCGTTCTGTCCCTTTGTTGCGATCACGCTCATCGTAGGCGAAGTTCTTTGGGGCCCTTGGGTGAGCTTGGTAATTACGGTCCTGGCGCTCAGTGCTGCAATGAGGTATTTATGAGTCGAGATGGGCGCGATGGCTCGGCGGCGTTGAGCCGTTGGCGCATTCTTGCTCATCCTCAGGACCTACACTGTGTAATCTTCCATATTGCGTGCCTCGTTGCTTTCGCATGCGCATTCTGGCTTTACCAGCACCCCAAGCTTGCCGGCATCACGGGCCCATGGTCCAGAGCGGCCTTCGTCATAGCTTCGGCATGTATTCTCGGTTGGGTCACGGGAATAAATGTTGGTGTTAACTTTCACAACCATTCGCATCGCCGGATCTTTACTTCGGCGTTCGTCAATCGGTGGTTCGCTCGATTCTGGACATTTTCGGGTGGCTGGCCATCGTTTTTTTGGGAGTACTCCCACGTGACCGTTCACCATACCAATCTCCTTGGCAATGAAGATTGGACTCTCCCGAAGAAGAATGCCGACGGAACATTTGAAGACTTCCGTCGATACGTGCTGGTCCATTGGCCATGGCGCTGTGTGATTCACCTCCAAAGGGACTTGACTTCGCGCCCCAGCCTTCGCCGAAAGGCGGTTCGTGAATTCGCCATTTTCCTCGCGCTCTGGTCAATTCCTTTTTGGATCGATCCGATTATGGCCGTCTGCCTCTGGGTATTGCCGCAATGGATTGCGAATGCATGGGTGATGGGATCGGGAATGTATGTCCAGCACGCGGGATGCGTGCGGAAGTCTGCGGATAGGCCAGTGAGTCACTCCAATGTTTTTATGTCGAAATTCTTCAATCTGACGATGTTCAACATAGGCTATCACCTCGAGCACCACGAACATCCCAGGGTCCATTGGTCGGAGCTGCCGGAGCTTCACGACCGCCTCAAGCACGAATTGATCGAGGGTGGGGCCCATGTGGTTCCCTACGGCAATTACCATGCCTCATTCTTGCTTGCAGGGCCCGCTCAACGTAGGATCCGCTTCGCCGAGCAGCACTTGGGATACACAAGAATGCAGGATGCGTCTCAAGCAGACGGTGAACGGTGAGAAACGCGAAACTCCGTAACTGTCGAAAAATCGCTTCATCACAACCAACCCGGGCCGATCTGGCTGGGCCAAAAGGATTACCTTTCGACTTGGAGCAGCTACACAAGGCGAAGCTTCAAAGAGCGCGCCTTCACGTTTTCAATGCAAACAAAACGAAGGAAGAAGGAGAAACGAGAAATTTCAAACGAACGTACTGCAAAATTGACCGGATTTTGAACGGCCCAGAGTACCACTCCGAAATGCCTATCATACGCTAGCAGACGCGGTATTCTTGGGAAACGCAAGCCGGCAGCCAAATGACAAAATACGATGTGCTAACCGCGTTCTCGCAAACAAACGCATGGCTTTCTCCGGATGAATTGCGAATACGACTTCGTTGGCGCCTAGGTCGCCGCTCCGTTTACAGCTATTTGCTTCGCTTGGCGCGCCAAGGCACGAAATTTTGTGGCCGATCGCTTGTCAGCCTTGCGCCATCTGCTCTATACCGATGTGACCAAAGCCCGCGCTGAGCTCCTACGGCACGTCACCGAAATTCACCTCGTTCCACAACAAACAGCGATAGGCGGCAACTATGTGGCTGTTGGGGAATGGGACTTGCTTGGGAATTACCCAGAAACGGATCGAGCGCGCCACCTCTCCGGTGTACGCGCTCGGTTGGTTGCGGGGGTCGGATTTGAACCGACGACCTCCGGGTTATGAGCCCGACGAGCTACCAGGCTGCTCCACCCCGCGGAGACATAGTAGCACAGGTGATCGGTTTGTTTGAAATGCGTACGAGCCGCGCGGCGAGGGCGTGTGTGGAAATATTTTAGGAAGGATTTGCGCTGGATTGGGAGGGGTGCCAGCGGCGGAGATGGTCGAGGCTGGCGATGAAGGGTTTTGAGCAGGCGAAGAGAAGCAGCGCGGCGATCGCGCAGGACGTGCAGATGACAACCGCGAGCGAGAGATGGATGGCGTCGTCGCGGCGAAAGATGTATTGAGAGCAAAGCGCGACGGCGCTGGGACCAATGCCGAGGCCGATGAGGTTGAGGACGAAGAGATAGACCGCGGAAGCCTGGGCGCGCATGGTGGGCGGCATCATTTGTTGAATGGCGGCTGGCGCGATGCCGAAAGGCGCTGCGCCGAGAAAGGCGGCGGGAATTAGGCAGATGATCGCCGGCACAGGCGAGTCGATTAGCGTGAAAGCGAGAGTAACGGGGATGGTAAGGAGCGCGACCCAGGCGCCGACCAGAACGTTGGCGTGTTGACGGCCACGGGAGCGAACGGCGTCGGCGACCCAACCAGCTGCTGAGATTCCGAGCGAGCCAAAGACGAGAACGATGGTGCCGTAAATCAAGCCGGTTTTCTGAATGCTCCAGTGGAAGTGGCGGCGGAAAAACTCGGGCACCCAGCCCGCTGCGGCGTAGGTGGAAAGCGCGAGAAACGCGAAGCCCATGTTGTGGAGGAAGAAGGTGCGCGCATTCTGGAATACGTAGCGGATCACGATGCGCAGCGGCGTTGAGGAGTTTTTTTGCGCGAGACCGCGCGCCGGTTCGCGAACAGTCAGCAAAAGAAATGCGAGGAGAATTCCTGGCAGTCCGACGATAAGAAAGATGAGCTGCCACGAACGAATGGCGCCGAGGACCGGGACAGTCCATTCGTCGCGCGTGTTAGCGTAGGCGACGACGTAACCGCCGAGTATATATGCGACTCCTGAGCCGATGTAGATGCCCATGGCGTACACGCTGATGGCGGTGGAGAGGCGCTCGGGAGGGAAGTAGTCGGTGATCAGGGAATACGCGGCGGGAGAGAGCGCCGCTTCGCCCACTCCGACGCCGGTGCGCAGGGCGAGCATTTGCGGAAATGTGCGGGCCAGCCCGCAGCCCGTTGTGAATCCACTCCAGAGAATCAGGCCGACTGCGATGATGCCGCGGCGGCTGTACATGTCGGCAGCGCGGCCGATGGGCACGCCAAAGAAGGTGTAGAAGAGCGCGAAACTCAAGCCCATGAGGAGGCTGACTTGTGTGTCGGTGATGCCGAGGTCGCGGCGCAGAGGCCCGACGAGGAGCGAGAAAATCTGGCGGTCGATGAAGGAAAAGACGTAGATGACAGTCAGGACCGCGACGACGTACCAGGCATAGCGCAAGGAAGGCTTGGCGCGGGCGGAGGTGGTGGCCGGCGCTTCGCTGTGCGGCTGCGCGCTTGGGATCGGAAGGGCGTCGCTCATTGAGCGAGAGAAACTCTCATAGGTGGGGGATTGTGTCCAGTGAAAGGATTGCGGGGGCCCGAATCGCGCTCGATTGGCGCGTGGTAGCGTACACGCTGGCGATTGCCGTAGGAGCGGGAGTGGTAGCGGGGCTTGCGCTAGCGGGACTGATGGGCGTGCTGGGAGCGCTTACCCTAGTCCTAGCGTCGTCTGGCGTGTACGGAGTGATGGCGCATTCAGTGACCGAGCGAACTCACGAGATTGGTATTCGCCTGGCACTGGGCGCTGAGCAAAGCCAAGTGCTGCGATGGGTGGCAAGCCGAGGAATGCGGCTTACTGCAATCGGGCTGGCGATTGGGATGGCTTTGGCGTTTGTGCTCGCCCGGCTGGCTGCCAGTTTGCTTATCGGCGCATCAGCGAGCGATCCAATGATTTTTGTGGCCATACCGGCGGCGTTGGCGGTGGTGGCGCTGATGGCCTACTATTTGCCGGCGCGGCGCGTAGATCGAACGGCGGCGCTGCGCTATCAGTAGCTGCTCGTTGTACTTCTGGGTGGCCGCGGCTCACGGAATCTTTATGTACGGCTTATGACTTCCTGAGGTGGTCCTCGTAGGATTGAGATACCGACTGACAATGTAAAGAGCGGCGATTTGTGCGAGAGCGGCGCTGATGGGGGCTAACAGAGGAATCGAGCCTCGTGGGCACCGGAGGCTGTGGCCCGGATATGAGCTTGGTTTTCGCGCGGCCTGAAGGCCGTGCTCCCCGCACTAAGTGCGGGGCTTCCACGGTTGTGTTGGACATCGAGGTGTGTGCTGCGCAGCGATTTTTCTGAAGACGCCCTGGGGTGGGGCAACAGAAAACAGGAGGAAGGGATATGACCATTTTTGATGGGAGGAACGACAGGCCGCACCGGGACCTGGAGTTTGTGCAGAAGGGAACACTGCAGGCGGCGAAGATTCTGCTGCCGCTGCTCGCAGCGGTCATCGGATTGCTGGCATTCTTGACGTTTGTTTTGAGGGTGACACGGATCGAGCCGGGCTACGCGGGAGTGGAGATCAATCTTGCAGGGAGCCAGCGCGGCGCGTCCGAGATTCCGGTGAAGACCGGGTGGGTGGCGTACAGCCCGCTGAAGACGCAGATCATCGAGTTCCCAACCTACGTGCAGACAGTGAAGTGGACGCGGGACACAAACGAAGGGCACCCGATCAACGAGGAGATGGGATTCAACTCGAAGGAAGGGATGCAGATTTTCGTGGACGTGTCGCTGTCGTATGCGATCGAGCCGCAGAAGGTGCCGGATTTTTATGTGAAGTACCGCGTGGCGACGCTGGACGTGTTCACGCACGGCATCCTGCGGGACATCGTGAGGAATTCGCTGAACGAGGTGGCCTCGACGTTTACGGTGGAGGACATCTACGGCGAGAAGAAGGTGGAATTCCTGCGCCGAGTGCAGACGATGGTGGAGCAGAAGGTAGCGCCGGTAGGGGTGAGCGTGCAGCAGTTTGGGTTCATCGGCGCGCCGCGCGTTCCGGAAGTGATCGCGGCTGCGATTACGGCGAAGGCGCAAGCGATCCAGCAAGCGGAACGCGCGCGCAACGAGCTTGCAACCACGCAGGCGGAGGCAGCGAAGAAAATCGCGGAAGCCGAAGGCGATGCAAGGAGCATGGTCACACGCGCGCAGGGTGAGGCGGACGCAAACCGGATCCGGCAGAGTTCACTGACGCCGCAGTTGCTCGAGCTGCGGCGGATCGAGAATTACAAAGAGCTGATCGAGCGGTGGAACTGGCAACTGCCGGCGGTCGAGAGCGGGCAGGGAGGGGGACTGATTCTACAGATGCCGAGGCCGCAGTGAGCGGAGGTTCGAGGTTAGTGGTTAGAGGGTAGGCGCGATCGCGCGCGGCAAATGGCGGTTGCGCGCGCGACCGCGGTGGCTAGGTTCTTTTTGCGGCATCGATTACCAAGAGCTGTAGGCGGTATTGGTGAAGGGGCTGATGCCGTTAGAGGCGGAGTTGACGTCGGAGATGCCGGTGCAGGTTTGGTCGGGATCGACTAAAAGATCGATGTTGCTGGTGACCCAATCCTTCTGTTTGGTGAATGGGTCTGCGGGGATTTCGCGAAGGTAGCCCGTGGTGACGAGATCGTCCAAGGAGTTGGGGCTGCAGCCCTTGTCCTGGGTGTAGTCCTGGATGGCCTTGCGCATATCCAGAAGGTCTTGCGTGAGGACAGCTTCTCTGGCACGGATGATGGTGTTGTTGTACTTGGCGGCGCCGAGGGTGGCGAGGATGAGGATGATGGCGATGACGATCATCATCTCGATGAGGGTGAAGCCGCGGTTCTCGTGATTCGTGACTCGTGATTCGTGACCCGCAGCGGCGGGCAGGCTCGTTCGTGGGTCGTGACCGATGACCGGCGACCAGTGACCGGTGATTCGCATGCGGCGTGCCATGGCGTTATTCGCAGAGTTGCTCATCGATTACCATTCGGAATACTTGGTGCCGTCGAGGGCGGTACCGGTGGATTTGGAATAGACGTCGAAGACGTCTTGGCCGCCCCAGGAGGTCGAGTCGGCATCATCCTGAACCGAACGCATGCCCCATTCGGCGTTGCCGGTCATCGGGTCTTTGGGGACGCGCGCGAGAAAGCGTACGTGCTTATCCTGCGCGCCGGTCAGCTGGACGCCTTTCACAAGCGTATCGAGGTCTGGCGGATAACCTTCGGTGCCGGCTTTGACTTGAATCTGGTTTTTGTCGGCGGCGTCTTTGTAGCGGTCGATAGCGCGGCGAATTTCGAGAAGGCGGTAGCGCAGATCGGTTTCCTTGCGACGCTTGACCATGACGCGGGCCATCGGGACGGAAACGGTGGCGAGGATGATGAGGATAGCGACGGCAAGGATGAGTTCGATGAGCGTGAAGCCGCGGTTCTCGTGATTCGTGACTCGTGATTCGTGACTCGTGGTTCGAAATCCGGAGCGGCGTGCAAGCGCTGGATCGGTCATCAGTAACCCGTGCCGTGACAAAAACGAAAAATGGCCGACCAATCTCATTGGACTCGGATGGCGGCTTCGCTCGAGGTCATGGGGATGGCGTGGCTCTGGGAGTCCTTGGCCCTGACGTCGAGAATTTGAATGGCGGCGTCGCCGGGCGCGACCGCATGCACAACGAAGCCGAGGAGTGTTCCGGTGCCGTTGACGCCGGCAGTATTGGGCGGCCGCGTGGCAGAGACGACGACTTCGCCGCGCTGCGGATCAATGCGTTGGACGATGGCGATGTCCTGCGGATTGCCGGGGCCGGTTAGGAAGCCGCCGTTGCGGACTTCTTCGATTTGAACGACCGCCGGGTTGTAGTGAATCAACAAAGGAATCGAATAGAGGTCGCTCACGTTGGCGACGGAGAGGCCGAGCGTGGTGGTGTCGCCGGGCTTGAGAGTGACGTTGCCGGGCTCGAAATGGAGCTGAGCGGCGGGCGTGCCGCTGGAGACACCCTGCGTTCCGGGCGCGGGCGGAGCGGCCGCTCCTTTGGGCTCGGCTGGAGCCGGCTGCGGCGCGTTGTAGTCGGAAAGTTCGCGATAGACGCGGACGTTGGTATCTGTGCCGGCGGCGAGGCTCTTGAGATTTTCTGCGCTGATGGAAGGCAGGCGCAGGATGTGCGGCGTGAGAAGGATGAGGACTTCGTCGCTCTGGACCTCGTTGGTGTTGTCCGAGAAAAGATACTTGATGAGCGGCAGATTGGCGGGGCCGAGGAGGCCGTTTTTATTGATCATCTGCGTGCGCTGGATGAGGCCGCCGAGGATATTGGTTTCGCCGTCTTTGAGGCGAATATCGTGCTCGATCTTGCGAGAGCTGATGACGGGTTGCTGAATGCCGCCGATATTGCTCTGGCCGGCGATGGCGGAGACTTCGACCATGAGTTTCATGCTGACTTCCCCATCGGGATGAACGCGCGGCGTGACGTCGAGATTGACGCCGACGTCGATGTATTGGAACTGGGTGTTGACCAGGGGATTGACGACGCCCGTGCCGGTGCCGACGCCAACGCCGACGCCCGCCTGGAAGCTGCCGGTGGCGACGGGAACGCGTTCGCCGATTTTCAGCGTGGCCTTCTGACCGTCGGAGACGCGAATTTCGGGATCCTGGATGATGCGTGTTTTGTTGTCGGTGAGGACGGCGGAGGCTGTTGCGCCGGGCAGCGTGATGCTGAAGTCGGCCGTACCGATATTGTGAAGCATGTTGAGGGTAACTTGCTCGACGGGAGTGGTGGTGGAGTTTCCGGTGGTGCCGCTACCGCCGGTAC
>Ga0126373_10004399_pt1 | contig 10768 bp, 10 predicted proteins | sample PanSoiMetPlot_11_FD_92545 | JGI IMG/M metagenome (GOLD analysis project Ga0126373, IMG submission 92545) | Tropical forest soil microbial communities from Panama - MetaG Plot_11 | ecosystem: Environmental > Terrestrial > Soil > Tropical forest > Bulk soil | place: Panama | collected 2016-02-17
ATCAGCCGGGGCGGTCAGCAGAATGATCTGATCGAAATGCGAGTGGAACTGCACTTGGTTCTCTTCGCAACCGGCAACGAAGAGTATGGCTGCGTCCTCGGTCGCCAGCAGCGCCGCGATGGCATCCTCTCGCCACTGCTGGCGGCCGTCAGGTAGCGGCTCGCACCAGCCGTCGTCGGTGTCGACGGCTTTGTAACCGGAAGCGACGAGCGCCCGGACCACGCTGGACTTGCCGGTGCCGACATTCCGGTGAGCGCACGCCACTCGCTTCACAGTGGCAGCGTACGAGGCGGGCGGTGAGATCCGTTACCGGTCACTGTGGCACGCATGCGCGCGAGCTCGGACCGCAGCTCGTCCCACGGAAACCTGACCTCCCGGGGATTGTCGTCATCCGGCAGGTTCTCCACGTCGAGGATGACGGTGATGCCGCAGGCGCGCAGTGTTGAGATGCTGTGGCCGAATGCGGGATGACGAGCCAGAGCCGCATTCGGCCAGGGGACCGTGACTATTGGCCGCCCAAGGCCAACCGCCTCGTTGAGCAGCCCGAGCGCCAGCGTGTCGCTGATTCCGGCAGCCCACTTGTTGATCGTGTTGAACGTAGCTGGCACGGCGGCGAACGCCCAAGCCGGCGGCAGCACATCTGGTGCGTCAGGATCCTTGAAGCTCGTGCGAACCGGGTGGCCGGTCATCGTTGCGATCTCCGCGATGTCGAAGAACCGTGCGCCCTCGGGGGTCGTGATCACGCATGTATCCCAGTCGTCCGCCACGCTGGCGAGTAGGTCGGGCAAGTCTCGGGCGGGCGAGGCGCCAGAAGCGATGAGATACAACACCGGTCGCCGTTCCACGATGTCAGTATGGCCGGACAGCGCCGCGACCTGAGCGGTGCCTGGTGAGGTCCTGGCACCCGTACCGGGAAGGCCCGATGTGAGCGCTATCGCCGACGGGGCAGCGCTGCTTGGAATCGGAGTTCTCGCGGGCATCGTCAGCACCGTTGCCAGCCTGGCGTCCGTGGTGTCGTACCCGGCGCTGCTGGCATTTGGGCTCTCGCCCGTTAGCGCGAACGTGACTAACACCGTCGCCTTGATGTTCACCGGAATCGGGTCGGCCGCGGGGTCGCGGCCCGAGCTGGCCGGCCAGGCGCACCGAGTGCGAAGGCTGGGTCTGCTGACTGCCGCAGGCGGAGGGGCCGGCGCCGCGCTTCTGCTCTTGACTCCCTCACGCGGCTTCGAATATGCCGCGCCGCTGCTGATTGCGCTCGGATCTGTTCTGCTCCTGCGTCGCGGTTCGGAGCCGACTCCTGGCCAGGACCGTGATGCGGTGGCGACCGCTGGCAGCCGTACTGGCAGCCGTAACGGCCGGGCTTCGCGACTCGCAGTGTTTAGCGTCGCCGTGTACATCGGATACTTCGGTGCTGCCGGCGGCATCATTATGCTCGCGGCGCTGGTCCGCATGTACGTGCAGCCACTCGCCAATACGAACGCACTGAAGAACGTCATATCCAGCCTGGCGAACGCCGTCGCAGGAACTGCGTTCGCGTTCTTCGGGCCGGTTCGGTGGAGCGCGGCCCTGCCGCTAGCGGCGGGATTTGTGATCGGCGGCTGGATTGGTCCGTCGCTCGTGCGCCGCCTGCCAGCTGGCGGGCTACGCATCTTCATTGGCGCCTGCGGCTTGGCGGTCGCTGTCTGGCTCGCCCTCAGCGCGTACTAGTCGCCAGCTATCGGCTGTCCGGGCTGGCTGTCTGCCGGTCAAACGCCGTCGGTGATCTGGATGTAGCTGCGCAGCCGCCGCAAGCCATCGATCAGCGCGTCGTCGGCGACCCGAATCGCCTCGGCCAGCATGAACCACCGGACCTGCTGACTCTCACCTGGCGGTGGCGCCGGGTCTTCGTCGGCGGCGTTCAGCAGATAGCGAAGATCGAGGTGGAAATGCCGGCCGGCCGGATGCGCGTCGAGGTGAAGCAGCACGGGACCGCCAACCGGGTGATGCACACGCAGTCCTGTCTCCTCGATCGTCTCCCGCAGCGCTGCGTCCCATGGAGTCTCGCCCGCGTCAATGTGACCACCGGGCTGCATCCAGCCGCCAATCCGCTTGTGCCAGTGCAGGACCGTGCCGCGTCGCCCAGCTACGATGGCGGACCCGGTGACGTGGACCGGCTCGCTGTCGCGGCTGAACGGGTCGGCCAACCGGTCCAGCTCCGCAAGGAACCGGGCGCGCGACGCGATCTCCCGCTCTGTGGCAGCGTCGAATGCGGTCACCGCGTCGCGCAACTCAGCGACGATCTGGTTGCGCCGCTCCGCGCCGTTCCGGTCCATGGCAGCCATAATGCCCGGTACCGCACTGTTATCCGCAACGCGATGGGCGAGGATTTGCCGGATGCGCTGGACCACCGTGGCGACGAGCAGCGCCGGTCTCGTTGCTGCGCTGATGACTGCGTGTGCCGCGAGCACTACGCCGCCCGAAGCGTCTGGCCGTCTCGGCAGCGTTGCGCAATTGACCAGCATCTCGCCTGCACCAAGTCGCGAGAGCTGCTACGCCTTCGCGGTCAGCGCGCTACGCCGCCGTGTAGTCGTGCGGCATCGGCCGCCTGCGTGTGCGGGCCTGCCACAGCTGCAGGTCAACCAGGATGTGGCGCGCGCGATCCGGACCGTCGTCGGCTCGCACTCCAAGGCGGTAACGCGGCAGCTGTCGGTCGCCCTCAGTCCGTACCTGGCGAGCCTGGTCCGGTCGGTGCCGCCGCCCCCCGCTGTGACCATCCAGGTAGCCACCACCCCGTCCTCGTCTGGGGAGCTGGCATTGCGCTTCTCGGCACTGGCGTCCTGGCTGGCGGCGGCCCTCGTTGGGGCGTACCTGCTGGCCGGCCGGCTGATTCGCGGGCGCGGGCGACTTATTCGAAGACCCAGAGCTGTCCCCGTGGTGCCGTTGATTCACGCCGGACTGGCGATCTCCGGCCTGCTGATCTGGATCGCGTTCACAATCACGAGCGTGGCCGCGCTGGCCTGGGCTGATGTCGGCCTGACCTGGGTGATCGCTGGGCTGGGCATGGCTACGCTGCTGGGTGGCCTCGATCACAGCAGCTCGCGAACTGGATCGGCCGCGCCAGGCGCCTCGGCGGGGACGACGGCTGCTGCGTTCCCTTCCCAGGCGCCAGTGATCGTGATTGCGCTCCATGGCGCCCTCGCCACGCTGACGATCTTGCTAGTTCTGCTGGCAGCCGTCGGCATCGGTTAGCCGGATCATTCCTCGCTCGAGGCTGCCCAGATGTTGATGCCCGCGTCGACAGCCTGCCGGTCGATCGCCGCGAGCTCCTCGAGAGTGAAGGCGGACCGGCCCGCCGCGTCAAGGTTCTCGTCAAGTTGGGCGACGCTGCTGGCGCCGATGAGCGCGGACGTGACACGCTGATCGCGCAGTACCCACGACAGCGCGAGCTGGGCGAGGGACTGGCCCCTTGCCTTCGCCATCTCGTTGAGGGCGCGGACATGCGCGAGGTTCTCGGCGCTGACCTGGTCGGCTGATAGCGACTCGCCGCGGCTCGCTCGTGAGTCGGCCGGGATTCCGGTCAGGTACCGGCTGGTCAGCAGCCCCTGCGCCAACGGCGAGAACGCGATGCACCCGATACCCTCGGCACCAAGCACGTCGAGCAGCCCGCCTTCGATCCAGCGGTTCAGCATCGAGTACGACGGCTGGTGGATCAGCAGCGGCGTACCCATCGCGCGCAAGAGCACGGCCGCCTCCGTGGTGCGCTCTGCCGAATACGACGAGATGCCTGCGTACAGGGCCTTGCCGGAGGTCACCGCGGTATGCAGCGCGCCCATCGTCTCTTCCAGCGGCGTGTCCGGGTCGAACCGATGGCTGTAGAAGATGTCGACGTAGTCAAGTCCCATCCTGGCCAGCGACTGATCGAGGCTGGCCAGCAAGTACTTGCGGGATCCCCATTCGCCGTAGGGCCCGGGCCACATGTCGTAGCCGGCCTTGGTCGAGATGATCAGCTCGTCCCGGTAGGGTCCCAGGTCGGTCCGCAAGATCTCGCCGAAATTTGACTCGGCCGAACCGTAGACCGGTCCGTAGTTGTTGGCGAGATCGAAATGCGTCACGCCACGGTCGAACGCCCGCCGGATGATTTCGCGCTGACTGTCCAATGGGCGGTCGCTGCCAAAGTTCTGCCACAGCCCGAGCGAGATCTCTGGCAGCTTGATCCCACTGCGGCCGCAGCGGCGGTAAGGCATCTTGTCGTCGTATCGGCCAGAATCAGCTACGTACGTCATGGGCCGAGTCTGCCATTGAGTACCGACCCCTAGCGTTCGGAGCGCAGCTGATGACCCGACGCGAAGCCGATCGAAGCCTTCAGGAACGCGCCCGCGGCCAGCTCTAGCCTGTCGCTCGGACAGATCGCATACCGACGAGCGATTGAGGAACCGCCAGGTCAGCCTCCGCGTCTGATGCTTGATCGGAGTGATGATGTTGGTACGTTCCAGTATCGGCCGTGGTCCAGCGGGAGAAGGGAGGACCACGATGAAGGGGAGATTCATCGCGGCCGTTGCCGCGGGGGTCATCGTCGGCGGCGGGGGTGCGGGCGCGGTAGCCGCGGTTTTGAGCGGGTGCGCGAGCGCGAGCCCGAGCGCCAGCCAGAGCGGGAGTCCGAAGGCCAGCCAGAGCCCAAGCCAGGGCGGCGGGCAAGACGGTGCAGAGAGGCCGCCGCAGTGCGTGACCGTACCCATCTCTGAAAACTCGGGGAACGGGCCGGTGCTCTGGACGAAGTGGTGTGGCACCGGCAGCAACGGCGCAGCCCCGATGAAGGCCAACACCGGTCAGCTCACTGTGGACGGGTCGTCAGTAGACCCGGCTAACTGCACGCGGGCAAATCCTTGCGTGATCGTGTGGCCGCGGTCGCCGTCCTCATGAGCCACCGGACCCCCGGAATGGGCGTAAGCACTCACGGATATTTGCGACAATACGACCATGGACGGAAAGCTCATCCGACTGGACGGATCGTCAGCTCCTGCTGAGCCGAATGATGTGAAGCAGGCGCTGGCGGACGGCGACCTGCTCTGGCTCGATCTCCGGTCAGCCGACGACGACGGGATCGCGCTGCTCCGCGACACCTTCCAGCTGCACCCGCTCGCCATCGAGGACGTGACCGAGTTCGGCCAGCGGCCGAAGGTCGAGGACTTCGGCGATGTTGTGTACATGGTGAGCTATGGCGTCGCCGACGGCGGCGCGGGTTTCACCGAAGTGCATTTCTTCATTGCCGAGCACTATCTGGTCACGGTCAGGAAGACCGCCTGCCCGGCGATCGACGGGCTGAGAGACCGACTCGACAAGCCGGGCGGTCAGCTGCCCGGCGGCGACCGGCCAACCCGGCTGATCCTGCTCCATCACCTGTTCCACGCCATGATCGACAGCTTCTTCCCGAAGCTGTCTGACTTCGACGACCACATCGACGGTTTGCAGGAGCGCATCTTCGCCAGGCCGAGCAACGATCAGCTAGCTGAGCTGTTCGAGATGCAGCGGTGGCTGGTTGAGGCGCGCAAGTTGATCTCGCCTCAGCGCGACACGATGGCGTCTTTGGTCTCCGGCATGGTCGAGTTGCCCGGCACCACGCCGGCCTCCGATCCGTACCTGCGTGACCTCTACGATCACCTCATCAGGATCAGCGACTTGATCGACAGCTACCGCGACCTGTTGAGCAACGCCATGTCGGTCTATCTGTCGATGGTGTCTAACAACCTGAACGAGGTCATGAAGCAGCTCGCGATCATCGCGACAGTGTTCCTCCCGCTATCGTTCCTGACCGGATTCTTCGGCCAGAACTTCGCGTGGCTGGTTGCCAATCTCGGCGGGATGCCGACGTTCTTGATCGTCGGCGTCGGCACCGAGGCGGTGGCAGTTGCCGCGCTGTACTGGCTGTTCAGGCGGCGCGGTTGGATCGGCGGCCCACGCAGGATCTCTGCTCGAAGCAAGAATGCATGACTGAACGCCGGCCGCGGAAGGAGCCGCCGTGCACGAGGCTGTGCGTGCGTACATCGATGACATCCCGGCCGCGACTCGACCCCTGTTCGACCGACTCCACAGGCTGATCGTCGAGGCCTATCCCGACGTAACCATCGTGCTGTCGTACAAGATGCCCACCTATAGGCGCGGCAGCCGTCGCCTCTTCGTCGGCGCCTGGAAGCACGGGGTTTCGGTCTACGGCTGGGACGAAGGACGTGATGCAGGCTTCATCGCTCGTCATCCGGGGCTCAAGACCAGCACCGGCACAATCCGGCTGCGGCCTGCAGATGCCGAACACATCAGTGACGACGAGCTTCGCGACCTAGTGCGCGGAGCGCTCGATGCACGCGAAGGTGAGAGAAGCTGATATGGAGCTGGCCGCGAAGCTGCAGATTAAGCCAGGCGCACAGGTCGCCGTCGTAGCAGCGAGGGCTCACGGTCCCGACTTGTCCGGACTCGGACCGCAGGCGGCCGGCCCCGGCACGGCCGACGCTGTGATTGCGTTCGTTGCCCGCGCCGCTGAGATCACCGAACTCGCTGCACCAGCCATCGCGGCTGCGCGGGAGGACAAGGTTGCGTGGATTGCCTACCCCAAGGCCGGTCAGCTCGGAACGGACATTAACCGGGACAGCCTGGCCGAGGCCGTCAGCGGGCTCGGCATCCGGCCGGTGCGGCAGGTAGCGCTTGACGCCGTGTGGTCAGCCCTCAGGTTCCGGCCGGCCTGATCATCGCCGACGCCCGGCGCGCGGCATTGCGCACAGCACATGGTCCTGGCGTACGGTGATCGAGGGCTACCGAGGAGACGCCGTGGAGAGTCCTGCGCTTGACCAACGCAACAACTTTGCCCAGCAACTGTTCGCGCCGCTCGGCGGGCGCTACGACCGGCTTGCCGAGTTGCTGTCCTTCGGCCAGAACGGGCGTTGGCGTCACGCCATGGTCGACCGCATCAAGGCGAACCAGGCCGACCGGCACCCCCCGGTGGTGCTCGACGTCGCGGCGGGAACGGCCGGCGTTTCCCTGCAGCTCGCTGCCCGCACTGGCGCCAGAGTCATCGGCCTGGACCTGACCGAGCAGATGCTCCGGCAGGGCGCTCGCAACGTCATGGCGGCGGGAGCGCGTGACCGCGTCTGTCTCGTATCCGGGCGAGCCGAGCAGTTGCCGCTTCCGGATGGCGCTGTGGACGCGCTGACCTTCACCTACCTGCTCCGCTACGTCAGTGATCCGCAGGCCACGCTCGCCGAGCTGGCCAGAGTGGTCAAGCCTGGCGGCACGGTTGCCAGCCTGGAGTTCCTCGTCCCGCCGTCGGCGTTCTGGCGGTTCTGGTGGCGGCTTTATACCTGGCTCGTGCTGCCGCTCGGCGGGCTGCTCACCGGTGGCCGCGAGTGGTACGAGGTCGGCCGGTTCCTCGGGCCCAGCATCGCCGGGCATTACCGCCGCTACCCGGTGAACTGGACGGTGCATGCATGGCAGCAGGCAGGCCTGCAGGACGTCGGCTACCGGGTCATGAGCCTCGGCGGGGGCCTCGTCATGTGGGGAACGCGCGCGAGTGGGTGACGCGCAAGCTGGCGGCGTGCCGGGCCAGGAGACCTCGGCGCCTGCGGCCGCCGCGAGGCCGGCGTTCTACGCCGCCGGACCAGGACGCTGGCGCGACTGGTGGACCCTGCTGCATCCCCCGTACACAGCGTGGCATCTGTCCTACGTCGTGATCGGGGCGACGTTAGCGCCGCATGTGCAGCTCGTTCCGCTGTTAGCGGCCCTGATCGCGTTCTTCCTCGCCGTCGGCCTCGCCGCCCACGCCCTGGACGAGTACCACGGCCGACCACTGCGAACCCAGATCCCCAATGCAGCACTGCTCGTTGTAGCGGGGGTTGGGCTGGGGGGTGCGATTGGCCTCGGGATAGCAGGCACGCTGCGCGTCGGCTGGGCACTTATCCCGTTCATCTTGGCCGGACCATTGCTCGTCATCGCCTACAACGCCGAGCTATTCGGCGGCATCGTGCATACCGACGCCGGCTTCGCCGCCGCCTGGGGTGCTTTCCCGCTGCTGACGTCTTATGTGGCGCAGACCGGCACGCTTTCGGTGGGCTCTGTCCTCGCGGCCGCCGGTGCCTTTGCCCTATCGGCGGCTCAGCGCAGCCTTAGCACGCCCGCGCGGCTGTTGCGGCGGCGCGCCGCGAGCGTGACGGGCAGCGTCACGCTTTCTGATGGCGACACCCTCGCGCTGACTGCCGGTCGCCTCCTCGAACCACTGGAACGCGCACTGCGCGCCATGTCGTGGAGCATCGTGCTCTTGGCGGCCGCGCTCGCCGTGGCGACGCTCAGATGATCGGCGGCCGTCCCGAGCCGACTGTCACAGCGCGTCGCGGTGCTGCAGGTAGTTCAGGGAAAGCCAGCCGACGGGAATGGGAAGCCAGAACGTGATGAGCCGGAAGAGCAGCACGGCGCTCAGCGCGTAGGCGCCAGGCACAGTCGCGATGGTTGTCAAGCCGCCGGACAGGGCGACCTCGACGGCGCCAAGGCCGCCCGGCGTAGGCACGATCGACCCGAGCGCGCTACCGGTCAGGTACACGACGCCGATCGCAAAGAAGTTGGCGTGGGTGCCAACGGCTCGCAGGCACACGTCCAGGCAGAGAATGTAGGCAAAGGTCAGCAGCAGGGCGCCGCCGATGCCTTCGCCGAGCTTGGCGGGCTTCTGGGCGATGTCCAGGAGCCTGGGAATGACCTGTCCGAGCGCCGGTGCCACCCGGGATCGCACCAGCCTGCGGCCGGCTGGCAGCGCCAAGACGCCGAGGATGACGACGCCGAGGACTGCCAGGGCAACGTAAGCCCAGCTTGGTGGCCGGAACGCCGGAATGTGCGAGCCGCCCGTCAGCGCGATGAAGATCACCAGCAGCATAATGTGCAGCGTGAACGCAAAGACCTGGGAGACGCCCACGCTGGACGCGGCGTCAGCCGGCGCGACCTTGGACTTGGTCAGGTACCGGATATTGAGCGCGACACCGCCGACGGCAGCCGGCGTCACCAGCGTGACGAACGATCCGGCAAACTGCGCCAGGAACGTCCGCACGAACCTCAGCTTCTCGAGCACGAAGCCCGACAGCGACCAGGCCGCGCCGAGGTAGGTAACGGTCGACAAGGCCAAGGCGACGAGCACCCAGGTCCAGTCCGAGTGCTTGAGCACGTGCCCGAAGGATTTGCTGCCCAGCTGGCCGAGGATGATGTAGGCCGCGAAGATCGTCGCGACGAGCGTCAGGACGCTGCGTAGCCGGACTCGCTCCAGCTGCACCGGGGGCACGGCGGTCTGGGGCACCTCGCCGACCAGATGCTTTCGCAGCGTCGGCAGCACATCCTTGCGCTTGCGGAGCGACATCCTGGTCGAGCGATGTAGCACGACCGGCTGGAGCAGCGGCACGAGGCTGCTGACGGTCGCCTGGCCGAGTTTGCTTCTCGCGAGCCTGGCGGCGCGATCCGGTCCCACCAGCAGCGCGACCGTCGCGGTCAGCTGCGAAAGGTCCAGCCGGACCTGGAGGTCACTTGCCGCGACGTCACCGTCGCCGGGCTCGAGCAGCATGACGGTTTCGTCGTTCCGTCCGGTCAGCAGGATCCGGTCAGCTGTCAGCGCTCGGTGCGTCACCCGATGCCGGTGCAGCTTGAGGACAGTGTCGAAAACGTGTCCGAGCAGGCCATCCGTGGGAGCGGGATAGTGAGCCAGTGTGGTGCCGTCGTGGTGGGTGGTCGCAATCGCGGCCGCCTCGGGCCCGACCCGCAGCGCGGCGCGAAGCTGCGGTGTCGGCACCCCGGCGTCTTCGACCGCGTACGCCATCAGCGAGCTCCGCTCGATCGCTCGGCTCACCGTGACTGGAACGCTGCGGGCCGCCTGGCTGGTCAGGCGGAGGCGGCGATAGATCCGGTACAGGGCGTCGGCCGCTTGTTGATCCCGGTCAAACACCGTGATGTCGAAGCGCCCGCCGTCGGCGGTGTCCGCGCTGTACCGGCGGTTCTCGGTCCGGCTATCGGCGACACGGCGGATCTCCACGATCGGCTTAGTCGCCATGCTCAGTACCGCGGCGATCTCCTCGGCGGTCGGCCGGTCAGAGTTCGTGCCGATCACGTACCGGAGTCCGGAGCCGACAGCGGCGCCAATCAGCAGGGTGATGAGAAGGGACAGTACCGTCGTGGTCTCGTGTTCCAGCGCCAGGCTGGTCAGGCAGTAAAAGCCGATGGAGAGCCAGAACCATGTGCGCCAGCGCGGCCGGCCGGACATGCCGATCACGGTCAGATAGGCAGCTAGACCGGTCAGGTACTGGTCAAGGGTGTTTGATCCGTGAGCTGACCCCAGCCGTGCAAGCGCGTCATAGACGTGACTCAGGGAGCCGAGCCGGAGGAGGGCGTTGCAGGCGACGGTGACTCCCCCGGCGATAACGCCGATGACAACTGCCTCTGCCAGTCGGCGGAGCTGGCCGATCACGACAAGCCGTATTGCTAGCGCTACCGGCAGGCACAGCAGGGCGATGAACGCCAGCGTGTGCAGTGGCCCGATCAGGTTTCTGGCAAGGTGTTCGCTGACCCCGACGACATCCACTTCGACGCCGGTCGTGGTTGCCTTTGCGACGAGCCCGAGCCCTAGGAGCACCGCAAGCTCGACGAGAGCAGTCAGGCAGCGCAGCAAGTCCGACGGAATGCGGATGCGGGGCTCGAGGTGATCGTGCACGACTAGCCCGGCCGTCAGGTTGGCGGCCGGGCCTGGAGACGCCGAGGTGCCGGCCGCGCCCCCGAGGCC
>Ga0126373_10004400_pt1 | contig 10768 bp, 11 predicted proteins | sample PanSoiMetPlot_11_FD_92545 | JGI IMG/M metagenome (GOLD analysis project Ga0126373, IMG submission 92545) | Tropical forest soil microbial communities from Panama - MetaG Plot_11 | ecosystem: Environmental > Terrestrial > Soil > Tropical forest > Bulk soil | place: Panama | collected 2016-02-17
CAGGGAACGTGGAATGCCATTGAGCGCCTTTTGGAAGTTGTGGAAAAGCTGGTTCACCATTGAGCTAGTTCACGGCCAGCAGACATCAAAAAGAAATCGGGGCACTCGTGAAAGAAAATGTGCACCGCCGTAATTAAGTCAATTTTTTAGTCGCGGTCGTCGTCACGATGCTTTTTGTACCAGCCTTTGTGCTTGCCGTTGTCTTCATGCCAGCGACCGTGGTCCCGATCGCGGTCATGGTCCCAATGATGGTTGTGCTTGAAGCGCCCGTGCGGACCCCTCCAGTAGCCACCGTAGTAGCGGCCCCCTTCATAGTAGGGAGCGACCCAGACCGCGCCTTCATACGGCGGAAGGGTCCAGTAGCCTCTGTGCCAGTAATAATGACCCTCCACCGGATACCAGTAGCCATCGACCCACGCGTACTCGTCTTCATCTTCGGGATCGGGGCATGGCGGGCGAACGGCTAGCACGCGCGGCGCGGGCGGTGCGGCGATCAGAACTCCGATGGAAACCTGGCTGTAGGCTGCGGGCGCGCCGGCAAAAAGTGTGCCTGCGAGCGGCAGCATTCCTAACCACATTTTGTAGTTGAGGTTCATGTTCCTGCCTCTCTCCGCGTTCCTGAAGCGCCATAATCGTCGCTACTAGTGATGACCCAGATGACCCATGGCCCTATGGAAGCCTTTGGTCTTGCTGGTGCTCGCCGCTGGATCATGATCTTTATCCTTCTTCTTCTTCTTCTTGCTCTGATTCAGCATATGAACTTGAGCGGCACGCTCATCACCGACATTACCCGCGTCTTGACCGCCCTTGTTGGAGCGGCTCTTCTGCGCCAGAGCTGGCGTCGAAAGCAACGTCAGTGCAAGCATCGCCAAGAATACGTTCTTCAGCTTCACGGGGGCCTCCTTAAGCCATGTGTCCGTAACCTCGTTCAGACATCTCGGGTTCTCTTACTACGCCAGCAAGTCTCATTCCAACCCGTAACCCCTTCTAAATCATTTGGTTGTTTCTTTTGGAAGGCGTGGCGGGGTGTTCCCCTGCGCCACAGGATGGAGCCGCAGGATGCAAAATCTGCGTGCGCCCTGCAGTAGATCGACGCCTGCCCTAACCTGCATCCCCTCTCGTCCACCAGATTCAAAGCATCTACACGATAGTTGAAGAAGGTTCGGTGCTTGTTTTTCTTCAATCTGTCCTCTGCGACCGCACAGACACGCCACTGCATAGTTGTTTGCAGCTGTCTTAGATTGTCTCTGGCGAAAACCAGGGAAGGGCTGAGTTGATCGGCTTTTGTGGCAATTGATCGAACATCGTTAGTCGACGCCGTGACCCTGGGGCTAGCCATTGTTTCGACAGTGGCCTTCTCTCGACAGCAGGGGTTCGCTGAGATGTCTTCAGAAAAAGCCTCAGCCGCCGAAACCTCGTCTCCGCAACGATCATGAAAGCGCGATGTTCACGCTCTAGAGAGAGCGCCGCAAGTTACAGAATCGCAACTTAGCCTTCACCCGAGCGCAATAACCGCTGCCTAAGCTTTCGGTCGCAATTACCCGCCCAAAAGCAATCCGGGAATGAGGTGAAATTTAAGCATGAGCACAGACCGTCGAGAATTCTTGAAACACTTGACCGCAGGTGCAGCAGCGGGCCTGTTTCCAGCAAGCATCGCCCGCGCGCTAGCCATTCCGGCAAATAGCCAGACAGGAACCATCAACGACGTTGGGCATATTGTCTTCCTGATGCAGGAGAACCGTGCCTTCGACCACTACTTCGGAACGCTACAGGGCGTGCGTGGCTTCGGAGATCCGCGAGCCGTTAAGCTGCCCACGGGCAAGAGCATCTTCTATCAGCCTGACGCGAATAACGCTGATGGTTACGTGCTGCCTTTCCGCCCTAATGCTTCCAATCTGGGCTCAAAGTACCTTGTGGACCTGCCACACGACTGGAACTCCACGCACGCAACGTGGGATGGCGGAACTTACGACCAATGGGTGCCGAACAAAGGCGAAGATTGCATGGCGTACTACACCAGGAACGATATTCCCTTCCACTATGCGCTGGCCGACGCCTTCACGATCTGCGACGCGTACCACTGCGCCGTTTTGGGTCCAACCGACCCGAATCGCTATCACATGTGGACCGGATGGCTGGGCAATGATGGAAGCGGGGGTGGTCCAGTAATCGACAACGCGGAACTCGGTTATGGCTGGTCGACTTATCCGGAACGGTTACATAATGCTGGCATCTCCTGGAAGATTTATCAGGATATTGGCAACGGACTCGATGCCGCCGATTTTTGGGGCTTTACCAAGAACGCCTTCATTGGCAATTACGGCGACAATTCGCTGCTGTACTTCTTTCAATATCAAAACGCGCCGGCAGGCAGCCCACTGGCAAACGGGGCAAAAACCGGAACCGACATTTCGCAGGGTGGAACACTGTTCGACATTCTTGCCCAAGATGTGCTGAACAACCGGTTACCGCAAGTGTCGTGGGTTGTCGCGCCCGAAGCATACACGGAGCACGGCAACTGGCCGCCGAACTTTGGCGCGTGGTACATCTCGCAAATCCTCGATGCGCTCACCGCCAACCCCGCGGTTTGGAGCAAGACGGTTTTGTTTTACATGCACGATGAGAACGACGGGTTCTTCGATCACATAGTTCCGCCAACGCCGCCGCGGTCGCGAACGGAAGGCATCTCAACGGTCGGCACAACCAATGAACTCTTTACCGGCACATCTTCCTATCCTGCTTCGCGATACACGCCTGGACCGTACGGGCTTGGCGTGCGTGTGCCGATGATCGTCGTCTCGCCGTGGAGCAAGGGCGGGTGGGTGAATTCCGAGCTGTTCGATCACACATCGCTGATCCGCTTTATCGAGCGCCGCTTCGGCATTATCGAGCCGAACATCACGCCATGGCGGCGCGCGGTCGTGGGCGACCTGACTTCGGCATTCGACTTCACCTCATCGAACAACGCGGTCGTGGCGCTGCCCGACACTTCGTCGTACCAACCTTCCAACAAAAACCGCCACCCAAGTTACGTCCCAAGCCCGCCGAGCATGCAGGCGCTTCCGCAGCAGGAGCCTGGAACGCGTCCGGCGCGCGCTTTGCCGTACGAGCTGCAGGTCGATGGTCAAGTCAGCGCTTCCGGAGTACAGCTTTTCTTTAGGAACACCGGCAAGGCCGCAGCGGTTTTTCAAGTGCGGTCCGGCGACGGCAAGACTGGTCCATGGACCTACACTGTAGGAGCTGGGGACACAGCCTCCGACGATTTCGGAACCAGTGGCGGCTCTTATCATTTCCTGGTTTACGGGCCGAATGGGTTCTTGCGCACTTTCGCAGGCCCCGTCGCTGCTGGCAGCGCCAACCTTGCTGTTAACAACACTTACGACAAGAAATCGGGCGCCATCGCCGTAATGATTCAAAACCTCAGCTCAAGCGCAGCGAATGTAAGTGTCTTAGACGCCTATTCCGGCCAAACGCAGACGTATCTATTGCAGCCGCAGCAAGCCGTTACCTACGCCAACCCGTTGCGGGCATCTTTTGGTTGGTACTACCTGACTGTCAGCGTTGGTTCTGATCCGAGCTTTGAGCGCCAGTTGGCGGGACATGTCGAAACGGGAAGTCCGAGTGTGACGGATCCCGCCATAGCATGAGGGCTGCAAGCTCCAGTAGCGGACCAATTTAGTTGCACAGCAAAACAGGCCCGGCTGTCCAAGGAGGCAATCCTGATAGCCGGGCATTTTTTTTTGCCTGTGTGGCGTGCGCCGACGCTCGTCAAATTGCCGCCGAAGAGGGCGGATATCACGTGAACGCTGGAGTCACAGGCATTGTGCCTACCGAAAACATCATCGCGATCGACTGGCCACAGAATCAACAACATCCGGTCGATCTTTTCCGTGGTGGCAGTAGCCCGCGACAAGACATGAAAGACAGCAAATTGAAGAGTAAGGATTTCTTTAACGCTAAAGACTCCCCCGTGATCACGTTCAAATCCACGAAAGTCGTTCAGACTGGTCCACAGACGTTCGACCTGGAAGGCGACTTTACCATTCGTGGCGTCACGAAGACAGAAAAACTCACTGTCACAGATAACGGCAAGGGATCGACCTCCGGGAGCATCGACGGCACCATGGCCTTCGATCGCAAAGACTACGGCATGAACAGGAACATTCCCTTCATCAAGATCGCCAACCGTGTCGAAGTAAATGTCAGCCCTGAAATGGAAGCGGGTTAGCGGCCCTCCGCCAGTATTCCAACAATAACTCGAATGGGACACTGGGTCGTGCTGTGCATCGCGTCAAATTAGGCGGAGTGCGGGAGCCGTATCAGTACTTCCTGAAAGGATGACGGAGGCGGCCTGCTTCAAAGGTGAACTAGCGTGTCGTGGGCCGCCTCCTATGCGTTACAACGGAGTGCGGATGCAAGACTAGTTCTCCACGCGCATTTGTGGGAACTGTCAGAACAAGCAGGCGAGAGCCTTGTCGGTATTTGCGACAGTGAAAGTAGCCGTCGTGGGCGAATATCAAATCCCGCATTGGCTCTATGCGCTTATTGTGGTGCTTGCTCTGTTTGTCGGCCTGCCAGGGGCATCTACCTTCTACGGTGCGTGAAGCGGGGGACATCCGCCGTTTCCACGGCCACTACACCCAACGCCGTCCGCTACTGCACCAAGCAGCTCGCAAGGCAGAGCGAAAGGGACCGCAAAGGCCGTGAGAAGAAAGGCGTGCAGATTGGCACCTGGGGCCGGCATCCGAACACGCTCGCTGCGCATCAAGAAAGCCAACGAGAAGCGCAAGCGGGAGTTAACACGCGGGGCTAATCTGCAGGGTTAACCCAGTAGCAGCACAGCAAGGTACCGGGAAAAGCCATGAAGAACGGAGGCGGCCGGGCTCCCAAGGAGAAACCGTCTGTAGGTGGGTGGCCGCCTCCTGTTCTGGTCAACGGAGTGGTGGCAAGGCTAGTTCTCTCAGTGGCTTTGTTGGACCTGTCAAAACTGACAGGTGGGCAGCCGCACAAACTGCCCATTTGCTGACCCACGTACGCGAGATCGCATTGGTACAGCGATTCCATCGAGCAGATTTTGGCTGCTCGGCTAATGATTTGCGAACTTCGAGCGGAGGACCGGCCACTCGGAGATTGACCCACAGCAGGAAGACGGTCAGTCTCCGGATTGCCAACCACTCGGGCCAAGTAGTCGCGGGCGACACGCTCTGGTTTGCTGACGTTGCGGCCATTGGGGCAAGATCCCTGCGGTCACGGCTAGGTTATCGGAGGGTTCTTGCTTCGCTGACAGTAACGGGTCTTGTATCCGAAATCGTTTCAACGCTTTCATCACCACGATACGAAACTGCTCGTCAGAGAGGACGCGGCGGAATGCAAGCAGGGTTGCGCCGCTGGCGAAGCTGGTCTCATCCCACTTCTGCAGATAGATCGTGCCCGTCGAGACTTGAATCGAGTAGCGTTCGTATTCCTCGCCGAGTACGAAAAGCTTAGTCGTCACAAGGTTACAACAGCGAAGCTTGACGCCGGCCGGAGTTTTGGCGAACGACAGGGATGAGGCGTTGCAAATCGCCAGCATAAAATCCCGACCGAACGATCGCGATTGTGAGACGGCCCTGGATCCAATGTGGACCATATAACGCCGTGATCTGGGGACACGATGCCAGGGAACAAGGCTGTAGGCAGAGTACGTGGCACGGTGTAGACTCGCCGACACACTGTGGGGTCACCTCGCATCAGGGGAGCGCTGCAATGATGGAACAAACGGCCGCTTTTGGGAGTCTGATGGAACGCCGTGCTGCCGCCAGCGCACATGCTGCGGACTCCGTGCCTTGGACCATCTGGTGCATGATCGCTGGCATGGTGAGCGGCATGATCGGGGGGCCGTGGGATATTTCCTGGCACATGTCCATTGGGCGCGACACGTTCTGGACGCCCGCCCACATCATGATCCAGATGACCGGCGTCCTCGTCGGCATTGCCTGTGCGTTCATGATCCTTTCAACGACGTTCGGTCACAACGCGGCGGCGCAAGGCGCGGCTGTCAAGATTTGGGGATTCAGCGGCCCGCTTGGTGCATTCATCGCCGTGTGGGGCTGTGTTGCCATGCTTACTTCGGCGCCGTTCGACAATTGGTGGCACAACGCGTACGGGTTAGATGTGAAGATCGTCAGCCCACCGCACACGTTGCTTTCCCTCGGTTCGCTAGCGATCAAAATCGGGCTGATGGCGCTGATCGCGGGAGTTTCAAGCCATGCGTCGGCGAGCGTGCGCCGCACGCTAGGCTGGCTCTTGCTCTTTGTTGGCGCAGGCTGCGTTGGGCAAATGGGAACAATCTTGACGAACAACACTTGGCCGGCGGCCATGCACTCGGCCGCTTGTTATTTGGCCGTGGCTCTTTTGATTCCCCCCGTGTTGGTCGCGCCCGCGTGGGCTTCGCAATGGCGCTGGGGTTGCACGATCGTCGCAGGATTTTATACCGCGATTCATCTTGCTTTTGAGTGGGTTCTGCCTCTGTTCCCGGCAACGCCGAAGCTCGGGCCCGTCTATCAACACATCACGCATCTTGTGCCTTTGCATTTTCCGCTGCTGTTCATCGTGCCGGCAATCGCTCTGGATCTTGTGTGGCGGAAGACGGGCGAGTGGGGAAGATGGAAATTGTCGCTGGTAACGGGACCCTTGTTTGTGCTGTCGTTCCTCGCGGCGCAGTGGCCATTCGCAAATTTTTTGATGTCGCCCGGTGCGCGGAACAGAATTTTCGGAATGGCTTATTTTGCGTATTTCGATCCCGCAACAATTCTCTACGACCCTTATAAATTCGACACCGGGGAAACACACGCCCAGTTCATCAAATTTATGGTCATGGCTTTTGTATTCAGTGTGATCACGGCGAGAGTTGGATTTGCGTGGGGTGATTGGATGCGCCGGATGCGGAGGTAACTTGTTTTGAGCGGCGATAATCTTCATTGGGAGCTATGGACGGAATTTTAACGAGGAGATTCATGCAACGACGCGCAGCGGCGATTCTGGTTCTGGTGTTGTTCGCGACACTTTCGGCGAAGGCGCACGTGGGCAGTTCGAATGTTTTCTTTGAAGGTGATGCCGGGCCTTATCACCTCTTTGTGACGGTTCTTGTTCCGCAGGTGATCCCGGGCGTCGCGCAGATTCAAGTTCGGAGCGAAGGAAACGATGTTGAAAAAATCGAAATAGTTCCGATGCGCCTGACCGGCGCTGGTTCGAGTCTCCCGCCGACTCCGGATGTCGCCGAACGCTCGAAACAGGATCCGCAGTTTTTCGCCGGCAGCCTTTGGCTGATGGAATTCGGTGCATTGAAAGTGCGCGTGACGGCCGAAGGCAGCAAAGGCACGGGCGAACTTGCTGTGCCGGTGCCGGCGTTCGCGCAGCGCAGCCTGCCCATGGATAAATCACTGGGTGGGTTGCTGATGTTCTTGACTATATTTCTTGCGCTCGGGCTGGTGTTCATCGCAGGAGCAGCCACGCGCGAAGGCAATCTCGAACCCGGCGAGTCACCGTCGCCTGCGAAAACGCGCCGCGCAAGAGTCGTCATGACGATTACGGCTGTCGTCGTCCTGGCGATCCTGTATTTGGGCAACGCCTGGTGGGGTGTGGAGGCAAGAAACTACGCGCGCGACATCGCGCTTTTCAAGCCACCCATCGCTGAGACGAGTCTTGAAAACGGCGAAAGCTTAGTCATCCGCGCCAGAGGGCAGGATCCAGAGTGGTCGAAGTACGTAAAGATCGAAGAAGTCATTCCTGACCACGATCACTTGATGCATCTGTTTCTGATCGGCACGCCGGGACTCGATCGCCTGTGGCACTTGCATCCCAATCGTTCTGGCTCTTCATTTGTTGACGATTTACCTCCTATGCCAGCCGGCCACTACCGAGTCTTCGCTGATGTCGTCAGCAAGGGCGGCTTTCCCTGGACGCTCGTCGGACGAATCGATCTCCCCCAGACAAACGGGCCGCCCCTCAGTGGCGATGACGCCGCGTGGTCGGGCGCGCCGCTCGTGCCGTCGGCGGTCGGCTCATCAATCGCTCAATTGCCTCATGGCGGGCGCCTCGTTTGGAAGCGGCCAACGGGTCCGATTATTGTCAACGCCGCGCTCAGTCTCAGGTTCAAAGTTGAGGACGAAGACGGCAAGCCCGCGCAGGATGTGCAGCCCTACATGGGCATGGCGGGCCATGCCGAGATCGTGAGTTCCGACCTCAGCGTTTTTGCACACATCCATCCCGCTGGCTCGGTTTCCATGGCCGCACTCGAGTTGGCGAATTCGCAAGTTGAGTCAGGCGCAAAAGAGCTGCTCGGAGGCCAAATGGCTATGCCCATGGGCTCGGGGCCCCTGGCTCCGGAAGTGAGCTTTCCTTACGGCTTCCCGAAAGCCGACACTTATCGCATCTTCGTCCAAATCAAACGCGCTGGCCAAATCGAAACCGGCGTCTTCGACGTGCAGGTGGAATAGATGGAATCGGCCTGCGCGCATGTTGGGCTGGCCATCGCTGACGACAGTAGGCGTAAGGCCATAGAAAACTCCTGATGTCTCACGCCAGAAATTGGTACTGACGAAGGGCAAGGGAAGGGAGTCCATCGCTGCACGAGCGCAGCGGGTCTGCCACACGGAGTTTTGTCGGAGAACTCGCTCCCGCAACCGAGCGATCGCCCGCGCTGCCAAGGCTTGTTCGTCGTGACGCTCGGCAGCTTTCGATGCCTCAGCGAGCACCTGTCCCTACTAGAAACTCTATTCGTGCCCGTTTGGCGACGTCGCAGTTCTTTTCAATAACCCGAAAGTATTGAGATTCCGTGCGAAGCCGCTCGCCGACCGTGTTCAGCTGTTTGACTGCAAAAACAGAACAAGCGAATGAAGGATTCGAGAGAAGAATCGTGTCCTGTTGGGCGGCGATTCGTTCGTGGCGATGGCGCAAGCTCCCGACCTGGGGAATCGCTACAATCGGCCCGTCGAGCGTGAACACTTGGATCACAACGGGAGACTTGAAACGAGAATCCTTCTCGGGCGCCCAGATCCCTCCGGCAGCAGCCCGTGCATATAAAGGATGGAATGCTCCGAGCCTGCTTGCGCGGCGGAATGTTGAATCAACGAAACATGGCGATGATAGGCTACTCCTACGAAAATAACCGCCTGTCTTATTGAAAAGAAAGCACCGAGCCTTTGGGTCATGCCCCGTTCCGATTTTCGTCCTTCGTTGTAGCTCTCCGAGAGCCATGACCTACTCCTATGAAAAAAGCCGGTTAACTCGTTGAAAACAAAGCATCGACCCCGGCTTTTTTCATCCTTCGTTGCGGCGCCCCGAGCGCCATGATTTACTCGTATCTGAGTGCCACCATGGGATCGACTTTGGTTGCGCGGCGCGCGGGAAAGTAGCTGGCGGCGACACCTGCCAGAAACATGACGCCAACGACGCCCGCAAGCGTTGCGGGATCGTGTGAGGAAATGCTCCACAGCTGATGGGCCAGGACGCGGGTAACGCCGACGCTCAAGAACAGTCCGGCGACCGCCCCTACTGCGATCAGTCGCAGGCCCATGAGCAGCACCATGCGATGAATACGCCCCTGCGTGGCGCCTAACGATACGCGAATGCCGATTTCGCGGGTTTGGCGGCAAACGGTGTAGGCAATGAGGCTATAAACTCCTAGTGTCGCCAGTACCAGGCCGATGCCCGCGAAGATCCCGAGCAGGATCAAACTGAAACGCGGCTCGGCGTACGTGAAGCGTTGGAGGTAATCCTCCAAGCTGCCGGTCATAGTGAGGGCAACGTTCCGGTCTACCGACCAGATTTGTTTGCGCAGTGTATCGAGCATGGCCAAGGGACCTTGCGCGGTCCGCACGATGATGCCGCGTTCGAACGACGCGGTAATCGTATAGGGAATGAATACTTCAGGGCGCGGCGGATCCTGAATGCCGCTGTTCTTTGCGTCGGCAACGATGCCGACGATCTCGAACACCGGGTCAGGGACCGCAGGAGTGATCTCAGTAGCGAGCCTCTTCAGAGTCAGGCTGCGCCCGATGGGATCGTCCTGTCCAAAGTACTTCTTCGCCAAGGTCTCATTAATGACGGCGACTTTGCGGGCATCGTTCACCTCCTCTTCAGATAGGGTACGCCCGCGGAGTTGTCGAATGCCGAGCGTGCGAAAGTATCCTTCGCTCACGAGTTGGAAAATGGCTTGCCACGCCTCAGTATGCGTCTTGCCCGAAACATCAATTTCGGTGGGGATGCCGCCGTACGGCGGCAGTGTACTCGTCTCAGTCGCGGAGACAACTCCGGGCAAGACTGAAACGTGTTCGAGCAGAGAACGGAAGAACTGCTGCTTGGCCGCGACCGTGGTGTACTGTCCGCGCGGTAGGGGGAGGCGGGCCACGAGGAGGTGGTCGGGCCTCAGTCCTAAGTCGACTGACTGCAGGGCCACGAAGCTGCGCATGAGCAGCCCGGCGCCCGCCAGCAGAACGATGGAGAGCGCAACTTCCGCGACCACAAGTACACTGCGCAGCCTTCCGCGACGGAATCCGCCGCTCAGCGTGCCGGCCGAATCCTTGAGCTGCTCGACGATGTCGAGCTTAGCCGTCTGGAGTGCAGGTGCCAGTCCCGCCAGAACAGCTGTCAGGATCGAAAGGGCGATGCAAAATGCCAAAACGGGGAGATTTATCCCGATCACCGCCTCATGAGGGATAGTGTTCTGCGGAATGAACCGAACGAGGATCTTGATCCCGGCGTAGGCCAGCAGGCATCCGGCTAGAGC
>Ga0126373_10004401_pt1 | contig 10767 bp, 7 predicted proteins | sample PanSoiMetPlot_11_FD_92545 | JGI IMG/M metagenome (GOLD analysis project Ga0126373, IMG submission 92545) | Tropical forest soil microbial communities from Panama - MetaG Plot_11 | ecosystem: Environmental > Terrestrial > Soil > Tropical forest > Bulk soil | place: Panama | collected 2016-02-17
TCGAGGAGTTGAGGAGTCTACCGTGAGCATCAAGATCATTCGCTGCCTCATTTCCGTCGAAACGTTTTGAGTTCTTTCTCAAGGCCAGGGGTTTGGCGAGGTTTGGGACATGGACTCGCCGCGGTGCAATCATAAAGGTGTTCGCGGCGGCAGGCACCTTCAGGCGTTCCGGCCTTTGACGCCGGAGTGCCAACTGGCGCGCACAAGACCCTAGCGAGCGCCGGGGGAGTGCGAATGGTCGGGAAACAGCTTCAGAAGACCTATAGGAGCCAGCGAACCCTGGACTCATGCATTTTCTCTCTGGACAGCTTACGACGGTCTCCTTGTCCGCTGCGGCGCTGCCCGGACTCTGTGCGGCGGCTTCGGGGACCTGCCACAAGCGAGAGAGCGCCCGTTACGACGAGCAGACTTACGGCTAGACGAATACCTACTATCAAAATAGCACCGCGACATGCGGCCCGTTTCAGTCTGGCTGTACCACACTTCCTAGGTCGATAGTCATCATCCATGTGTCGCAGTCCTTGGCGCACACCTCCCCGAATCCGAGCCGGAATCGTGAAAATAGTAAATGCCGCAGATATCCTTGTGCGATGGGACTTTGGTGGTGTGCAGTTATCGCAAGGATTCGACTGAGGTCGCTGGCCACCAGCGATCTCACCGGTCTTTCATTTCTGCGGACTCGAAGCTGTAGCAGCATCAGCCTCTAGTTCGCCAACGCGGTCACGAAGTCAGGATGACTGCGGCGACGCCCGAGCCAGTTTCAATTCCGTCCATGGCGCGTAAGCAAGCGGAGGGTATGCCACTTTCCAAAAGGAGACCCGAGGTCAAGAGGAGGCTAAGGTATCCTGCGCTAGTGGAACCCCGAGACCGTTGATTCCTTTGTCGTGCGAGCTCTCTGCGAGATCCAACGGTAGGTACCTTTGTGGGGACCTTTGGTCACTGCCAATGTCGAAAGGGAGACAGCGATTCCGGAGGAAACTTATTGGATAAGTGGCTCTCCTACTGCTCAAATGAGCCTCGATTGCGTTGGCGGTGCGGATTCTGTGAAAGTGTCTTCCGATAGTTCTTCCTGATGCACCCGAACCGTCGCATACCAGCGTCGAAATATTAGCAACTCAGTCTCGTTTTCAGGGCGCTCCCAACCCGGGCTTACCACCGCCACCAGGATGCCGCCGGGCGCAAGACAGTCCCATACGGCCATCACATGCCTAAGATCTTCACTCTGGCCGCGCAGAATATCATCAGGATCGCATTGAAGAATTTTCCATAAAAGCCGCCCCTTACCCACTTGATCGGCGCGATATCCTCTTTGTTTGGGTCTATTTGGACGGCCTTGAACGATTGGCACGATGTTAGCTTAGCCTACTGCATCGGCCTAGGTTGAAAGTTTGGCCAACCCTGGGCGCTCAACCTCGGCTCCACGTGGCAGCTGAAGCGTTCGTTGCGGTTTTATTCGGGCGATTTCCTCCAACGTAGGTGGCAACCTGAAGCTCAGGATTAGCATCCGCTGCAGCCTATTCGGGTATTTTTTATTGAATTACTTCCTTAAGCGGAACATAAAAGCAGAATTTAACTGAAATTTCATTCGTTAATAGTCGATAAAATTATTGTCGCGAGGTTCTAGATGTCGTTCATGGAATAGGTATCCGTAACACACCTGGAGAAATAAAACTGTAAGGGAATCGCGACATCGACAGCGGTCTTATTTTGTTCGAGATGATCATGAGCTTGGGGGTGGGAGTCTTTGCGTCGGACGTTCTGCTCTGGCTCTTGAGCTTCTGGTACTGGCTATCGGACAGGCACAGAGCCGACCTCGCCACCTACGAAGTCATTGCCCGCTGTGCTTGCCATCCACATGCGGAGGGACGTGGAGGAAGCAAAATGGAGGCACTGCGAAAACTCGAGGCTGCGGTTACTCGCCACGATGCAAAGGGGAGAACTCTGTGAGGTTCCACGACACTGCCGCACTAGCCACCACACTAACGCACTCGCGCTCCTGATGATTTCTCGCGCCCTGAGCGATGAGCGGGCCTAAAGGCGAGGTCTGCTACAGTTCCGCTCTCAAAGAGGTCCCGGGAAGGAGGCTACAGCAAGGAGTCGGAGTGCAGAGCGGAGCGTTATGATCGGATCTGGCAGATACAGTCTCGCGAGACTTTGCGCGGCACCCACGCCGAACCAACTCGGGTTTTTCGAGCGTCGCACGACAATGGTACCAAGCATTGCGTCGCCGCCGACGATCCGCGCCGGTCGAAGTGATCGCGTGCCATGCCAAACAGGCTCACGGCGGCAAGGCTGAAAGTAGCCGAGCTGTCCTTCAGGTGGTTCCAAGCCAGAATGACTTGCGGCGCGGTACCGGTTACCTGTCATGCTAAAATCGAATTGTGGGTTTGCTGACGAACGATAGCTTTCGGAGTCGAAGACTCGCAATCGACCGAGCATGAGCGTGGTGGCAGGTGTGTGCGATTTGGGTCAAACTTGATTCCAAGACTTGGACGTGAACCCATGACCGGACAGTCGTCCAGTCAAGTTTCAGTCAGGTCAACCGTGGGGCGCTCATTGATCGGCTGGCCCTTCTTTTTGTCCGCGGTCGAAATCGAAGGGCGGACGGCATCTGCGCCCCCGCCCGCCCTTCTGCCGCTGCGCGATCGGAGGAAGACCGCGCATTTGGCTCCGAAACATGTGTTCCGATTTTAGAAATGCGCCAGCTTTAAGCCAAGGTCCCGGGTGCGGGAGCCCTATTTGGGAATGGGTGGCCTAATTTCGTGGCAGCCCACTGCCATGACGTAGATTGCATCTGGACATTGCGCATATACGACCAGGTCACCCGGCTTCACGTCGCAGATGAAAGTCTGGTTGGCCTCCCGCACGCAATGGACCGGAGGCTGAAAGTTGGGCGGCGAGTAACAATCTCTCAGACTGCGCTTCGGCGGTCTCACACGGAGTCCTGGAATCGAAGACAGCTCGTCACTCCGGGTTGGCTATCGGGATCCCTCGTGTTCTCAATTCGTTTCCGGTTGTATGAACTCCCGCTAGACTTCTATCACTGGCACAACGTCAACGACTAGAACGTGGCTGCCGGGCCGCCCGATTGAGTCTACCACCGGCCGATCATTTGAAGATGAGCTCCTCTCTATTCGAACCTCATCTGTAGAAGCTCGAAATCCGAGCGTGTGCGCACTTTTGCGAAAGCACTGGGACCGGCCGGGTACGACCGTTGCAGAAAGACCGCTGCTAATCACAATGCCGGCGCAATTCATCCATCCCGCCAGGCCTGCAGAGTGCCACCATCGCTGGTGATGGGCACCTTTGGGCATGATTTGTGCCGCCACGATGCTTAGGGGGACGGGAAAATGGCGAAAAGGTACGGAACGTTGTTCGCCTGGGCAATGATGCTTTCCGCAGTGTCCGCGGGCTGCAGCACGTTCTTAACCTCGGACGTGCCCGTCGATTGCGATCTGGTCAGAACGCAACACAAAGGCGGGCCAGAGTGATGCTCAGATCGCAGCCAACCTGACCTACCCAGAGGACAAGGTCGCAGCCTGCGAGGGCGGTCCGAAATCCGCGAGTCCGAGCAGAATATTCCCTCGAACTACTAGTGGCTCACTCTAGACACTTTGGCCTTCCAGGTCCTCGACAATCTTTGAACTAGCAGTCGAGCCAAGCATGGGCGCCTCAGTCACAGCAGGAGCATTCAGAGCGAGTCACCGGATGATGGGTATGGTTCCCAGTTCTGGGAATCGCGTTGGTAGCCCTGGGTCTCATCGCGTTTGGCCACTGCATCAATGATTCTCTTTCTCGGTCGCGCTGTTGCCATGGCTTTTCATCTTGAGCGGGACCTTTCAGGCTGTGCAGAGGCTGCGTGGGCGTGAGGCGCGACATTTCCCCGATCTGCTGCGCTTGGCCTTTGACCGGGTCCACTGCCGGATTTACTTGCGTGAACGCCCGCACTGAATCGCGCTACCCGCTGATCCGCGCCAGATATGCAAGGAGTGGCTCGCGGGTCGCGAGTTGGTTCTTGTACGCGCGCATCTCAGACGGAATCTTTTCCAGCGCCCGCAAGAGTCCCTTTGCGACCGCGGGAAAACCTTCAAGCACCGACAGCGGCCGGATGTAGGTTCTGATCGTAAACAGAACATCGCCCGATTTCGGCAGTCTGCGCAGGGTTTGCCGCTCGGACCGGATCCATAACTTAACGCCAGCGTTTTCTGGCGTGACGTTCTCGCTGATCACTTGGGGATGCGGACTCTGTCTCAGGTAAAGGTCCGGAGAATCGACAACATTCCAATTGCATCGCCACGACGGTCTATGCGGCTTGAGCCTCGCCAAGTAGAGGTCTGCGGGCGTGGCCAGCTTTTCGTCGTAGCCAGGTACCGGATGATGAATCGCTCCTAACGGCAATCCGATCTTGTCTCTCAACTCCCACCTGAGTGGAAAGCACACCGATCCAGCGCTCAGGACGTAGATGTCACCTGCGCGGGGGCTCATCAGGCAAAGGTCCTCTTGAACCAGCCGAGCCGCGAGATCGAGCGGCTTATCAGCGAAATCGGCAATCTCCCACTGCTCACGGTTCATGAGATTTTCGATCAGGCCCGACGTGTCGAAGTCCGCGGTATCACGCGAGATGCGAAAACGCTCCGGATGGAACGCGATCAAATGCTGAAGGAGCAGTTCCAGCGTTTCGGCTTGACCGCTTTTACTTCCCGGGAGAGCCAGAAAGACCGAGTTGTATTCGTCGCGGAGACGCCGCGCCTTCTCACACATCTCCGAAACGTAGTGGTCGTCGAAATCCAGCCAGGTATCTTCGCGCATCGGCGCCAACCCCAGAGCAAGGCTGTAGTCGCCGTCAGCGAAGGGGTAGGGCATGTACCTGCCGAGGAATGGTTGGGGTTCATTGCTCTTAATATCCATCAGCTCTAAACAGGCACTTGGGTTGGTTGCTCGCGAGCAGGAGCGCTAACCCACCGACAAGGGCAGCTTACTCAAGCCCCTCAGCGCCATCGAGCCGCGGTATTCGAGCTCGGCCTCGGAGTTGGCCAATTGGAGACGTGGAAATTTCTCAAGCATGGATTCGATCGCGATCGCGCCTTCCAGTCGCGCCAGCGGCGCGCCCAAGCAGAAGTGAATTCCCTCTCCGAACGAGACGTGGTCGTTGGGCTTACGGGCCACGTCGAAGCGTTCCGGCCGAGAGAATTGTGCGGGGTCGCGGTTAGCTGCCGCCAGAAGCACGAAGGCGAGAGTGCCAGCAGGAATCTCCGTTCCTCCAACCGTGGTGGTCGAAGTCGGCATCCGTACTGTCATTTGGACCGGAGGGTCGTGGCGCAGCATTTCCTCGATGGCGGCCGGAATCAGCTCGCGGTTCTCGCGAAGACGCTGCTGCTCATCGGGGTATCGACAGAGCGCCAGCAGACCGTTGCCAATGAGATTGGTGGTAGTTTCGTTTCCGGCCAGCAGCAGTAGGACTACAAACGCAAGCAACTCGTTCTCGCTTAAGACTTCGGCGTCGTCGCTCGCGGCCACGAGTGCGCTGATCAGATCACCGGCAGGATTGGCTCGGCGCTGTACGATCTCCTCACTTAAGTAGCGGCGCAGCGCGTCCTTTGCCGCCAGGCCTGCGGGCGATGGCCCGGTGGCCATGTCCTGGCCGAATGAGCTGACTAGGTCATTTGACCATTGCTTGAATTGATTGTGATCTGCGGCTGAAACTCCGAGGAGTTCGGCGATTACGATTACAGGCAGCGCGTTCGCCAGCGTCGTCATTGCTTCGATTTCACGGCAGCTGCCCGCTCGATTCAGCAAATCATCGGTGATCTCCCGTATCCGAGGTTCGAGTTCGCGCACTCCTCGAGGGGTGAAGACTTTGCTCACGAGCCTTCGCAGGCGGCTGTGCACGGGAGGGTCCGCAGTCAGGATGGTAGGTGCTCCAGCAAACGGGTCGATTCGCTCCCGGAATGGAATTTGAGGTCGGCGAACGGTAAAGCGTTCGTGGTCACGCAGCACGGTGGCGACATCGGCGTAACGGGCGATCAGAGTTGTGGGCATGAACAGATTTAGCTGTCGTGGAGAACCCTCCAGGAGCGGAGGAAAGTGCGGATACGGATTCGCGCGAAATTGCGGATCGAATGGGTTGAAATAGAAATCTTGCTCAGACATTGCGCGCCTCCCATCTACCCCGGTAACTATGCCGGACGGGGGCACGAATCCAGCGGAGAACGCCGTGGTCTTGGTGAGGGTGCGTTAAGCGCCCGCCCGGTTGAGCACCGCATCGGCGTCCTTCGGCTCTGCGCCTGCATCGGTTCGCGAGCGCGTTGCCGAAAGGTTGCTTTGCTTCGACACTCGACGTGAAATGAATCAGGCGTCCGGCTCGATTAGGGAGGAAACCAACAATGCGACTTACAGGTAAAGACGTATGGGAGGTGGGTGTGAAGATGGGCTGGGCGAATGGCCCCTACGACCCGCGTTCTAACCAAATCGCGGCGCGCGCCGACGCGATGGCGTCACTCCTCAATGAGGTTATCGGTAGGCGCCAGAACTGGTTGCCCGAGCTCATCGAGAGTGAGGATGCGATGCGGGCATGGGAGGCAAAAACTCCTCGCGAGAACGTGCTCCGCCTCTACAAGTTTCTCAATCAGCTGGGCTATACGGTCATCGGCATTGATGCCGCGATTGAGCGCGAGCGAGCAAGGAACAGGACTGCTGACTTGTCTCCCGAAGTCACCAAGAAAGCGCGACCTTGACAGCTCAGCCCGCGGGGCGGGACGCAATCAGAGGGTCCACCAAAACCACCGGGATTTGTTCGGTCCGGGTGCGGTCATCAGACGTTGTTGAACAAGGGCGGGCGATGAATTAGGACGGGATCTATTTCGATAGCCGCGGGTCGTCGGAAGCGACGCACTGCCATTGTCTCTTGAACCTCACCAGGAGCTGCCGGTTTCTTGCGTTTCTCAGGCGGGTCTGACGATCCAGGACGTGCTCACACTCTTCTTTGTCGCGATAGAGCGTTGGTCGCTTGACCCATTCGCTAAGCGGCGCGTCCACATTGCCCATGGGATAATCGCGGCTGGTTGGCGGAATAATCATATACCAGCCCACCAGCGCGAGTGCGGCAGCGTGGCGAAGCTTCATGCCGTTGGCCACTTCCCTCTTTGGTGTCGCAATAGCCCGATAGATCGTTTTGTGCCCGGCACCTAGATGCCTACTCTTTCCCAGGCGAGTCCGCAAATTACCTAATCGGCTCGTAAGCCGGGCGGCGCTCGTAACCTTCAATTGCGCCAGCCGCACTGTATTTCCACTTCTGATCCGACCGCTTGTCTCGGCAAACGCAAGAAGCCACGCAGCGTCAACTGCCTCGCACCACGGTCGCGTTTCGTTTGAAAACGCTACCCGCGTCAGGGTGGAGAAGCGTTTGGTCTGGTCCGATTCGTCAGTCGAGTTTCGCCTTGCAGGCCAACCAATTCGTAACTCACGCCCGTTGCAGCCATACTGAAGATACGCATCACTTGTCTGAGCCCGACCAGTGCTGGCCTTGCCGCACAGGGCAGTGCCGCATTACAGTCAAAACGTGGCTCACACACGGAGGGGACCATGATTCAACCGGACAGAATTGGGCATGTGGTTATCAAGGTTCGCAATCTGGAGCGTTCGACGAAATTTTACAGCGAGGTCCTCGGATTACAGGTTATGAAGGTCGAGGCAGGGTTCAAAATGGTGTTTCTCGCGAGCCACGGTAGGGACCATCACGAATTGGCAATCCTGGAGGTCGGCCCCGAAGCTTCCTCGCCCCGCGAGCGTTCGATCGGCCTGTCGCACATCGCGTTTCGCCTGAGCGACGAGGCGGCGTTGCGCGCTGCTTACGCCGATCTCAAGAAAAGCGATGTTCGGATCATCGGTGCGATCAATCATGGGGTAACCAAAAGCGTCTACTTCCATGATCCAGATGGCAACGATCTCGAGTTGTACTGCGACGGTTTGCCCGAGGAAATTGCGAAGTTCCCCGACCCCTACGCCGGCATGGAAGGGCTCGACTTCGCAAGCGATGCTCCTGATTTTCGCCAGGCGGCACGCGAGCTGACCAAATAATCCGCGGCTCCCCTGACCGAACGATCAAGAGCCCCTGGTGTCTTTTAGGGAAACGCTCGCCTCGGCGCCGGAGCGTTTTGGACTAGCAGTTCTCAATCCGTCGAACGAGACCCGGGTGATTGCTTATCCGGAGCCTATCCGCCTAGCGCTTCGTCCACGATGGTCCTTGCTTCAGCAAGAATCGCCTCCAGGTGCTCACGACCCTTGAAACTCTCCGCGTACACTTTGTAGATATTCTCCGTTCCCGACGGACGCGCGGCGAACCATCCGCTTGTGCCGATCACCTTGAGGCCGCCGATCGGTGCATCGTTACCAGGAGCCTTAGTCAGACGCGCGGTAATCGGCTCACCGGCGAGCGTCGATGCTTTGACATCGGCGGGTGAAAGCCTGCTGAGAAGCTCTTTCTGGTGGGGCGTCGCAGGCGCATCTACCCGTTCATAGGCCGGCGCCCCAAATTTCTCAGTGAGTTGATGGTAGTGTTCACCAGGGTCGCGACCCGTGCGTGCGGTCATTTCGGCGGCGAGCAGGTTGGGAACCAGCCCGTCTTTGTCCGTGGTCCACACCGTGCCATCGCACCGGAGAAAACTCGCCCCCGAACTTTCCTCGCCGCAAAAACCGACCGTGCCATCGATGAGTCCCTCGACGAACCACTTGAATCCGACCGGAACCTCGATGAGTCGCCGGTCCAGATGCGCACTCACGCGATCGATCATGCTGCTGCTGACGACCGTCTTGCCGACCGCGACCCGCGCTGACCATCGCGGGCGTTTGGTGAATAGGTACCAGATTGCCACCGACAGGTAATGGTTGGGCTCCATCAGCCCCTGGCTGTGACTGACGATGCCGTGCCGATCCGCATCGGGGTCGCTCGCAAACGCGACATCGAAGCGATCCTTCAAGCTCACCATCCGGGCCATCGCGTAGACCGACGATGGATCCATCCGAATTTGTCCGTCCCAGTCCACCGTCATAAATCGGAAGGTCGGATCGACGGTGTGATTGACCACCTCGAGGTTTAGGGCGTAGCGATTCCCGATGGCGTCCCAATATGAAACGCTGGAGCCGCCCAGCGGATCGACGCCGATGCGAACCTTGCTGTCCCGAATCGCCTGCATGTCGACGACCGAGGGGAGATCGTTGACGTAGAAGTTCAGATAGTCGTGTGGGTGAGTGGTAGCCGCCGATCGTGCGTGCTCCAGCGGGATTTTCCTTACACCGCCCAGACGGTCGGCGATCAGCGCATTGGCCCGTTCCTGGATCCACGCGGTCACCTGGGTGTCCGCGGGCCCGCCGTGCGGTGGATCATATTTAAAGCCCCCAAAACGGGGAGGATTATGCGAGGGTGTGATTACAATGCCGTCTGCTAAGTTATTCTTGCGGCCGCGGTTGTAGCATAGAATGGCGTGCGAAATTACCGGCGTCGGCGTGTAACCTCCCTCGGCATCCACCATCACCTCGACGCCGTTGGCCGCCAATACCTCAAGGGCGCTCCCCAGCGCCGGCCCTGACAGAGCATGCGTATCGACACCGAGATAAAGCGGTCCGTTGATGCCCTGCTCAGCGCGGTAAAGACAAATGGCCTGCGTGGTCGCGAGGATGTGTGCTTCGTTGAACGAGTTGTCTAGTGAGCAACCGCGATGGCCCGAGGTACCGAACACCACCCGCTGCTCAGGCACCGAGGGGTCAGGTTTTCCGGAGTAATAGGCGGCCACCAGCTTCGCAACATCGATTAGAAGGGAAGCGTCGGCGGGCTTACCGGCAAGTGGACTGATTTGCATAGACTCTTCCCATCGTAGTCGGTGCTGGTTTGAAATCGAAGCCAAATCACCCAAAATCTGCAGGTGGGTGATAAATTGGCCCAGAATGCTTTCGCGGTCGCGTAACAGAAGCCTAATTTTGCCCAAACATTCGGCCGCTCTAATGGCAAGTTTGGAATTCAAGCGCGCGGGAGCTGATCAGAATAATGCTGGCACAACAAAACCTTTCCGTTGAGTCGATCAAGCAGGCGATCTTGGACAATCTGGCGCTCGCCCTCGCGCGCCAACCGCGCTACGCAACCCAGCGCGACTGGTACACCGCGGTCGCGCTTACCGTGCGCAGTCTGCTGGCCGAGTATTGGTACGCCGGTACCAACGTTCGCACCGAAGATCCCGTACGAGTCGTCGCATACCTGTCGGCGGAGTTTCTGCTCGGACCGCACCTCCACAACAACCTGGTGGGGTTGGGAATTTACTCCCAGGTCGAGCGCGCAGTCACCGAGCTCGGGCAGGACCTCGGCGACCTAATCTGGCAGGAGCAGGAGCCGGGCCTCGGCAATGGGGGTCTGGGACGGCTCGCGGCCTGCTACATGGAATCGATGGCGACCCAGCAGATAGCCGCCATCGGTTACGGGATCCGTTACGAATTCGGAATTTTCCGTCAGCTCATCCGCGACGGTTCGCAGGTGGAGATGACCGATGAATGGCTGCGCCTTGGCAATCCATGGGAAATCGGGCGGCCGGAGAATGTATACCTGGTGCAATTCGGAGGGAGCGTGGAGTCATACACCGACGGCTCGGGATCGGTGCGTGCCCTCTGGCTCCCGGACCGGATCGTTCGCGGGGTTGCCTACGACACGCCAATCCTCGGCTATCGCGTGCCGTGGGTGAATCTGTTGCGCTTGTGGAGGGCACAAGCGCACGAGGAGTTCAA
>Ga0126373_10004403_pt1 | contig 10765 bp, 9 predicted proteins | sample PanSoiMetPlot_11_FD_92545 | JGI IMG/M metagenome (GOLD analysis project Ga0126373, IMG submission 92545) | Tropical forest soil microbial communities from Panama - MetaG Plot_11 | ecosystem: Environmental > Terrestrial > Soil > Tropical forest > Bulk soil | place: Panama | collected 2016-02-17
AAAAATGATACGACCATCGGTCCTCAGGACTTTCGCGACCAGGTCGCGCTCATGTTCCCGGTTAATACCTCTGGTGCGCCACCGTTCCAGTGCATGGGCCAGACTGGCGGGACCACGAACATCTGGCGGTGGAACGCGGAGTGGCAGAAGGACATCGGCAAGGACAGCGCCGGGATCTGGGACGTTGACGATCAATATCCTGGAATCTTCTGGGATTACTACTTCGAAGAGCCCGCCGGTGGTGTGACGTATCCGGATCGGATTGGTCGCAGCCTTGGCCCCTTTAATCCTGGGATCTGGTCCGGCAACATCATGTCTGACCCAACGTTGCGCGTGAGCTCGGTGGAGGACCTGAATGCGAACGGCTTCAGCACCCTGACCACGCAGGCTCACCAAGACGTAATCGGGAACGGAGTGTGGGAACCCTCGGGATCCGTCAAGGGCGGAGGCTACACCGGACCAACCTGGCGTGTGGTCATTAAGCGGGCATTGGAAACCGGTGATGCCAATGATACGCAGTTCAAGACCGGGATGACCGTGCCCATCGGCTTTGCGGTGTGGGATGGCAACAACGTCGAGCGTAACGGTATGAAAGGCATCTCCAGCTGGTTCTCGCTCAAGCTGTAGTGAGCAGACCCGCGTTGGACGAGACCATTTCTCGTCTCTAGGACGAGAGCAATAGCAGTTAAAGAGAATCCCCCCGGGTCGCAGTCGCGAGAGTGACGAGTCGGTCCCGGGGGTTTCTTTTTGGTCAAGCGTTCCGTGATGAAAGACCCTGTCGAGGGGGACGGTTCGCCTAGCGATCGGTGGACGGCCAGGGTTGATTTTGGCTCCTTCCGGAGTGTATAAGCCAGGGAAGGGTTATATCTTAATTTCGTCTTATATTTCATACTAGTCGGTAGAAATTTTCTATGAATGTGTCTCTCCTTTTCCCCCCTACGTGGCACCCGTCTCAACCGTATCTTAGCCTTCCCTCTTTGACCGGATTTCTTATTCAGTCGGGAGTTACAAATGTATCCCAGCGGGACCTGGGAATCGAATTGTTGGATCGTGTCCTGACTCAATCCTACGGAGCGGAACTCTATCAGCGATTAGTGGACAAACGCCGGGCTCTTGAGCATGACCGGACCGGGGAGACGGGACCAGGTAGCGCTGAGCATCACGCCCGCATCCTTGAAGCCTTGGACCGGTTCCCCTATTTGATCGATCGGATCCAGCCAGCCAAGGACACACTGCGTGGTGACGGCTTCTATGACATGGAAGCCTACCGGGAAAGTCTCTTTCTGATCGATAAATGGCTGGAACTGATCTCCTCACTCTATTTCCCCACTAGGCTGACAGTCGTCGACAATCAATTCAGTACTTATTCTATTTATTCGTCCAAGGATCTAATGAAAGTGATCCGGGACGAGGCCCAAAATCCCTATATCGGCCTGTTTCGAGAGAAATTCCTGCCCTCGATCCTTAACCGCCATCCTGACCTGATCGGAGTCTCCATTACGGCGACTTCTCAGATCATCCCGGGCCTCACCCTTTGCCGCCTCATCAAAGAAAGCGCCCCGGAGATCCATTTAATCATCGGAGGAAGCATCTTCACCCGTCTCGTGGATAACTTGCGCCGGTGTCAGAATCTCTTCGATTTGACTGACGGCATCGTCGTCTTCGAGGGAGAAACGGCATTGCTCGAGCTGGTAAATCAACTGACCGGCAAGAAAGACTTCACGAAGGTGCCGAACCTGATTTATCGCCAGAACGGCAAGATCATCGTGAATCAACCGTTCTATTCGGAGAACGTCAATCAGCTCCCGGCCCCCAACTATGACGGGTTTCCCCTCACCAACTATTTGTCGCCGGATCCGGTATTGCCAGTCCAATTCTCACGTGGCTGTTACTATAAAGATTGCGCGTTCTGTGCCCTTACCCTGGATCACCAGAATTTCCGCCAGAAGGAACCGGCACGCACGGTCGAAGAGTTGGACTGGCTTAAGCAGCGGTATGGGGTTCAATTCTTCTTCTTTACCGACGAGTGCTTTGCGCTGTCGCCGACCAAGCGGTTGTGCCAACAATTGATCGACCGGCAGCTCGATGTGAAATGGACCTGCGAGATGCGGTTCGAGAAACACCTCACGCGTGATTTGCTGGCGTCGATGCGGGATGCGGGGTGCCTCAAGATCGTCTTCGGTCTCGAATCGTTCAACCAGCGAGTCATGGATTTCATGAAGAAGGGCATCAAGCAAGAGTCGGTCCGACGCATCTCGGATGACTGTGTCGATCTCGGTATCGCCGTACATTGTTACATTATTGTCGGGTTCCCGACGGAGACAGAAGAGGAAGCCCTCGAAACGATGAATTTTGTGGTGCAGAACAAGCGCCTCAACGAGTCGTATGGCTTCTCCTGTCAACCCTGCTTGTTTGATTTGGAAAAGGAAGCTCCAATTATGAGCGATCCTGGAGGATACGGGATTCGTCGGATCATGCGGCCGGCCGCGGAGGATTTGAGCTTGGGCTTCTTTTACGAGGTGCAGGAAGGGATGACCCCTGATCAGGCGGAGCGGCTCTATCAGCATGTGTATGAAAAGATCAGTGAGGTGGTGTGCGAATTGCCGTTCAACTATTCGATGGCGGACGGCCTCCTGTACATTGCGCGTGCAAAGGCGCAGCCGGTCACGGTAGCCCAGCCGGCCGGTTCGTAATGGAGACGAAACCCGGTAATGTTGCTGCTCGCTTCCATCAATTAGGACAAGTGCGTTGCTCTATGGGCAGGAGTTTCTCATGACGGCACTCATAGCCGCCAGTGAGCGTCTTACAGGAAAACTGGGGGATCAGCCCCTCCTGTTCCAGCACACGATCAAATTGGTGTTGCTGGTCTCGTTCCTGGAGTTAGTCCTCTACCGCCTCGTGTCGCGGCTGGGGATGCATCTCAGTAAATTGGCAGCGCAGCACGAGTGGATCGTCCCCACGTTCACGGCACTGACGGAAATCGGACAGTGGTTGCTGAATGCGGTGGCGATATTGCTTTTTCTTGGGTTGGGCGTTGCGATTCTGAACCGCTCGGTCGGACGGAGCATGAACGGATTCGAAAAGATCACGGTTCCCTGTATCGCTTTGTTACTCCTCTTGACACTGGGGTTCCTCTTTGTCCAGCCGACGATGCTGGGATCCTGCATCTATAACCTGGTCGCATTGGTGACTCTCAGCTGTCTCATGGCAGAGTATCTCTCCACACACGAAGAGTGGTCTCACCGGGTGATGGGGCTCACTTACCTGTTCGGCATCGGTGGATGGCTGTATTACCAGATCGTGTCCACGGCCTATAGTTTTATGGGTACGGTCGCCGCACCGCCGATGGTCTACGAAGCACATCGAGCCGGCGAAGCTCTCATGGTTCTGTCCAGCATTCTGGTGTTTTGGGCCTACGGACAGGGTGTGTCGGTTCGTTCGCGCAATCAACGCCAGCGTCGCCGAGCTATCTGGTTTTGGACCATCGCCGTGTCGATCTTTGTTGTCATGCTCTTCTTGGATTATCTCCTTGACCAATACAATTCACAGCTGGCAGCAAATATCAGAAGCGGCGCACGGGGTATTGGGTGGATTTTCCAATTCGGGATGGGATACACGTTCTACCTACCGTTTGCCTTTTATATGATGGGGCTGATTTGTTGGTCCTATACCGTCATCAAGCTGCTGACTATGGGGCGCTTGGCGGGCTACGGTCTCGGTCTCATGTTTATCGCAGGTTATGCACTGCTGTATTCGAACTTGACGCTCATGGTCATTCTGGGTGTCATGCTTTTGTCGATGGATCGCGTCAAGCGACAGTCGGTGGAATCCGCACCGGCTTCCAGCGCATCGATGATGGGGACTCCCGACTCGCTCGTGAGCGGGCATGTATAATGTAACCTTCTTGGAATAAGGACCACACATGAACGAACAAGCGTCGCCACCTCATGAACCAGGTCCTGCAGCGGTCGATCCCGGCGACATGCCGTTGGCGCCGGATGAGGAAATCGCCGAGCTCGAAAAGATGTTGGCGGCCGAACCGGACGATTTTCAGGCGCGCTGCCGGCTCGGGGAGCTCTATTTCAGCAAAGGTCGCCTGGACGACGCCCTCGTCGAGGTCAAGAAGTCCATCGAGATGGCAGAGGGTTTGCGGGCGGAAATGAATCGTTCGCTCGCCATGTACTATTCAAATTTAGGCACGATTTACGCCACCAAGAACATGTCAGACGAGGCCCAAGCGGAGTTCAAGCACGCGCTCGAGGTCTTCCCGCACGACGTACTTGCCCTCTTCAATCTCGGGCGGCTGCACGCGGACAGAAAACAGTACTTGGAGGCCAAGAATTACTACGAACGACTCGTCGAGATTACACCGGACGATCCCATCGCTTGGTACAACATCGCGGGTGTCTATGTCGAACTGGATCATCCACAGGTGTCGGATTACAACACCATCGATATGGCGATTCAGTGCTATCTCCGTACGCTGGAACTCGACCCCAAGCATCTGGAGGCCAGTTTCAAACTGATGGACTTGGCGCTCAATCATAAAAAGACGGACCTCGCGATCCGAGTCATGGAAGACGCCGTCGAACACAATCCGGACGAGCCGCTGGCTTACTACAACCTGATCAACGTGTACGAGAAGTGCAAGATGTTCGAGCAGGCTGAGCAGACGAGGCAGCGGCTCAAAGATCGGTTTGCAAAGCGGGCCAAAGAGAGCGCATCATCCTGATTGACACACGGAGGAATACACTATGTTTGGGAGTCTTGGTTTCACAGAATTGATCCTGATTCTCGTCATTGTGCTGATCATCTTCGGAGCGGGGAAGCTGCCGCAGCTGGGTGAAGGGATCGGCAAGGCCATCAAGGGGTTCAAGAAGTCCGTGCACGAAGCCGAGGCGATCGAAGCTGAAGCTCAAACGCAAGCAGCTCAGCAACAGATGGCGGCCACGCCGCAGCAGGCGATTCCGGCCGCGCCACCGCCAGCTGCTCCCGCTGTCGAGCAGCATACCGCGACCGCCCAACCGGCCTCGCGAGGATAGGTTCCAGACCACGGGCGAGGATCGGAAGCCATGGAAACCGATGTTCAGCTCGCGACGGGGTATATCGAAACCTTTGCGGGGAACGGAAAGGCCCGCAGTACCGGAGATGGCAAGCGCGCCGTGAAGGCCGGTATTCCGTTGCCGCACCATGCCGAGCTCGACAAGGAGGAGCGATGGCTCTACTTTGCCGAGTCCGGGTCCGACCGCGTCCGGCGCATCAACCTGCAGGAAGGCACAGTGCACAATTTCGCCGGTATCGGCGAGACCTGTTATAGCGGGGATGACGGCCTCTGCGGCGAAGCTGGTCTCTACCTTCCGCTCGATATCGCGTTTGATTCCCGCAACGATCTCTATGTCTGTGATTCCGGCAGCAATCGCATCCGCAAAATTGATCGAGAAACCGGCATCATCACCACTGTGGTGGGAGCCGGGCAACATGGTTTCAACGGGGACGGCCCCGCGCTCGAAGTCAATTTGACATGGCCGGCAGCCATCGTGTTCGACAAAGACGACGTCATGTATATCGCCGACACGCAGGCGCACAGGATTCGCCGCTTCGATCCGAGGACGGGACTTGTCACGACGATTGCCGGTACCTGGACGGCGGAGGACGATGCCCGCGAACAACCGCTTGTGGCGAGGAACCTCGTCGTTCTTTCCGGCGATGCGATCGGGATTGATTTCACCGACGATCACGGCTGGCTCATGCCGGTCTGCTCGGACGGGCTGGACCTCTCGATGTATCTGGACGACGGCAAGCCGGCTCTGGACGCGAGGCTCTACGACATCGTCGGTATTGCCGTCGATAGCAAAGATGATGTGTACGTTGTCGACAAAGGGAGCAATCGGGTTCGCAGGATCGACCTGGCAAGCGGCATCATCTCGACGGTCGCGGGAGTCTGCCGGTACGGCTTCGACGGTGACGATAAACCGGCCACGAAGGCGATGCTCCATGCGCCGGAAGCCGTTGTGTTCGACCACCAAGACAATATGTATGTCTCCGATACCATGAACCACCGTGTCCGGCGCGTCGACGCCAAGACCAGCGTCGTCACGACGGTCGCGGGCAACGGCGACAGCGGCTACGAAGACAAGAACATGGGTGGCTGCGGGGCCGCCCGATTTGTGGCGAAGGAATCTGCCGGCGCTCTCAAGCACGGTGATGGCCTACTCGGCGTCGAGGCCGTTGTGAACTCGCCAGTCGGGCTCGCCTTGGACTCTCAAGGGCATCTCTTTATCTGTGAACGGGGTGAAAACAAAATCCGTCGCGTCAAACTCTGGTAGCGTTGCCGGCGGTCGCTCCGTCTGGTCTCGCGCCCGGTTTGTGGTACTCTGAGTCACTCGCGACGTGGGCGCTGCTCATTCGAGGGCCTTGCATGGTGCGCAAGACGACCGCTAACCGTTCCCGTTCCTTCTTGCTCCTTTTTCTCTCCCTCATGGTCATGGCAGGCGTGCTGGGAGGCCTCGACATTCCCTTGGTCAGTTCGGAGGGGATGATGATTCGGTCCCAGCTTGTCGAGGGCGAGTTGCCAGTGACCCCAGAAGATGCGGCCTGGGCTAAAGTATCTCCGATGACGCTCCCCTTGAGCGGTCAGGTCATTACCAGGCCCGTGTGGCCGGAACCGACCGCCCGTGCACTGACCGTGCGGTCCCTGCACAACGGGAGAGAGATCGCGTTTCTGCTGGAATGGCAAGACAACACAAAAAATGACCGTCTCACGCCCGGCACCTTTCGAGACGGGGTCGCGATTGGGCTTCCGCTCGGTGATGCACCGGCGTTCTTTTGCATGGGGCAACTCGATCATTACATCAACATCTGGCATTGGAAGGCGGACTGGCAGAGCGATATCGACCGGAGATCGGCTCGAGCCGGAGAAAAGAAGAGCGGCGAAGTTCGCACGTTCGAAGTCATCCCACGTCGCATCTCATCGGTGGAAGACCTAATTGGTGGAGGGTTCAGCACCCTTACGACGAAAGAAAAGCAAGGGCGGGTGCAGGGCAAGGCCACGTGGAAAGATGGAGTCTGGCACGTGGTGATGCGACGGCCCCTCTCGAGTGAAGAGCAAGAGAACGAAGCCAAGTTAGTGCCAGGGCGGGTGCAAACGGTGGCGTTTGCCGTCTGGAACGGCGAGAACAAGGAACGGAACGGGCAGAAGGCGGTGGCGCCCTGGTTTCAACTGATGATTGACCCGGTTGCGAAGCTGTAGCGTTCTTGGTGTGATGTAAGGGTAGGTTGTGCCTGGAGTGGAGGAGACATCGGTTTGAGGAATCGACGACAGCAAGCCCTTCGCCGCAGGGGGGCTTTTTTTATGTGCGTCGGACTGTTTTTCATGCTGGCGGGCGGCCTTGCGCCCGCCGCTACCGAAACAGATGGCCAAGAGCCTATGACCGTTGAAGAGGCGACGCGGCTGGGAGAAGAATTCGGCGTCATCGTCGGCGAAGTCGATGAAGAAATCCAGAAGGAGTTGAAGCTCCAGCGGCCTCAGGGAGTGGCGGTCTTCGAGGTGATCGGTAATTCGCGGGCCGATTATGCAGGCATCAAGGTGCGATCGGTCATCAAGGAGATCGATAAGAAAGAAATCAAGAACATGATCGATTTTGGACGTTCGATCAAGGTCGCAATGAAGGAGTGTAACTTTACGTTAGGGACATACGAGCCTGCCGACCCTGGTGATCCGGTCGGGTGGGGTGTGAACTTTCACTTCGTCGGGTGCAAGCGCGACTAGGAACGATCGATGCGCATCGGACAATGGCTGGCCGTCGGACTTTTGCTCGCAGTCGTGGTGGCACTCAATGGTGTGTATTATGGCTTCGCCATCGCACAGAAGGCTGACGGCAAAACACCGACCGACTGGGTTGCGGAGATCGAGAAAATCTTTATCCGTTCGGAGGACTGCAAACAGTGTCATGACCGACACTATGAAGAATGGAAGGGCATGCGTGAGCAGACCCCTGACCTCAAAACGTTTGGTCGGGTCGATGCGGCGTTGTTGCACGGCACCTCGTTGGAGTCACCGGTCTTTCGCACTGTTCTGGGCGTCTGGATGCAAACGAATCCGAACGCTGAAGAGCGGCGTCGATGCCTGTCCTGTCATGTACCTTCCACGACGGTGTTCCCTCAGTACGCTGAAAACATTGTCGCGCAAGTCCTGGCCGGTAAGCCGCAGATCGAGGGGATCGGCTGCGCTTCGTGTCATTTGATTAAGCAGGTGGAACAGGCGCCTGGTCCTCCCCCGACATTCAAGATCGAGCCGGGGAAGATGATCTATGGCCCCTACAAAGATCCGGAAGAGAACCTCGTCCATCCGGCAACGCAATCTGACCTCTTCCGCGGAGCGAACTACTGCGCCTCCTGCCATTTCGACAAGGTGAAGGACGTCACGCAGAAGGATATTCCAGGAGAAATTCTGCAAGGCACGATCTGTCAGGATTGTCATATGGAGGCCTCGACCGGCAGTTCGACCTCCAAACGCGGTGCGATGACGCGTGCGATCGGCCGGCACTGGTTCCGCGGCGTCGTGATTCCCGGGATTCTGCTCAAGAACCGGAATCTCCAGGCGGAATGGATGCCGCGTGTGGACATTGAGGTGACCAAGTCTGCCGCCGCGGTCGAAGGCACCGCCCTTGTCAAAGTGGGAAGCCTTCCACATAGTTTTCCGGACGGCGACCCGGTCTTGAAGCAGTTTTTCCTTGCGATCACGGTCAAGGATGCCCAAGGGAAGGTCTTGGGCCAGGACACGAAGCAGTTTGGACTTCCGTACGACAAGATTCTGCGCGGACCGATTCCCGATCCGTTCATCAAAGGCGGGAATACGAGGAAAGTCCCGTTCTCCCAAGCGATCCCCGCTGGGGCCACGCCGGCGACAGTCGAAGCTGTTTTGAGCTATGCCTTGATCCCGACTCCGGATGCCGCCCTAAGAGACAAGTATCTCGCTACGCTGCCGAACGACAAGGAACGCGATGCGGCGAAGAAAATTCTCGACGACTATACCCAGCCTCGCGTGCTGACCTATCGAGCCAAAACCTTGTAGAGGCGATGTAGGGAGAAACGGAGTAATCATGAGTCAGTCTCGACGTCTGAGAGCTGCGGCGGGAGTGGCCGTGGTGCTGTCTGTGATCCTCGGCGGGCACCTGGCCTCGACCGGTCTGTTTGCTCAAGACGGGACTAAGTCTCAAGTCAGCATCGAGAAAGCCTTCCCTAACTCGAGCAAGTGCAAGCGGTGCCACGAGAGGGTGTTCGAGGAGTGGGAGACGTCACCCCTCTCTCGCTCCATTCATTCGCCGGCCTTCCGTACGGCCCTCGATGAATATGTCCAGTTTTCCGGTGGGAAGGACAACGCCCTCTGTTTTCGCTGCCATGCTCCGCATGTTCGCGAATTTCCCGATCATGCCAAGCTTTTTCTCGATCAAGTGAAATCAGGCGAGCCGGCCATCGACGGCGTGGCTTGTGCGCAATGTCATTTAATCAAACACGTCGATCGAGCCAAACATCCGCCGGAACCGAAATACGACATTGGGAGCAAGGTACTCTACGGGCCGTACAAGGATTTTGTGCAGAACCTGGCGCACCAATCGATGGATCTGGATCTGTTCCGCAAATCCGACCTATGTCTGAACTGCCACCAATCGGTGCCGAGCGCAACGAATCTAGGAAAGACCAACGATCTGCTCGGCACTTGGGATCAGAGTAAGGCGGTCAAGTCCGGCAAGGAATGCCAGTCATGCCACATGCCGGAGCAGATCGGCGAGTCTGCAAACGGCGAGAACAAGCGCAAAGTCGCGAACCATACCTTTCCCGGGCGCATCGGCAAGCTGCGTCAGGAAGCGGCTAAGCTGGATGTCCAAACAAACATCGAGGGCGACAAGACAACGGTGACAGTCAGAGTCCAGAGCCTGGTGCCGCACAATCTGCCCACGACCCATCCGGCCTGGGCCAGTGTGGTTCTGGACCTGGATATCAAGGGCAAGAACCTCAAGACGGTCTTTACCGACAAACGCGTGTATGGACGGGTCTATCAGGATGCCAAGGGAGAGAGGACGAACTTCGATTTCGAAGCGGTGAAAGTGGTGGAAGAGACTGTCTTGAAGCCAGAGGAAACACGTGTCGAGGCCTTTACTTTTCCGACCCCGAAAGATACGAGGAGCTTCGACGTCGATATCTCTCTCAACTATGCTCCCATTAGCGGACCAGCGCCCTTCCTCCAGCGGGTTGAAGCCGAATCCCCCAAGGGGTCTCAGGACCCGGTTTTCCAACCCATCGCCATCGTTAAATATACCGAAAACGTTCCAATCAATAAGTAACCTCGTTCACCGCTTGTGAAGCCTGAAGTGTGAAGGACGAGGCCTCCCTCTTGCTGCTGTACGCCAATGGCAAGTTACGTTTCGAGAACGATGCTTCACTCGAAAATGATGCGTGACCCGGGCGACTTGGTCTTGAAGATTTGTAACGCGGAGTAGATGCCTTTGGCGGGGTGGTTGAGGACGAGGCGACAGTTGGTGATGTGGGTGTCAATGAGTTCGTATTGCCCGCCGCTGTAATAGATGTCGCAATCGTTGATCTGGCAATTCTTGTAGACATGATTATCCAGAGTGAGCTTCGCCTTGCTGAAGGTCTGTCCGTCGATGATGATGTAATTCGGTTCGAAGCCCATCTCACGGCTCCATGAGTCGCCGCGCAATATAGCAAACTCGACTGCAACCGTAAACCTGTTGCCTTCCGGAGT
>Ga0126373_10004404_pt1 | contig 10765 bp, 12 predicted proteins | sample PanSoiMetPlot_11_FD_92545 | JGI IMG/M metagenome (GOLD analysis project Ga0126373, IMG submission 92545) | Tropical forest soil microbial communities from Panama - MetaG Plot_11 | ecosystem: Environmental > Terrestrial > Soil > Tropical forest > Bulk soil | place: Panama | collected 2016-02-17
ACGCTGACATGATGAAAAGAATGATGACTACCGTGCGTGCAGGCCAGTTCATCTGCCTCCACAATGAAATGGGGTCCCAGCCCACGGTGCCTTCATCCTGGAAGAGCCAAGCTGCAAATAAGTGCGTCTTGGCCCAGAGTAGAGCTGCTAGGTTTGCTACTAACATGAGTTTAAGTTTTCCTCCTCAAGGAACTTTTCAGAATTTTCTAATCAGGCGGCCCCATCAGGAGCTTTGAATTCCCGGCACGAAAAACAGCTCTCTGTCATAACGCGCTGGAAGATTTTGCCTGGATTGGGGTTTCAGGGACGACCGCCGGAAAATCGGCCGTCCGCTGAATACTTCTTAGGTTACATATGGAACTTTACCGTGATGGTCGTTTCAACTTCCACGGGTTCTCCGTTCAGCAAATAAGGTTTGTACCTCCACTGCCGCACGGCATCCATCGCAGCCTGAATGAGAATTGGATGCCCGCTTACGGCCCTCAGGTTTTCGATGGCTCCTGATTTGCTGATCAGGGCCTGCAACACCACGTCACCCTGCACATGAGCAATCTTTGCCATCTGCGGGTAGGGTGGCTCAACCTTGTTGATCAGGTTGCCTTCTGCCACGCCGGAAGAAATGCGCAATTTCTGCGGCGCCGCAACCCTAGGCGGCGGAGCGGTAGATGCTACCAGGCCGCCGATTACACCGCCGGACGAGCCTCCGGGAACTCCTCCCACGACTCCGCCCATCACGCCATTACTCGGCGGTGGCGCTTCGTCTTCCTGAATCATACTGACTTTTTTGGGGATCTTGCTGGGAGTGCGAAGTTCGCCATTTACGATCTCGCTGACCCGCGCCACGTGCTCAATCTTGGGGGCTGGCGGTGGTGGAGGAGGTGGGGGCGGTGGAGGAGCAGTGATCGCTGCCATCAGCATTCGCGTCGGCAGACCTTCCGTGATAATCAACGGAATTAAAACCGCAACTCCAACCACGAGAGCTTGCACTAGAAACGACAAGGGCATTGACCATCTCTGATTGGTCTTAATCCGCCCAGCGGATTCCATTAAGCTGTCTTCAAACATCCCTATTCTCCAATCCTAGGGGACTTTTCTACTACATTGGACACCGGGACCGCACATTTTGCTCCCACTCGGAGCCTGATTCAAGCCTTTACTCGAACCTTGCCCTTGCCCGCCTGAGTTGCGACGGGCACTGGCCTACGTCCAGAGCGGCTGGCACGCCACTCCTGATAAGCCACAAGCATGGGAGCAGCCACTGCAATTGAGGAATACGTACCTATTAAGATGCCAATTACAAGTGCCAAAGAAAACCCATGAAGTACTTCCCCACCAAATAGATACAACGAGAGAACCGTCAGGAATGTGAGCCCGGATGTCAAGATCGTCCGGCTCAGGGTCTGGTTGATGCTCCGATTAACAACTTCCGCCAAAGTTTCCCGGCGCATCAACTTCACGTTCTCGCGAATGCGATCAAAGACCACAATAGTGTCGTTCATGGAGTAGCCGACAAGGGTTAAGATCGCGGCGATAACAGTAAGCGTTATCGGGTTATTCGTCAAGGAGAATGCTCCGACCGTGATCAGGGTATCGTGGAAACAGGCTACGACCGCCGCCACGCCGTAGATCATCTCGAACCGGAACCAGAGGTAAATCAGCATTCCCGCCATCGAATACAGCGTGGCGAGCAGGGCTTGCTTGCGTAGTTGCGCTCCTATTTGTGGCCCGACGGTTTCCTGGCCGAACACGTGAAAGTTGCTGATGAAAAAGCCGTCTTGCTTAAGGGCTTCAACAGCGGCAGCAGGAACTCCAGCTTTCTGCAGATCGTCAAAGCTCCGGATCAGTCCGCCTTGTTTGCTGTCACGATAGTCGAGAATCTGGCGCGTGATTTTGTCGTATGTGTCTGGCGCCGCGTGCAGAGGATCGCGGACAGCCAAAACAGTCCTGAGCGCATCAGAGCCGGCGTAATTCAGGTCTTTTCTGAAGTCCTGCTGGCCTCCTGATATGGCTTCCAACGCCCGGATAATCTGGTCCTCACTTCTGGTTACGTCAGCTCCGGCGTTGCTGCTCTGGGGTAGGTCAATCAGCTCATCATTGCTGCTGCTTGGTCCATAGTGTTGGATCTGGGCATTGTGGATGCCGGCTCGATCCAACGCCTGGCGGATCTGGTCCTCATTGGGCTTGTCCACAAACCTGACGTAAACCAGCGTTCCGCCCCTGAATTCCACGCCCAGTGGAATCCCGTGCCAGAAAAACATGGAGAGCAGACCCGCAATGCTGAAGATCAGCGAGAAGCCGAGGAAATACCACTTCTTGCCTAGAAAATCTATGTTTGTGTCGCGAAAAAATTCCACTGTTTCAATTCCCTTGAGCTAGATACTTAATGCCTCGCCCCGCTGCTTGCGGCTGAGAATGGCATCGAAAATTACTCGTGAAACAAAAACTGCGGTGAACAGGTTGGCTAGCAAACCAAAGGTCAGTGTCACGGCGAAGCCCTTCACCGGCCCGGTGCCAAAGATGAACAATATGAACGCCGAAACGATGGTGGTTACGTGGGTATCAATGATCGTGATCCAGGCACGCGCAAAGCCCTGATCCACGGCCGCAGCCGGGGCCTTTCCGTGGCGCAGCTCTTCCCGAATGCGCTCGAAGATCAGAACATTGGAGTCCACGCCCATACCAACAGTGAGGATTACGCCAGCTATTCCGGGCAATGTCAGTGTGGCGCCGGTAAAGCCCATGAAGCCCAGAAGAATTACCAGGTTCAGGAACAACGCCAAATCAGCATTAATTCCCGCCCCCTTGTAATAAAACAGCATGAATACCATGACGGCCACCATGCCCACTACAGCTGCCTGCACGCCTTTTCTGATGGAATCCGCGCCCAGCGACGGGCCTACCGTGGTTTCCTGAATGTAACGAAGGCTGGCCGGCAGTGCGCCAGATCTCAACTTCAGGGCAAGGTCATGCGCCGTTTGCTCGGTGAACCCACCCTCAATGATCCCGCTGTCGTGAATCTCTGATTGGATCGAGGGAGCTTCAATCACCTGGTTGTCCAGGACGATTGCGAGATTGCTGGGATTTGCGCTGGTCTCGCTGTGGGCCGCTGTAAAGCGCGCAAATTTCTCTCCGGCGGAAGTTGTCAAATAGAAATTTACAATCGGCCCGCCTGTCTTACCGCCGTGACCGGCCTCAGCGGTTTTAATATCTGTCCCGCTGACAACGGGAACCCTGGAAACGAGGAAGACCGAATCAGTGCGGTCATTGACTGATTTTTGGCCATGAAGAAGCACTGTATCGGGAGGCAGGACTCCACCCGGTTGGGCCGCCCTCGCGGACTGTTCATCAGGGTAGGTAGCGCCATGATTAAGCGCCTCGCGCAGTTCCAGTCGCGCAGTTGACTGAATAATTTCTTTGACTCGAGCAAGATCATCGACGCCCGGCAACTGCACCAATATCTGATAGTTGCCTACGCCGTGTTCCTCAATGACCGGCTCACTCACGCCCAGCGTGTTCACGCGTTGGCTGATGGCCTCGACGGATTGTTCTACGGTGCGGTTTTTGAGTTCGGATATCGCGCTAGCCTTGAGGGTGACTGTATAGGTATCTCCGCTACCAGACAGGTCATAGGTCGGAAGCTGCTCGCTTACGATTCTCCGCAGTTCGGTGCTGCCGTTGGGCGGGACGCCTTTGACCACGATTTGTTCAGGATGCTTGTCTGGATCTGGTTTGCCGATGGAAGCGTAAGAGATATTGGATTTCTGAAGTTGCTCTTTCAGCAGTTCCGCGGCGTGATCGGTTTCCCCGCCCACCGCTTCATTCACCTGCACCTCGAGAATAAGGTGCGCGCCGCCTTTCAAGTCCAGACCCAGATGGATTCTTTGCAGCAGGCTGTCTTTAATTCCATCAAGGTTGAAGCTGCCCGGAATGCCAAAGATCCCGAAAACGAATATGAGCAGGATACCTATTATGAAGAGGGTCTTGAGGATTAAGTTCTTCTGCATGGGCTAATTCTTGAATCCACTTCTGTAATTTGATTATTTCTTGGGCGGCTCTTCTTCCCGGGCCACGGAAACCACGGCCGACTTGGCTACTTCCAGCCTCAGATTGTCTGGAGGCACACGCAAATGAAGCGCATCATCCTTAATGGCGATGATGGTCCCGCGAATGCCGGCGGCCGTCTGCACTTTGTCGCCTGTTTTCAAATTATTGACCATCTCCTGCCAGCGCTTCTGCCGCCGCTGCTGTGGCAGGATCAGGAGAAAATAAAAAATACCAAAAATGAAGATCAGCGGCAGCCATAAAAGAAATCCGCCACCCGGCTGGCCCCCGCCGCCACCTTGCAATAAGAATGAACCAAGCTCGCTTTGTATCATTTGGAATTTCTAACCGCCGAACACACGCTCATCGCCCCGGATGAGATCTGCTAACTCAATTGTCACCGCTGATCCCCCAGCATGATTGGCTTCCCTGATGCTGAAAGCAATTGGGAGGTCTTCTGTTGCTAGAAATCAGGGATGCTCAGGCTGAATAGTTGACGAGACGCTGCCTGACAGAATTCCTGAGCCTGCCCCAAGACATATAGCATGACGTACAGCCCGCATAGTGTCAAGGTAGAAGGCCAGGTTGTGTACCGTGTTGAGCGCACCGGCCAGCGGCTCACCTGTAACAAACAGATGTCGCAAGTAAGCACGAGTGTACCGTGAACACACCTTGCAGCCGCACTTCGGGTCGGGCGGGCCCTGATCCTGGGCAAAGCGCGCGTTCTTGATGTTCAGCCGACCCTCAGAAGTAAACAGCAAGCCGTGCCGGGCCGCCCGTGTGGGCAGCACGCAGTCCATCATCTCCACTCCCATGGCAGCGTATTGAGCAATTTCTTCCGGATAGCCTACGCCCATCACATAGCGAGGCCTGTCTTTGGGCAGGAATTCCAATGTGTGAGCAATCATTTCCTGAGTTTTCTCTCGCGATTCACCCACACTCAAGCCCCCAATTGCGTAACCGGTGAATCCCATCTCTACCGTTCGCTCTGCAGATTCGCGGCGCAAATCAGCATACATGCCGCCCTGAATGATCCCGAATAATGCCTGTTCTCCTGACGAATGCCATGGCACCTCAGATTTATGCGCATCGAAGTAAGCTTTGCAGCGTTTGGCCCAACGCAGCGTCAGCTCCATCGATTCCCGGGTACGCGCCTCATCAGCCGGGTGCTCGGTACATTCATCGAAGGCCATGATGATGTCTCCTCCGAGAGCGATCTGGATCTCGATCGAACGCTCGGGAGTAAAGAAATGCGATGACCCGTCAAGATGAGAGCGGAAATTTACTCCCTCCTCGCTGATCTTCCGGAGATCGCTGAGGCTGAAAACTTGAAAACCGCCGGAGTCCGTAAGCAGCGCCCGCTCCCAGCTCATGAATTTGTGGAGTCCACCCAGGTTGCGCACCAACTCGTGCCCGGGGCGCAGATAGAGATGGTAGGTGTTGCCGAGAATGATCTGCGCGCCCAACTCTTCCAGCACATCCTGAGGAACGCTCTTCACCGATCCAGCAGTTCCCACAGGCATGAAGACAGGCGTCTCCACCTCACCGTGAGGTGTGACGATTCTCCCTGCGCGTGCGGTGCCCGATTGAGCATCCGTGATGAAAGGCAGTGCGGTCATCTTTCCGCCCTTCGCCTGATCCAGTGCCGGATAAGGGCGTACCTGGGTATGGCGGTTGGAGAATTCTTTGTGACTTGAACCAGCCCTCTCCGTTTTAGACGGTTGAGCGCAGCCTGCACCGCTGATTTTGAGAGGCCGGTGCCTTCGGCCAGACGTTGCAGGCTGGCAGCGACCTGTTTGTTCTCAGTGCGAAACAACTCCGCCCAAAGGAAGACGTACACGAGAAAGGCGGCCGGAGAACGGTCATGACCGACCAGATCGGGCATGAGCACGTCAATCACATATTCATCAATTCCAATGTGCTGCATTTCCAGTAACTATAGCAGCTATCACTATAGTTGCCTTGCCGGGGACTTTGTATCTGGTGACAATACGTTGCGGAGGAGAACAATGATTCGTGGAATCAAGTTCGCCAGCGTTCCGGTTTCCGACCAGAACAAAGCCCTTACCTTTTACACGGAGAAGCTTGGCTTCAAGCTGCTCACCGACCAACCTTTCAACGAAGAGCAGCGCTGGATAGAGCTGGGCATACCGGGAGCTGACACCCGGGTGGTCCTGTTTAAGTTCGACAATGGTCTTCGTCCCGGCATGCAAATGAACTTTACCTATTGGACAGACGATGTCGAGGCAACCGTGCGTGAACTCAAGGCTAGAGGCGTGAAGTTTCTCATGGAACCACAAAAGGCAGAGTGGGGAACCTTTGCAACATTTAACGATCTCGACGGGAATTCATTTGTGCTCGGCACAAAGTGAATGCGGTGTGAGCCGCCCGGCTTTCAGGATCGCTGAACTTCAGTTTGTTGTCCTGAATCCGCCCACCACGCTAGCAATGCAAGCACTGCATAGAACAGCAAAGCGGTCAGGGCCATAGCCCGATCAGAATTCGGAGGTGGGAAAAAGAAAGCTCCATACACATGAACCACTACCAAGACCAGAACGAAGGTGGTGATCCGTCCCTTCCGTGATGCCGCCCGAAGATACAGCGCAGCGCCACCGAGAAGTACAACCAATTCCAGGACAAAGGCTGGTATTCGATAGTTCCAGAGGCCAAAACCCATTTTGAAAGCGCTGTCATAGAGTGGCAGGTCTGGTCGGTGCACAATCAGGTCCAACACCCAATGCGAGAAAACCGCCAGCGCCACAATCCAACCTGCTCTTCCGCCACGAAGAATTGGAATCCATTGGCAAACCACAAAGGCCAGAATAGACCAGCTAATCGCTCCCACAAGGCTGTGCGTGTACGGCATGTAATAGAGGTCTAACGCGTTGGATGCTGTGATCCCGGGAACAATTCTGACTTTTTCGATTCCCAGCAGGACAAAGATCGCCCAAAGAACATCCACAAACTGTACAGCGACAAAGAGCAACCACAGAGGAACCCGTGGTTCGGCTGCCTTGCCGGCGAAGCTCACGCTGTAATGGCCAATAAACATTTGTTCCTAGTTCGGCTTTTCGTTGTCGTTCGCGAGTTCTTTCAGCAGCTCCGCTGCCAGTTTTGGTTCGGCGCGGAAGTCAGTTCCCCGCAAAGAACAGTAATGCAGAAATCGCTGGCAACGGGGATGGACTGAGCCGAGGGCTGCGTGGGCATCCCTGATCTTTCGCGTAAGTGACCATAAGCGCTGGGACTCAGGCCAATCCACGAAGGCTGAGACCACAGGACTGTTAAGAAAAAGACCTACGCGCCCTGCCGCGCATTGCTCCAGGCACTGTGGCAGAAGGCGATTCCATTCGGCTTCCATTTCCACCAAAGTCTGCGACTCGTTCTCTTCACGCTGACGCATAGCTAAAGCAAGTCAGGATTGCGTTTTTGTTTGTCTTTCCGCCATCTTCTGAGGATTCACAAACGCACGGGTCACAGTGCCTCGTCCGATTTCTTTTTCTCCATTGTGAGCAGTCACGCGGAATACATAAAACCGGCCATTCTGCGATTCAAGTACCGCCTCGGCTTTTACCGTAGCGCCCAGGCCGGTTGCTGCCCGGTGTTCAATATTGATAGCAGTTCCCACACTTATTTCGCCCGGATCACAAAAGGGCGCCATCGCTACGAACGCAGCCTGCTCCATCAGGCCAATCATGTTGGGAGTTGAATAGATAGGAGGCAGTGCTTTGTTGTGGTGGTTCAGCGTGTGCTGGTGCTCGACCTTTTCTTCAAAAGTCCCTCGGGTCCCGAGCGGAACTGGTTTCGCCATGGAGAGACTCTATCAAACCGTCGACCAAAGACTAAGCGCCAGAGACGATGACTAACAGGACTGTATAATCAAGAGTTGTCCCCATGTTGTTTGAAACATCAGTGAAATCTTCGGAAAATCAGCGCAGGATACGCTCCACGACGGTGGTTTGCGTGCGCCGCAATGGCAATGTCGTGATGGCCTCTGATGGCCAGGTAACGCTGGGCGAAGGCGTAATCAAACATACTGCCAAAAAGATTCGTCGTCTCTATAACGACAAAATTCTTGCCGGTTTTGCCGGTTCCACTGCCGACGCTTTTTCGCTCTTTGCTCGCTTTGAGGCCAAGCTGGAGCAGTATCACGGCAATCTCGGCCGGGCGGCGGTGGAACTAGCCAAGGACTGGAGAACAGATAAAGTCCTGCGGCATTTGGAAGCTCTGCTGCTGGTCTCGGATGTTACCCAGACTTTCTTGATCTCGGGCGCCGGAGACGTAATCGAGCCCGACGGCGGGATAGCGGCGATCGGCAGTGGAGGCCCATACGCAGTCGCCGCGGCCAGGGCGCTGGCTGAAAATACCGACCTGCCTGCTCGCAAAATCGCGGAAGAGGCCATGAAGATTGCGGGCAAAATCTGTATCTATACCAACGAAACATTTACCATAGAAGAGCTCTCAGACTCTGAGAAGAAAAGCGCATCAACTCCCGCGCGTTAATCGGAGCAGCAGCCCACGATGGCCATTTATCTACCCGGAGTAGCAGAAGAAGCCGACATTATTCTGGACGAACTCACGCCACGAGAAATCGTTGCTGAGCTGGACAAGCATGTTGTCGGTCAGCATGAAGCCAAGCGCGCAGTGGCCATTGCCCTGCGCAACCGCATGCGCCGCCAAAAGCTCAGCCAAGAGCTGGCAGAAGAGATCATGCCGAAGAACATCATCATGATCGGCCCTACTGGCGTGGGCAAGACTGAGATCGCGCGACGGCTTGCCCGTCTGGCCAACTCTCCGTTCCTGAAAGTTGAGGCCTCCAAGTTCACCGAAGTAGGTTACGTGGGCCGTGATGTTGAATCCATGATCCGCGATCTGGTGGAGATTGCTATTGACATGGTGCGCGAAGAGAAAATGGAAGAAGTCGCGGAGAAGGCTGAACAAAACGCAGAAGAACGCTTGCTGGACCTGCTGTTCCCGAGCCCACCACCTGCGGCACCGAGTTCGGCGGGTTTCGCTTTAACGTCCGGCGAAGATGGTGACTCCGCGAAACGAACCAGGGAGAAGCTTCGTCAGCAACTGCGCGAAGGCAAGCTGGACGACCGGGATGTAGACCTTGAGGTGCGCGAACGTTCGATGCCCGCATTTGAAATCATCTCCAGCCAAGGCGTGGAAGAGATGGACATCAACATCAAGGACATGTTGCCCAACATCTTCGGCCAGCGAACGAAGAAACGGAAGATGAAGGTCAGCGAAGCCTTTGAATATCTGATCCAGGAAGAGGAATCCAAGCTGATCGATATGGACCAGGTCACGCGGACGGCAGTGGATCGGGTGGAACAATCGGGGATCATTTTCCTCGACGAAATTGACAAGATTGCCGGGCGTGAAAGTGGTCATGGGCCTGACGTGTCGCGTGAAGGAGTGCAGCGCGACATCCTGCCCATCGTGGAAGGCACCACGGTAAATACCCGCTATGGCATGGTTCGCACGGACCACATTTTGTTCATCGCCGCCGGAGCATTTCACGTTTCCAAGCCCAGCGACCTTATCCCTGAGCTGCAAGGACGCTTTCCCATTCGTGTGGAACTCAAATCGCTTACCATGGAAGACTTCATCGCGATTCTGACAGAACCCAAGTCTTCACTGGTGAAACAGTACACAGCCCTTCTGGAGACTGAAGGCCTGAAGCTGGAATTCACTCGCGATGCCCTGGACGAGATTGCGCGCTTCGCCTTCCGCGTGAATGAATCGACTGAGAACATCGGGGCGCGACGCCTGCATACCATCATGGAGCGCGTGCTGGATGAGATCAGCTTCAATGCTCCTGAGTTGACGGAAAAGACCGTCAACGTTGACGCTGCTTACGTGCAAAAAATGCTGGCAGACATTGTGAAGGACCAAGATTTGTCGAGGTATATTCTCTAAGTTTGTTTCTTAATTTATCCCGAGCGAAGCGAGGGAACCCAAACCATCAGCAAAATATCTACAGGGCGGCTGCCCAGACACAGACTCGAGTTTGCAGGGGCCTCTCACCCCGCCCTTCTGCAGAACCTTGTAAGAGGACTAGTGCTTGCAACAAAAAGGGCGGGGATTCGAGGTGAACTGAAAAGCGCCCTCTTCATCACTCTGGCATCTCTCTCCCTGTTCGGCTGCGGCACACAGGGTGCACCGCTACCACCTTCGGCGAATATTCCAAAAGCTGTTACTGATCTCCATGTAGCACGCAAGGGAGAGACCGTAACGCTGACATGGACTGCGCCGGAGGAGACAACAGATGGAGCGCTGGTGAGCAGGCCGGGAAAGATGATCATGCGTCGCAGCACCAGCGACAATCCGAATGCTGCAATGATCGGTGAACTTCCTCTGGTTCCTGTCCACAAGTCGCAACAGGCTCGCGCACAAACATTCAAGGATTCCCTGACCGATCTTTTGCGCAACAACTCGGCAAACTTCGCCACCTACACTGTGGAAGCTCTGAGCGGCTCCGGCAAAGGCGCCGGTCCGTCGAATCCTGCCGACATGCCGCTGGTTCCCGTTCCCGCGCCACCTAAAGACCTGCAATTGAAAGTAGTGCCAGAGGGCGTAAGCATCAGTTGGACACAGACCTGGCCTCCACAGAACAAGACGGGGCTGGGGACAGAATACGTCTACCGCATCATGCGCCGCCAGGCGGATTCGAAACAGCAGGCCATCCTGGTGAAGCAACTGAATGCCAGCAGCACGGCTG
>Ga0126373_10004407_pt1 | contig 10761 bp, 7 predicted proteins | sample PanSoiMetPlot_11_FD_92545 | JGI IMG/M metagenome (GOLD analysis project Ga0126373, IMG submission 92545) | Tropical forest soil microbial communities from Panama - MetaG Plot_11 | ecosystem: Environmental > Terrestrial > Soil > Tropical forest > Bulk soil | place: Panama | collected 2016-02-17
CATCCGCCGTTTCGATTTGACCAGTCGCCATATCAGGATACCTTATATAGGGCTACCTGATATAATGGATTCGTGTCAAGAGAAACCCTCAAACCTGCGCTAAAGCCTATCGTCCTCCTGTTGCGGGAGGTTCAGGGCGCAACGAGGCACGCTATGGAAGAGTCGATCCGGGACGCGGGCCTTACATTATCACAGGCGAACGTACTGACGGAGCTCGCGTATGGCAAGGCGCGGTCCAATGCGGAGTTGGCACGTATTCACTCTGTAACTCCCCAGACTATGGTCGAGATTCTGGCGTCCCTGGAGCATCGCAGCTTGATTTCGCGGACGGCAAAGCCAGGAAGCGGTAGAGCGATGCCAGCGGAGCTGACAAGAGAGGGACATGCGAGCGTATTGGCCGCCCAGCGAGCGATACGGCGGGTTGAGCAGCGGCTACTAAGTACGCTTTCCCGGCAGGACGTTGCGCACTTGCGCCGTCTGCTGGAAGCCTGCCTCGCGGCACTGGAAAAAGAACTCCTCGACGGTCATTCCGATTAATGGTGCCACGTCTGAAAGCAATCGGATGAGCGAGTCGCCCCCGGAAGCAACCCGAGTTGACCTTCCGGGCTGCTCCCGAGTTTACGCGCAAACCCCAAGCTACAAGAACGGGGAGCGACTGTACCTACGGTATGTGCTCTTATGCGTTCCCTTTCTTTGGTTCTTTCGCATCGAATCGCCCCGCATCTCGATTCTATGAGCGTTGTAACCAAGCCATGCTGTCAGCAACCGTAGCATCGCCAATCCGTTCACGCCAGCGCGTAACGAGCATTTGCGAGCTCAGTATCTGGTAGCGCTCCTCGCAAAATCTCCCAGAAATCGCGGCGTTCTGGTTCGGTGAGCGATGCCATCGCCCAGTCGTGACCACCAGCACGTCTATGCGACTTATCCGGGCCAGGAGATGGCGGAAATTTCTGTCAGGCGAGCCAGGGCGAACTCCCGAAACAGCGCGGCCGCGCGCGTGTAGAATGCGGAATCGTGGTCATCGGGCGAGTGGCCATCTCGGACAAATGACTTCGGATGTGCCGAACCTAATGCTTTCTTCACAACCGTCCGGATGGAGAGCAGATGCCGCCATCGGCCCCGCCTCGGGTGTATCATCCGAGAGAAGCTCGGCAATCGCTCTCCCCCGGAAGGATGCATGCCCATGAAGTTTCGCTTTCTGGTTCTTCTTACGGCGATCAGTCTTCCCGCGCCTGCGGCCGTTGGCGTCCGCATGATTTTCGGCCTCAACGACCGCGCCGAAGTAAAGTGGGACGGCACGGCCACGGCGCAGTCCGGACACATCGCTTCCATTGAGCCCTGGCGCTTTGAAGGAACTGACGCGGTACAGGGCACTTCCTGGACCGTCTCCACACATATCGTGCGCCTGTTCGGCGGCCGCGGCCTATTCGGCAATCAGACCGAGCTTCCCTACGTCGCCAACGGCGTCGTGCTTTATCTCGATGACGCAAGCGAAAACACCGCCATCGACGTCACCACCGCGCAGGGCAACTTCACTATCCGCCTCGCCGACATCCCTTATGGCAAGGTCGCCAACGCGCTCAGCAACCGCGTCCTGATCGACCGCATTCCGCCCGTCACTCAGCTCACCAACTCTCCAGAAGAGCAGGACTACCCTGCTGCCGTCGCGGACAAGAGTGGCGACGTGTGGCTCGCCTACATGGAGTTCAAGCACAACAAGGATCACAACCGGCTGCGCGCTAATCTCGAGCAGCCACTGACCGACTTCGCGCAACTTAAAGCGCCGGCCGGAGGCGACCGGGTCCTTGTGATGAAAATCTCGGGCGGCAAAGCGGGCGAACCCATCGCCATCACGCCCGGCGGCGGCGATCTCTACCGTCCCGCCATCGCCGTCGACGGCCCCGGACGTGTCTGGGTCTTCTGGTCTCAGAACGACAAGGGTAATTTCGACATCTGGGCGCGCCCGCTCGAAAATGGCAAGCCGGGCGCCGCGGTGCGAATCAGCAACGCTCCCGGCTCCGACATCGACGCCGTCGCGGCTACCGACTCCCAGGGCCGCGTCTGGGTCGCCTGGCAAGGTTGGCGCAACGGCAAGGCCGCCATTTTCGCCGCGACGCAGCAGAACGCTAAATTCTCGTCGCCCGCCGCGGTCAGCTCCTCAGCCGCCAACGAATGGAACCCCGCCATCGCCGCCGACAAAACGGGCCGCGTCACCGTCGCCTGGGACTCCTACCGCAACGGCAACTACGACGTCTACATGCGCACGGCAACATCCGGCTCCTGGGGCGCGGAAAGCCCCGTCGCCGCGTCAGCCCGCTACGAAGCGTACCCGTCGCTCGCATACGATCCCGGCGGACGCCTCTGGGTCGCCTACGAGCAGGGCGGCGAGCGCTGGGGTAAGGACTTCGGCGCCTACGATACCACCGGCCTCGCGCTCTATCAAGGCCGCGCGGTTCGCCTGGTCGGTTTCGATCGCGACGGCCGCACCCTCCGCACCACTGCCGATCCCGGCGTCGTCCTCCCGGGCATTGGGGCCGTTCGCGTCGACCTTCGCAACAACCAGACCGCCGCGGGCGACCGCTGGATGGCCCCGGATCCGCAAAACTCTAAAACCCGCGCCGACAATCAGGCCGCGCGCAATGTCCAGGCGCCCAAGAACAGCAACCCGCGCCTGCACATCGATTCATCCGGCCGGATCTGGCTCGCACTCCGCAGCAATCACCCCATCTGGTGGAACCCGATCGGCACGGTCTGGACCGAGTACGTCGTCTCCTACGACGGCTCGCAGTGGACCGGCCCCATCTTCCTCTCGCACACCGACAATCTCCTCGATAACCGGCCCGCGCTGGTTTCCACGCGCCCCGGCGAGCTGCTCGTGCTAGGCTCGGCCGACGAGCGCCGCCAGTTCCACAAGATCGAAAAATACTGGACTCCGACCGGCATGAACCCTAGCGTCCCCAACGACCCGTTTAACAACGATCTCTATGCCAACCAGATCACGCTCGCGCCAGCATCCGGTACCATCGGCGTATCACTAGGCGAACCCGTCGCAACTGCGCCGGCCCCTGACCAGCCCGAGCGCGCTGCCGTCACTGCAATCCGTGCCTATCGCAAAGCCAATCTGCACATCGTCCGCGGCGAGTTCCACCGCCACAGCGAAATCTCCATGGACGGCGGCAACGACGGCACCTTCCTCGATCAGTGGCGCTACGCCATCGACACTGGCGCGCTCGATTGGATCGGTTGCTGCGATCACGACAACGGCGGCGCACGTGAGTATACCTGGTGGCTCACCCAAAAAATCACCGACATCTTCTACAACCCCGGCCAGTTCTCGCCCATGTTCAACTACGAGCGCAGCGTGAACTATCCTGAAGGCCATCGCAACGTGATCTTTGCCCAGCGTGGCGTCCGCGTTCTGCCGCGCCTCCCGCTCTCGCCCGTCGACAAGGACGTCCACGCGCCTGACACGCAAATGCTCTATGCGTACTTGAAATACTTCAACGGCATCACTGCCGAGCACACCAGCGGCACGCTCATGGGCACGGATTGGCGGGACAACGACCCGTTGGTCGAGCCCGCGGTCGAAATCTACCAGGGCGACCGCCAGAACTACGAAATGCCCGAAGCGCCGCGCTCCAACAACGAAAAGGATTCCATCGGCGGCTGGCGCCCGAAAGGCTTCATCGATCTCGCGCTCGAAAAGGGCTACAAACTGTCTTTTGAGGCCAGCTCGGACCACGTCTCGACGCACATCAGTTACGCCAATATTTACGCGACCGGCGTGAATCGCGAGGCCGTCCTCGACGGCTTCAAGAAGCGCCACCTGTACGCCGCCACCGACAACATCATCGCCGACGTCTCCAGCGGCAGCCACATGATGGGCGACCAATTCACCACCTCGTCGCTCCCCTCGCTCCAGGTGAAATTCGAAGGGACGGCGCCGTTCGCGAAAGTCTACATTGTCAAGGACGGCAGGTACGTCTACACTTCCGAACCGAAAACCACCAAGGTCGAGTTCTCCTGGCAAGACATGTCCGCACAGGCCGGCAAAATGAGCTATTACTATGTCCGTGGCGAGCAGGAGAACGGCGAAATCGTCTGGGCCTCGCCGATGTGGATCACGTACTCGGGCAAATGATGCGCGGTGCGTTGATCGCTCTGGCTGCTGCCTACGCCTGTTATTGCCAGAGCGCGACGCGATTTCCCGAAAACCCGTTGGTCTCGGTCACGAGTTCGAAGTCGCTCGGCGACAACGTCAACGGACCTTCCGTCATACGCGTCCCCGCGTGGATTCCTCACCCGCTCGGCCGCTACTACATGTATTTCGGGCACCACAAAGGCGCGTACATACGTCTCGCCTATGCGGATTCGCTCAAAGGCCCCTGGAAAATCTACGAGCCCGGCGTGCTCAACGTCCGCGACACCATCTTCTATCGCCCGCAGCCCGATCCTCCGGCCAACCCGCTTTATACTCACGTCGCCTCACCCGAAATCTTCATCGATCACGCGCACAAACAACTCGTCATGTACGTCCATGGCATGTGGAGCGACGGCAAGCGTTGGCCGGATGAGCCGAGCGCGGCGCTCAAATTCCTGCGCGATAACGGCTATGCGCAGTACACCCAAACCACCGTCTCGCGCGACGGCATCCACTTCGAACCGCGCCCCGGCGTCACGCTCCGAACTTCCTACCTCCGCACGTTCCGGTGGAACGGCGAATACTACGGAATGGCCCGCCTCGGCGTGTTCAGCAAAACGAAGGACCTGCTTGCGCCTTTCGAACTCGGCCCCAATCCATTCGACCAAAGCCCCTACGCCAACCACGTACGCCATGTCGCCGTCCTGCTGCGCGGCAACACGCTCTACGTCTTGTTCTCCGCCATCGGCGATGCCCCCGAGAAGATCCTGCTCTCCACCATCGCCCTCCATAACGACTGGCGCACCTGGAAAGCTTCCCCCGCGATCGAAGTCCTAGCCCCGCGCGAACCCTACGAGTGCCCGGATCTCCCCGTCGTTCCCTCGCAGCCGGGCGAATCCGAAGGCCCCGAACGCGCTCTGCGTGATCCCGCACTGTTCGAGGAAGCTGGTAAGATCACCTTGTTCTACTCGGTCTGTGGCGAGCAGGGCATCGGCGCTGCCGACGTCACCGCGCTGCTTAAGTAAAGCTACTGGACTGGCGTCCCATACGGAATGATGGTCTTCACCCGTTCGGCCGCCTCCACGTGCGTAATCTTCCATCCGCTTCGCGCCTTCTCCAAATAAAAGAGCTGCGCCTCACTCCGATCCTGGTACACGTACTCCACTCGCATCGTCACCTCGCGATCCGACCTCGGCTGTGGATCCATCACCGCGACCCCCTTCAGCGCCGCATTCGAATCGCGTAAATATGCCGCAAAGTCTTGTGACTCATTCCGCGCCCGCTTGAGCGACTGCGCCATCTGGCCGCTATAGCTCGCCATGTACTTCTTCACATCGCCGTTCCGCGCCGCATCCAACATCGCGTAGATCGCATCCTGCGGCGTCTGCTCGGTTCGCCGCGTTAAACCGGTTAACGACGCGCGCAAATCGCCCTTCCGCGCGAAGACGACTCCAAGCGCCACTACCAACACCACCACCGTCACCACCCGCGCCCTCGCCTGCTTGCTCATCGCGGTTACTTCGCCGGCTCGCCCTTGCGAATGATCGTCAAATCCAGATTGCCGTTCTTGTCCACAATCAACTTCTTGATCTTGGGTAGGATCTGCTCCATCGTCTCCAGGTATAGCCGCTGGCCATTCACCTCCGACGCCTTGGCATACTCCGCCGCGACCTCAGTAAATCGCGCCGCATCGCCCTGCGCCTGATTGATCAGGCTCTCTTTATAAGCCAGCGCCTGCTCCTGCATCTGCCGCGCCTCGCCGCGCGCCTTCGGAATCACATCGTTCGCGTAGCCCTGCGCCTCGCTCACGATCCGCGACGAATCGGCGCGCGCGCTGGCCACGTCTCGAAACGCATCTGCGGCCTCGGGCGGCGGCACGGCGCTCTCCATGTTCACCGTCGACAGCAGCACGCCGGCATGATAATCGTTCAGAATCCTCTGCGCCTCCGCGCGCACTTCCTCCTGGATGTTCTGCTTTTCAGTAGTCAGCACCGCGTCCACGTTGCGCTCGGCGATCCGCTCGGCCAGCGCCGTCTCGACCACCGCGCCTACGCTGCGCGCGACGTTCGCCGTCCGAAACAAGTAATCCACCGGTACTCCTACCGAATACTGCACTACTACGCGCATGTTGATGATGTTCTGATCGCCGGTTAGAAACTCCGACTGCAGCGGCTGCGCCCGTCCCGTCACCGTATCCGGCAATTCGCCGCCCACCACTAATCGCTGCAGCTGCTGCACCTTGAGCTTTGTCACGCGATCGACCGGCCAAGGAAGCACCACATGAATCCCCGGCATCACGCGAGGATCCACCACGGCCCCGAACCGCGTCACCACCGCCTGCTGATCCGTGCGCACGATAAAGACGCTGGTCAGCATCCACAGCAACGCCACCCCAGCCGCAACCTGTCGCGCGCGGTTCGGCCGCTGTGCGGGCTCGAACGGCCGCTCCACGATGCCGGTCTGTACCTTGTGTTGAGCCGAAGCGCTCACCCTACTTCGCGCCTCCTCCGTGCATCAGCACCTTCAGCAGTTCCGAATCGGAACTCAAAATCGCCGTCGTCTTGTCGTCGAAAATCTTCTTGTACGACTCGAGCGTCCGGAGCAGCTTGTAGAACGCCGGATTCCGCGAGTACGCCTGGCTGTACACGCGGGTCGCCTCAGCATCGCCCTCGCCCTTCACTTTCTCCGCTTCTTTGTACGCCGCCGACAGGATCTCTTCCTTTTGCCTGTCCGCATCAGCGCGAATGCTTAGCGCCTGCTCCTCGCCCTCTGCCCGATACTGCCGCGCGATCCGCTCGCGCTCGGCCCGCATGCGCGCATACACGCTCTGCTTGTTTTGCTCTGGCAGATTGAGCCGCTTGATCCGTACGTCCATCACCGCGATGCCGTACTGCTCCAGCGCCGCACGATCCGTCAGCGACGATAGCCGGTCCATCATCTGGTCCGCCTGCACCGTCTGCAGATTGGTCGACACGATGCTCTCGAGATCGTGCGTCCCCAGCGCCGCCGCCAACCCCGACCACACGATGTCGTGCAGCCGCATCTCGGCTCCCACCGGATCCCCCACCGTTTCGACGAAACGCTTAGGGTCCTGGATGCGCCATGCCACGTAGCTCTCCACTACGACATTTTTCTTGTCGCGCGTCAAAAACTCCGACGGCCGAGGATTGTAGACCCGTAGCCGCCGGTCGAAATAGGTCGCCGTCTGATATGGCCACTTCACGTGCAGGCCCGCGTCCGACACGCTGTAGAGCGGCTTACCGAGCTGCGTAATCAGCACGAACTCGGTCTCGCGCACCGAAAAGAACGTCAGCCAAACCAGCAGCAACAACGCCGCGCCGGCGGCCCAGGGAAAATACTTGCGATAGCGTTCCATAAAATATCTCACTAATCAGGAATCTTGGGTGGCGCAGGACTCAACAGCGCAGCCCCGGGCGGCGCAATCTCCACGCCGTCCTCGAGGAGCAGCAGATGCCGCCTCGCCTTGCTCGAATCGATAACCATCTTTCTCTTGCCCGGCAGCACCTGCTCCATCGTCTCCAGGTACAAGCGCGTCTCGGTCAAATTCGGATTCGTGCGATAACCTTCCTCGCGCGCGACGAATCTCGTCGCATCCCCATCAGAACGGTTCTTCTTGCTCAGTGAATACCCCTCGGCTCCGGCGATCAGAGCCTTCGCATTGCCGCGCGACACAGCGACCTGCTCGTTCCGATACCCTTCCGCCTCGTTGACCATCCGGTTCTTCTCTTCGTACGCACCCGAAACCGCGCGAAACGCATCCACCACTTCCACCGACGGATGCACATCCAGCAATTGCACGTGCAACGCCTGAGCGCCCGCCGCGTATCGATCCAGCCGCGCCTGCAACTCGCGCAGGACACGCGACTCCACCAGCTTGCGCCCGGTGGTCAACATGTCATCCAGAGAAGTTGAGGTCGCCACCGACGCGAGCGCCCCCTCCGCCGCCGCTCGCACTGTTGATTCGCCATCCAACTGGCGCAGCAGAAACTCGTCCGGCCGCGCCAGCCGATAATGCACTACCGCGTTGACCTCCATGATGTTCTGATCGCCGGCCAGCATAAGGGACTCCTCAGGCTTCGCCTGGAAGCGTCCCGAGCGATGCTGCACGTTCCATTCATAAGCCGACGGCTCGGCTTCGGGCCGCGTAACATTCGACCTGTAGCCGATTTCCACAGTCCGAATCTTCCTAGCCTGCACGCGCGTCAGCCGGTCCACCGGCCAAGGCAGCTTGAAATGCAGACCCGGTTCTTCGGAGGGCGTCAATGTGCGCCCGAATCGCTCGACGATTCCCACCTCTGCCGGGCTGATGATGTGAATCCCCGAAAGCACGATCAGTACCGCCGCGCCGATCGCCGCCTGCCGGATATATTCGCGCCAGTGCCCGACAACGGCCACAAACGCATCGCGCACGTCTAACGCCTCGACAGCGTTTCGCACCCGGTCCCACTCGGCCGGAATCGGCGTCCGACCGAGCCACGCCACAACTGATCGCCAGAATCCACCCGCGCGCTCCACCCGCAGCAGCCGCAGCGAGTTGATCATCACGAAAAACGACGAAAGCTGATGCGTCACCGCCGCGCTGATCGGCGACAACACACCCGTCGCCGCCAGCCCCACTGCCGCCAGATTGAAAAGGCCCGCGAACACAATGATGTTCTGCCACGCCGTCGTCACTGCGCGCCGGCTGACTTCGAACAACTTCGGCAACTGCTCGAGCGAATGGCCGAGATACACGACATCCGCCGCCTCGGCCGTGATGTCGCTCGCGCCCGACACCGCAATCCCAACGTTTGCTGCAGCCAGCGCCGGAGCGTCGTTCACACCATCGCCCGCCATCCCCACGAAACGCCCTTGCGACGCGAGTTGCCGCACGCGCTCCAGCTTCTGCTCCGGCAGTAGCTCCGCTGCGACTGTCGGGATTCCCGCCTCGCGCCCAATCACTTCCGCCGCTCGCCTGCGATCGCCCGTCAGCATCACCAGATAGCTGATCTCGATCGCCATCAGCCCGTCGATCGCCTCACGCACACCGTCGCGCAAACGGTCGCGCAGGAGGATCGCGCCTACGAGCGCGTCGTCTTCGGCCACCAGCACCGCCGTCGCTCCCAGCCGGTCGGCCTCCTCGAGGAGTCGATCCCCGCCTTCGATACCATGCTCGGCCAGGAATTCCGCGCTGCCCGCCCGAATCGTTCTGCCCTGCAGATCGCACTCTGCTCCTCGCCCCGGCAGGATATGCCCACGATCCACGCCTGCCAATCTCACACCCAGCCTCGCGGCCTCGGCGACAATCACGCGCGCCAGCACATGATCCGACCCGCTTTCCGCCGCCGCCGCCAGCCGGATCACTTCGGCCTCACTCCCACGCAACGCAACTACGCGCACGATCTCGAACTGCCCGCCGGTAATGGTGCCCGTCTTATCGAACACCACGGTGTCCACTTTGGCTGCCTGCTGCAACACCGTGCCGCCGCGTACCAGGATTCCGCGCCGCGCCAGCCCGCCGATCGCTGCAACCATAGCCGTCGGCGTCGCCAGAATCAGCGCGCACGGGCACGCTACGATCAGCACCGCCACAGTCCGCAGCCAGTCGCGCGTGAAATAAAACGTCAGGGCCGCGGCCAACAGCAATGCCGGTAAAAAGTATCGTGCGTACTGATCGGCCATCCGTTCCACCGGCGCCCGATGCTTCCGCGCCTCCTCCACCAGCGCCACCACGCGCGACAGCGTCGTCTCCGAACCCGCGCGCGTCACGCGAACCCGCAGCAGGCCGTTGCCGTTCAGCGTTCCGGAAAAGACCTCCTTGCCCGCATCCTTCGCCCGCGGCAGAGACTCGCCCGTGATGGTGCTCTCGTCGACGCTCGATACGCCCGCCGTCACCACGCCGTCGGCAGGAATCCGCTCGCCCGCCCGCACCACGATTAAGTCGCCTTCGCCCAGCGACGCTGCATCTACCTCTTGCTCGACGCCCTCGCGCAGCAGCCGCGCCCGCCGCGGCATCTGCTCCACGAAGCGATGAATGGCCGCCGACGTCCGGCCCGCTGCGTACGCTTCCAGCCCTTCGCCCACCAGCATGATGAACATTGCCTCGGCCGCCGCCAGATACTGCCCCACCGCCAGCGCCGCAATTACTGCAATGCAGATCGCCAAGTCCGCCGAAATCTCTTTCTCCAGCAGCGCCGCGATCGAATTGAAGAAGATCCGATACCCCGCCAGCACGGTGACAATCGCCGCGGTATCGATCCCGAAGATGGTCCTGAAATATCCAGTGAGATTCAGCAGCAGCAGGAGGCCAACGAATCCTGCAAATCCGAAATAGTGAAAGCGCTCGGAACCCTCAGAATCCATGATTACGCGGATTCAATCCTATCAACTTCAGCCGCGGCCCGTGCCGCCCTCAAGCCCCCAATGGTACTTTGAGATCATTGTGCATAAAACCCTTGCCGGCAACGGAGTTGGGCTGCTGGTCCTGGCTACCTCACTTGCATCGGGCCAGTCCGTGAACGTCGATCTTGATCCAACCAGGCTTCAGCCCAAGAACGTCAAGGCCGAACCCATCACGTTCAAAGGCCGCAAAGCAGTACGCCTCACCGACACCGCCGCTC
>Ga0126373_10004409_pt1 | contig 10759 bp, 5 predicted proteins | sample PanSoiMetPlot_11_FD_92545 | JGI IMG/M metagenome (GOLD analysis project Ga0126373, IMG submission 92545) | Tropical forest soil microbial communities from Panama - MetaG Plot_11 | ecosystem: Environmental > Terrestrial > Soil > Tropical forest > Bulk soil | place: Panama | collected 2016-02-17
AGGAATGCCCATCACCCGGAGATAATTGGGGCTGACGATGTAGAGCAGCGTTTCGGGCATTTCGGTTATGGTCGGTGGCCTTGGTCTCCCTTCGATCCGGAAGTGTTCTTCCCAATCATCGCTTAGCGGCTTGGATGCATCTGTCAACGAGGCCGCCTCCACGCCCGGAATTTGTGCAATGGTATCTGGAAGCCGACGAAGCATCTGGCGGACTTGATCCGGCGGTTCGTTCAGTACGGAAGGAGGAAAGGCCAGATCAAAACTCAAGACGTTCTGCGGATTCAATCCCCGATTCATGCTCCAGAGGCGCGCGAGGCTGCGAAGCGTCAGACCGGCGCCGACCAGGAGCACAACCGCTAGCGCCAGCTCAGACACTACGAAAACGGCTTGTGTGCGGTGCCGCGGTCCGCTCGAGCCGCGCCCCCCTTCCTTCAAAGTCTTATTCTGGTCCGAGCGCGCGGTCTTCAGAGCGGGCGCGAGGCCGAAGAGCGCCGCAGCAACAACGGAGACGGCCAGTGTGAAAAGCAGGACGCGGAAATCGACGCGCACGTCGTTGGCCCTTGGCAGTGCCTGTGGCAGAGCGCCCAACCCCGCCTGCGCTCCCCACCATGAGAAAAACGCCCCCAAAGCCCCGCCTGCGACCGACAGCAGCAGACTTTCGGTCAGCAACTGCCGGATGACCCGGCGCCGTGTCGCTCCCAGAACCGACCGAATCGCGAACTCCCTTGCGCGCCGCATTCCCCGCGCGAGCAGCAGATTGGCCACGTTCGCGCAAGCGATCAGCAGCACGAATCCGACGGCGGCAAGCAACACGAGCAGCGTGGTTTGGATTCCCTGGACCATGCGTTCTTGCAGCGGCGTCAACACTACGCGGGCGTTCTTGTTTGTGACCGAATAAGCCTTCTCGAGGTTGAGCGCGACGTCATTTATATCCGCGCGCGCCTGTTCGACGGTTACGCCGGGTTTCATCCGCCCGATAGCGCGGATTCCGGGCCGAGAATCACGCGCGGCGATCCATGACGCGTTTCCGGAGCCTATGGGCACGTACACATCGCCAAGCTCGAAATTCATCGACTCGCAGCAAAAATAGAAGTTCTCGGGTACGACCCCAATCACCGTATAGCCCGTCCCGTCCAGGTTCAGCAGGCTCCCCAAAATTTCCGGCGAGCTTCCAAACTTGCTCCTCCAGAAGCCTCCGCTGAGCATGACCACCGGCGGTGCGTTTCGTTTGTCGTCCTCCGGCGAGAAATTTCGCCCGATGACCGGGTTGACGCCCGGCATCGGAAAGAAGCTCGCCGAAATCTGTACGGCTTTCAGCGGTTGCGCCGCGACTGAGCCGGTCAAGTTGAAGTCCGTGTAACGATAAGCAGCTAGCGCTTCGAACGTGTGCTTCATCCTCACCCAGTCCAAGAAGTTCGGATAGGCAATCGATGCCTCCGGGAAGGGCGGAAACTTATCGGCAACCGCCACGAGCCGTTCGGGATTCGGATAGGGCAGCGGATTCAGCAGCACTCCATTGACCACCGAAAACAGCGCTGTATTCGCACCTATTGCGAGCGCCAGCGTCAACAGGGCTATCGTCGTGAACCCCGGCGAGTTCGTCAGTATTCGCAGCGAGTAGCGCAGGTCCTGTCACAGCGTTCCCATTTGTACCCCGAAAATCTGCTGAGCCAACGTCTAAACGCAGGTATCCTTCCGAATCTAACACCGACGTAAGTCTCTGTACCGTCGGCCCTTATCCGGCCCCCCGGGTACTTCTCTGCCTGGACTGTCCGGTGCAGGGAAATGCTGTCGCGGAACCGAACGGCCGCCTTCCGCGACTCTGGCTAGTCCCGGGAATACCTGCTTGGAATTATGAAGATGCGAGAACGGTTAACGAAGGAGCGGCCGAGATCACCCCGGGGACCGTGCGTGTAGTCGACGATACCGTCGATGGGTTGGCCGGTCAGGGTTAGGCGGACCATCGAATATGGGTCTAGGTGTCCGCGCCGACGTTGCAGCATGAACAACCATTTAATCGCCGCAACCCCGCCGAAAAAGGCGCATCTATTCTTAGCGTGAGGATCCCCTGAAGGAAAAGAGAAAGGCGATGCAAGAAGAAATCGGCATGACCGCAGGCGCCATTTGGCAAGCGCTCAATACCAAAGGCGAGTTGTCGCTCGCACAGGTACAGAAAGACGTCAAAGGCAAGCCCCCAATTTTCGACTGGGCCATCGGCTGGCTGGCCCGCGAAGGCAAGATTGTGATCACGCCAGTGGGGCGGTCGTTTCGCATCCGGCTGACGGAGGCACAGGCACAGGCGCCAGGCAGTTCTTCCGATTGATTGGATTTCTGGAAGAGTGATGATCCGGGCGGGACAAGAAGCAAATGAGCCGGGCAGAGCAACCCATCAAAAACGACAGCGCGCAGGTACGCGCGCTCGTGAACCGTCAAGTGCAAGCGTGGGAAAAGCGTGATTTTGCCATCGCTGCCGACGATTGGCTACCGAACGGAGAGTTGTTTTTTCCCGGAGGTCACGTGGTCAAGAAGCACATGCAGAGCGCGATCCTTAGCTATTTCAAGAATTTCACTGATCTGAACGTCACGGTAAACGAGATGTTTCTTTCCGAGGACGGAACCAGGCTGGCTATCCAGTGGGATTGGACCGTCACTCGCAAGAGAGACCGCAAAAGAGCGACCACCCATGACGCGATCCTGGTGCATTTGGTTGGTGGAAAAATCGCCACCTGGAACGAATACTTCGGGTGACTGGTTTGAGCGCTTCCAGTTCTCGATCACTGAAATCAGCTGGCCCGAGTCACCCCGCGAAGGTAAGGCAGAGCACAAGAGAACGGCAAGAATTGATATCGGCCAGCTCTATTCGCGTGGGTTGACAGGCATGAGCCGATATCCGTTGCGGGTGCGGACGTGATACTTTTTCAAGCGTTCTCCGACAAGTTTGACATTGATAGTGCGCCAGCTGTGGTTAAGATTCGGTGCTGGATAGTAGCTGATCGAGTAAAGATGTCCCAAATCGTTGCGGATCGACGCAAAAGCTTTCTTTTCGTCTCTCCAATTTTTCGCAAAGTAGGCTTTGCCACCGGTCGCCGCGCTCATGCGTTCAAAAACTGCAGTCGAGACAGGCTCGAGCCTGGCTTCAGTCGTACTGACCATGTAGACGGGAATGCCGACAGACTGAGCTAATTCAGCAACATCCTCTGGAGGCACAACGCTGGCATTGTCAGGGCCGTTGGAGAACACCACGACCACTTTTCTTCCCGGATACCGGGCTCCGTCCTTGACGGTGAGCAGCAAGCAGTTGTAGAGTGCCGCGTCATCTCCGGCCACTGTACTACGCACCCCGCGTAGAACCTGACCTCGGTCGCTGGTTAAAGGCGCGGCGCGAGAGAGGTTTCGACTGTAAGAATAGAACGCCACTTTGTCCACCGTTTCTAGCGACCTGATGAAATCGGAAATGGCGTCCTGTGCGAAGACGAAACCGCGGTACATGTAGTTGCTGGTGTCAAACAAAATGAAAACGTCGGCGCCGGCCAAAGCCTCATTAAGGCTCGACGCCACCTTCCCTCTTTGACCATCGGTTTGTGCTAGGGAGTTATCGCTCGAGTCTGGCGTGTCCTCGTCTGGCATTTCCACCAATCTGCGAGTGGGTCCGTCGCCTTCTTCAAAGGTTGCGATTTTCTCGGTAATACCGTCCTCGGTGATGGCAAAGTCAGCGGGCTGAAGATCCGTTATGTAGTTGCCCTTATTGTCCGTGACGGCGACGTTCAACTCCACGAGATCGACAACGACTCTTAGAGGAGCACCGGTTCGGTTTTGTTGGGCGCTAGTTTCATTCCTGGAACTAGAGGCGAGAATGACGATAAAAGCGGCAGCTAATGCTAGCTGTTTTCGCATTGTTTTTTCCTGTCTGTACCGAACGTAATGGGTCGGCCGTCAAATGCTCACTTAGGGTGGAGAAATAACCACACTGTTGAGCAGTGAGGCCATCTTGCCATTTCGAAACTCGTCGCCGGTTTCTCGCGCGGCGCGCCACAGTGCCGGCCAATCTTCAATGTCGGTGGCGAAAATCTTTTCAACCATGCGGCGAGTCAACTGAGGGACAAGGCGAGTTAACATCACCGGGGAATAACCCTTTTCGTCGGCCAAGCGGACCCAGTACAGGTTGCTGGAATCCCATGACTCGGCTAAGAGACGGCTAGAGTAACCAGCGTAAGCAGGCATTGGCTCGAGATTCAGCAAGTCGCAGCGGTAGCTCTGTTCTAAAATGGTATGCGGTACACCGAAATCGCGAGACAAGCGCTCCCAGTTGACTTCCTCGGGATAGCGATTAGAGAGACTCTCTAGCTCTTTGCTAGCCGGTCCGAAAGAGTCGGTCTCTTCGGGGAATCTTCGGCGATATTCTGCCGCGAGATAAAAGGTGTCGGCCGGCAGCAATTCGGGCAGCGTTCCCGCTAAACGATTCTCACGCAGCGCTTGCTCGAGGCGCTCGGAGGTTCGCGGAGCCATGCGATCATCGAGAATGTTCATTACTTTCTGCCGCAGACCTTCATTCTCGGCAGAGGCAGTCAGTATTTCCTCACCCGTTTGCTGATAAAGCGCGACGGCGTGCAGTTCATTTCGCGTCACCTTCCACCATCTCGGTACGATAGCGCTCGTCAGAAGGCTGGGCGCTACTTCGTCCCAGGTGAGGGCCTGCACGTTTTCGGGAGCAATGAAATGCTGTTCTGCCTGGGAAAGAACGTACGGCAGGTCCGCCAAAGAGCCCACCAGGTGCGCCCCGCCGCCGGCCGGCGAACCAGCCCCAAACAGTTGCGAAGCTTGCCACGGTCGCCACTCGCCTAGAAGGCTTTCTCCTGCGAAGTCGTGCGAACGAACGAAAAGAGGGTTGTGGTGAAGAATCTGAGCGCCGGGCGGTTCGTAGTAGGCGTAGTTCAATCCGACAAGCGTGTCTCTCAAAAAAGAAGCAAGCCGACCGCGAGCGGTCGCGAGTTGTGCGGGAGAAGTCGGTGCCTTGATTACCTTGGTCAAGTCCGTTCGCATCTCTAAGTCGGTGTGACTATTGTCGTAAATACCCGCCGCCCATTGCTGCCGCTCACTCGCGCGGAAAATGGGCTGCGGCATCTCGAATTCCCGCAGTTCTCCGGCGAGGGGAAGCAAGGTATTCGCCTCGGCTTTTACGCGTGCGATATCCTGTAGGGCGTCACCGAGCGGTAACAAAGTGTCCAAAGACACCAGGCGCTGTTCATCCAAAATCGTACGCATTCTATCGGCGAGCAGGTCGTGCATCTGCCGCCCTTCGGAACTTAACTGACGTGGACCTGCGAGCAAATTGATGATCTGATCTTGCGAGGCATGAGGGTTGCCCGTCACCGCGAGAAGCAGTTCTCGAATTGCATTGCGGCCAGCATCAAAGAGCTCTGCGGAAGACGCAACCTTATCAAACGACTTTATAAGGCGTTGCCAGGAAGCATTCAGCTCTGGATCTGGAACCTGGCCCTGACGCGCAAATATCTGCCAAAGTCCCACGCTGGCCTGGAAGGTTCCCAAAGCGTTACCGCGCAGGCTGTTATTAGAGATTTTGTTGAGCCTTGAGGCCGAAGCTAGGAAGCTACTGATGGACGCATCATCCAATACTGGAAACTCGGGAAAGATTCGAAATTGATGGCAGAAGTCCGCGAACTTGCTGGCCATTAGAGCGGTTGTTTCCGGACTTAGCCGATGACCCGGAGCACGCACGGCATCCAGTTCACTCAAAAAAAGATAGGTTTGCAAGGGCCCATCGGGTGTCTGCACGCGAGAAAGCGCGAACATGGTTTCCAGCAGTTGCTCGGGAGTGTCGAGCCGTCCGCGTTTGCTTACACGACGGACGATCTTTGATTCGGCCGGGTTGTCGAGGATTTTCTTCCAGACCTCGAGATTTCCAGGTACATAAGGGTGTCCGGTAGCCTCAAACCGGGTGCGGGTTACCAGAAGCAAGAGACCCGAGTTGGGACGAAAGACTCCGGTAACGGCGTCCGGAGAAATGCTGTTGCCTCGAAGCGCCTCATAGTAACGACGCAAATAGTGGTTTTCGGTGAAGTGCGTTTGCTGAGTCCGGTTGATTCGCGACAAGGCGTCGAAGTAGGCGGCCAGCCACCCTCCATCCTTGGCCAGCAGTCGGGGGATAAATTCTGTAGGGAACTCCGGACTGGCTCCAACCAGATCCGTCCATCCAGCCTCCGCCGCCCGTCCCCCGGGAACGATTACACGCCCCGATCGAACACGGACATGACTCCCGTAAAAGTCCAGATTTGTGGCGAGGCGCAGCAGTTTCTTAACATACTGCGGTTGCCGAAGGGCGACCTGTGTCTCTCCGTCCATTCGTGATAGGGCCCAATAAAAGTGTGCAAGAGCCGGATCCTGGAGCAGCGCGTCGATTAGATACGGGGTGACTCCTTGTTGTCGCCAATCGTTTTCGATCAGCAGCGCAGGCACCGGCGTGCTTGGGAAGGGGTAGTCGAAGGGTTGGCCTTCTCGGAGGCGCTCTTCCAGGTCAGGTAGAGGGAATCCGGAATCGATCGTCAAAAACGCTCTCTGAGAGTCATCTGTCAGCAAGGTGGCATTCGCCTGCCCACAATCCGGCCGAGGCAAGTAACCCAAGACTTTCAGCAGAGGCTTGGCCTCCTCGCAATTAGAAACGTGAATCACGCCCTGAGGCCCCGCCAAAGCCTGCAATTCTCTGGCCTGGTGAACGTAGCGGATCAGCAGGATCAGGAATTCGGTTTGATGGCCGGGGTGGCCTTCATAACCTCGTTGGAAGACGTTGCGGGCCAATAGCGGCAGCACTTCTTCAGGTGCAACCTTCTGACTGATGCCGGCCATGCGAAGGAAGGAGCGCAGCGGCCCGGGAATGGCGACCGTGATAGCCTCAGAAGGCGGTGCCGCACTCTGCTGCGATGACGAAGCCTCGGAATGCGTCGCTCCGCAGAAAAACGCGGCCACAAAGGCGGAGATAAGAAAAGCAGACTTCATAAGCCGAAGCCGTGTCCGAGCCTTATTCGGACGAATCGTCTAGGCGATGCCGAAACAGGCACGGGCGCCCTCCGCAAGAAAGACGGCGCGCGTGACCATGGTCGGGCAACCCTTGAATTCGGCACTGACGATAAATCATCTTTCGTCCCAATCCAAGAGCTTTGTTTGGCACAAGAGCGTCCGCCCCGCCACCGGCGGCCGTGCCAATCGCTGCGCGCTTTGCCGCCCGCTGATGCTCCCCCAATTGCCGCGCCGAGACCAGGTTGTTAACCTCGGGACCAAAGCATTTGTGTCACTACAGGGGTTCATGCCAACAATCGGGCCCAAGTCAGGGCCAAAATCACACCCAGCCTTGCTCTGCCCGGTTTTCCTTCTGTCGCTCCCTCTCCTCCATGCTTAGGTTCGCGGCAACCTCCGGTCTCTGTTGCTAAATCGGCGCACGCCCACGGGGCTCGCATGCACCCGCGCGGCCACTTCGCCTGGGCGGTCGATCTTGCAGGTCCGAATGCACTCGGTCCCACATTTTGGTTGAGGACGTATACTTCGTTGACTTCCGATTTTGCCAAGGACAGACTTGCAACGGGAGGCGTGGGGGCAAATGCATTGGCTTGCCAGCAACTATCAATGGCTCATAGCCGTTGTCGTAGTGGCCATTTTACTGCTTCTGCTGAAGCAGTGGGTTCATTCCCGCAAAGGCACGTCCAACCCGGTACCCCCACCCCCAGCGACGCTGAACGCCCAAGACTCCGAGGTGAGCAATTCTCCTGTAGCCGCTCGGTCGGGAATCAATCAGAGCGTCAGCGCACCCGTAGTCGACGTGAACATCGGCCAGCCAGCGGCTACTGCTCAGGCACAGGCCCAGCCAGGTCGTGTAACCCAAGCGTCCTACCAGCGGCCGCCAAGGGCTAACATTGCGTTTTGCGGTACAGACACAATCGCTATCCAAGAGGCTTTGAGCGGCGGCGGTGGCCTGTTCTTTCAGCATGACAACGGGAATAGTGCAGCCGTCGTGCAATTTTCTAACGATGCGATCAAGGGAGCCGAGAATCAGGAGGCTGTTGTCAAAGCCGCCATAATCTACCGCGATGGGGCGAAAGAGCTGCTGCGGGTTACGGGTAGCTGGCTAGGGCAAGACAGAGCAGATGTTCGCTTCCAAGTTGATTGTTCGCACACGCTCATAATCGGTTTCATTCTAGGAGATGACTTTTGTGTCCTTGAAAAAAGCGAGGTTTTTGGGCGTCGGCGACAGTTCTGGGTTAATGACCTACACCGTTTGGGTAAACCCGGGAGGCTTACAGCTTTAGTTCGTCTGACAGCAGCGAATTCTGAGGATTGCTTTTTTGAAGGCGCGTTTGAACTCACCACGAACCCCCTAAAGATTTCCAACGCTTCCGCCGCCACGGCGCATAGCTGAAGGAATGCGTCTCGCTGCGTCCCGAGGCCGTTGCGCAAATAGAATGTTTGGATTGGGCTGTAGCGGATCGGCTCAGGCATTCGAGGCGATATGGAAAACAGTCGGTCCGCAGGAGTCGGAGCGTGGGGCTTCGGAAGTATGCTTGCCGTTACGCTCTCATGGAGCGCAAATCACTCCATCCTTTGGATGATTCTCCACGGCATTCTTAGCTGGTTTCATGTTCTGTGTTATGCCATTCGGAAGTGAATTGTTGCGGTTGCGCGACGGATTAGCCACCTGGCTCACGTGGAGACTCGACAAGCAAAGACTGTCAGCGAAAATTCTTGATCAGCATGATGTCGGACTCGGAAAATTCGTGCTGAATATACAGGATAGAGCGACCGTTCTGCGAACCGGCCAATCCCCAACCTACGTAACGATCGAAATTCCAAACCGGGGCTATTTTCCCGGTAGGGAATTCCAGGAACTCCACGCTACCGTGGGAAGTCTGGTCATATTTTAGGAAGTAAATACCTTCACGGGTCACAACCCAATCCGGCCATTGGTACCCTGGGATCTCTGTTAGGACTTCCGTCTCCTCTCCGCCCTCCAGCGGCTTGCGCCACAGTCCACCTTCCTCGTACTTCGAATAATAGAGAAAGCGGCCGTCGGGCGACTCGACTGGAGAGATCCCGCCGTTTTTCGTTAGTTGAATCGGAGCTCCGCCGTCCGCGAGAATTTTCCACGCCTGAAAAGGTTCATTCCCGCGCTTCGAGGCGAAATATAGCCACTTCCCGTCGTTTGACCAGCTCGGCGACAGATTGTCCGCGCCGGGAACAGTCGGTAGGAGTCGCGGAGTCCCACCCGGCACTTCGACGAGATAAATTTCCCCTCGTTCGTGGGGATGAAATTCAAACGCGAGCGTACGCCCATCGGGAGACCAGCGTGCGCGTCCGGCACTTCCGTGCAAGGAGGTAACTTGCCCGCAATCCGTGCCGTCACTATTGCACGTCCAAATCTCCCAAAATCCCAGGCGGTCCGACTCAAAAGCGATTTTCTTTCCATCAAGGGATACATCAGGACGCATCTTGTAGCCTTTTTCCGAGATAATAGCGCGCGGCGGCTTCTCGAGATGCGTGCGATCTTTCAGGTCGAGTCGCCAGATATTGGCATTTGAGAGCGCCTGTTCATACACTAACAGGCCTTTCTTGGCGGGGATGGACGGCCATGTCGCTGCGCCGACCGGTCCGGCGACGGGACTCGGCGTCCCGCCGTTTGCGGAAATTCTCCACAGCGCCGTAGCAGCACCCCGATCGGATGAGAAAACAATTTCTCGGTCGTCCGCAGTCCAGGCAGGCGGTCCCATGAGGGGACGGTTATCGAACGTAAGGCGTTTGGGTTCGCCGCCGCGCGCGGGCATAACAAAGATATCGTTACTTACCCCAGCGACCGTCGAGCGGATAAACGCGAGGCGAGCGCCATCGTGAGAATACATGGGACTGCGGTCGAGATAGCCGGGCGGGGGATCGGTGAGTGCGCGAATACTGGAATCGGAGAGCGAGAGGGCCGAGATCCGCACGCGCGTCGGATTGGTCGCGCTGCTCTCCGAAAACGCGAGGAGTCGTGGATTGCCTGACCACGTGAGTCCTCCAGCCATGCCCGCCGGACCGTTATACACGCGGTGCTCCGTGCCGCCGAGAGCCGGAACAATATAAATAGAGAACGATTTCTCGGAATATCGGAGGAAGGCGATCTGGCTGCCATCGGGACACCACGTTGGGCAGCAATCCCCGCGGTCGTTCGTGAGCTGCAACGGCTTGTCGCCGCCGATGACTGCTGCGTAAAGTCCCACATCGGAGACGCCATCGCTTTGTCGGAAAGCCAGCAAGCTGCCATCAGCTGAAAACGCAGGCGTGGCTTGAAACCCACGCATGGACCCCACGGGCACCACTTCGAGTCGCGACAATTGCGATCCAGAGTTGACTCGGTGAGCAGTCCACGCGCCGACGGCACCAAGCAAGCCCAAGCATAGGGCGATAGCGACGGCAACCTTTCTAGAATAAGGACGTCGTTCGTCCCAGGGCTGAATTTCAGATGCCGGACTGGGAGGTGCCGGAGTGAGCGAAGCCACACCTGCATGATTGCTCAGAGGCGCGACGAATCGATAGCCACGTTTTGCAACGGTCTCAATGTAGCGAGGCTTATCAGCCGTATCGCCCAGTGCCTCCCGCAGCCTGGCGATCGCGCTGTTCAGACCGTGATCGAAATCAACAAAGGTATCCGCGGGCCAGAGCTCTAGGTGCAGATCCTCCCTGGACACCAGTTCGCCCGGCCTGCTAAGTAGCAGGGACAGAA
>Ga0126373_10004410_pt1 | contig 10759 bp, 13 predicted proteins | sample PanSoiMetPlot_11_FD_92545 | JGI IMG/M metagenome (GOLD analysis project Ga0126373, IMG submission 92545) | Tropical forest soil microbial communities from Panama - MetaG Plot_11 | ecosystem: Environmental > Terrestrial > Soil > Tropical forest > Bulk soil | place: Panama | collected 2016-02-17
AAAAGATCGAAGCCGAGGCCGGTAAGTTCGATGAGAAAGAGGCAGCATGACAGTATCGGCTAGTTCTATCGAGCGGTTTCTACGCCGTCCGCTTAACGACTTCCGATGGATGAAGGATATCTCCGAGAAGGAGATTGACAAAGCGCTTGAAGATCTCAAGCCGCGTTTCAAAGTTCCCATGCGCCGACATCAAAAGATCGGTTTTCTCTTAGCCATTGCTCAACCAGGTGTCTACTACCAGTACGAGATGGGCCTTGGTAAGACGGGCCTCAGTCTCGAAGTGATCGTCTATCTCTACCAACATGGCTTACTAAAGAAGGCTCTGGTGCTCGTTCCGATGAACGAACTCATAGATGGCTGGATTGAAGAGATACAGAAGTGGGGAATAAAGATACCCTACCTCGGCCTTAAGGGTTCTTCAGACGATAAGTGGTATGATCTAGAACGTTTTAAAGAAGGTATCATCCTCGTTTCCTACCCTGCTCTCGTCCATATGGTCTGTACCCGTAAAACCACACGCGGCAAGACTAAGATGGTAGTTGACCAAGATGCGGTAGTCGAGTTTGCTAAAGGGGTAGGTGGGGTATGGTTCGATGAAATTACCAAATGCAAGAACAAGACTTCTCTTACTTTTATGGTATGTGACATTATGTCTCGTATTGTGCCTTACACTTATGGTCTGGCTGGCCGTGTTTTTGGCCGTGACCCAGTCGATGCATGGGCACAGTTCTACCTTATCGATCAAGGAAGCACGTTCGGCTATTCCTTTAACTTCTTCAAAGAAGTGTTCTTCATCAAGAAGAAGAGTTACTGGGGTGGCCCATTCAACTTTGATTTCAAGTTTAACAAGGAACGTGACGAAGACTTTAATCGTATGATGGGAAATTCGTCGTTACGCTTTTCTGCGGAAGAGTGTATCGATATGCCAGAATTTACGTACATCCGTAAGTACGTCACCCTTCCTTTGACTACTCTCCACTACTATAAAGAAGCTCTTGCAGAGATCAGACGTTCTCGTGGAAACTTCACCGAGATCAAACACGCGTTTATACGTATGCGCCAGATCTCGTCTGGTTACGTGGGTCTTGTCGATGAGGACAGTGGCGACCGTGCGAAATTGGAGTTTCCCGAAAACCCAAAATTAGACATGTTGATGGAATTGATAGATCAGATGCCCGACAACCGTAAGTGTGTCGTCGGTATCGATTTCAACTGGTCTGGCCATAAAATAAGCCAAGAGCTAACAAAGGCAAAGATCAAACACGGCTTCCTCTATGCTGGTACTAAAGACTGGGATAAGATGAAGTATAGTTTCGATCATGATCCTAAATTTAGAGTATTGATAGTGCAGTCGAAGAAGGGTTCTTATGGTCTAAACCTTCAGAGTGCCAATTACCTGTTCTACTATGAGTCTCCGGTACCGGTCCTGGATCGGTTACAATCGGAGGCTCGCATTAAGCGGCAAGGCCAGAAGAATAAGGTTTTCATCTACGACTTACTGTGCAAGGGTACGGCGGACGAGGCAGTGCTAGCCTTTCATAAGGAAGGCAGGGAGCTTTATAAAACGCTAGTCGTTGACCCAGAAGAGGTTTTGCGCCGATGCTCCGCGTAGTCTCCGTCTCATATAGCCAAGACGCGCAGGTCACTGAAATCAACGTTTGTATTAACGACGATCCCATGCAGGAAGAACCAAACCAAATAAGCAGCGACATTGCATTAAAGATTATTCGTGCAGTGGCATTGGCCGGCGATGTAGGTGTAGAGGTCACTGGCTTTTCAAAGATAAATAAGCTATGAGCTATGAAGAGTTTATTGCCCATAAGAAAATAGTTGTTAAGCCCTCTGGGCTACAGACGATCCCGAATCTCAACCAGCACTTAAAGCCTTTCCAAGAAGCCATAGCACGTTGGACGTTACGCCAACGCAACGCAGCTATCTTTGCTGCGACTGGCCTTGGCAAGACACTGATGGAACTTGTTTACGCGCAGACTGTCGCCAATCACGAACAAGGGTCTGTGTTGCTACTATCGCCACTGGCTGTTGCAGAACAGACGGTGCAGGAAGCAATCAAGTTCGGGATACCGGGAGTGAGCTATGCTAGAGACAGTGCTTCTATCAATAGCCCTATTGTCGTTACTAATTACGAACGTTTTTGTAATTTTGACATTGAGAGTTTTGTTGCGATTGTACTCGACGAGAGTAGCATTATTAAGTCGGCAGATGGAATCACTCGACAGACGCTTATTGACGCTTGTAGCAGTGTACGATGGAAACTCTGTGCGACTGCAACACCCGCCCCAAACGACTATGTGGAACTAGGCTCGCACTCAGAATTTCTTGATATAATGACGCACAGGGAGATGTTAGCGACTTTCTTTGTTAAAGATGACGAAGCTCGTCTTGAGGGCAATCCTGAGTACCGACTAAAGCGTCACGCCATAAAGCCGTTCTGGCAGTGGCTAGCCTCTTGGTCAGTAATGATTAGACGGCCCGAAGACCTTGGGTATGACGCACCAGAATACGACTTGCCGCCTCTCATATACAAACGACTTCGTGTTGATTCAAACGTTGCGCCGCCTTCTGGTGCATTCTTTCCCGATGCAGCTAAGTCACTGCGGGACAGAATGCGCGCCCGTCGCCTTACTCTCAAGGAACGGGTGGCGAAAGTTGTCGAGATAGTTAATGCTGAGCCAAACCAACAATGGCTCATTTGGTGTAATCTCAACGACGAGGCCGACGCCCTAGAGAAAGCCATTGCAAGCGCTCTGCAAGTATCAGGGTCGCAGCCCATCGAATTAAAGGTCGAACGGCTATTAGGCTTTAAAGATGGGCGACCTCCTATCCTCGTCAGTAAACCTGCCTTGGCCGGGCATGGTCTTAATTGGCAGCATTGTCATCGTATTATTTTTGCTGGTCTTACTGATAGCTTTGAGCTTACTTATCAAGCGATTAGACGCGTCTGGCGATTCGGACAAACAGAACCCGTCCACTGCTACTTCGTCCACGCCGACATCGAAGGAAACGTCATCGAAAACCTCAAACGAAAAGAACGAGACTTCGACAACATGTTAAATGAAATGTCTATTCACATGATTGATACTATGAGGGAGAATGTTCGTGGTGCCGCTCGGCGGGACGCCACTTACGACCCTCAATGTAATATGGAGATACCAGCGTGGTTAAGGTGTTAGATCAATTCCTCAATGGTCAGTACGCTATCTACAACGCTGACTGCATCGAAACCATGAAAGGATTACCTGATGCAAGTATTCACTATAGTATCTATTCGCCCCCCTTCGAAGGACTATATGTCTATTCAGATAATCCACGAGACTTGTCTAATTCAGCAAAAGACCAATTCTGGCGACATTACGAATACGTCATCAATGACGTTTGCCGTATCCTCAAACCTGGCAGACTATGTTCCGTTCACTGCACCCAATTACCTGCAACACAAATGCTCAATGGGTTTGCAGGAATGCAAGACTTTCGTGGAGATATTATTAGAAGACATCAGAAAATCGGTTTCATTTATCATTCCGAAGTAGTGATAAGAAAAGACCCACATACGACATTAAAACTGACAAAGACAAAGGGTCTTTACCACAAGAACATCATCAAAGACGGGGCTATAGCTCGCAACTCTTGGGCAGACTACATCTGTACGTTCCTCAAGCCGGGGCCAAACCTCGAACCCATCGTCAAGAAACTTAAAACTTACTATGGCGATGATATGACTGACGAGGAACATACTGAGTTAGTCAATGCCAATAACAAGATCGCGAAATACTCGCCAGAAGACGCCAAATCCATGGAAATCTGGGCGAGGTACGGCGAACCGATATGGACTGACATTGACCGTACTGACGTACTTTCTCGTTACGAAGCCAGAGATGAACCGGACGAGAGACACCTCACGCCATTACAACTTACTGCTATTCGTCGCTATATTGATCTGTGGACTAATCCTGGGGAAGTCGTCTTCTCTCCATTCATGGGTATTGGCTCTGCGGGCTATGTTGCCTTGGAACTCGGGCGTCGTTTCATTGGAGTAGAATTAAAACCATCGTACTTCGTACAAGCCAAGAAGAACCTCCACAGTATGGAAAGCCAAATCAAACGAAGGGAGTTCCTTAATGGTTGATGTATGTGAGTTCTGCAATGCTCCGCGTAGAGGGCATGCTTCAGCAGATCATCCTTTTAGAGCTAAGGGCGAACCTATCATAGAAATACGTAAGAGGTCTACACGCGATGGCTCGCTACCTGGCTCACATCTTGTTAAGAAAGGTGTTCACCAAACCTTTCAGTGGGTGGTTGTAGTCAATGGACGACGTGCAGATTCCTTCACCAACTATCGTTCCGCACAGAGAAAGGTCAAGTGGCTCAAAAATCAGATCCGTGCATATCGAGCTAAAGGCGTGCAATGATTTTGTCCGCAATCATCATCGACATCATGACAAAATACAAGGTCACCGTTTTTCCATCGGCGCTGTTGTGGATCGTCGCCTCGTGGGTGTTATTATTGTTGGCCGTCCGGTAGGTGGACAGCATCAAGATGATTGGGTAGAAGTTACCCGTTGCTGCACAGACGGCACTTATAACGCATGTTCGTTCCTCTATGGTGCCGCAGCCCGCGCTGCAAAGGAACTAGGGTTCTTCCGAATCCAAACTTATATTTTGGAGCAGGAGCTTGGTTCGTCGTTGCTAGCGGCTGGATGGCAGTACGAGCGCTTATCCCATCCAATAGGGTGGCATCACGATGGACCACGCCCTGCGCGCACTGTTCGCGAAGGCTTAGATAAGCGTAAAAAGCTGTGGTTCCGCATCCTCCAATCTGAGGTAAGTTTCGACCTACCTGCTGCGTCGAAACCCCTCAGATATGGATTTTTCGATGAGACTCAGTGATATAATCGCCCCCTTCAACAACGATAATAACTGGTTCTTTGCACAACCACACTCCCGAGGTGATACCTACCTCATGTGTGGTTTGATGGAAGCCTTCCGTCAGAGGCGACCTAATTCGCAAGTCAACGTTATAGTAAAAGAAAGTCACAAACCTATTGCGGAGATGTTCGAAAAGCACATCGAACGCATAATAGTTGTACCCGACAACGAACTGATGCCTATGTGTTTAACGGGTACTCAGCGAGTACTCGCTGCCAATGTTCCTATTGCTTTGCACCCTCATTTTCTTTACGACGGCTGCCTCGACCGGCTGACCATGCTTGACGGATTTTCTGACAAAGATATGTATGCACACCTTTTAGGTCTACCTCTTGGCGCTTCATTGTCCACTCCCGTACTGAAGGATGAGTGGAAACAATTAGCCTCCAATATCGCCAATACAACCGGCATCGTGCCAGGGAAAACTGTAATACTGATACCCGACGCGAACTCATTCCCATCCCCCAGCTTGGTCTTCTGGACGCAACTGTCAGAACGCCTTGCCCGTATGGGTTGGACAGTAATCACAAATCTGTTTGGCAGCAACAACCAACGCCGTTTTGTTGCGTTTCCGGGATCAATTGGTATCGCGCCTCCCCTTACGGTTTTACTAGCCTTAGCTGATATAGCGGGTTGGGTTATATCAGTGCCTACGGGTAGCCTCGCTATTTTGTTTATGGCGCAAATAAAGTGTAAGAAAACCGTAATTGCCGTGGGGCCAGCCCCCGGTGAGACTATGGAATATAACCAGAACTTCGGTATGCGTTCCGCGTACCCGTTCGCTTCGCAGAGGAAGTGTGATGGCCTCGATTACGAAGCGCAGGAGTTTGAGTTATCGGGAAATTCCGATTATGCTAGGGCCATCGAAGATATCGCTGCGAGTTCATACGCGAGTCTTGATAATTTCCGGCCTAGCTCTCGCGGCATGGTTCCTCTTACTTGTCCCTGTAGTCCTGGCGATCTACTAGATCGCATCTCGATCCTTGAGATAAAGAACGAGAGACTACAGGACAAGAACCAGCTTCACTATGTGAAGCGGGAGTTACTCCACCTTCGTGCTATCGTTGCCCGAATCGGTTGGGGTGAGGCTGCGAAGCAGCTAATTTCAGATCTCAAACGAGAAAACGTAATCGGTTGGGAAGGTATTGATGAAGTCTATGGGCTTCTTGATACCGAAACGGGTCTGCGCGACCTAGTAACGATGAAGAAGAAGTATCGCGAACTTCGTGATGCAAATATCCGTCGCTCGAAACTTAAACACGCAGCCAATGATCTTCTTGGCTCTGTCATAAAAGAGGAGAAAAACTATTGAAACGGATCTTTGTTGAATCCCCCTTTGCTGGTTTTCGCAAGCGTAATAAGGCTTACGCACGGTGGGCTATGCTTGACTGTGTGAACCGGGGCGAATCCCCCTATGTGCCGCACCTGCTACTCACTCAAGTTCTTGATGATAAAGACGCTGTAGAACGTCTTAAAGGTACCAATGCGGCCGAAGTGTGGCGTGATGTGGCTGACCTTACCGTGTTTTACTGCGATCTTGGTTTTAGCAGGGGAATGGCGCTAGCCTACGACTACGTTGTTAAACACGGAATTCCATTTGAATTGCGTACACTTTGGAAGCCTATAACAGAAGTCGAGGTTCCGAATGTCCCTGTTGATGAAGACGAGGACTGAACGACTAAAAGATGTCTTCGGTCACACAGCGCATCGTTTCATCTCTCCGTTAGCCCTCGCTGTTCCCCTGACAACGGGATACGAGCTTGGTCTACGAACAGAGGCGAGGATGTATTATGAGGCGTCACGTAGGCATGGTTTTGTCAACGTGACGCCTAACGGCATGATGATGCCAAAGAAAGAAATTGAACATTTATTCACCTCGTTTTCGAGGTTCTTCTTTATCACCTTGATGGGTCTTGGTGTATTCGACCGCTTCAAGGCATGGAACGTCCCGGCTATTCGATACAAAGAACCAAACCTGAGCCGGTCTAATGCCCAACGTCCACGTGCAAGCGAACACGCTCATTCCGATTCGTGGCTCGGCTGGGATCAGTCGGCTATTGTTTTCATGCTACCCTTGCTGGGTGATGTAGAACGCAATTGGGTGCAGTTCTTTGACCACCCCTTAGATGATGAATGGATAAAGGTTCTGCCCTCGTTTACCTGTGCGAAGGCGCGGAAACTTCTTAACCAATGTGTCGGTCTACCGTGGGACTACCAAGTCGGTTGTCTCTATCCCAATGACATTGGTTGTGTCCACCAAACTCGTCGGGAGCCTGGTTCGGGATGGCGTGTTAGTTGTGAGGTAGTTGGCTATTTAGAGGAACCTGATCCCGATTCGTTCGGTGTTCACACTGCGTTCTCCGCAACTGATGCTAGAGACATCGTAAGAAGCATTAAACGCTTTGAGGCAAAACTGAACATGGGAGAGATAGGTGAGTATGATAAAGCAGGAAGGGCTATCAGTGTGCAGTTGGTCGATGTGTCTTGAAGAGGCTGAGTGCCGAATGCTCTGGTGTCTAAACGATCCTGAGCCAGACGCTCAACTTTATCAAGACTTGAGACTTATTCTCGATCTCTTCGCGAGCTATCCTGATGATGATATACCAAATTAACCACGAACCGTTCTCGTATAATATATATGAGAACGGTGTCGTGTGTCAATTTGTGATTGGGCAAGACGATAGAACGGGTGAGAATATTACAGATCAAAATCTTTTGCTCGAAGGTAGGTTTATGTATTGGGCGTGGAAGAACGCCAAAGATGATTATATTGGTTTGCAGTACCGTCGTCGCTACCTCTACTTTCCCGACATGCTTAAAGGCGTTAATGGTTTTCGTGACTTAACCTTCCGTGCCGAAATTAGTAAAGATTGGCAATTACGCTGTACCACTAGCCGCTTTCAGCGCTACGTGATTGAGTTAAGTAAGCGTCCTGCTGACGAGTTTGAATGGATTAAAAAGTACGATCTAATTACCAGTATTCCAGAACACTACCCCGGTATATCTATTATAGAGCAATACGGCATCTCTCACGACGCTAAAGACTGGGATATCTTTGAACAGATTATGATAGAAGAAGGCTTCACCCGTGAACATATGACAATGCAGTATCTCTATACGTCTAATATATGGGTTATGCGTTGGGAGGTGTTTGATATCTATATGAAGCTGTGGTGGCGGGTCATGCAAAAGCTTGTCACAAGAATTACGCCAAACCTTAACGATTCGTATCAACAGCGTGTGTTTGGCTTCCTGACTGAGCGCCTATTTACTATATGGTTTACTAGGATGTCGTTTCAGTTCCGCCAAAAGCACTTTCCCATTCTCTTTGGCGAGCTTTCTGAGGATACGGTAGTCAAAGAGGATGGAACCACTGCATTGCGACGCTGACTATTCGGCCCTTGGTAGACTAATGTAGAATAGGCGCGTAACTCCAATTGTGGAGTCTCGCTATGGCGAAGTCACAGAGCCTTAAGACACCGCAACGCGCCGCTGATCATCCTCGCGCCATGCGCGAATATCCCGGCGAGGCGGGTTTTCGCTCACCTGTTGTGTTATGCCCACCAGGCATGCCGGACATTCCGGCTGACCCTTCCGTTCCTGTTGAACCACCAGAACACGGTGGATGGGGATGGACGACAGCGTGGGGGTGGGGCTGGTTCCCTATGTCGCACGGCTCGCTGCCACCGGAGCCAGTCGAGCCGCCAGATGGTGGACTCCCTCCCGATGGTGGGCAACCGCCAGACGGTGGTGGAACCCCACCCGATAGTGGTGTCGGCCCTCCAGGCATGGTACTGCTGTTTGAAGATACCTTCCGTGACCGCGCTGTGAATCAAGAGAACTGGTGGACGAGGTATATCTACGGCGGGCCAGATGGCCCCGGTACACTCGACTATCTCAACGACGAGTGGGAACGCTACCGCGAAACCGGCAACCATATCACTGGTGAAGGTATCCAGTTGATGTCGCTGCCGCATAACGGAGAGTTCTGGCCGTCAGGAATGCTACGGTCTAAAAACCTATTCGACATTGCCAATGGCAAGAAGTGGCGTTTCGAGTGTCGAGCTAAGGTTCCGCGCGGCAAAGGCATCTGGCCCGCTTTCTGGTTGTCAGCCGATGCTCGTGTTCCCGGCGATGAGATGAGTGTTCGGTGGCCTCCCGAAATTGACATCATGGAGATCGTCAATAACGGTCAGGATGACACCACTTCTATGCTTGGGTGCCGGTGTCAAGTACTGGATTGGGACCATAACCCACAAGGTTATGGCATGAGTGAGTGGGTTGATGGGTTCAGTACACAATGGTCTGTGTGGTACGCACCGTTTGACTTTGCCGATGACTTCCACGTCTTTGCTCTTGACTACCAGCGGCCCAATATTACCTTCTTGTGTGACGGTAATATGGTAATGCGTGGAACGTACGATTGGGTCTGGGATGACCGTAGTGATGCACCGCCGGCGCATGTGCTGCTTAACCTTGCCATCGGCGGCAACTGGGCAGGACGCTACGGTATTGATGAAAGCGCCTTCCCGCAAGCACTTGAAGTCGATTACGTGCGGGTGTTCTGCGAAAGCCAAGTGGACATGCCGAGGAACACCATCGGCGTGGATTACGACATCAAGTAATGCCTTGGACGGCAGAGGATGCCCCGCGTCATAATAAAGACGCGAAGACGAAACGGTTGAAAGAGGTATGGGCGAGGGTCGCGAATCAGACCCTCGCTGATACCGACGATGAAGGCCGCGCCGTACGAATAGCGAATCATGCAGTTAGACAGGCGAAGAAATCATGGCCTGTACTTCGGCATTTGCTGCGGAACCTTCCCGCTGGTAATATTGTCGATAAGAAGATGAATAAGAAGGAAGCGAACTATCACGAACGTTCTATCGACATGTTGAAGTGCAAGGGCTGCATGATGTTTAGGCGTCCCGACGCTTGCAAGCTAGTAGAGGGTGAGATTAACCCAGATGGATGGTGCGAGCACTATCTTTCTGACACGCAACATCATAGCAGCTTCGAGTTCGGGACGCCCTCGTAGGAGGCAGCTATGTTACACTTGATCCTGTTAGTCTTCGCGTTCGTTCTGTGTCTTATAGAAGCAGTATATCCATCGTGGCCGCGACCTGCATTGGGATGGTTGGGATTAGCGCTCTATTTCCTAGCCATGATCCTCGGTGGTGCTGGAGGTGCGCTCCCTCATTCATAGGAAGCGAACGCAACTCTACATACCGCAAGCAGGACGGGGGACATCCCTTCGTCGGGGAACGGTGCGGAGAACGCATCCAGTATTGGTATGAGTTTATTGAGCCGCCCAGTGTCGTCTGTCCCTAGCATGATCTTGGTAATGTAGGCTTGGATCACGCGACGAACAGATTCGGGGTTGGTTTCTTCCAGCTTCAAGATGATATTCTTGAGCGTGGGCCACGGCTTGTTGTCAATCAATGCCTTGACGAGATCAACAGCGTCGTTGCTCTCACCGGCAGATTGAAGTAGCCGCACAGCATCGTCAACCGACTGATCCCAGCACTTAGCAAGGTTATTGATTGCTTGCCGTGGCGAGCCGTCTGCGTTGGCAGCACAAATATCAAGGATTGCGTCTGTTGTGTTGAAGTCTTCTGCCTTGGAGATCTTAGACAGAAGATCGAATAGATCATCAACGTGTAGGCGTTGGAATGCCACTTGGAAGGCGCGGGTCTTTACCGTAGGCAACACACGCGACGGTTCTGTAGTGCATAGAACCCAATAGACCCACGGTGGCGGTTCCTCGATTGACTTGAGCAACGAAGTCCATGCCGCTTTGCTCAGTGCGTGGCAC
>Ga0126373_10004411_pt1 | contig 10758 bp, 11 predicted proteins | sample PanSoiMetPlot_11_FD_92545 | JGI IMG/M metagenome (GOLD analysis project Ga0126373, IMG submission 92545) | Tropical forest soil microbial communities from Panama - MetaG Plot_11 | ecosystem: Environmental > Terrestrial > Soil > Tropical forest > Bulk soil | place: Panama | collected 2016-02-17
CCTGTCAGTGGTGCCCGTCAGCCAGATCTATGTTGATGCCAACTTCAAGGAAAACCAGCTCGCCAAGGTGCGCCCCGGACAGACGGTCGATCTGACCTCGGACCTCTACGGCCACAAGGTGGTCTTCCACGGAGTGGTCGAGGGATTCTCAGGCGGCACCGGCGCGGCCTTTGCGCTGATCCCGGCGCAGAACGCGACTGGCAACTGGATCAAGGTCGTACAGCGGCTCCCGATACGCATCGAGCTGAGTCCTGCCGATCTCGCGCGTCATCCGCTTCGGGTCGGTCTGTCGATGGATGCGACCGTAGACCTGCGCAGCACGTCGTAGGAGTAGCGTGTCATGTCAACTCTTCCTCTGGAGACCAAAGCTCCCGCGCCGCTCCAAGGCGGCATTCTCTGGGTGGCCGGCATCGTGCTGGCGCTGGCGAACTTCGTCGCGGTGCTCAACATGACGATCGCCAACGTCACCGTGCCGGACATCGCAGGTGCGCTTGGCGCCGCGTCCAGCCAGGGAACATGGGTGATCACGTCCTACGCGGTCGCGGAAGCCATCTCGGTGCCCCTCACCGGATGGCTCTCCGCCCGCTTCGGGCCGGTGAAGCTCTTCTGCCTCTCCGTGATCCTCTTTGGAGTCTTTTCGCTCCTCTGCGGCTCTTCCACCTCGCTGCCCATGCTGCTCGGCATGCGCGTCCTGCAAGGGCTGGCGGGCGGGCCGCTGCTCGCGCTCTCACAGACCCTGCTGCTGCGCATCTTCCCGAAGAAGCAGTCCATGCAGGCCATGGGTCTCTGGGCGATGACGACGCTGCTCGCGCCGGTCGTGGGTCCTGTGCTCGGCGGCTGGCTCTGCGACAACTTCAGCTGGTCATGGGTGTTCTTCATCAACGTGCCCATGGCGCTCGCCTTCGGTGCGATCGCTTGGGGAATGCTCAGGCGCTACGAGGGCCCTTCGGTGAGGAACCCGATCGACCGGATCGGCATGCTGCTGCTCGTGATCTGGGTGGCGGCGCTGCAGATCATGCTCGATCAGGGCAAGGACCTCGACTGGTTTTCCTCGACGGAGATCCGGGTGCTCGCGGTCTTTGCCGTGCTCGGGTTCCTGAGCTTCCTCATCTGGGAGCTGACCGAAGCCCATCCGATCGTCGATCTACGGGTCTTCCGCCATCGGGGGTTCTCCTCGTGCATGTTGGTGCTCGCGCTCGCCTTCGGGGCGTTCTTCGGCATCAACGTGCTGACGCCCCTCTGGCTGCAGTACAACCTGGGGTACAACACCACCTGGGCGGGTCTCGTGGTGGCCTGGGGCGGACTGCTCTCGGTGGTCTTCTCGCCGATCGCCGCCAAGCTCTCCAGTCGGTTCGATCCGCGCATCCTCATCTTCATCGGCACGCTCTGGCTGGGACTCGATACGTTCTGGCGCGCGGGCGCGACTTCCGACATGAGCTATTGGTCGATCTGCTTTCCGCTCCTCTTCATGGGAGTCGGCATGCCGATGTACTACGTGCCGCTCACGGGACTCGCCATGGGCTCCGTCAACGAAGAAGAGACGGCCTCGGCCGCGGGCCTCATGAACTTCGTGCGAACGCTCTCCGGTGCTTTCGCCACCTCTCTCGTCACCACCTCCTGGCAGAACCGCAGCATCATCGCGCACGCTCAGCTGGCCAACGTAGCCGATCCCACCCGTCAGCTCGCCGCCGCGCTTCCGCCCGGCACGACTGGGGAGGTCATACGCGGGCTGTTCAACGACCTCGTGACCGCTCAGAGCCTGATGCTGGCGACCAACGGCCTCATGGTCGTGATCGGGATCGTCTTCGTCATCGCTTCATTCTCGATCGTGCTCGCGCCCAAGGCGGCTCGGACCGTCGATCCCGCCTCTGTCGGCCACTGAGCGCCATGCTGTCATTTCACACCCGCGCGCCGGGGAGTGGCGCAATGACTAAGGCTTGGAGAGCAGATCCGGCTTGCCGGTATTGAGGTCCACCGGCACCGAAACGTGCTCCTGCACGATGAGCCACTTGCCGTGGATCTTGCGATACACGTCGCTCACCCTGACGACGCACTCCGCTTTCGAGCCGTTCTTTCTGGCGAACTGTGCCCGGGCTTGACCGTGTCAATCACGCGAGCCGCCAGGAAATCGCCCGTCGCGCCCAAAAAAATAGTTGATGCCGGACAAAACGAGGTTGCTCACGTGCAATCCGCTCCGCATGGATTCGGCAATCATGCAACCACGAAGCCCAGCGGCGAAGCGCGAGTTGGGTGCTGGTGGTAATCAAGTCGAAGGCGGAGGCAATACACATGGCAACGGCAAAGATGAGCATGGGCTCTGACAAAGACATGGGGATGAATCCCCGCATGTCGGGCATGAATGGTCATGGACATGGACATCTTTACATGCAGACGAACGAGACGCAGAACTGCGTCATCCATTACCAGAGGGCTCCCGACGGAACTATCACAGAGGCCGAGCGCATGCGCACGGGCGGGGTCGGTTCCGGGGGATTCAAGCCCATCAGCGGTCAGGAGAGCGCGCCGAATGCCTTCGAGGGCGCGGCCAGCGTGATTCTCACGCCCGATCGCAAATTCCTGTTCGTGAGCAACGGTGGTGACAATTCGGTGTCCAGCTTCGCCGTCGCCGAGGACGGCCGGCTTACGCTGGTGGATTGCCAGCCGACGGGAAATGCGGTCATGGGGAGGAGCGGCACTGCCAAGTCGCTCGCCTTTGCCGCCGCGAAGGGCATCCTTTACGTGCTGCACTCCTTCGGGCCCGACCATCTGCGGCTGATGTCCGTCGATCGCCAGGGCAAGCTCGTGGCGCGCAAAGAGCGGTATTCGGTCAACACGAAGGACAAGACCGATCGCGTTCCCACCATGGCCGTGCTCTCGCCGGATGGGAAGTTCCTGTTGGTCGGTACCACCTTCGATCAGCCCATCGCGCATACCGGTCTCTATCCCGACGGCTCCCCCATCCTCTGGGTCCAGAATGGAGACGGGACATACCGGGTGATCGCCTCGAACGCACCAGACCCCGACGGTCTCATCGTATTTCCGGTGCAGGAGGATGGCACCCTTGGCATGGCTGCCTTCCATGATGGAAAGGGGGGCTCTCCGTTCTACCTCGCTTTCCTTAATAGCCGCCCAGACACCTTCATCATCGGATATGCGGTCGGTGACGGATGCGCCATGGCAACCATCGATGAGCGGGGCAAGCTCAATATCGGCCCGCTCGTGAAGATTGACACCAGCCTCGGGCTGCCCTCTGAGCTGTGCTGGCTCGGCGTCTCCCCGGACGATCGGTTCGTCTACGCGACGAGCTTCGGTTACGGCTACGTCAGCACCTACCGTATAAATGGCAAGGGGCTGGAGCTTGCAAAGGATCCGGCGTGCCAGAAGGTTCCGGGAGATGGCACCGCGAGGGCTCTCAATACGACAGTCACCAGTGGACCCGCTGACAGTTGGGTCACCCCCGATGGTGCCTTCGTGTACCAGATCTACGGGAACGCCGCGAAGCTAATCGGTTACGCCGCGCAACCCGACGGCTCCCTCACGGAAGTGGCCCGGGTAGGAATCCCCTACAACAGTTCAATCGGGCTGACGGGATTCTGATTGCGGATGGATACCCGTGTTTGACGCGGTTGCATTACGAAGCGGTGGGTCAAGCGCGGGCGCCGAGACCACGTCGGCGGCGCCTGCGCGTGACGGAGACCTGCAGAGAGCGAGGGGCGCCGCACGGCTCGTGGTATCGGGGTCGGAACGCGGTACACGCCTCGTAGAGGTCTTCCAACAGTCACCGCTTCGGATCCTGTTTCCGCGGGCGCGCGGCGGTTCGATTCAGGAGGCGGTGCTGGTGAATACCTCAGGAGGAATCGCAGGTGGGGACCGGCTGGATCTCGTGGTCGAGGCGCGGGTCGGCGCCTCGATCACCGTGACGTCACAGGCTGCGGAAAGGGTCTATCGGGCGTTGAACGCACCCGCACGAGTCGCGACCGAGCTGAAGGTCCGTGCAGGGGCAAAGCTCGGCTGGTTACCGCAAGAGACAATCATGTTTGATGGAGCACGCTTGCGGCGGTCCACGGAGATAGAGCTCTCCTCTGGAGCGGAACTGCTGGCGCTCGAGTGGCTCGTGCTCGGTCGAGCGGCGCACGGTGAGGAGATGTTGGGCGGCGAGATCACCGATGCCTGGCGCGTGTCGAACGACGGTCGCTTGATCTGGGCGGACACGTTTCGAGCGGCTGACGAGGTGTTCCCACGGCTTCGGAGTCGAGCGCTGCTCTCTGACTCGAGAGCCATCGGTACCCTGGTCTACTTCGGGCCCGATATCGATGCGCATTTGCAGCTCATGTGCGAGCACTGCCCCTCTTTGAACTGCCACTGCGCCGCGACCGTAGTTGGCGGTCTACTCATCGCCCGGTTTGCGGCACGAGCTTCCGTCGACTTGAAGGAGGGGCTGCGTGGGCTGCTCAAGCGGTTCGCGCAACGCTGCGGATCGCTCCGCTCGCCTGAGATGTGGTCTCTGTGATTCGCGATACGTGAGGAGAGATCCGTGAACTTGACGCCGCGTGAAAGAGACAAGCTCATGATTGCAGTTGCAGCCCTGGTCGCACGGGCGCGACGGGCTAGAGGGATCAAGCTCAATTATCCGGAGAGCATCGCACTCATCACCGATTTCGTCCTGGAGGGAGCGCGCGATGGGAGATCCGTCGCAGAGCTCATGTCGGAGAGCGGAAAGGTTCTGACTCGAGAAGAGGTCATGGACGGAATCTCCGAAATGATCCAGGAAGTACAGGTGGAGGCGACATTCCCGGACGGCACGAAGCTCGTGCCGATTCACAATCCGATTCGCTAGAGGAGCATCGACGATGATCGCGACGAATACCGCCTTAGCCGGTGCATTGATGAGGGCCCTGCCTGCGCAGATCGACCTGGTACAGGTCAATTCCTTCCTGGCCGGATTCCTCCACCCGATAGAGGGGATCGACCATATCGTGGCAATGGTCACCGTGGGGGTTTGGGGTGCGATTACCGGGGGCCGGGCGCTCTGGATCTGGCCTCTCGCATTCGTATCGATGATGCTCGGAGGCTTCATGGCCGCGGTTGCCGGATTGTCGCTGCCATGGACCACAGCTGCCATTTTCTCATCCGTCGTCGTGCTTGCCTTGATGGTGGCACTGGCTGTGCGTGCCCCCGTCTGGGTCGGTGCGGTGATCGTCGGGTTATTCGCGTTCTTTCATGGCCATGCTCATGGAACCGAGGCTACGGCGGCGAGCCTCAGCATGTATGCCGCTGGCTTCGCGCTCGCGACGGCCGGACTTCATGTCGCCGGCATCGCAGTCGGGCTCGCTGCGCAGCGCTCGATGGGTCTTGCAACCGTTCGCGCGATAGGTGCTGCTGCACTCCTGGGTGGAGTGGTGTGGATGGTGGCCTGACATGATACCCGGCGAGATTTTTCCCGCGGCGGCCGAGATCACCCTGAATGCAGGCGCAAAAGCCATTTCCCTCGAGGTTGCAAATACCGGCGATCGACCGATACAGGTCGGGAGTCATTACCACTTCGCAGAAACCAATGCTGCTCTGAGTTTTGACCGGCGCGCTGCCCTCGGATATCGCCTGGACATACCCGCCGGAACTGCCGTGCGCTTTGAACCGGGACAGAGTCGCCGGGTTCAGCTGATTCCCTATGCCGGCGCGCGACTGGTTTATGGGTTTCATCAGAAAGTGATGGGTCGGTTGCCGCCGCTCGATGAATAGCTGTCATTCGCTATGAGAGGCCGATAGAAAATGCCCCACGTCATGAGCCGCGCCGCGTACGCCCAGATGTTTGGGCCCACAGTAGGCGACAGAATTCGCCTGGCGGACACCGATCTCATCATCGAGGTGGAACAGGACCACACGACTTACGGCGAGGAGGTGAGGTTCGGCGGCGGGAAGGTGATCCGTGACGGCATGGGACAGTCGCAGCGCCCCCGCGCCGAGGGCGCGGTGGATACGGTCATCACGAATGCGCTCATTCTCGATCACTGGGGAATCGTCAAGGCGGATATTGCAATCAAGGCAGGAAGGATCGCGGCGATTGGCAAAGCGGGCAACCCCGATGTGCAGCCTAACGTCGGGATCATTATCGGGCCCGGAACGGAGGTCATCGCCGGAGAGGGGAAGATCGTCACGGCGGGCGGAATTGACACGCATGTCCATTTCATCTGTCCGCAACAGATCGAGGAGGCGCTCTACTCAGGGCTTACGACCATGATGGGCGGAGGGACAGGACCGGCGGCCGGTTCGAACGCGACGACCTGCACACCGGGTCCCTGGCACATAGAACGGCAGCTCCAGGCCGCGGACGCATTTCCCATGAATCTGGGTCTCTTCGGCAAAGGCAATGCCAGCCTGCCCGGGGCCCTCATCGAGCAGATCGAGGCTGGGGCCTGTGGACTCAAGCTGCACGAGGACTGGGGCTCGACTCCCGGAGCCATAGATTGCTGTCTTTCGGTGGCCGATGAAATGGACATCCAGGTATTGATCCACTCCGACACGCTGAACGAGAGCGGATTCGTTGATCGGACAATCGAGGCCTTCAAGGGAAGGACCATTCACTCCTTTCATACCGAGGGGGCGGGCGGCGGGCATGCTCCGGACATCATCAAGCTGTGCGGACTGGCGAACGTCATACCCGCATCCACGACTCCCACGCGCCCTTACACCGTGAATACGCTGGATGAGGCGCTTGACATGCTCATGATCACGCACCACCTCGATCGGCGTATCCCGGAGGACATCGCCTTCGCCGAAAGTCGCATTCGAAAAGAGACGATTGCCGCGGAGGACATCCTGCACGACCTCGGCGCGCTCTCGATCATGTCCTCCGACAGCCAGGCCATGGGCCGCGTTGGGGAGGTCATTGTCCGGACGTGGCAGACTGCTGACAAGATGAGGAAGCAGTTTGGCCGGCTGCCGGAGGAGCGAGGGGAGAACGATAACTTTCGAGCACGCCGCTACATTGCCAAATACACCATCAACCCGGCAATCGCTCAAGGCATCTCTTCGTACGTCGGGTCGGTGGAAGTCGGAAAATTGGCAGACCTTTGCGTGTGGGACCCGGCGTTTTTCGGGGTGAAGCCCGATATGGTACTGAAAAGCGGCGCGATCGCAGCCGCAATCATGGGAGACCCCAACGGCTCCATCCCGACTCCACAACCGCAATATTACCGGCCGATGTTCGGCGCCTTTGGTCGCTGCCGTGTCGAGAATTCCGTTACTTTCGTCAGCCAGGCTTCGCTGCAGAGGACGCAGAGGCTGGGACTCGCAAAGACGGTCCTGCCGGTCACGGGCACGCGCACGATCAATAAGCGTTCAATGGTGTTGAACAGCGCGGTCCCCGAGATGAGCGTCAATGCAGAAACGTACGAGGTACGCGCCGATGGCAGACTGCTGACCTGTGAGCCCGCGAAGCTGCTGCCCATGGCGCAGCGCTACTTCCTGTACTGATATGCGAGTGGCTTGCGCCTTTATCCACCGCCATTCGGGGCATTGGCCCGAGGGCAAGGCCGCCGCGGTGCTGACGTTGGACTTCGATGGGCGTCACCGGCGGCGTACCTGTCTGGCGACGGATGACGGAGAGAAGGTCCTTCTCAATCTTCCCAAGGCGGTAGCCATGGCGGATGGAGATGGGCTGCAACTCGACGACGGGAGATGGCTGAGAGTCCACGCCGCGACCGAGCCCGTTGTTGAGGTCCGGCATCGCGACGTTGGCCAGCTGCCCCGGCTCGCCTGGCACCTGGGAAACCGGCACGTACCGACGGAAATCGGCAAAGAGTACTTGCGCATTCGACCTGATCATGTGATCGAGGCGATGCTTCGAATCCTGGGGGGCGAGCTTGTAAACGTGCAGGTTCCGTTTCAGCCCGAGTCGGGGGCATACGCAACCGGTCACGGGCACGATCATGGCAATGGGTTCCACTCCCATGGGTGATGAACCGTGGCGTCGGGTCGCCCAATCGCTTTTGCGGCTGCAGAGCTGGCTCTCGCCGACATTTCCTATTGGCTCCTATAGCTATTCACATGGCCTGGAGTGGGCCGTCGAAGCCGGACACGTACACGATCTCCAAAGTCTCGTGGAGTGGCTACAGGCGGACCTCTGCTACGGGTCCGTGCGAAACGAAGCGATCTTCTTTGGTGAGGCGTGGCGCTCGGCGAAAAAGGCAGATCGCCCGATGCTGTTGCAGGTCTCGGAACTCGCGGCTGCATTTCGTGGGACCGCGGAATTTGCACTCGAATCCGCCCAGCAGGCGATCGCGGCCGTCGCCGTGCTGCGTCAGGTTTGGCCCGACCCGCTCCTTGATTGGCTCCATGAAGCGCTCGACAGCCGTTCCGTCGCCCCTGCGCTGGCGGTTGTACTGGGACTTCGCTCCGCGCGTCTCGGAGTGCCGGAGACGTTGGCGTTGCCTGCGTATCTGCAAAGCTACATGAGCAATCTCGTGAGCGCCGGGGTGCGGCTGATTCCACTCGGGCAAACCGCAGGACAGCGCGCGATCGCCGCTCTCGAGGAGACCGTACTCTCCACGAGCGCGCGAGCTCAGAGCGAGACCATCGCAGACCTGGGATCCGCTGCGTTCGCGGTGGATCTCGCCTCCATGGCGCATGAAACGCAATACACGAGGTTGTTCCGCTCATGAATGCCCAGGCGACTTCCAGAGGAGCGACTGCCTGCCGGCACGGCCCGCTACGGGTCGGGATCGGCGGGCCGGTGGGCTCCGGCAAGACGGCGCTCGTTGAGGCGCTATGTAAGCGACTACGAGACGCGCATGACATCTACGTGATCACGAACGACATTTATACGAAAGAGGATCAGCTCATCCTCATGCGAGCGCAGGCGTTGGCTGCGGAACGCATCATGGGCGTTGAGACGGGCGGCTGTCCGCATACGGCAATCCGCGAGGATGCGTCGATGAACCTTGCGGCAATAGCCGAGATGCAGAGAAAGTTCCCAGCTGCAGAACTGTGCTTCATCGAGTCGGGAGGCGATAATCTTGCGGCGACCTTCAGCCCGGAGCTGGCGGATTTGACGCTCTATATCATCGACGTGGCGGGAGGAGAGAAAATACCCCGCAAAGGCGGCCCGGGGATTACGCGCTCTGATCTGCTCGTGATCAACAAGGTCGACCTGGCCCCTCTGGTTGGCGCTAACCTCGACGTCATGAGGGCAGATGCGTTGAGAATGCGGGGCGCGCGGCCTTTCATATTCACGAATATAACGGCCGGAGTGGGTGTGGATCAGATCGCGGACTTCATCCTCGTGAAGGGCGGTCTGACGGATGGGCCTTTTGCCAAATCGTCCGTCGCGTCCGAAAAGAATAGTTGATTTGGACAAAAATGAGGCTGCTTACGTGCAATCCGCTCGGCGTGGATTCGGCAATGATGCAATGGGTGTGGATCAGAGAGGATCGTGCCATGAAAGTAACGCGAGGCTTCAGCGGAAGACCCCGTGATCCCGACGCAGAACGGGTGCCGCCCGGGCAGTACGTCACACAGGACTTCCCGGTACTGAGCGCCGGGCCCACGCCGCGCACGCCACTGGAAAGCTGGTCGTTGGTGCTACAGAACGGTGGTCAGGTGCTGGCGCGTTGGAGCTGGACGGACTTCGAGACCCTGCCGCAAACCGAGCGTACGACCGACATTCACTGCGTCACGAGGTGGAGCAAGCTCGGCACACGGTGGCGCGGCGTCACGTTTGATGATCTCCTGGCGGGAGCGGGGCTATCGTCGCCTCCTTCGGGTTTCGTCATGGCACATTGCGATGGTGGCTACACGACGAACGTTCCGGTTGCGGACCTGCTCGATGGCAAGGGGATGGTCGCCACGCAGTTCGACGGCCTCCCGCTGCCTGCCGTCCACGGCGGACCCGCCCGGTTGCTGGTGCCGCACCTTTATTTCTGGAAATGCGCCAAGTGGGTGCGGCGACTGCAATTCACGGAAAAGAACATGCCAGGTTTTTGGGAGTCCAATGGCTATCACATCTACGGTGACCCCTGGCGCGAGCAACGGTATTCGGGCGACTGAATGACGATTTCTGCTGCACACCGGGACTGGCAGACCGCGACCGCGACACGCTTCCACCAGGAGACACCCAGGGTTACGAGCATCACCTTTGAGGTGCTTCTATGGGCAGGTCACATGGCGGGGCAACACGTCGACATACGCCTGACCGCCGAAGATGGTTATCAGGCCGAGCGCAGCTACTCGATCGCATCGCCGGCGGGCGCCGCGGCCCGCGTCGAGCTCACGGTCGAGCGCATCGCTGACGGTGAAGTATCCCCGTTTCTGACTCAGGAGCTTCGCGCGGGAGATGCCATCGAGCTCCGCGGACCGATTGGCGGGTATTTCACCTGGGATCCAGCCAGCACAATGCCATTGATGCTGATCGCCGGCGGTTCGGGAGTGGTGCCGCTCATGTCGATTCTGAGGACCAGATGTCAAGCCGGAAGCAGGGCGTCGGCACGACTTCTCTATTCTTCACGTTCGATCGAGGACATCATTTATCGGGATGAGCTGGACCAGCTGGTGGCATACCGCGATGGCTTCACGCTCGTCCATACGCTTACCCGCCGTGTCCCCGAGGGATGGGTGGGGCATAATCGGCGGGTGGATAGGGACATGCTGGCTGAATGTGGCTTCCAGCCTGACCGCGAGCCGCAGATTTTCGTGTGTGGCCCGACCCCATTCGTGGAGACCGTGGCCGACCAGCTGCTCGGACTCGGGCATCGTGAGTCGGCC
>Ga0126373_10004412_pt1 | contig 10757 bp, 9 predicted proteins | sample PanSoiMetPlot_11_FD_92545 | JGI IMG/M metagenome (GOLD analysis project Ga0126373, IMG submission 92545) | Tropical forest soil microbial communities from Panama - MetaG Plot_11 | ecosystem: Environmental > Terrestrial > Soil > Tropical forest > Bulk soil | place: Panama | collected 2016-02-17
CATTTAACCGACCGTCTGAATTTGGAATTTCGCGCGGAAGCCTACAACGCGTTCAATCGAGTGCAATTTGGACCGCCAGTGAACTTCATTGACTTTCCCACATTCGGGCAGTCGTTCTCTGAAGTTCGCCGTCCCGATTCAACCACAGGCGCACGGCAGATGCAGTTTGCACTGAAGCTCAACTTCTGATCATATGAAAATCAGGGAGAGTGCTCGCACGGTTCGCGTAATCGGGACGCTTGCAGCACTCGTGCTTGTCATCGTTACCCTCCTGGCGCAAGTTCCCAAGCTCGAAAACACAATTAAAACCGGTGACAGTGAGATTCACCGTCTCCGAGTCGCCGATCAGGATGATCGCCGAGGCCTTATCAGCAAGTCCAAAGACGAATGGGACGAACTCGGGCGCCGTGATTCCATCAGATTGAAGCGTGCAAAAGAAATTTATCAGTCGGGAGGTCTGGTAACTGCTGGTGATTACTTCGACGCCGCACTAATTCTTCAGCACGGCAGTACTCCCGACGATTATCTGTTAGCGCACGTCCTTTGCACAGTCGCCGTAGTCAAAGGAGACACCGATGCTGCCTGGTTGTCGGCCGCCACATTGGATCGATACCTGCAGTCCATCCAGAGAAAGCAGATTTTCGGGACTCAATATGACGGTGATGAAACGAAAGGGTACACCTACGAACCCTACGATGGCAGCCTGCTTACTGATTCTGTGCGCAAGGCGGTCCAGGTTCCGACGCGAGAAGAACAGCAGAAAGATTTGCAGAATCTGAACAAGCGCATTTTCCACAACCAGGGGGGCGTCTGGTAACTAGAAGCGATCTCATTTGAAAGCCGCTAAAAACCAGAGCAATTCACAGTATGAAACAGTCTGTGTCTGCGCTAGTTGCCGTTACTCTCCTTGCTGCTGTCGGAATCAGTCCTCAAAGTTGGGCTCTCAGTTGCACAGGCCCTTTACTTCCAGCGAATGACCCCGACTTCATCGCCGCGGCTGTCGCATGGACCCACGAGCGACTGCACGGCAAGACACCGGAAGTCCCCGAATATTTCTGTAATATCTGCTACTTGATGTCGATTGTCACCGGTTCGGAGAAGACTGGGCCGTCCTCTGTTGCCCATTGGCCACCCTCTCGAGCGAAGTACTTCTTGGGAGCTGGACTGAGGTACTTAAGGCGAAGAGTGTATCGTCCTGGAGTTTTGAAGATGTTACTAGTCTTGTCGCGGCGAATGACACCCCACTCATAGTCGGATGGTATCTGAAGAAACGATTGGGGATCGTTTAATGTGGTCGGAATGACGCTGTCTTCGTCGAGTTGCTGGGGCTCAATCTGGTGGCCGGACGCGTCAATGACCTCTAGTACCAGTCCTCCACGTCGCCCCCACAGGAAAGGGCTGTAGACCCACAGCGGCTCCGCTCCCCTGTTGGAAAAACTTGTAAAGGCTCCCGCCCGCCGCGTAAAAGGCCATCGGAAATCGTCGGTTCCCGGTGGCCTCTTGTGTGAGACCAAAAAGGAGAGGCCGTCTCTCACGAGATGACGCGGAGTAAGTGTCAGCCTCTACAGCTCACCCGTTGAATGGAGATTATTTTACTACTGGGGAAGAGCACGTCTGGACACCAGCCCCTAGAGGCTCTACGCCATTTTGCTTTTTCCGGGCGGGCCGTATGCGTCGTTAACCTTTGGTGAGTACCTACTGCACAAAACCGCCTCGTCCGTCCTGTACGCGGCCTTTCCATGAACCGCCGCGCCCGGCCCAGTATTGCACTGCGGAGTGGAGTGTCGCAGCCGTGTAAAACAATGCGATCAACGGCAGCAGCGCCGCCCACAGTGGGGAGCGCGAATAGAATCGCACCATTGGCCAGAATGCGATGCTCATCAAAAGCCAACCTGCGCCTCCCCAAATCGTTGCCCAGCCGCCGACGCAAATCAGACACGGTGGCGCTAAGTACGTTATGGCCAATGCGAGAACAGTTGCAATCAACAGCAGAATTGAATGACGTAACTGGTAAAACGCGTTGCGCGAGATCATGCGGCCAATCTCACGAAGACCCGCGTATTTACGAATACTGCATGCCTTCTGTGTTAATCCCAACCATATCGTGCCCGTGGACTTTATTTCTCGCGCTAGGGCGCAATCGTCAATCAGTTCGTTACGGATGGCCTCGATGCCGCCTATCCTTGCCAGCGCTTCAACGCGCACAAGGATATCTCCGCCTGCGGCAGCGGCAGTCCTGCGTTTTGGGTTATTGACCCACTCTGGCGGATAGAGCATGAAAAAGAAAAACACGAAGGCCGGAATGAGAGCTCGTTCGGCGAAGGAAGAACAGTGCAGCTTAACCATCATCGACACTAAATCGACGTTGCGAGTTTGAGCAACCGCAATCATGGAACTGATGCTGTCGACGTCGTGAAGGACATCCGCATCGGTGAACAGGAAATAGTCGGGGGCGAACTCACTTGCCTGTTCCACTCCTTGAGACAATGCCCACATCTTTCCTGTCCATCCCGAAGGCAGCGGCGCGGACGAAGTCACTGTCACCTTTTCGTCCAGACCAGCCGCGGCCTGGCGTACCACGTCGATTGTGTTGTCTGAACTATGGTCATCGACTACGAAGATTTTCAGCGGACCAGCATAATCCTGTTTGAGCAACGAATGGATTGCGGCTCCCACGACATCCGCTTCGTTGCGTGCCGGGACTATGACCGCGACACGATCCGCATAAACGCGTCGAACCGCCAAGCCAGTCACGGGAGTCGAGATTCGCCAAAAATGACCTCTGGCAACCACTAAGCCAAGCCATATGAGGCACGACACAACGCCGATCGAAGCTGCAACCATGGTGTTGACAGTATTGACGCGGTCCACCGAACTTGTCGTTGTGCCGGAACAACATTGAAATGCAAAGTAAAAAGAGTCTGGGGTGCGCGATGTATCTGCTGTTGGAACTAACAGTTTATCTACTTCGACTGAGCGTCCTAGGATCGCCCCACACAGCTCATCTGCGGTGAACGAGTGCTAAGGACGAAGGCCGAAACTGCTGCAAGGAGGCCCTGCATCGAGGGCGAGTCTCGCTTACTTCCGTACAAAAAATCAGAGCAGTCAACGCAAGCGCCGATTTCGAGGGTTGTATTTCTTCTGGCGATCGTCGCTCTTGTGTTGCATTTTATCGGTAGAAATCAGTATGGCTTTTTTCGTGACGAACTGTACTACATCGCATGCGGCAACCATCTCGCATTCGGATATGTAGATCAGCCGCCGCTGATCGCAGTCATTGCGAGGTTGAGCTCGTTACTGCTGGGCACCTCTTTATCGGCGTTTCGCTTTTTTCCCTCCCTTGCCAGCGGCTGTCTCGTTCTTTTGAGCGGTTGGATGGCGAGGGAACTTGGGGGCGGACGCTTCGCGCAAGGCCTTGCCTCCCTCGCTGTTTTGCTCACTCCGATCTATTTGGCCTTCGGTAGCTTCCTGTCTATGAATGCCTTCGAGCCTGTGTTGTGGCTGGCTTGTGCCTGCATTCTGGTCCGCATTCTCAAGAGCGGCGATGAGCGGCTCTGGGTCCTGTTCGGCATCGTAGCCGGTATCGGATTACAAAACAAACACACAATGCTCATGTTCGGCTTTGCTGTAGTCACGGGCTTGATACTCGCGGGCGAATGGAGACAATTGCGTGGCAAGTGGTTTTGGGTAGGCGGCGGACTCGCATTCCTCAGTTTCATGCCAAACCTGATTTGGGAGGCGCAACACAATTGGCCTCAAATAGAGGTTGTTCATAACGCTCAAGCAATAAAAAATACTCCGATAAGCACGTGGCGATTTTTAGGCGAGCAAATCTTATTCCTCAACCCAGTTGCTGTGCCGATAGTCGCCGCGGGCCTCGCCTGGCTTCTTTTTTCGAAAGGAGGAGAGCGATTGCGAGCCTTTGTATGGGCCTTTCTTATTGTGATCGCCGTGGTGGCCATGCTGCATGGAAAGTCCTACTACCCGATGCCGTTCTACTCCATCCTTCTTACCGCCGGCAGCGTCGGCTTTGAAGCTATGTTCGAAACGAGGGAAACGCTTCGGTTAGCGTATTCGGCCGTGCTCGCCATCTCTGGCCTGGTGGTGCTCCCATTCGGCATCCCGATCCTCTCTCTTAAGGCACTCGCGCAATACGAGCATGCCATCCCGATCGTAAACGTAGTCAAGATGGAGCGAGATTCAACTGGAAACGCCCACCAGCTCTACACCGATATGCTAGGTTGGGACAGGATGACCGCGGCGGTTGCAAGTGTGTACCACAGTCTTCCGCCTTCGGATCGGGCACACTGCACAATTCTAGCGGGCAACTATGGAGAAGCTGGAGCCATCGATTTACTGGGAGCAGCATTCGGTCTTCCAAAGGCAATCAGCGCACACAACAACTACTATCTTTGGGGGACAAACGGCAGCACGGGCGAGATCGTTATCCTGTTTGGGCAACACGCCGAGTCTGCAAAGAAGCTGTTCAGTTCCGTCGAATTGGCCGCAACAATCTCGGATAGCGACGCGGCTTCTGCGGAGAGTCACTTGGCGATCTATATCTGTCGACATCCCAAAGCGCCTCTTGCGGAGCTTTGGCCATCACTGAGGTACTTCGAGTAGTGCAATTGTGGGTGTAATCGGGATGTCAGATCAACTTATGTGGCCACCATACTCGCAGAACCGCGCTTGCGCCCGACGGCATCGATCACGTTGTGGAGGTAGCGTTTGGAGGCAACGTCGACTCTGATGTTGAATTGTTGAAGCAGGGTGGTTCAATCGCGACCTACGCGACGAACGCTGCCACACCAAATATTCAAAACCCAGTTTTCCTTCCCCCCGGGTGAAGAGTCTAATGGCGATTTTGGAACAACTGAGAAGGTGTGGGGGCTGGCGGACCCGATGTGTGCAGATCGACCGCCTGCTGCAGGTCGATCTTCTGGCCTCCTATGTTTAGGATAGCTCAGTGGGTCGGAAGAGTTATCGCAGCGTGTTTCTATCTTTTAGCGATTTGGGCATCTTCGGAAAACGATCCCGACGACTCGAAGAGTCAGCGCGTTGGGGGCTATAAACCCGGTCAACGGATGTAAAACGCCTGGTTTCGACAACTGGCCACGCAATTATTCGCCGACATAGCATGAGGCGCCGTGACAGCGCATCTGGTGGCACGAGCCAAATTCCGTTCGTATTCCAGTGGCCATCACGTTGCGATTCCTTGGTTCTTTAGGTTGCGAACGTTGCGCCATCTCTTTGTTGGAAGAGCTCGCCGGAATGCACCGAAAAAACATGCTAGGTAGTTCGAGAATGAGCTAATATTCGGGCGCAATGTCTCTTGGCGCACAGCACGCAATGTTTCAACAAACCAACGGAGCATCGCGTGCGTCCGAGATGAGCGTGAGATATCGATCCCCTCGTCATTGGTTGATTTGGGCATCTATTTCACTCGGTTTCGCGTGCTTAATGAGTGGGGCGCTCTGTTTCCGCTACGTCCACCGGTTCAGTTGCTGGCGATGCATGGTGGAAAATACCAGTGATGCGCGCTTGATAAATGACCGCGGCGCGGGGCCAAGGCAAGATCCAAAAACGATTGGGCTTCTGCAGTTTCGGAGACACATAACGCCCCTTCTGAAGCCAGACTGGACAACCGTGGACACGATAGCTGCTCTCCGGCACTGGACTCGCAGTCAGCAGTCTTCCGATCCCCAGTTGTGGCGCTTTCAACCAGCGGCGGACTCGGGAGATGTCGATCCTGGAATTCTCTTGGAACAACAACACGCTCTAACGCCAGGAGCATGCCGAAGATTCGGATACATTCTCGCTGGTGCACTGGTCAGTGTCGGAATCCCTGCGCGACTCGTCTCGCTGCAAGCATTTTTCACAGACGGCTTAGGGCACATCATGGTGGAAGCGTGGGTTGAAGATTTGAATAAATGGATCCTTGTCGACCCAACGGCCGACACAATGTTCCTTGTCGACGGTCGCTACGCCTCTCTTCTTGAACTCCGGAAAGCACTACTCTCGGGCAGCCTGGACCGAATTCGGTTTGAAAGAAACGGATCGATTTTGGAGCCTCCTCCCAAAATGGAGTACTTTACACAGATCTCCAGGCACGCCTTCTTTTTCACGAGTGAGTGCTTCTTCACCGATCCTCCACGCACAAAAGCGAGCATGTGGCGAACTCGCATGATTCACTACGTGGACCAAGATGCCGCGCCTTATCCAAAATCTGTTCGAAGTGCGCTTTTGATGGGCGTGGTCGCGTTCTGCGCCTGGGGTTTACTCTTCTTCTATGTCGCGTTTGTGCTCAGCGTCGCGCGACATCGCGAAAGATGCAGGTGTGCTGATCGCGTCGGCGATTCAATCCCTTTAGGAACACGCACTTAAAGCCAGCTACGAACGCTCGGATACGATGCGCGGAGGCCGGGCTACGTCGAAGGATCACCGAATTCCAGAAAAATGCGATAGTAAAGGCCCCGTGATCACATCGGCAAATTTGTGCACTCAATCGTGCAACCGGAAATACTTTTGAACTTGCAGGCTGTTTTGGTCATAATCTGGCTCCTATTGGGACGGAGACTATAGCGCCAGGGGATGAATTGACACTGACATGTGCGGGATTGCGGGTTACCTCGTCACTCATGGCGACACAGAGTTGGATAGGAGCATATTGCCCCGGATGATCGCCCGATTGCGCCATCGCGGCCCTGACAGCCAGGGTACGTTCGTGGATGGCCCGGCGGGCCTTGGTCATGCGCGCCTCAGCATCATCGACCTGGTTGGTGGTGCCCAGCCTATTTCCAATGAGGACGAATCCGTTTGGATTGTATTTAACGGGGAAATCTTCAACTATCGCGAACTCCGGGAAGAGTTGCTACAGCGTGGCCATCGGATGGCAACCAGTTCGGATACTGAAGTAATTCTGCACCTGTATGAGGAAGACGGCCCCGACTGCCTTCACCAACTGAACGGCCAATGGGCATTCGCGATCTGGGATTGCAAGAAGCGGCGTCTTCTGCTCGCACGTGATCGTCTCGGCGTGCGTCCCTTGTTCTACACGATCAGGGATGGCAGGTTGCTCTTCGCATCAGAGGTGAAGTCCCTCCTGTGCCACCCCTCGGTTCCTAGGCGCATAGATCTGGAAGGACTGGATCAAATCTTCACCTATTGGTGCACCCTGGGTTCTCAGACCCTGTTTCAAGGAATATTGGAATTGCCTCCTGGTTGCTGGTTGACCTTTCAGGAAGGCCAACTGACGGTGCAGAAGTATTGGTCACCAGACTTCGGACTCCCAAACGAGCAAAGCAAGGAAGAGAACGGAGAGAACTTGTTGCAGTTGTTAATGGACGCGGTACGCCTGCAACTGCGTTCGGACGTCCCGGTGGGAGCGTATCTGAGCGGCGGTCTCGACTCGACCGTAACCACAGCGTTAATTAAGAAGTGCTCTGATGTACCGGTGCGAACATTTTCGATCGGTTTTGCCGATTCTTACTATGACGAGACCGCATATCAGCAGGAGGCAGCTCGGTTTCTAGACACTGAGCACTTCTCCCTGCGCTGTACAGCAGAGGACATCGGGCGGGTGTTCCCGGACGTAATCTGGCACACAGAGAAACCCGTGCTCCGTACCGCACCGGCTCCTTTATTTATGTTGTCGAAGTTAGTCCGAGATAGCGGATATAAAGTGGTACTCAGTGGCGAGGGCTCCGATGAAGTTTTGGGTGGCTATGACATCTTCAAGGAGACAAAGATTCGGCGCTTCTGCGCGACCAGACCGGAGTCGAGTTTCCGGCCACGATTACTCGGTAAGCTTTATCCGTATATGCCCGAGGTTCAGTCGCAACCAGTATCCTACCTGCGCCGCTTCTTCCACTCCGAACCCAGTGATCTAGCGGATCCGTTCTTTTCGCACTGCCCGCGCTGGAAGTCGACAGCATGGTTGAAACTGTTTCTGACCAAGGATGCGACCAACAGCAGCACAGGGTACACCTCGTCAGATGTCCATCTCCCTGAGAACTACTTCCGTTGGAACTGGTTGGCGAAAGCTCAATATCTGGAATCCACGATGTTACTGCCAGGGTACATCCTTTCCTCCCAGGGCGACCGCGTCGCGATGGCGCACGGAGTTGAGGGAAGATTCCCATTTCTGGATCACCGAGTGGTGGAGTTTGCAGCTGCCCTGCCGTCGCATCTCAAAATGCATGTTCTCAACGAAAAATACCTATTGAAATGGTGCACCAGGGGCATGATCCCACCTTCGATCAGTCAACGGCCCAAACAACCCTACCGGGCGCCGGAGTCGGATAGCTTCTTCACGACTAGACTCGACTATGTTGACGAATTGCTCCGACCCCAGCGCCTTCGTGACGATGGCGTGTTCCGGCCAGAGGCTGTTGAAAAACTGGTCGCAAAGGCACGCAGCGGACGGATCTCCGGTACCAGAGACAACATGGCGGTAGTGGGGATAATCTCAACGCAGTTGTGGATCGACCAATTCGTCCGAAATTCTTCTGGGGCTAACCAATGATCCGAGGAGTGGTCAATGAGTTGCGCGAGTTCATAGCGAAGAACTTTCTTTTCTGCGATGAATTTTCGTTGCCAGATACGGCTTCTTTTCTAGAGTCTGGTATCGTCGACTCTACGCGTGTGCTCGAACTGATTCTCTTTCTCGAGGAACGCTACCAGATAACCCTGGCAGATGAAGAGATTGTCCCAGAAAACCTGGATTCGATTCAGAGCCTGAAGATTTTTGTCGAAAGCAAGCTGAATGCCTTGCCCGGCAACGAATCAATTCACGGAAGCGTTAACTGATGTCTGAACGATTCGGAGGACCAGTTGCAGCTTGAGTCTTTTCTCGAAGAATCGGCGGGTCGGTTCCCCGATAAAACTGCTCTGATCTTCGATCGGCAACGAATTACTTACTGCGAGATTGAAACCCGTTGCAACCGGCTAGCGCATGCGATGGTGGAGCGGGGTTTGCGGCCGGGGGATCGCGTAGTGATCTGGCTTGAAAACTCGCCCGATGTGGTTATTGCTCTGTTTGCAGTCCTGAAAGTGGGTGCCGTCTTTGTAGTGCTGAACTCTACCGCCAAAGCAGAGAAGATCGAGTACGTCCTCAATAACTGTCGCGCCCGGGCTCTAGTTACCGACTGTCGCCGCGCCCATTCGTTTCAAAAACATTGGTCGGTCGTTTCGCATCTTGAAATGGCATGGATCGCCAGCGAATCGGAAAAAATGGATGCCCAACCGACCGGCAAGTCGCTAGCAAGCCTCTCCCGAGACATCGACAACGATGCCCTACCATCGTGTCCTCCCAACAAAAACGCGATCGATGTCGACCTGGCTGCGCTCATCTACACATCTGGTTCCACGGGAGTCCCGAGAGGAGTCATGATGACCCATCTGAGCATGATCTCCGCAGCGACTTCTATTACAACCTATTTGCAGAGCACATCCGATGACATCGTCTTGAACTTTCTTCCGCTGTCATTCGACTATGGCCTTTACCAAGTCCTGATGGCGTTCAAAGTTGGTGCGACACTGCTGCTGGAACGCTCCTTCACTTTCCCTCACTTGGTGCTCGAGGCTGCAGTGCGCGAGCGCATCACCGGGTTGCCGATCGTTCCAACGATCGCTGCCCTGTTACTGCAGATGGACATCAGTCGGTATGACCTGTCCTCCCTGCGCTACCTCACGAGTACGGGATCTACCCTTCCGACAGAGCACATACGCAGATTGCGCGACCTGTTTCCGCAAGCCCAGATCTTTTCGATGTACGGATTGACTGAATGCAAGCGTGTCTCTTATCTTCCGCCCGATCAGATTGATACTCGGCCGACCTCCGTTGGACGGGGCATGCCGAATGAGGAGGTATACATCGTCAACGAAGATGGGCGACGAGTAGGTCCGGGAGTCATCGGAGAACTTGTGGTGCGCGGTTCCAACATAATGAAAGGGTATTGGGAGGATCCGGTTGAAACCGCCAAACGGTTGCGGACGGACCAGTATCCATGGGAGCAAGTGCTTTATACGGGCGACCTGTTCAAGACCGATTCCGAAGGATACTTGTACTTTGTCGGGAGAAAGGACGACATTATCAAGAGTCGGGACGAGAAGGTCAGCCCCAGGGAGATTGAAGATATTCTGTACAAATTGGACGGAGTTGCCGAGGCCGCAGTGGTGGGTATTCCCGACCCTATCCTTGGTCAGGCAATTAAGGCATATATCACGCGGCGGTTGGGGAGCGACATCACCGAAAATGATGTGCTACGCCATTGCGCGCAGCGGCTCGATCACTTCATGGTGCCAAGGACGGTGGAGTTTCGTGACTACCTGCCCAGGACAGACTCCGGCAAAATCAGTAAACGGGAGATCTCACCGTGACCCCGCGCTTTTCGGCTGAGGTGCTAGAACTCGATCCGGCTGCAGCCTGCGCAATGATTGAGGCAGCGATCCGGCGCCAAGTCTTTCACCAACTTCGTCGCAAGGGTGTTATCGTCGGGCTGTCCGGAGGAGTTGACAGTAGTGTTGTCGCGAGTTTGTGTGCCCGGGCGCTGGGCGCGGACAGGGTCTTCGCGCTGTTCATGCCGGAAGAGGATTCTGACCCTGCAAGTCTGCAGTTGGGTAAGCTTGTCGCCTCAAAGCTCGAGTTGGAGTCGGCGACCGAATCCATCACGCCGATCCTGCTGGCGGCAGGGTGCTATAGTCGCCGGGATGAAGCGATCCGCACCGTAATCTCAGAGTATGAGGAAGGATGGAAG
>Ga0126373_10004418_pt1 | contig 10751 bp, 7 predicted proteins | sample PanSoiMetPlot_11_FD_92545 | JGI IMG/M metagenome (GOLD analysis project Ga0126373, IMG submission 92545) | Tropical forest soil microbial communities from Panama - MetaG Plot_11 | ecosystem: Environmental > Terrestrial > Soil > Tropical forest > Bulk soil | place: Panama | collected 2016-02-17
ATGCCCATGCTGGCCAACGAAGCGTCGGGATTGTCGGGCATCGGCGGCGGATCCTTCGGCTTCTCAAGGAACGACAAGATACGGTCGCTCGAGTCGACGTGCATGACCCCAAAGCCGACTGCGTCCTGACGCGGCACCTGAAGGCAGGCGACGGTCACATCGGCGCCTTGCTCCACATGCTGTTGCAGCATCGGCTCATAGTCCATCTTGTAGATGTGATCGCCGGCCAGCAGCACGACGTATTTGGGGTCGTAGCTCTCGATGATGTCGATGTTTTGGTACACAGCATCGGCCGTCCCCCGATACCACATGTCCTCGGATACGCGCTGGCTGGCGGGAAGGATATCGAAGCTCTCGTTTCGCTCGGGCCGGAAGAAATTCCAACCGCGCTGCATATGGCGAATGAGACTGTGCGCTTTATACTGCGTGGCGACTGCCATACGCCGGATGCCGGAATTGAGCGCGTTCGACAGCGCGAAGTCGATGATGCGCGACTTGCCCCCGAAATACACGGCGGGCTTGGCGCGAATGTCGGTAAGCTCCATCAGTCGGCTGCCGCGTCCGCCGGCCAGCACATAGGCCATGGCGACGCGGGTCAACGGGGCATGGCGCACGGATGGCTGTACCATAGGGTTTCCTCGCTTCGTTGCTTTTCTCTTCGGTCGGTAGATCGTGCCGATGCTGCTCGAACGGCCTGTCCTTGAGCGGCAAGCGACGACGCGTTTCAAAGTTCATCCATCGCCGAAGCCTCTTGCCGCAAATTTGTCTCCCCCGTCCGAAACTCATCCCGGCTCGAACTGCAGATAGATCGTGGCGAGCGGGGGCACGGAGATTGCAGCACTGGCCGCAAATCCGTGCGCGGGTTCGGACGTTGCAACCACGGCGCCAAAATTGCCGACGCCTGAGCCTGCGTAGATGGTCGCATCCGAGTTGAGAAGTTCGCGCCAACGGCCCGCATGTGGCAGACCAATGCGGTGGTGATGGCGCGGCACGGGGGTGAAGTTGGAGACCACGGCCACAGGCGGGTCGCCCGTCTCACCGTATCGCACCCAAGCGTAGATAGACTGCTGCGCATCGTCGACAACGATCCAGCGAAAACCCTCTGGTTCGCAATCGCGAACGTGAAGGGCGGGTACCGCGCGGTAGACATGATTGAGGTCGCGCACGAACAGTTTGAGACCCTGGTGCTTTTCGTGCCCGAGCACATGCCAGTCGAGGCTCCCGTCAAAATCCCATTCCCGCATCTGACCGAACTCTTGGCCCATGAACAGCAGCTTCTTACCGGGGTACGCCCACATGAAGCCGTAATAGGCCCGCGCGTTGGCAAACTTCTGCCACTCGTCGCCAGGCATTTTGCTGACGATTGAGCCCTTGCCGTGCACGACTTCGTCATGTGACAGCGGCAGTATGAAATTCTCCGAGAACGCATAGGTTAGGCCAAACGTCAGCTTATTGTGGCTCCAGCGCCGGTACACGGGATCGAGCGACATGTAGTCGAGGGTGTCGTGCATCCAACCCATGTTCCATTTGAAATAGAAGCCAAGCCCCCCTGTATGCGTGGGCTGCGACACGCCCGGCCAAGCTGTGGACTCTTCAGCGATCGTTAAGGCGCCCGGATGGCTTGCATAGACGCGTTGATTGAGGCGGCGCAAAAACGCCACGGCGTCGCGATTGTCGTTGCTGCCGTCTAAATTTGGAAGCCACTCGCCCGACTTGCGCGAATAGTCGAGGTAGAGCATTGAGGCGACCGCATCGACGCGCAACCCGTCGACATGGAAGCATTCGAGCCAATAGAGCGCGTTCGCTATCAGGAAGTTCGACACCTCAGAGCGCCCGAAATCGTAGATGGCTGTGTTCCAGTCGGGATGGAAGCCGCGGCGCGGATCGGCGTGCTCGTAGAGCGGGCTGCCGTCAAACCGCGCTAGCCCGTGCTGATCCGTGGGGAAATGCGCCGGCACCCAGTCGAGGAGGACGCCAATGTCGGCCGCGTGCGCGCGATCGACCAGGCGTCGGAAGCCGGCGGGATCGCCGAACCGGCTTGTTGGGGCGAACAGTCCGATGGGCTGATACCCCCACGAGGCGTCGAGTGGGTGCTCGCTCACGGGCAGCAGTTCGAGATGACTAAAGCCCATGTCAACCGCATACGGCACGAGCGTGTCGGCAAGCTCGTCATAGGTCAGGAAGCGGCCACCCTCGCCTCGTCGCCACGACCCCAGATGCACCTCGTAAGCTGCCATCGGCACGCGGCGCGGATCGTGGCGCGCGCGGCGATCGAGGTACGCAGCGTCGTTCCAGGTTAAATCGTCAGTGCGTGTCACCACCGAGGCGGTCGATGGGCGCAACTCGCCGGCAAAGCCGAACGGGTCGGCTTTGAGCGGCTGGAGCGCGCCATCCGCCCCCAGGATCTCGTATTTGTAGACCGCGCCTTCGCCGACGCCTGGGGCAAAGATCTCCCACAGCCCACTGTCAACACGTTTGCGCATCTGGTGTCGGCGCCCATCCCAAGCATTGAAATCGCCGACGATGGAGACCCGCCTGGCGTTGGGGGCCCAGACGGCGAAATGTACGCCTGAGACCCCGTCGTGCACGGTGGGATGCGCCCCCAGGCGTTCGTAAAGCCTACGATGGGTTCCTTCGACGAGCAGATGGTCGTCGAGTTGTCCCAACAATGGCCCGAAACTGTAGGGGTCGTAGAATTGCCACGCGCCGCCGGCATTCTCTGCTGCCAGCCGATATGCGAAACGGTTGCGGTCGCCCGGCACCAGGGCCTCGTAGAAACCAGCCGGATCACGCCGCTTAAGGTCGGCGATGGTGCCGCCATTGGGGTCGATTGCGCGTACGGCGTCGGTACCCGGTACAAACGCGCGCACGACCCATCCGGCCGCCGTCTGATGTAAACCGAGCACCGCGAATGGATCGTCGTGGCGGGCGCCGATGATCGCCTCCACATCCTCGCGCTTGGCCTGCCACGCCGCCGTCGTCATCAAGCCCTCTTATTCGGCCGGGGTTGCTGCCACCTGCCAGATGTCGTGGGCGTATTCGCGGATAGCCCGGTCAGAAGAAAACCAACCGACATGCGCCGTATTGAGCACGCTCGATCGCCACCACGACGTTTTGTCAGTCCAGCGCCCATCGACGGCGCGCTGGGCGGCGAAATAGGCATCGAAGTCCGCGGTAACGAGGAAATAATCGTTACACGTCAGCGCGTCGGCCAAAGAGCGGAACCGGTTCGAATCGTCATGCGAGAACACACCCGAGGCAAGAGACTCGAGTGCCTGGGCGATCATCGGCGAGGCGGCGATCGTTTCGCGTGCGTCGATGCCGTGTGCGCGTCGCTTCTCTACTTCGGCGGCCGTGAGGCCGAAGATAAAGATGTTGGCGTCGCCGACGCGGTCCCGGATCTCGATGTTGGCGCCGTCGAGCGTACCAATTGTTAGCGCGCCGTTAAGCGCGAGCTTCATGTTTCCCGTGCCAGATGCCTCCATGCCTGCCGTCGAGATCTGCTCGGACAGATCGGCTGCCGGGATGATCGCCTCTGCCAGGCTGACATTGTAGTTGGGCAGGAAGACCACCTTAAGAAGTCCGCGAATGGACGGATCATCGTTGACGACCCGCGCTACGTCATTGGCCAGCTTGACGATGAGCTTCGCCTGCTGATAATTTGTGGCGGCCTTCCCGGCCAGTATCTTCACGCGCGGCACCCAATCAAAGCTTGGATGTGCGCGGATCGCGTCGTAGAGGGCGATCGTCTCGAGCAGATTGAGCAGCTGGCGCTTGTATTCGTGAATGCGCTTAATCTGCACATCAAACAGCGCATCCGGATCGACGGCGATCCCGAGGCGCTCCGCGATGAGGTTGGCGAGCGCCACTTTGTGAGCCCGTCGCACCGTCGACAGCCGCGCGTGCAACGCCGTGTCGTCGGCGAGCGACGCAAGTGTTTGGAGCGCATGTGGATCGTCGAGTAACCGTTCGCCTACAGTTTCCCACAATATCTTTGTCAGGCCAGGATTGGCCTCAAACAGCCAGCGGCGGAAATTGACCCCATTGGTCTTGTTGACGATGCGATCGGGATAGAGCTCGTGCAGATCGCGAAACACCGTCTGTCGCATCAGCTCCGTGTGCAGAGCCGAAACGCCATTCACTTTGTGCGAACCGAGGAAGGCGAGATAACCCATGCGCACCCGGCTGTCGTGATGCTCATCGATCAGCGATACTGCCGCAAGCCGACCAGTGTGACCGGCCGCGCGCAGCCCGTCCAGATGTACTGCGTTGATCAGATAAATGATCTGCATGTGGCGCGGCAGGATCCGCTCCATCAGCGCGACAGGCCAACTCTCTAGCGCTTCGGGAAGCAGTGTATGATTGGTGTAGCCGAAGGTCGCGGTGGTGATGCGCCAGGCATCGGCCCACGGTAGCTCGTGCAAATCGACCAGAATGCGCATGAGCTCGGCGATCGCAATAGAGGGATGAGTGTCGTTGAGCTGGATCGCAGCCTTGGTGGGAAGCGTGCCCAGCTCGCCCTCCTGCATCAGATGCCGCGCCACGAGATCTTGGAGCGAAGCAGCTGCGAAGAAATATTGCTGGCGTAGCCGGAGTTCTTGTCCGGCCGGTGTCGCGTCGCTTGGATAGAGCACCTTTGAGATCGATTCGGCGCGGACACGGTGGGCCTGGGCGCCAACATGATCGCCCTCGTTGAAGAGAGCAAGACGCAGTGGTTCGCGAGCTCGCGCCGCCCATAGGCGCAACGTGTTAACATGACGCCCGCGCCAGCCGACAATTGGCGTGTCATGAGCGACCGCCAGCACGATCTCCGCAGGGTGCCAGGCATATCGGGGCGCGCCGTCCTCCCGATGGCTCACCTCGACCCTTCCCCCAAATCCGATCTCGACGGCGACTTCGGGGCGCTCAAACTCCCAGGGATTGCCGGATTCAAGCCAGTCCTCTGGGTATTCGTGCTGCCAGCCATCCTCCACGGTCTGGCGGAACAATCCGTGGTCGTAGCGAATGCCATATCCGAACGCCGCAATCGACAGCGTCGCCATGCTCTCCATGAAGCAGGCAGCGAGACGGCCGAGTCCGCCGTTGCCGAGGGCGGCGTCGGGCTCGACGGTGCACAGGTGGTCAAGATCAACACCGAGATCGGCGAGCGCCGCGCGCATCGGCTCAACCAGCTCGAAATTGGCAAGGGCAGCGAACAGCTGGCGTCCGAGCAGGAACTCGAGCGACAGATAATAGACGCGCTTGGGGGGCTCGACATCGGCGGCAGGGGCCTGGGTAATCCAACGTTCAACGATGCGATCGCGGACAACGAGTGCGGTCGCTACGAACCAGTCCCGCTCGTTCGCGGCGATCGGAGCCTTGCCGACGGCGTAGATAAGTTTGGCGAGCACGGCCGCCCGCAGGGCCGCAACGGCGCCTCCCGGGGTAGGAGAGTCAACCCTCACATTTACGGTCATCGTGAAATCCCCACACCACGGGAGACGGGCTGGCGCCGGCCGTGCGGCCCCGCTCTCGGTCCTGGCCGGCCCAGCTCGCAATCGGCTTACCGCCTGGCCGTTGAAGGTTCCGTCTCGACCCAGGAAGCAAGCGCCAAGTGCACGGGCCGCTGCCCCGAGGGGAGGGCCGTGAGACCGGTGAGACATTTCTTCCGGGCGGCGTGAACATGCTCCGAAACCATGCTGCCTGACCTCGTGTCCGCAATGCCAACAAGCGACGTCGCATAGCGCGATGCCCCGCGGCGATCGTGGGGGTAGAGCGTCGTGAGCCGCTTACGACCGGCGCGATCGCCGGCCACGCTAAGCGGCACGAAGTCGAAGAGGTCGACTGGTGGCATACCCGTCACGTGTCACCCCATTGGATGGCAGCTTCGACGTCGGCGCGCGTCGGCAAATCTGCGCCTCGGCGCGAGCAGGTGATCGACGAGGCCGTGATGGCGAAATGCAGAGCGCGCGCAATGGCCTCCACCGACGCCTGGCCGATGGCGTCCAGACGCAGCAATTGCTGCTCGTCCAACGAAACGAGCAGCGCCGCGTGGAAAGTGTCCCCAGCTCCGACCGTGTCGATGACCTCGACCTTACGGCCGGGCATTTCGAGGACCGCCTCCCGGAAGAACGCGATTGCACCACTGTCGCCGCGTGTGAATACAACGAGTCGTGGGCCTGCAGCCAGCCACTGCGTCGCCAGCTCATGCACATCGGCGCCGCGGCCGTATAGGTGCTCGAGATCCTCGATACTCGCCTTGACAATCGTGCACTTGCTGAGCAGCCGATCGAAACGGGGTCGCCAGGCTCTTACGTCGCCGATAACGCGGACGCGAAGATTGGGATCGATCGATATCGCGCGACGGCCCGCCTCGCGCGCCACCAGCCGCTCAATCGCCGACGCAACCGGGTCGACCGCAAGCGTATAGGATCCGATGGCGATGGCCGACACTTCGTTCGGCAGACGAGGGGGCAGCTCGGCCGGAACGAGCGATCGATCGGCAGAGTCTTGACCATAAAAGGAGTAGTGCGGCTGCCCATCGGGCAGGGTGACGACCACGCTGAGCGTGGTCGGCAACGCGCTCGGCACCACGAAACTCGTGTCGACGCCCGCCTCTGCCAGCTTCCGCACGAGGTAGCGACCAAAGAAGTCTTCGGACACCTTCGACAGGAAGCCGACTTTGCTCCCCAGGCGGGCGATGCCGCTCGCCACATTGAATGGGGAGCCTCCCGGAACCGCCTCTGTCGCGAGACCGAACCCGGACGGACGGCCTACGAAGAGATCGATAAGGGCCTCCCCACAGACCAGGATCATTGCAGGGTCCACCATATCACGGAATTGAAGTGGGGCCGACGCCTGCTGGCATCGGCGCCCGAACTTGACGGCGGCGCGCCGACGCCTCAGCGGGGTGACGACCAGCCTTTATAGTCCTTCACATTGTCCCGCGTGATCAGAGTGGACGGCATCAGAACCATCGGATTCTCCGGCTTCTTACCGTTCATGATCCCGTAGCCGACTTCCACTGCTTGCTGGGCCATCGCGTAGGGGTCTTGGCTCGCCGACGCATGGATCATCGTGTCTGATTTGAGCGCCGTCTCGATGTCGGGCGCGCCATCAACCGAACTGATAATGATTCCATTGCGGTTGAGCTGCTTTGCAGCCAGATCCGTGCCGATCGCCTGCGGATCGTTAATGGTGAACATGGCGTCGATCTTCGGAAAGCGCGTCAAGTATCCTTGCGTCACGTTGAGGCCGCCTTCGCGCGAGCCTTTCGCATCCTGATCCTCCGACAGAATCTTAATAGCGGCTGCCTTGGCGAACACGGCCTTGCAGCCGTTGACACGGTCGATGACGGCCGACACCTGTGGGCCGTTCTCGATGATAACGTCTCCTTTGCCGCGAAGCTTGTCGACAATGTACTTGCAGGCGATCTCACCGGCCTGAACATTGTTGGTCTGAACTGTCGCGTCGGCTCCCTTCGCGGCGACATCGATAGCGACAACCACTATGCCCGCCGCCTGGGCGCGCTTGACCGCCGGCTCGATCGCGTTGGGGTCGGCTGCATTCAGAAGGATCAAGTCGACTCCCGCGGCAATGAAGTTGTCCATTTCGGTAAACTGCTTACCAAGATCGTAATCGGCGGAGGCGGTGAGAATCTTGACTTTCGGATTCATTTGCTTGGCCTTGGCTTCAGCGCCCTTGGCAATGGTGACGAAGAAAGGATTGCCGAGTGAACCGACCGTGATGCCGATCGAGTTTAGGTCCTTGGCTTCGGCGACCCCCGCGTAAACTGCGAGCGCGCTCGCGCTGGCAAGTAGCAATTTGTACATTGGCGTTTCTCCTTTGGATTTTGGTCTCGCAACTTTTGTCGCGCCCGGTTGACCAGTGGCCGCGGCGTGACTTCCCACGTGCCCGCACCTCAGGTGCGCGCGGATCCCTTGAGCCGGTAGCGATCCAGCGCCACGGCGCCGACAATCACCAGCCCCTTGACAATGAACTGCCAGATGTCGGAGACGCCGATCAGGATCAGGCCGTTGGTGAGGACGGCAATGATCAGGGCTCCGACCAACGTTCCCCAGATCGACCCAATACCGCCCACGAAGCTGGTACCGCCGAGGATCACCGCCGCGATAGCGTCGAGTTCGTAGGACTGGCCGAGTTGCAGGCCATTGGCGGCATAGAGGCGTGCCGCAGCCATAACGCCGCCGAGGCCTGCGAGCGCGCCGGAGGCCGCATAGGCAAACAGCAGGACCGCCCATACCTTGATGCCGGTCAGACGCGCCGCATCGGAATTGCCGCCGACCGCGTAGATATGTACGCCAAGCACGGTCCGACGCAGCACGTACCAGCAGACGAGGATCACGACGAGGGCGACGATCACCAACCAGGGAACGCCCAAGAGATTCCCGTTGCCGATGAATGCGAAAGGCAGTTGCGGGTTAAAGACGGTGGTATCGCCGCCCAGCAGCCGGGCAACGCCGCGGACCGCGGTCAAAGACCCCAACGTCACGATGAACGGCGGTAGCCTGAGAAAGGCGATGAGCGCGCCATTGATCGACCCGAACAGCAGCCCACAGAGAAGTGCGGCTGGAATGCCAAGCAGACCCCAGCCCGGGATCTTCGACACGATGACCGCCGCCATCGCCGAAACCGCGAGGATCGAGCCTACTGACAGATCGATGCCCCCGGTGAGGATAACGATGGTCATGCCGGCGGCCAGCACCGTGTTGATCGACGCCTGCTGCATGACGATCGAGATGTTCTGCAAGCTGAAGAAACGGTACTCCGACAGAAAGTGAAACGCGATGCACAACAGCAGCAGGACAGGCAACATACCCAGTATCTGGATCGCCTGCTGCACAGCAAGCTTGCGTTGAGCGGCCTTGTTCTGGGCATCCACTGATGTTAAATTCTCGGCATCTGTTATAGACATCATTTCCTCCCGCGATTTGCGATTTTTTCTAATAGGATGACGGGCTGCTAGCTTGCGCCGGTCGCAATGGCGCCGATGCTCTCTTGCGAAATGGGCGCTGTTCCAGGGCTACCCACCTCGCCGGCGATAATGCCCTCGCGCATGACCAGAACACGGTCGCAGACACCGACGACTTCGGGCAGATCGCTGGAGATAACAATCACCCCCATCCTGGACTTCACCAGCGAATTGATGAGCTTGTAGATCTCCGACTTTGCACCGATGTCCACGCCCCGGGTCGGCTCGTCGAGGATTAACACGCGTGGTTTCGTCTCGATGAGGCGTGACAGCAGGACTTTTTGTTGATTGCCACCGGACAGGGCGCCGACATTGACGGTGTCAGCAACGACGCGGATGCCGAGTGTTTTGATCGCATCTGCGGAGCGGTTCGCCGCCGCCTTTAGGTTGAGAATTCCGCCAAACCGGCTGTCTCGGCCGATGACCCCGACATTGATGTTCTCACGCACGCTCATGTCGAGGAACAAGCCATATTGCTTGCGATCCTCTGTCAGATAGACGATACCGGCGTCGACCGCTTGCTGGGGCGTAAAGATCGAAACTGGTTTGCCGTCTAGCTCGACCGTACCGGACAAGCGTTGATCGGCGCCGTAGATCAGACGGGCAAATTCGGTCCTCCCTGCTCCAACCAGGCCGGCGATGCCAAGTACCTCGCCTTCGTGAAGATCAAAGCTACAGTTCCGGACGCGCCGGCCGTCACCCATGTTGCGCACAGAGAGGATGATCCGCCCGCGCTTCTGATGCGCGTCGTCCTCCTTCTTGTAGAACGAGGAAAGATCGCGGCCTACCATCATTTGGACGAGGCGCTCGGCCGAGAGATCTTTGCGCTCGAGCGTGCCGACATAACCGCCGTCTCGTAGCACCGTGACGCGATCAGAGAGCTCATAGATCTCGCCCATGCGATGACTAATGTAGATGATAGCCAGTCCCTCCGCCCGCAAGCTGCGGATCAAATCGAATAGTTTGTCCGTCTCGCGGGACGAAAGCGAAGTTGTCGGCTCGTCCATGACAAGGATACGAGAACGGGCGTGCAAGGCGCGGGCGATTTCCACCAATTGCCGTTCGGCCATGGAAAGCGAGCTGACCACGGTGCGCGGCGTGAACGAAACGCCCAGGCGCGCCAGAATAGGCATGCAGGCCACAGCCATTGCCCGGCGATCGACACCGCCGTTCTTCGAAAGCTCGCAGCCGAGAAAGATGTTTTCCGCAACCGTGAGATTCGGCGCGAGCGACAGCTCCTGGTAGATGATCGACACGCCGAGCCGTCGCGCCGTCAACGGACCGTCGATAATAACCGGTTTGCCCGCGATTCTGATCTCGCCACCCGGGTCGGCGTTGTAGGCACCCGATAACACCTTCATCAGCGTGGATTTGCCGGCCCCATTCTCGCCCATCAGGGCGTGGACCTCACCAGACTTGACGTTGAATGACACGTTCTTGAGTACGCGTAAGCCAACAAACGTCTTCGAGATATGGCGCATCTCGAGTACGGGCGATTGTTCTTGAGCGACGGCTGTCATGACGTTTCCTCCACTGGGGATTCCGGCCCGTGCACCGCAAGCCGCGTTAATTCCCCCACCCGCCACGCAATCGGTCCTGCGAGACACCGCATCCGGTCGGCGAGTGCATGCACTCTCGTTTTTGCCAGCCTCGCGCTCGATTCAGCTCCGTCCCCGGTGAACACTGCTGATTGCTAATTCATCGACCTGCGATGGCGTCGCAAAATGATAACAGCCTAAAGCCGTGGGGACCTCAGTTGCGAGCGACTTTTAGCGTCGAG
>Ga0126373_10004419_pt1 | contig 10751 bp, 5 predicted proteins | sample PanSoiMetPlot_11_FD_92545 | JGI IMG/M metagenome (GOLD analysis project Ga0126373, IMG submission 92545) | Tropical forest soil microbial communities from Panama - MetaG Plot_11 | ecosystem: Environmental > Terrestrial > Soil > Tropical forest > Bulk soil | place: Panama | collected 2016-02-17
AAGACCTCTGGACCACACGCCTCGGCACAGCATACTGCCGATGCTTCCCGTTTTCATCAATCGTTGTGGCGCTGGGCGCCATGTAGAACTCATCCCATCTCATTGAACTGGGACGGGCGTGAGACCTGCCGCTCGCGTCGTCCTTGGTCGGTGTCGGTTCTGGTGTCAGTTGGTTTTGGAATTCGGTACACTCTTGTGCGGTCTCGGTGCGTTTCCCTTGCGCGTGAGCCTATTGATTCTGTTGGATCGTGCTCTTCCCGCAGTTTGGTGCGGGTTGCGGTGTTCCCATTAAGAGTCGGTTGCCCCTACTCCTGAACACAGACGAGTTTCGCCAACGTCTGTCAGTGCCTCGGATGCGGTTCGTCAGCGCTTCGCGAACTCAGAGCGCACTCGCAGACGCAGGTTCAACGAATCGCATTCTTTGAAGAGTGCTTGCAAATTCCTGCGAACCAAGAATCAAAATCTTGAGCACGACCCGAGTGGGACTGTATCGCTGGAAGAATTGGAGTACGCACGGCAGGACGTGCGATGCACCGCTGACCTTTTGAGTGCGTTGAAGGTGGTTGAGTTCATGTGCATTCTGGACTGCTGTGGGCTGGATGTCGCTTTCTTGCTTCGCGGCGAGCGGCTAGGTCTTCCCTAACGCGTGCGACCGCGAGTCAAAAAGCATAATCACGATTTTCCGAAACCCTATGGCTGGCCGTTTGCTCCTTCAGGGACGTGCGACGTAATCCGTTTGAGAAGGAATTCGCGAATCAAATTTCCTCCGGCTGTTGCTCCGGTAGCCGCCAAGCCGTTGATAAGGACTAATGAAATTCCCCGGTCGGAAGCCGGATAGTAAAGATTCGAGATCGCCGCCGCCGAAAAGTGCCCGAGCACTCTCGAGTAATTTGGCTGCCACCGGCCATCGTCACCCCGCGCGATCACAGCCGCAGAGATCGCGTAGAGTGCGCGCGATCCGACGCCCCCCTTGCCTTTGTAGAAGTACCGTGGGTCTTGATGAAAGATCGCAGGATAGACAGCATGACCTAGCATCGTGCCAGATACGTGATTCGCGAACGCAGCGCCGTATCGCTTTCCATATCCTTCGATTCCGCCACCGTACGACGGAAAGGTGTTCCTGTATTGCTCGATACCTGCGACGCCAGCTACGGTCAGGAACGAGACCGGATCAATGACGGCACGAATACCAAGGTGCAATTTCTGCTTCGCGAGCATAGGTGGCGCATTCCAGTCATAGGTGCTGTAGAAGTTGGGAATGACACGTCCGATGCGCTGTTGTACCGCAATCTGCACTTGCTGCTTGGAGAGTTCCTCCTTATTTCCGCTTACGGTGACACTAGTTGAGCCGCCGAATACCGAAAGGGTTATTGGCGGCATAATTTCGGCTTGCCCTGCACGCAACGGAAGTTGGCGAGAGGAAAATCCCTTCATGCCCGGCGCCGTTACAGTAATTGTATAAATATCGGGTCGCAATTCTGTGAACGAGAACTGGCCATTACTTCCAGATTCCACCGTTCGCAAGGCAGAACCGCCTGACCCCGTCAGTGACACACGGGCACCCTGCACCACGTCTCGATTCGTATCAAGCACCGTCCCGGTAATGCTTCCGGCGCCCGACTGCTGTGGCGTACTAGTTTCCCCATTCTGTTGCGGTTGGGGGGCATCCGGGAGCGCACTGTCGCTAGCAGCGGAGCCAAAATTCTGCTGTGCTAAGACGATCGAGGGCACAAAAATGGGAAGAGACAAACCCAAAGCGGCTGCCAGCAACGGATTTGACCATCGCGCAACCTTCAACACTGAGGATTACCCCACGCCTGAAACAAATTCTGACCCGTTACCCCTCGACGCGAAACCTTGCTCCCGAGTCATCCTAAGCATCATCTTTTAGGATGCCGTTCCCTGGTCTATCGTTACCGTTTTTTCTCGCATCCTAGACGGTCGCGTTCCCATCCCCTCTTGATGGACAAGTCAAATTCTCGGCGCAGAAGGCGGAATCTTCAGGTTCTTTTCAGGAATGGGCCTCAAAATGTGATCAAATAATAAGTAGAGTGCGGCGAAAACTTCTCCAATCTATTGTGACTTTTGCTCTCGCGCTTTCCGTATGGAGCCATGTCTCAGAACTCTTTGATCACTGGGACAACACGTTCAAGACTGGAAACGACATTGAATACAGTACCGTGATCGTGGTGCTGATCACTGGAGCGGTTATTGGATTCGTCCGCCTTGCCGTCATCGTGTTCACCGCCTTATCGGGAACTCTTCACGCCCGACCCTCGCTCGCAGCTGTGGTCATTGCGACGTACAACTCACTGGAACTGATCGCCCATTCTCCTCCCCGATCGCTTCGCATCTGATTCGCTCAGAAGTCGCACAGGCCAAGTACGTTATCCATTAACTCTCTGCGCGATTGAACTGAGCCATGCTTCTATTGACACGATTACGGCTGACACGATTACGGCGCTTGGGGCTGCCAATCGCAGCTGTTGCCGTGCTTGGGGTTTCTCTTACTACGGCACAGACCTCCCGAGTGGCCGGGGCGCTCCAAGGGAACATAGTAGACCAGACCGGCAGTGCGATTGCGGGCGCGAAGATCACGCTCCGGAACCAACGTACCAACCAAATCCGCACGATCCTCTCGAACACGGAGGGTTTCTTTTATCTCGGTGAGCTTCCCGTTGGCTCGTACGCGCTTCGCATCGAATCACCCGGGTTCGCCTCCCATGTGAACGATGCAATTGTGATCTCTATAGGACGGGTTACTCAGCTAACCGTTCGCCTCGCTCCTGGCAGAGTGCAAGAACAAATTACGGTTTCGGAGCAACCGCCAACGATTGACCCATCTCAGGCCACGGAGACAACCACGATTGGTCACGAGCGGATCGAAGAGTCCCCGGTTTTGAGCCGCAACTACCTCGATTTTGCACTTCTGGCTCCGCAGTTGGCGCGGTCGAATCCTTCCGGACGTAGTGGCAGTAATGCTGCTCTCAGCGACAGCGGTTTCACGTTTGCGGGGCTCCGTTCTCGTAGCAACAGCCTCCATATCGACGGCGTAGAAAACAATGACGAATTCACGGGCGCAGTACGCACGGAATTGTCGCCGGAGACCGTACAGGAGTTTCAGGTAGTCAACAACGGTTTGTCCGCCGAGTCTGGCGGAGGTGCGAGCGGCCCCATCAACGTCGTAACTAAGACCGGTGTCAACACACTCCACGGCGACGCATTCTTGTTTGTGCAAAACGGTGCATTGAATGCCCGAGATCCACTCACCAACGAGACGGAGTCACCCGACATGAATCGGTTTCGAGCGGGACTGTCGGCTGGGGGGCCGATCATTCATGATCGAACTTTCTATTACGTGGCAGGCGAGCAAGAAGGAGCGCACGGAGACGATAGCTCGCTGATTTCTCCATCGGCAGCCAACACCATCAACGGCTTGCTGGGCTCTGGTGTGTTCCCAAGAATTACAACCCGCACTGTGAATGCGGGGTCGTTTCGGACCGCTCGCACAGAGACCGAGGTTTCCGGGAGAGTCGATCATCACGTTGCAAACATGCACTCCCTGCTCCTGAAGTACGCTCTGACCAATAATCGCGAGACGGGAGACGCCTTCAATACAGGTGGTTTGGTCGATCCCAGCGCGCGAGGGAGCAGTTACATCGAGGATCAAGGAATAACGGGCTCGCTCACTTCAATTCTCAGCAACAGCGCGCTTAATAGCGCCCGATTTCAAACGAGCACGCGCAGAGCCGTTCTTAGAACTACTGACCCAACTGGACCGGGGGTTGCCATCACTGGTCTTGTCGACTTCGGTCGCTCATACGACGGAAACAGCCGACGACGCGAAAACCACTACGAACTTAACGATGTCGCGAGGGTTTTGACCGGTCATCACTTAATCAGTTTCGGAGGAGATCTGGATTGGATAGGCGAGAGAGTTTCCGCTTATGACGGCTTTGGTGCGATCTATGCCTTTCCAACCCTTGATTCCTTCGTGAACGGCCAGCCCGACCAGTACCGACAAGCATTCGGGAACCCCAATACGAGTTTTGTAGCGCCTAGGTATTCCGGGTTCATCGAGGACCACTGGACGCTTGCCAAACCTCTCACCATCGAGGCGGGCATGCGTTACGACTTTCAGCATCTTCCCGCGCACTTTAGAGCAGATTCCAACGATCTCGCCCCAAGAATAGGGCTCGCCTATAGCCCGTCGCCGAATTGGGTCGTAAGGGCTGGGTTTGGCATCTTCTTCGACCGCTATCTGCTAGCGGCTGTAAACCGCGCTCTGGAGAAGGACGGATTGCAGGGTTTTGAGCAAGTCGCGTACGGACAAACGGCGACACAAATCTTTCAGTCCCAACTCGGAGGAGGTTTGTTAGCGCCGATCCCTTCGATGCAACCATCTATTTTTATCGCCGACCCGAAATTGCAGACCACTCGGAGCGCAATTGCAAGTGGGGGAGTGGAGCGTCTGCTGGCGCGGAATTTAACCGCCAGCGCAACATTCCTGTTGGCGCGGGGTATAAGGCTGTCGCGTATTCGCAATGTAAACCTTCTCCAACCTGTGCAACTGACCTTAGACAACGCGTCCAGCCTAGCGATTCCGCATCCATTTCCACAGCAGCTCGGGAGACTGGTGTTTCCACCTGCACGGATCTTGCCCGAATTCGACAACATCTATCAGTGGGAGAATCATGCTGGTTCGGTTTACCACGGTTTGTCGCTCTCACTAAATCGCAGACTATCCAATGAAATCGAATTCTCGGGCAGCTACACGCTCTCGAAAGCGATCGACGATGCGTCGGACTATGATGAGCAACCCGAAAACCCTTATTCACTCCCGGTTGAACGAGCTTTATCCGCTAACGACCAGAGGCATCGGTTCGTGTTCAGTGGTACCTTCGATCTCCCGTTCGGCGATGAGGAAGATGGAAAAGAGTCTGCTGAAGTGCTAGCCAAATTGTTTGGCAACATCGAAGCGGCTCCGATTCTGACAATTGGAAGTGGCAGACCTATCAATCCTCTTGTGGGTTTCGACGCGAACCGAAGTGGCTCATTTCCGTTGTCCTCTCGCCCGGTTGGTTTTGGACGAAACTCGCTTGGAACAGGCACACAGGTTGAACTGGACTTGCGCGTGTTGAAATTCTTTAAGGTCGGCGAGCATGGGAAGCTGGATTTGGTCGTTGAGTCCTTTAACTTGTTGAATCACACAAACGTCGTTGCACTTAACCCCTTCTACGGAGGAGAGAGTTCTCCGCTGCCATCTTTCTCGGCTTCCAACAAAGCAGCCATCCCGAGGCAATTGCAATTCTCAATTGACTTCGAATTCTAGCGAGACATCAATTATGCCAGAGCATCTTAGTCCGCCCCCGCCGGGGAGCAAAGGGGCGGCGCTGCGCGCGGTGAGGGGATTCCCGCAACTCTTCCCCAACTCCTCCGCTCATTCCCCTCGTTCCCACTTTCCCCTCAACTCCCCCGCTTACGCCCCGCCAGGCCCATTCTCCAGTCAATTGCTAGACATTGTTGTAGTGGGTGTAGGAATTTTTCCGCTCCAATAGCTATCCCCGGAACCAGTTTGACGGGGTTAGAACATGAAGGGAGGGAATATTTGGAGTCTCGATCCCGTACGCGTCCGACATCCGCAAGGGGCCCGACGCCGACCGCATCGGAGGCACTGGCTGGCGCTGGCGACCCTCGTAGGTGTTTCAGGAGTGGGAACTGGCTCTCTCCCGGAACCCCCTGAAGGGAGATCCCGGCTCATACAACCACCCCTCAGGGTGGCCGATGCTTAATCCGAACCCCGCAGAAACTGACAAATGTCGCAGTTTCGCTTTCCGAGATTGCTAAGTAGACTCTTTGCGATACCTCTCTTCTGGACGGATGCCGGGGGCCATCGACATGGGTCTGCTTGCAAACCTGAAAATTCGTACCAAAGTCCTAGTCGCTCTCCTGCCCCTTGCCATCATGGTCATTATTGCGGCGCTATATTCGTCCGATCGCATGAGCACGATCGACGCTCATTACAGTGGCCTGCTCGACAAAGACGTCAAGGTCCTCCATAACCTAACTCTCGCGCAGTCGCACAACAATAAGTTTGGGCTCTACCTTTATAAAGAGATTGCGGAGACTGATCCCGACAGAATGCGAATGATTGACCGGGAAATCGAACAGACCGTCATTGACTTTCACACGGTGCTGAACGAGGCCAAGCGCTTGAATCCCGATCTGGCCTCGGAGATTGATGCGAGCACGGCACTGTTTGACCAGGCAGTCGTACATTCGCAGCCAGTGCGCGCAGCTACTCAGGCGCAGCAGAACGACAAGGCAATGAAACTCATGCGCGAAGTGTATGATCCGGAATGGTCAGCGACCCGCAGAGCTGTGATGGGCTTGCAGACGGCGGCACAAGGCAGGGTTGACAGGCAATCCGCCGAATTAACGACCCTTACAATTCACACCATCAGAACCACTTGGATCGTCATCACGCTCGGGCTGCTGATCTCTTTCGTGATCGCGCTGTCCATTGTGCAGGTGGAAGTCGTCAAGGTGGTTTCATCGTTCCGCAGCCGCATCCTGGACGTCGCAGAAGGACGCTTGGACCAGCCGGTTGGCAACCTGGATCGTCCAAACGAGATCGGCGAGATGAGCCGCGCGTTGCAGACGTTGCAGGTCGCAGCCCGAGAACGCGAGACCCAGGCTTGGATCAAGGCCGAAGTGGCGGCTATGACACAGCGGCTGCAGTCGGCAGGAGAATTCACTACTTTTGCCGATGCGCTAATGTCACGCTTGTCGGGAAACTTCGATCTTCTTTTTGGCGCGTTCTATCTAGGAGACAAGGGCCATACACGCTTTAGGCGGATGGGTGCATTTGCAACCGATGTTGCGACAGAACCTCGTGAATATGCACTAGGCGAGGGACTGGTCGGCCAGGCCGCCGAGGAGCGGCGAAACTTGAAGATCGCGGCCTCTGCCGATAAGTCACTGAGGATCGCCACTGGAGTGGGGACGGTGGAACCCGCGTGCGTGTTCTTCTTGCCGGTAATTCAGCAGGAAGTGGTGATCGCAGTTCTCGAGCTTGCTACCGCGGCCCCTATCTCGGAACGCCAGCAGATGTTGCTCGATGCGCTGTTGCCCACAGTGGCGTTAAACACCACCATTCTGACCGGCAAACTCGAAACGCAAGAACTGCTGGAGCACACCCAGGCCCAGGCAGCGGAGTTGGCTATTGCCAAGGATGCGGCGGAAGCCGCCACCAAGGCTAAGTCGGACTTCCTGGCTAACATGAGCCACGAGATCCGGACGCCGATGAACGCTATCATTGGAATGTCGCATCTCGCCCTCAAGACGGAGCTAGACCCTCGGCAGAGAGGCTATGTGCGCAAGATTCAGCAGTCGGGCCAGCACCTTCTCGGCATCATCAACGACATCCTGGATTTCTCAAAAGTTGAGGCCGGCAAGCTCACCATCGAGACCATCGATTTCGACCTCGAGAAGGTTCTCGAAAACGTCAGCAATCTGATCACCGAGAAGGCAACGGCCAAGGGGCTGGAATTAATTTTTAACATCGATTCAGCAGTCGATATGCATCCCAAGGGCGACGCGCTCCGACTCGGACAAATCCTGATCAATTTCTGCAACAACGCCGTCAAGTTTACCGAGCGCGGCGAGATTCTCATCACGGCGCGGGTGCAGGAGTTGGACGACAAAGGACAGCTGGTACGCTTTGCTGTCCGTGACACAGGCATTGGGTTGACGGAAGAACAGATGGGGCGGCTGTTCCAGGCATTCGAGCAGGCAGACGCCTCAACGACCCGTCAACACGGCGGCACAGGTTTGGGGCTGGCGATCTCTAAACGACTGGCGCAGCTGATGGGTGGCGACGTGGGCGTCACCAGTCGAGTGGGCCAAGGCAGCACCTTTTGGTTCACCGCTTATTTAGGCAAAGGCGAAGGGAAGGCGCTTCGCGTGGTTGCGCCCGACCTGCGAGGCCGGCGAATTTTGGTGATTGATGACAACGCGCAGGCCCGTGAGGTGCTCTCGAGCATGCTGCAGAGCATGACTTTCAAGGTGGACGAGGCGCCTTCCGGTCCGGAGGGTATCGAACTGGTACGGCAAGCTTCCGAACGCGGCGGGCCGTATGACGTAGTGTTCGTTGATTGGCAAATGCCGGGCATGGATGGCATCGAGGCCGGCCGCCGGATCCTCGCGCTACCCAACCTCTTGACACCCCCACACCTCGTCATGGTGACTGCCTATGGCCGCGAAGAGGTGATGAGGCAGGCGGAGGAGACATCGTTTGAGAACGTTCTCATCAAGCCGGTCACACCCTCGATGCTTTTCGATTCAGTCGTGCAGTCTCTGGGTATGGAGGAGCGCTCGGAAGCCAGAGCTCATGCCAGTACGTCCAGGGGGTTCAACTTCGAAATTATCCGCGGCGCACGAGTACTACTCGTCGAGGACAATGAGTTCAACCGGGAGGTCGCAACAGGGTTGTTGGAAGACGCTCCGGTCACGGTCAGTGCAGCCGACAACGGCGAAGTCGCAATCCGGATGCTCAACGAGAGCAGCTATGACCTGGTCTTGATGGACATGCAGATGCCGGTGATGGACGGTTTAGCGGCCACTAGCGCTATCCGTCAAGATTCAAAGTTCAAGGATTTGCCGATCATCGCTATGACGGCCAATGTAATGGCCGGCGATCGCGAAAAATGCCTTGAAGCAGGTATGAACGATCACCTGGCCAAGCCGATCGAACCTGACAAGCTATTCGAGGCACTGCTGCGCTGGATTCCCAGGTACCGTGCAGCCTTGAACGTCGCGGCAGGGCAGGCAGTAATGGCACAGAAGCCTCCAGCCAACTCGGCTCAGCTGGACATTCCAGGGATCGACACGCAATCCGCTCTGAAGCGAACTGGTGGCAACCGCGAAAGGTATGAGTTACTGTTGCGAAGATTTGCGGACTCGCAAGTCAGCACGGTGGGAGAAATACGTGCCGCGCTGATGGCAAAGGACTCCGCCACTGCACAACGCATCGCGCACTCGCTGAAGGGAGCAGCGGCAAACCTGGGCGCGAACGCGCTGGCCAGTGCAGCTGGCAGGGTCGAACTCGCAGTCAAAACGCAGAGCGACGCTGAGCCCGTGCTGGTTGAGATGGAACAGATGCTCTTTACCACCGTGGTCTCAATCCAAAAGACACTTCCGTCAGCAGAAAAAGTCTCCTCGACACAGAGCGGTAATGGAGATCCATCGCTAGTCTTGCAGCCGTTGTCGCGGTTGAAAAAGCTTCTGGAAGCGGATGATAGTGAAGCTGCCGAGTTCATCGTAGAAGCGCAACCCAGTCTGTCCACGGTGTTGAGCCGGGCGGAAATCGAGACCCTCACAAGGGCGGTCAGTGATTTCGATTACGAGATCGCTCTACGTGCCGTGTCCGGAATCGCCGATCGTCTCTCCTTAAAACTGGAGTAAGGGATCATGTCCCCCGAACAGAAGCTCATTCTCGTGGTGGATGATACACCGCTCAACATCAGCGTGATCACGGGCGCCTTGAAAGACACCTACAGGACAAAAGTCGCCACCAGTGGCGCAAAGGCCCTGGCGATTGCGATGGCCGACGAAAAGCCCGACCTCATTCTGCTCGACGTGATGATGCCCGAGATGGATGGGTACGAAGTGTGCCGCCGCCTGAAGGCCGATCCGATGACGCGCGAGATACCCGTTATCTTTCTAACGGCGCAAACTGAGGCCGAAGACGAAACGCGCGGATTCCAAGTAGGGGCAGTTGATTACGTTCACAAACCGTTCTCTCCGGCAGTAGTGAAAGCACGGGTTCACACTCATCTTGTGCTGCGCGAAACCCGCGAAACGTTAGCAAAGCAGTTGCTTGCAATCCAGAAGGAACTCGAAACGGCACGACTAATCCAGCAGTCTATTCTGCCGGAGACATTGCCGCAAATCGACGGACTCGATATCGCAGCCCGTTATGTTCCCATGGCTGCGGTTGCGGGCGATTTTTACGACTTTATCGTGGTGGACAACAAGCGTGTTGGCATTCTCGTAGCGGACGTTTCTGGACATGGTATGCCCGCGGCACTGATTGCGTCGATGCTCAAAATCGCCTTAGCGGCCCAGTCGACGCACGCCGATGATCCGGCGCGAGTCCTGCACGGACTCAATCAGGCGCTATGTGGCAAGTTCCAGCACCATTATGTCACCGCCGCTTATGTGTTCGTTGATATGAAGGAGCGGATACTGAAGTATGCCGGTGCCGGGCACCCACCCTTGCTGATGTGGAGCGGAGGGTCGCCTGGAGTACGAGACGTGACCGAAAATGGTCTGTTTCTGGGCAAGTTCGACTTTGCGACCTATTCGTCAGTGGAGATCCCTCTCTCAGCGGGTGATCGCGGCTTGCTGTACACCGACGGGATCTCTGAAGCCAACAATCCCGACGGTGTGGAGTTTGGAAGCGAGCGCTTCCGGCAGTTTCTCGCAGATGAGAAGAACGAGTCAGCAAATCAGTTACTCGACGGCCTCCTTAAGGAACTTGCGTGCTGGTCAGCCCGGGAACAAGGGGAAGATCTGGACGACGACATCACGATGGTTGCCATCCATGTAACCGGTACCAGATAGAGATTTTGTTACCCCAGTTTGACAGGCCTTTCGTGGGACCCTAGACTGCAGGGGTACGCGTAATCGAGTCCGACCCACGGGGGATGCATGGGCTGGTTGCAGAACAAGTTTGAGAAGAACTTTCT
>Ga0126373_10004420_pt1 | contig 10751 bp, 10 predicted proteins | sample PanSoiMetPlot_11_FD_92545 | JGI IMG/M metagenome (GOLD analysis project Ga0126373, IMG submission 92545) | Tropical forest soil microbial communities from Panama - MetaG Plot_11 | ecosystem: Environmental > Terrestrial > Soil > Tropical forest > Bulk soil | place: Panama | collected 2016-02-17
AAAGGCAAAAATTAAGAAACAAAACCACTTTGAAGGCAAAAGGAAAAAGTAAAAAGGCAAAAATTAAGAAACAAAACCACTTTGAAGGCAAAAGGAAAAAGTAAAAAGGCAAAAATTAAGAAACAAAACAGGAAAAATAAGACGCCAAAAGTATAAAAAGCTTAGCGTCGTTCTCGTTTCTTCGCCCTCACAATGATCGTCGCTAAAATCCGAGCAATTTCGTCCGCCTCCTTCAAAAGGAAGTGAGACGAATCGTCTGGTAGCTCGCCTAAGGCATCCAGTAGACGTAACCAATATAGAGTCTCACGGGCTTCTTTCAGCGCTATACTGTATTTACTTATGAAGTCCGCTCGGCTCTGTCCGGCCTGTGCTTCTTCTACGTTCGCTCCGACCGAAGATCCTGACCGCAACAATTGTTGTACTAGAATTTGAAGCGATCGTGATCTCGAGTCGAAGTTACGACATAAGCGAACGATCTCTAGCGCAAAGCTAAACGTCCGTTCCTTGATGTCTTGCGGTACTTGTGTTTCTTTCACTTTTGCCTTTTTACTTTTTCCTTTTGCCTTAGCCTAAGGCTGGCATCACTTTAGTCGCGAACAACTCGATGGACCGGGTTACTTGTTCATGGCTAAGCCCGCCGAAACTAAACATCCCCACGAGGCAGTCCGGGCGCGCCGCTTCGATCATCGGACGCGCTTTCTTGATCACAGTTTCGGGACTGCCAATGAGCGAGGTTCCCCATTCGTCGAGCCTCTTCACAGTTAGGCCGCCGGGAAAATAGGGGAACCGTTGGGTGAATTTTGGCAGGTCGTCAGTGGAGATAGAATCGCCGCGCCAGACATTGTCCGTGGCGAGTTGCCAGAAGCGGGTGATTTGGGGCGCGGCCTCTTTCCACGCCTGCTCGTCGGTGTCGGCCACATAAATGTCCCGAACCATGATCGCATCCCCAGTGCCGAGCAGGCCGTCGTGTTTTGCCCGTTCCGCGCGATAGGACGAGATGGCTTTGGCGCAGTTGGCGAGCGGCTGGCGCGACAGCGCGAGATTCCAGCCGCGTCGCGCCACCATCGCCGGACTCTCCGGAGACGTGGCGCCATAATAGATCGGTGGATGCGGTTTCTGAAGCGGTCGCGGGCGGCATGTGATGTCAACGTAGCTCCACGCTTTACCTGAGTAAGTAAAGCTATCTTCCGTCCAGGCACGCCGAAGTAGTTCGATTCCTTCCTCGAAGCGAGCCTGAGCCGTATCGCGGTCAAGCCCATGCTTAAGATCGTCTCTTGGCACGCCGCGCCCTAGTCCGACGTTCAGCCGTCCGCCGGTGAGAATGTCGAGAATCGAGCACTCCTCCGCAAGGCGCATCGGGTCATGGAGTGGCAGGACATTGACCAAATTGCCAAAGCGCAGCCTTTTTGTGCGTTGCGCAAGGGCCGCGATGATCAAATTGGGAGATGAGAGCATCCCATAGTCTGAATGATGGTGCTCGGCGAACCAGGCATCATCGAAGCCGAGCCGCTCCGTGAGCTGGATTTGCTCCAGCAGCTCCTCGAACGCTTGGCGTTCCGGCACCCAGGGCCGCGCCTGGTTGTAGCTGAAAGTCCCAAATCGCATGTGCTGTCCTCCCCTGGAGCTCCACTTAACCACAGAGAACAGAGAGAACTCAAATAGAGCTTTCTATGGGATCTTGCGTCCTTTCGCGCTCCTTGACAGCCAAAAACTGAAATGGGAAGCTGGGTTTCCAAATTAGCTAATCAACCGATCAGGAGGATAAGCATATGGCGATAGGATTGTCCCACGGCGGTTCCACGATTTACTCGTCTCCCTCTCTCTCACAGGAGGTGTTGGTGGGAACGAAGGAAGGTGTGGCGATCATCGCCCGCGAGAGATCAGGATGGAAACTTGCGCACCGGGCTCTAACCGACAAACACATTAGCGCCATCATCATAGAGCCGGAGAGCGGCTTGACGTTTGCCGGAGCTTTTCATGGTTCAATTCATGCAAGCCCCGACGGCGGCCGGACATGGGAGCCGAGGGCTAATGGACTCAGCGAAGCGAATGTCTATTCGCTGGCATCGGCGCGCATCAATGGGCACACGCGTCTGTTCGCTGGCACTGAGCCGGCACATCTGTTCATCAGTGACGATCTCGGTCGCCGCTGGAGCGAAGTTCCATCGCTGCGATCGGTTCCCAGTGTGCCGAAATGGAGTTTTCCCGCTCCTCCTCATATCGGCCATGTGAAGCATATTAATTTCGAGCCTCAAAATCCCACGACGATGTATGCTTCGGTTGAAGTGGGCGGGCTTTTGAAAAGCACCGACGCGGGCGAGCACTGGCAAGAATTTCCGAGCTTATACGAAGACGTCCACCGAACAATGATTCATCCCAGTAATCCCAAATTCTTGTACGCAGTCACCGGAAGAGGCCTGTACATCAGTCCCGAAGGCGGCGCCACTTGGGATCAATGGACCAGAAGGGAAGACGAAATCGGCGGCTATCCTGATGGATTTGTCTTTCGTCCGTCGGACCCGAAAACGATTTTTATGACCGCTGCACACGACGCTCCCGGTACCTGGCGCACGACTCATTTTGCCGGCGCGAGAATCTCGCGCAGCAAGGACGGCGGGAGAAGCTGGGAAGTTCTACGCAACGGCCTGCCGGACCGACTGCAAGCCAGCATTGAAGCCTTCTGCCTCGAAGAAGCGGGCAAGTCGTCCGCGATTTTCGCCGCGACGACAGCGGGGGAAATCCTTTCCAGCGAGGACGACGGCGAGAGCTGGAAGCAAATTATAAGCGGCCTGGCCCCGATCTCTAAGGGCGGTCATTACCGAGCCCTAGTCGCGGCGTAGCTTGAGCCTGCAATCACTTTTCAACCACGACGGCCACGAAGCTCACGAAGGGTTTTGGTTTCGTTAATAACAATCTTCGTGCTCTTCGTGTGCTTCGTGGTGATACTCTGTGGTTTTGCTTTTGCGGTTACTCCAGTGCGAAAAGGGCTTTTGGATTGTGGTAGGTGATCTTCTCATACTGGCTCGGTGAGATTTCTCCCTTTTCTTTCAGATTGCGCAGCGCCTCTATTTCCGTTGACTGGTCATTATGGCCGTAGTCAGTGCCAATCGTGATGTTGTCTTCCCCTGAGTACCTGAGGATATAATCCACGTCGTCATCCGTTTGGCAGGAGACATATTGCCGGTATTCCTTCATGGGATTCTCGGGTAGCTCTCTCTTCTGTGTTGCCCAGCGGCGCTGCAGATCTTTTACTACATAGGGTATCCATTGTGCGGCGGCCTCGGCCCAATGAAACCGGAGCTTGGGGAATAGCCTTGGCACATCGCTCATGATGACCGAATGGAATGCGCCGATGACGGGAATGCGAAATTTCCAGAAGCTGCCGCCGCCGTTGTACTGCGATACCAGATCGAGGTTTTGCGGGTTGCCGTTGCCGACGTGCACTCCCACGGCCAAGTTGAGCCGACTCATCTCCTCGTAGAGTGGATAAAAATAGGGATCGGTTATGAGCCGGTTTCCTTCCAGGCCGCGCATAAACACACCGCACGCCCCGTGCTGCTGGCAAAACTTGATTTCTTCCAATGATGCGCTCATATCGAGCAGTGGCAAAACGCAAATCCACCGCAGCCGTCCCTTGCCCTGTTCATGAATATCCGCCAGCCAGCGATTGTAGCCCCTACAAATTGCAATCTCCCAGTCGGGCTTGTCGCTTATTTGCTCGATAAATATTGTTGGATAGAGCACCTGCGTGTCGATGCCCAACTCGTCCATGTGCCGGAGCCGTGCCGGCACATTTTCCATCTCCCGTGTCTCTCTCGGCGTCCGCATGTCACGGCCCGTGCGTTCTGTAACATCGGCCATCTCCTGCGCGGTCATCACGACCCGCACCAGGCCGCGTATTTTTCCGTCGACGAACCAATATTCCTCACCGCCCTCGCCTCGAGGCCGCACAATCAGAGGTCGATACTTCTGATCGGCCTGCTCCATGAAATCCCATGTATGCTCTGTTTCTACGACATGTGCATCGGAATCAATCGTGGCCATTTCTGCTCCTCCTCCGGAAGAACTCTGTTGCGCGGTTCTACAAACTCATAGTGACTCATAGCACCGAGGACTTTGCAAGTTTCGCCACTTTCTCTTGAACGAAGCCGATATGCAACTTTAGTTGGTATAATTCCCCAGTATAGGAAAGTGGAACCGAGATGGAAGCTACCTCTTTTTCCAACTCCTTTAGCCGCTTCATGGCCGCTTCCGCACCTTGAGCATCCGCGTCTTGAACGAGTGCATCGACCTCACGAACCGTCTCGTACCAGCGGTAAATCCGCGAGCGGATGCGCCACTTGTAAAGCGGAGGAGCGACTCGAAACAGCGGGATCAGCAAAGCCAAGAAAGGTACAATCAGTATTTTCAAACGATCCAGGAGCACGGCCGTTCGGTATGGAAACCATCGGTATAAAAACGAGGGACCGTTCGTAATGTACCGCTGGGCATCCTGATTCACCGGAATGTCAACGAAATCTACTGAAGGAAACTGTCGTTTTCGCTCTAACACGCCTCCCTCTTGGTGAACTTCAGTAACTGCTTTCAGAAGAGCCGGGATGAGGCTATCGTTTAAATCTTCTCGCGCAACGAGGCTGGCCGCAACCGCCATGAGCTTGGTGTCGTGGGACGGAATATTACGCTCCAAGTCCAGCACGCCTTCGCTAAGAGTTACGGAACTCAAAAAAGGAAACAACCGAGCATAAGCCGGCGCGCGCTCAAAGCTCACCAGCGCAACGGCGGGTTCCTGTAAAAGCTTTCTTACCAGGGGCGCCTCTGACGAAGCAACAAAGAACACAGCGTCGATTTTGCCTCCCATAAGCGATGGAACGGCCTCAGCCGGACTTTCCCGGAGTAACGACGTATTTGAATCCGTAACGCCGTCGGCGGACAGAAGTTGCCTAGCGAGGAGATAGGTGCCGCTTCCCGCCGCGCCGACTGCCACGCGTTTTGCTTTCAAATCGGAAAGATGCTTGATGGGCGCTTGCTTTCGATAAAAAACCCAAACCGGTTCGAGAAATAAACTCCCCAGGGACTGTAGCTGTTCCTTATCCGCGTCCGTCGAGCTGCCTCCCTGTACAAGCGCGATCGACACGTCTCCCTTCCTAAGCAGATCGAGATTTTCCACCGAGCCTGCGGTCGAAATAACTTCGAGAGTGATACCCTCGCGAGCGAGCAAGCGTGCGTACCTTTGACCGAACGCGTAGTAAGCTCCATCTTTGCTCCCGGTTGCAATCCGTATGGTTCTAGGCGGCGGAGGCTCCACAAAGTGGTAAGTCACAAGAAATCCCAGGACAACGATCAACGCAACGAGACCCCAAACCTTGGAGTGCTCAACAAAAGCTGACGACAAGTGCTTACTCACGATCTTGGCCTCTGGCGTCGAAGGGCCGCACTTGGTTACCGAGACTGTTCGCAGTGATTACACAGCCCGGAGTTATAGGTAGTCCGGCAGAACTTAATGCTTCTGCCACCCAGGTGTTGCATGTCCTCAAGATGCTGAATTTACCTTCGGCAAAATAGAACCTGCCATTCGGAAAAAGACCGGGTCGGGCCTCGGCCGGCAGTGTGGGCTGAGATCTTGAGAAAGTGTCGGATATAAATTTGATTAGTCGCTGGAACCCTTCCTCTGACAGTTGGATTTTGATGATTTCAGCGCCGGGAAAAGCATTTTCAACCGTGCCGTTGAAACCGACAACGTGAAGGATGCTCCCCTTTGACCAGAACGCCGCTTTGAGCGCCAGCCCAAATCCCGGGTCTGGAGCCGGGAAGTAGTCTCTGTCTCCCCAGCTGAATTCCATCAGCTCAGCGCCAGGAAAATCCTTAACCTCAGGCAAAACGGCAACGGGGATATCAGCCCTTTTGATGACGACGGCAGAATGCCAGCTGTCATGAGCAACAAAAACAGTTCTGACTTTTTTTCCGTCTTCATGAAAGGGAGTCTCTGTCGTTGAGTTTGAGCAGGCATAGGTCAAGAAAACGATGAGGAACGCGTGGCGAGTGAGGCCTCCCGGCGGTGAGTTTAGAGAGGGCACGTAAGCAAAATATGAAAGCGCCCGTCGAAAGGGATGGCGAATGCTCAACCAAATCTTAACGCGCATACAAAGAGGCGATAAAGCCGGACGCTTCCAACTTCTGCAAGAATGAATTATCGAAAAACTCTTCCGGTTTTGCTTGGGTCCCTTTCGGACTTTTGACTGCCTCTAAAACGGCTTGAACCACGTCTTTGGTCATGAGCGGCAGCCGCTGAAACACAGGCTCATGTTCTTCGTAAACAGCTTCGAGTAGCTGCCGGTTATCAGTCTTCATGAATTTGCCTATCACCTTCATGGTCGTTTCTTTATCGCGGTGGATGATGGAGATTGCCTCGACGTACGCTCGCAGATACCGGCTCACGGCGTCCGGCTTTTGCTGGATGATTTTACGTGTGGTGACCACGCCGACGAAGATAAACGGAATATTGAGATCGGTAACATTGAGTATGTGCTTGAGTCCCAACTCTTGAGCCTGAAACGTTACTGGAGCGCTCATGACAGCGGCAGCCGCATTGCCCGACTTGAGGGTGGTTAACACCGCAGGTGAACTTCCGGCGTAAAGAATCTTCACGTCCTTATCCGGGACCAATCCATATCGCCGCAACAACATGCGACCCGCGTAATCGCTTGAGGCCGCAGGCTGCGTCGCCGCGAATACTTTGCCTTTTAGATCGGCGACTGATTTGATGGAAGGGTCGCCATACATGTGAAATATGAAGCGCGACGCCGTGCTCGCGATATAGACGGTATCCGCTCCTTCCAAGGCTACGTCGATCCCTTGATTGCCGACCAAACCAACGTCTTCAGTGCCGCCAACGATGGCTTGGACGGCGGTGGTCGCCGCAAGGTAGTTCAGGCTGTGCTGAAGTCCATACTTGGTGAAAAGTCCAAGATCTTGCGCAACCCAAGCCGGCGCCATCGTCCCACCCAGAGCGTTATAGACGCCGCGGAGAGAAGGCGCTTCAGCGGCCGAGAGTTCGTACGCAAACGACAAATGACCAAAGACAATTAGAAGCGTGGAAAAGGCCAGCTCAGCTAGTTTTGTTCGCCCAATATTCATATTTCCTCCTCATTCCCGATAGCGCGCGTGCAGCTGCGAAAAAAACCCACTTTCCTCAAGCTTGCGTATGAAACTGACGTCTATGAGATTTGCTACATTGACGTCGGCGAGCCGGGGATTTTGCGCCTGCAAGAGCCTTTGCATGTTTTTCATTCCCTCAATAGAAGGGTACGGTTTGGGATCAAACTCCTTGATTAGATCTGCCTGCCCTTCCTCGGCGGGGGTAGGATCGGAAAGCTTGAGCCTCGTCATAATGGTTTTGACCACCTGGGATTTGTTGCTGGGAGCAAGAACATAATATTGAGCTTCGATTAACGCCTTCATGACATTCTCAACTGTTTCAGGATTTTTCTGTAGAGAGAGTTTTCTAACAACGATTCCGGTGGCGGCCATCGGCGGTGTCACCTCTGTCAACATGGACACGCCCTTTTGCTTGAGGCCAGGAATATAAGTGCGGGATGTCAAAACCGCCGCGTCAATGATCTGCGTTTCCAAAGACTGCGCTAGAGTCGCTTGGTCGCCGATCACGAGAAGGCGAATACGATCGCGCGTTGTATCTAATCCGAGCTGTTCCAAAGTAAGCATGACGTACATCCACAGAGTACCTCCGATACTTTGCACGCCGATGCGCTTCCCTGCCAGATCCGCCGGTTTTCGGATCTCCGGTCGCACAAGCAAATAGCCCCTTCCCCGGCTCACAAAACCGGCGACCATTTTCAGTTCCACACCGGCTGCCGCTGCGCCAAGCACTGTGGTTCCGCCAGTGTAGCCCACGTCGATGTCACCAGTGACAAGACCCGCGGTAAGCATCTGATTGTTACGCACCAGCACCAGTTGCGCCGACAGGCCATATTTGCCAAAGAAGTCCAACTCTTGGGCGATCCAAAGCGGCGCGACTCGAGGGCCTGGGCTCGGATATCCGATTACAACTCGGGTTGATGTAGAAGCGGCTTGGGTTGCGCCGGCATTCGCCAGAACCGTATAGACAGCTACAGCGATTACCAGGCAAAGCCGAAATTCGAGGCAGCGATTTGCGGAAGTGAAAAAGTGCGCCATAAAAGACACCTCTTACTTGCTTACAAATCGAAGATCGCGAAATCGAAAAACCGTATATCATGCTCCCTTGTGCGATCTGCCTTCCTCTCCGAAAAGCGTTCTCCAGGGGACATTTGACGGTAAACGGGCAACATCGCAGCGAATGTGAGAAAAGTCAGCATGACTAGGATCGTAGACGAGACCCGGCGGCTCTTTGCCCGTTTTGAGATCTCTAAGAGCTTTGAGCAAGAACCGACGAACCTGGATGATGTATGAGTCGCTCACGCCGAGATGCTCTTTGGTTCTGTCTACGATTTCCCCCATGCTCTCCGTCACACAGGCGTCTTGGTTTAGGAACTCTTCTATGCCGGTGAAATTCACGGTCTTCTGAGCTTGTCTGTCTTGCAGGTAGTTGTTACGGATGTTGCGAATCTTTTTGTAATCAGGGCCGACAAAATTTCGCTTCGACGAATCGTCCTTGCTCCACGGCCGCGACCATTTGAAAAAGAAATCGTATCTCCACGTGTTAGTGTCATCCGCTGGGACTTGGTAGACAGCTTTAAACCCGTCAAGTTTTCCATCAATCTCGCGACCGACCGGAACGCAACCGATAAAGGGCATGACAAATTGGGAGATGCGGATATAATTTTTATCGCTCCCCATCTTCCTAATCGCCGCCACTCTAAAGCCAAAGTCCATCTCGTCTATCTCAAATTCGGGTGATTGATCTTCATAACTCAGGAATTCTCGCCGCGCATCCGGCTTAAACAGCCGATGGAGAAAATTCAAATGAGAGGAATCGCAGTCGCCGTCCAGGCCTTGGAGATAATTACATTCCAAAAGACTCTTCGCGATATAAATCTGGTTCTGCGGCACACCTAGCCACGCATAAGTCGGGAATACAGGCGTTTTGTCTCTCGGTCCCATGTAAGCGAACACCATGCCGCCCGCTTCGACACACGGATAAGCGGTATGGTGGACTTTGTTTTTGAGCTGGCTCCCCGCCGGTTCAGCGGGCGTTTCTAGCACATTACCTTCAACGTCGTATTTCCAGCCGTGGTAAATGCATCTGAGACCGCATTCTTCATTGCGGCCATAAAACAAAGAAGTGCCTCGGTGCGAGCAGTGCTCGTCCAACAGGCCGATCTTTCGCTGCGTATCACGAAACGCCACGAGATCTTCCCCGAGCAGTCTCACACGCACAGGAGGACAATCGGGTTCGGAAATTTCTTCCGACAGCAAAGCCGGAATCCAATATCGTCTAAACAAACCGCCCATCGCGCTACCAGGATGCACGCGCGTCAAAAGCTCGTTTTCTTCTTTAGAGAGCATGATTCACCTCGCTATCGTGATTTCTTAGATAAAATCTCTTTAAATAGTTTCGTGGCTTCCGCTGTTTCTTGATCCCCCGTGGGTCCGTTTTCCCAATAAACGGCGTCTTCTTTCAACCGATATTCAGGCTTGATCACGTCTTTGGGAATATCCATCCTCCGGGAATTTGCATTTAGTTGTCCGGACTTCACAGACAACTCCTGAAAGAGAATCTGTCCTTCTCTCGAGAGAAACCAGTTGAGAAAGATTCGCGCCGCGTTGGGATGAGGAGTAGGAGTAATCAAACTGACGACGCCTTGCCCTCCGGCGACATAATCACCCTCCTTCAAGCTGTGAGTAACAATGTCAACTGGGAGTCCTTGCTCTTTTGCATTTTCGGCGTCACCGCAGGCGATACACAGCGCAGCCTTACCTGCCAACCAGTCGACGACCTGCCGATGGTTGCGACTGAAAGTAATCTCCATTTCACCGAGGAGTTTGTTCATGAATTCAGGACCGAGAGCTGGGTTTTTGTACATAAACCAGAGCGCATTTCGCGCAGTGCCGGCAATCGACGGATCGTAACCGACAATCTGGCCCTTCCATTTCGCCTGTGTAAGGTCCCACCACGATCGAATATCCTCCGCTTTTGCCCTATGCGTGTTGTAGGAAATGTAAATGCCGCGATGACCCTGGAATACGAAAGAGCGATTGCTTTCAGGATCGATAAAACGATGCTTGCCTTTGAACCACTTTGATTCGTCTTTCACCTCCGGCAGGATGAAAGCGGGTGACATCGGGGCGAGAGCTTTTGCGGGATACAAAACAGAAACGTGTGTCCCCTGTCCCGTGATGAAGAGATCCGCCTGATATTTTCCGGCTCGCCGTTCGGCCATGAGCCGCGAGGAAAGATCGGGGCCGCTCGGGCCGTCCACCAACGATAATTTGATCTTCGGGTAGGCTTTTTGAAAACGTTCAACCGTAAATTTCGGGTAATCGACCACGTAGACCGCAACCTCACCCTCAGTCTCAGCTGCCTTCAGCGTTTTCTCCCATTCGACTTGCCAGGTCGGTTTGGGTTCCGCGGCTCCGGCAACTCCACCGCCAGCCAATAGGTAGAGCACAATGATGGTTACCCCAATAACAAATGTCCTCGAGCAAAACATGATCTTTCTATTTTTTCTCCGTGACGCCTAGAGTCTCTTCGACAAGTTTCATCACCGGTTTCATCGCGTCGCGCTGATTATCGGTATCCAAATATTTGACGCCGT
>Ga0126373_10004421_pt1 | contig 10746 bp, 7 predicted proteins | sample PanSoiMetPlot_11_FD_92545 | JGI IMG/M metagenome (GOLD analysis project Ga0126373, IMG submission 92545) | Tropical forest soil microbial communities from Panama - MetaG Plot_11 | ecosystem: Environmental > Terrestrial > Soil > Tropical forest > Bulk soil | place: Panama | collected 2016-02-17
ACCCGCGCCGCATAGACCACGGATTCAAGCAGCGAGTTTGAGGCCAAACGGTTGGCCCCGTGCGCGCCGGTCGAGGCCACCTCACCCGCCGCCCAGAGTCCCGCCAGGGAGCTGCGCCCGGTCGCGTCGACGCGCACGCCACCCATATGGTAATGCGCCGCAGGGGCGATCGGGATCGGCTCGCGACTCGGATCGATCCCGGCGGCCTTGCAGCTGGCATGGACCGTGGGGAAACGCTCGGCAAACGCCGCGCCGATCGCCGCCCGCGCGTCGAGGAACGCCCCGCGCCCGGCGCTGAGCTCTTCAAACACGCCGCGCGCGACGATGTCGCGCGGCGCCAATTCGGCAGCAGCGTGGCGGGAGCGCATGAACCGGTCGCCAGCGCGATTGACGAGGATCGCTCCCTCACCGCGCAGCGCCTCCGTGGCGAGCGGGGCGGGGTCGCGATTGATCGCGATGGCGGTCGGATGAAATTGAACGAACTCGGCATCGGCGATGATCGCGCCGGCCCGCGCTGCCATCGCCAGACCGTGGCCCTGGGCGGCCGATGGATTGGTGGTGAGCGCATAGAGATGCCCAATGCCGCCGGTCGCCAGCACAACCGCGCCGGCCGGGAGCGTGATCATCGCACCGGTCGCCAACGCGCGGGCGCGAACGCCGCCGACCCGGAGGTCCTCGATCAGGAGCGCCGCGGCCTGCATGTTGGCGAGCAGGCGGATGCTCGAGGTGGCTTTGACCGCGGCCACCAGCGCCATCATGATTGCTTGTCCGGCCGCATCGCCCCGCACATGAACGATCCGACGGGCCCCGTGGGCTGCCTCGTGAGAGACCAGCAGGCGCCCCTCGCTGTCCTGGTCGAACGCCACGCCGTAATGCCTGAGATCCTGCACGCGTTCGGGCGCCTCGCGCGTCATCGCCAGCGCGATTTGATCGTCGACGAGGCCGGCACCGGCCGCAACCGTGTCGTGCGCATGAGCCTCGGGGCTGTCGCCTTCCGCCACCGCCGCCGCAATCCCGCCCTGAGCCCAGGCGGTCGACGCCCCCTCGCCAATCGGGGCTGCCGTCAGGATGGTGACCGGACGCGGCGACAGCTTGAGTGCGCAGAACAATCCGGCAAGCCCGCCGCCGACGATCACGACGTCATCGACGCCGCCGAAGGACCGCGGTGACAACGTCTCCGTTGCGATCTTCATCGCATCAGCTCCTCTTTCGTGCAGTGACCACCTACGGGCCTGTCACGGCTCGGTGTCGATCAGCTCTTGAGCTCCACCATCCGTTCCACGGCGCGGCGCGCTCGTGGGGCGATCTTCGGGTCGACGACGACCTCCTCCTTGAGATCGATGAGGCTGTCGAGAATCTTCGGCAGGGTGATCCGCTTCATGTGTGGGCAAAGATTGCAAGGACGCACAAACTCGACCTCGGGCAATTCGGCCTGCACGTTGTCGGCCATCGAACACTCGGTCACCATCACAACGCGCTGGGGTCTGCGGCCGCGAACCCAGTCGATCATGCTCGCAGTCGAGCCAGTGAAATCCGCCTCAGCAATCACATCGGGAGGGCACTCGGGATGCGCAATAATCTCGACCGATGGATCGTTCTCGCGCAATTGCCGCAGCTCCTCGCCCGTAAAGCGCTCATGCACTTCGCAATGCCCCTTCCAGGCGATCAGCTTCACGCGCGTGTTCGCGGCGACGTACTTGGCGAGATATTCGTCAGGGAGGAAGATCACCGTATCGGCGCCTAGGCTCTCGACCACCGCAACAGCATTCGAAGATGTGCAACAGATGTCGCTTTCAGCCTTCACGTCGGCGGACGTGTTCACGTAACTGACCACCGGTACGCCGGGAAAACGTTCGCGCAGCAAGCGCACATCTTCGCCGGTGATCGATTGCGCGAGCGAGCAACCGGCGCGACGATCGGGGATGAGGACCGTCTTGTCGGGGTTGAGAATCTTCGAGGTCTCGGCCATGAAATGCACGCCGCATTGCACGATCACCGCGGCGCGGGTCTTGGCCGCCTCGCGCGCGAGCTGCAGGGAGTCGCCCACCACGTCGGCGACACAATGGTAGATCTCCGGCGTCTGATAATTGTGCGCCAGGATGACGGCGTTGCGTTCATGCTTGAGTGCGTTGATGGCTTGAACATAGGGCGCGAAAAACTCCCACTCGGGCCTCGGGATCACGGCTCTGACACGCGCATAGAGAGGCGCCGTGTCGCGCTCGGCCGCCTCGGTCCATGGCAACGCACGCATCGCCACGGCCTCGATGTCTTCTGGCACTCCGATCGCAGGCGTTGATGTCGGACCGAACGATTGCAAAATCGGCATCACAGGCTCCGTTATGCTTAACTTGAGCATAAGTGGTGGTAAAAATAACCGGCTACAAGCCGGTTATTCTCTTATCGAGCAAATGTAGATCGTCGGTTGGCGCTGTCAAGGCCAGCCAGGCAACGGCCCGCCGGGCGCGGCGGCTTGCCGCATCACTCGGCCGCGGCCTTTTGCTCGCTTTCGCGCCGATCCGCCTCAAACACTTCTTCAAGCTCCGCGGTGGCCTGCTGGGTTGTCTGGATCAGCTGGTGCTCATCGTCATAAATGGCGTGGGTCTTGATCAGCATTCGTTCATCATGTTCGCGGAACAACTCGACCGCGCGCCTCGCCTCACTCGACGGCACGTCCAACGCCTCGAGAACCATCGTGCTCATGCGCAGGCTGGAATGGAATGTCTCGCGAACAATGCCGTCGACCTTGAGATCCATCAGCAAATGCGCATGCCGACGATTGCGGGCCCGGACGATGACTTTCACCTGCGGAAACGCTCGGCGCACCACTTCGACGACGTGGATCGTCGCCTCCATGTTGTCGAGCGCCACGACAATCAGCCGCGCGGTCTCGGCGCCAGCGGCACGCAGCACTTCCGCCCGGGTCGGATCGCCGTAATACACCTTGTTCCCGAACTTGCGGACGACCTCGACCTGCCCGGGATCCTTCTCGAGGGCGGTGAACGGGATGCCGCGAAGCTTGAGCACCCGGCCGACCACTTGGCCCACACGCCCGAACCCGCAGATGATCACCGGCGTGCCGAGGTTGCGAATCTTGTCATAGGCGGGCTTCTCGCCACGGCGCATGCGCGCTACGAGCAAACGTTCAGAGAGGGCGAACAGGATCGGTGTCGCCACCATTGAGACTGCAACGACCAGCATCGCGCGATCGGCGGCGTGCTGGCTCAGCGCTCTGGCCGAGACTGCGACACCAAACAGTACAAAGCTGAACTCACTCCCCTGCGGCAACGCCAGCGCGAAGCGGGTGGCGCCGCGGACCGACTGGCCGCTCAGGCGCCCCAGCCCGAACGCAATGATGATCTTGGTCAGGAGCAAGGCCGCAACGCTGCCGACAATAAACGCGGGTTCGGATGCCGCCAACGCCACGTTGGCCGACATCCCCACCGACATGAAGAAGAAACCGAGCAGCAAGCCTTCGAAAGGTTCGATGTCGGCCTGCACTTCGTGGCGGTATTCGGAATCGGACAACAGGACCCCGCCGAGAAAGGCTCCGAGTGACATCGAGAGCCCGGCAACATTGGCGAGCGCCGCCGCGCCGATCACGATGAGCAAGGAGAACGTCGTCAAGACCTCGGGTGTATGCGCCCCGCCGATCGCCCGGAACGCCGGACGCAATAGAAACCGCCCGCCGAGCAGGATCGCCAGGATGGCCGCGGCCCCGCGCACGACCTCGACCCATGGCACCCGATGGGGGATGTCGACCTCCGTCAGCAGGGGGACCAGCGCCACCAGAGGGACGAAGGCCACGTCCTGAAACAACAGGACCGCAAACGTGTCGCGGCCGGCACCAGTCCCAAGCAAGTCGCGCTCGGCGAGCAGCGGCAGGACGATGGCGGTCGAGGACAGGGCAAGGCCGGCACCGAGAACAACAGCTCCCGGCCTCGTGGCGCCGGCCGCATAGGCGAGCGCAGCGATTGCTGCCGTGCTGGCGACAAACTGCGCCGGTCCCAGCGCAAAAACCGCTTTGCGCATCACCCAGAGCCGCTGCGGGCGCAGCTCCAAGCCAATCAGAAACAACAGCATCACCACGCCGAGTTCGGAGATAGCGCGAATCTCCTCGACATTGGTCACGAGCCGCAGTCCCTGCGGACCGATCACGGCACCGCCCACGAGATATCCCAGTACGCTGCCGAAACCGGCGCGCCGCGATAGCGGAATGAGCAGCACGCTCGCGGCCAAAAGCGCGACTAAAGTCTCAAGCATGAGGAAAGCTCCGTCGTCGCCGGCTATATAACGATGGTCTCGAGCGAAATCAGGGTCACCGCTCGAAGAGTCGAAGGCGCCTTATAGGGGATCGGTGCGTTCGCGGCCACGGGCTGAGGTCGTGGACGCCGCGAAGAAAATTGTTTCTGCGAGCCCGTGACCGCTCACACCGTCAACCCGCGAGGCTCGAGCGCACCGCCGCTCCCACGACCTCGACTGCGGCCGCGTTCATGGCGATCGCTGCCGCGCGCATCAACCACACGTTAAGCGCCGGACGAAAGTCATGCACATCGACAATCCGCAAGGATGCGACGTGCGGCGATTCCAGGATCAGGCGCCGCGGGACCAGGCCGAGCCCAGTCCCGCGGGCAACCAAGGCAAGCTGCAAGCCGTGGCCCCAGGTCTCAGCCGCGACCTCGAGCGCATGGCCGCATTGGACGAGTGAACGATCGAGCTGGGTGCGAAAGCCGCAGCCGTCAGGGTTGATCACCCAGGGGAACGTGACCAGATCCGCCAACGTGCAACGAGGCGGGCAGGGCAGTGTTGCGCCGGCTACGACCGCCACGCGTTCGACGCCAAGCAACGCGGCTGTCGGCTCCTCGTGACCTTGCTCTCTGCGGGTCATCACCACAGCCGCATCGAGCGTCCCATCGACAACCTGCTTCTTGAGATCGAGGCTGCGTCCCGTGGTGAGGTGCAGCACGATGTCCGGATCATGGCGATGCAGCGCGTCCACGGCGGGCACGACGACCGCATCGGCCAACCCGAGCGTGATACCGATCCGCAGCGGCCCGGCCGAGAACCCACCTGGACGATCACTAATCAAGGCCTGCATCGCCCGCAAAACCGCCATGCACCGCCCGTAGGCCGCCTCCCCGGCGGGGGTCGGTCGCGCCGGCTTGGAATCGCGGTCGAGCAAGGCGACCCCGAGCGCCGCTTCCAAACGCTGGATGCGCCGGGAAATCGCCGGCTGCGTGAGTTTGAGCCGCAGCGCCGCGCGACCCACCGACCCGGTCTCCACCACGGCCGCAAAGGCCCGCACGTCCTCAATATTCATAGCCGTAGGACCCAATTCATGTCATTTGCTTATGATGTTAATCACAATGTTTCATTTTTATCATGACATGGGACCTGTTAGCGTCAAGGCTGAAGGTCCAACATCGGGATTTACCGCCATGACATCGGCTGTTACCGCACCGCTCCGGCCCTGGCGGACCCCGGCGACGATCGTCACCTGCGGATGCATCATCGCGATCTTAAGTTTCGGCCCGCGTGCCTCACTGGGATTCTTTCTGACCCCGATGTCGCAAGCCCACGGCTGGGGGCGGGAGGTGTTTGCGCTGGCACTGGCGCTTCAGAACTTGTTGTGGGGCCTGGGTCAGCCCCTCGCTGGGGCGATCGCCGATCGTTTCGGCACTGTGCGGGTCATGGTCGGTGGCGCCCTGCTCTATGCCGTGGGCCTTGCCATGATGGCGCATGCCACCACGCCCGGGCTGCTTGATCTGTCGGCGGGGGTGCTCTTGGGCTTCGGCCTGTCGGGGTGCTCTTTCAATATCGTGCTCTCTGCGTTTGGTAAGCTGCTGCCCGCGCAATGGCGCTCGCTGTCGCTGGGCGTCGGCACCGCGGCCGGTTCCTTCGGGCAGTTTTTGTTCTCGCCGCTCAGTGTGTTTCTCATTGCCAGTTACGGGTGGCAGCACGCGTTGTTGATCTTCGCGGCCTTGATGCTGCTGGCGATACCGTTGTCGCTTGCTCTTGGCACCTCGCAGCCTGTCGTCAAGGTGATTCGCACCGATACCGAGACCGCGGCGCAATCGCTCAGACAGGCTGTCGCCGAGGCGATGGAGCATCGTAGCTACTTGTTTCTTGTGCTCGGCTTCTTCACCTGTGGATTCCAACTCGCCTTCATTACCGTGCACTTGCCGGCCTATCTGGTCGACAGAGGACTTTCGGCAAGTGTCGGCGGGTGGACGATGGCGGCGATCGGATTGTTCAACATCGTCGGTTCGCTGATTGCCGGCTGGCTCGGTAACCGCGTGCCCAAGCGCTACATTCTCTCCGTCATCTATTTCGCGCGCGCACTCGCGGTTCTCGTTTTTATCAGTGTCCCACCCAGCGCGACCGCAACGTTGATCTTCGGCGCGAGCTTTGGATTGTTGTGGCTGTCCACGGTGCCGCCGACCTCCGCACTGGTCGCACTGATGTTTGGGACCCGTTGGCTCGCCATGCTGTTCGGCTTTGCGTTCTTTAGCCACCAGGTCGGGGGTTTCCTCGGGGTGTGGCTCGGCGGCATCGTGTTTGAGCGGACCGGCTCCTACGAGCTTGTCTGGTGGCTCTCGATTCTGTTCGGCGTGCTCTCCGGTCTCATCAACCTGCCGATCGTCGAGCGTCCAGTGGCACGCGTGGCGTCCATGCCGGCTTAACAACGGCGCGGCTCGCCGCCATCGGCATGCCTGACCCGCGATGCGGTCGATTGCTCCTGGCCACGCCGATTGCCAGTTGATATCGCGCCGACCGGACAGATAGACCCGCGACCATGCGTGGCCGTCTTCAGTCTCGGGCGCAAAACCCCGAGCGGATCGACCGGCCTCGGGTATGCGGTTGGCGAGGCGCCACGTCCCGACCATGTCCGCGCCATCGTGATGACGAGATGGCCAAGGCAAATTCGCTTCCAGGCCGACGCGGATTTAGGCAGTCGCGGCGCTGATGTGACAGATGCGGTCACTCTCGCCGAAATCCTGATGCAGATCCGCGTCCTGCGTTCGCGCGCACGCGATGTATGGTGGCGATCCGAGCGGCGTGAGGGTGCCGGCACGCGGCTTGCCACGGCCACAATCGAGCACGCAGCGCGTCGCCCGCTTGGCGGTCCAACCGGATCAGAAAGCTGCGATTGGCTCTGGTAACGGCAGATCGGGACTTGCGCGGTGAGCTGGACCGGGTCACAAATTTAGCGCGTTTATGCCGCAGTCGGTTCCGGCGGGGTGTGGCGCGGGCGCCCTCGCCGTTAGGAGCAGGGAGGCGACAGATTGACATTCAAAGCGATCCGCATCGACAAGGCCGACAAAGGTCAAGCCATCTCGCTCGTCGAGTTTGACGAAAAGGATCTCATGGATGGCGAGGTGACGGTCCGGGTCGAGTGGTCGACGGTCAACTATAAGGATGGCTTGGCGCTCACCGGAAAGGCTCCCGTGGTCCGTCGCTTTCCGATGATCCCGGGCATTGATTTCGCCGGGGTGGTGGAGGCCTCCTCGCATCCGGACTGGAAGCCAGGCGACCGGGTTCTGCTCAATGGTTGGGGTGTCGGTGAGACCCATCTTGGGGCCTATGCCGAGAAGGCCCGGGTGAAGGCCAAATGGCTGGTCCCGGTGCCGGCCAATATGAGCGGCCGTGAAGCCATGGCGATCGGAACCGCCGGCTACACGGCCATGCTCGCGATCTTGGCCCTTGAGCGTCACGGCATCTTACCCGCGCGTGGACCGGCGGTCGTCACCGGCGCTGCCGGGGGCGTCGGCTCGGTGGCAATCGCGATCTTGGCCAAACTCGGCTACCACGTGATCGCGTCGACTGGCCGGGTGCAGGAGTCGGCCTATCTTAAGGACCTAGGGGCTGCCGAGATCATCGATCGCAGCGAGCTGACCGGGTCGGTGCGACCGCTTGGCAAGGAACGCTGGGCGGCCGGCATCGACAGCGTCGGATCCACAACACTGGCCAACGTCCTGTCAATGACGTCCTATGGTGGCGCCGTCGCAGCCTGTGGGCTTGCCGGCGGCATGGACCTGCCGTCGTCGGTCGCGCCATTCATTTTGCGCGGGGTCTCGCTTTTGGGTGTCGACTCGGTCATGTGTCCCCAGGTCATTCGTCGCGAGGCCTGGAAGCGCTTGGCTTCAGATCTCGATCGCGGCAAACTTGAAGCCATGACCACCCAGGTGGAGCTCGATGACGTGTTGGGGGCCGCCAGCGCGATCATGGAAGGGCGTGTCCGAGGTCGCATTGTGGTCAAGATTGGGTGAATTGCTTTAGCATTTGTCCACCATCCCTGCGCATGATTGCCGTTCGGAGATGGTGAGTGGGAGTTGGCACAGAGATGGTTGGTCGCCTTGTTCTCATCGCGTGTTTGGCTGCCGCGTTGCCGGCAGTCGCCGGAGAGCTAAAGCCCGAAGAGGCCCGCCGCTTCGTAGTCGGCAAGTTATTTTCCTTCAACTGTTTCGAGGGAACCTCAGGGGCCGGGCGCATTTCTGACGATGGTTCGGTTGCCGGCGTCATTCGGCTTGAGCGCACCGCTCCGGCTCGCTACGTGACCCTTCCGCCCGGGACGCTGCGGATTAAAGGCGATGCGGTCTGCGCATCGCTCAGGGGCTTGCCGTTCGAACCATGCTTCGACGTGGTTCAAACCGACGCCCGCAGCTTCCGCGGATCACTCGCGGGAATGAGCTTTGCGTATTGCCAATTCACCCGCCGCGGCGGCCGCGCGGAGCTCGTGCGCACCACGCCGGTTCGACATCGCGACAACAGTATGGCGGAACGCCAGTAAGCGTTTCATTTTGGCACAGGTTGTGCCTATGGGCCGGCCACGCCGGCTCAGGCCACGTCGCGTGTCGTCCGGTCCCCGCCTTCAAGCTTGATTCGCCGCTTGGCAATCTCCGCCCCGGCGAAATCCATAAATGCCCGTACCCGCGCGGTGTGGCGCAAATCCGGATGCGTCAATAACCAAAGACCCGCTTCAAGCTCGGGATCCGGCGTTGCGAGCTGGACGAGGCCGGGCGTTGATGACCCAATGAAACAAGGAAGGAGCACCAGGCCGATGCCGGCCGCGGCCGCCTCGGCCAGCCCCAGCACCGTACTGGCCTTGTAGACAATGCGGTCCATGCCGGCGCGATCCCTGAGCCACTTGGCTTGCTTTAGTCCGCCAAGCTCATCGGCGAAGCCCACCCAGTCGCGGCGGCGGACGTCGAGCTGCATATCGAAGGGCTCTTGGGCGAGTCGGGGTGGCCCGAAAACCGTCCAGGCGATGCTGGCGACGCGGCGTCCGATCAGAGTCTCAGGGGGCCGGTCGGTGGCACGGATCGCAATGTCGGCGTCGCGCCTTGATAGGTTGAGGGAGTGGTTCGAGATCACGACATCGAGGCGGATCTCCGGAAAGTGCTCCCGGAAGGCCGCAAAAACCTCGGGCAAAAGATGCACGATCAGCGTGTCGTTGGTGGTGATTCGCAACTCGCCCGACGGTCTTAAGTCGTGCCCCGTCACCTTGCGCTCGAACGCAATAATGTCCTCCCCCATTCGCTCGGCCAGGTGGACCATTTCCTCGCCGCAAGGTGTGAGGGCATAGCCGGCGCGGTTGCGTTCGAACAACCGCGAGCCGAGCCGATCCTCGATATGGGCCAGACGGCGAAACACCGTCGAATGGTTGACGCCAAGGGCTTCGGCTGCACTGGCGAGCGAACGACGCTCGGCAATCGCCTTCACATACCTAAAATCATCCCAAGACAGGTCGGCCATGAGCGCCGTCACTTGCACCAACGCAAAACCCCCTTGATGTAAACACACCACCCTTCCGCACCATGCGCAACATGGGACCAGCCTGAGTGGGTGGCCGAGGTGACTCCACGTCATCTCCCCTCACGCCCGCTGCCCGAGCCGAAATCCGGAGGCGGGGCGTTCCTGAATTACCTCTCTCCGAAAGCGAAATAGGGCTGCGGGACGACCACCAGTGGTAGTAGAGCTTTGCCCCGTCGGTTCGACAAGAGCGGTCGATTCCACGAGGCGGCGGAAGTTCTGCTTGTGGAGATGCCGTCCCGAAATCGCCTCAACGGTGCTCTGCAGTTCTGTCAGCGTAAAAGACTCGGGCATGAGCTCGAACACGACGGGACGATATTTGAGCTTGGCCCGCAGGCGCGCGATCGCCGTCGCCAGAATCCGGCGCTGATCGAAGCGCATCGGCTCCCCGAGGTCCGGCAACAGACGGCGTGCCAACGCCGCTTGCCGGCCGTCGCGCCGGGCCTCCTCCACCAGCCCTGCTTCGTAGAGCAACTCGTAGCGCTCGAGCACCCGCTCTTCGTCCCACGGGTTGCCGGCGTTGCAAAAGTACAGCCGAACTCTGTCTGCCCGCCCCAAGGCACGCCGGCTCTCAGGCGGATCGGATTGGCGGGCCCACGCGGCCAGAAGCGGCCTGATGGTTTTATCGAGGAGCGTGGGTTGTCCGTCGCGCCAGTCCTCCCAGGGAAAGAAGCGATACCACGGCTGAAATCCGGCGCCGGCGGCGCGCCGCGCATCGCGGTGGTCGGGCATCCGTGTCAAGGCCAAGTATCCGATGGACACGACGTGCGGTCCGCTGTCATCGGGGCCGGAATGCCGGCCACGATCGCCGAAGGTGTAAAGCTGCTCGACATAGCCAACACGCAACCCCGTCTGAGCTTCAACCCAGGCGCGCAAGCCGATCTCAAAGGTGCGATGGTTGAGCGGGTTGAACGGGCCAAACGGCAGGCCGGTTCG
>Ga0126373_10004423_pt1 | contig 10744 bp, 12 predicted proteins | sample PanSoiMetPlot_11_FD_92545 | JGI IMG/M metagenome (GOLD analysis project Ga0126373, IMG submission 92545) | Tropical forest soil microbial communities from Panama - MetaG Plot_11 | ecosystem: Environmental > Terrestrial > Soil > Tropical forest > Bulk soil | place: Panama | collected 2016-02-17
GCAAAGCAGCCAACGCGTCCATGTGAACCACTGTCCATGGGACATGATCGCGGAAGGCGGTCCAACGGTCCGCATCCAAATCTATCACCTCGTTAAGCGACTGCAACAACAGCCCTACGGTGACTGGATTGGGTTCCTTTTGAGCTTGTAGAACCGCGCGGTGCCAGAAATCGTCCTGCAAGTGTTCAGCCTCTTGCTGCACCGTCTTCAATGCATTGGCGTCGGTTAGGATGCGCATATCATCCCCAGCGCGGATATGTTGGACACGCAGGTTTACATACTCCCGGAGCCGATTGGCGATATAGCTGCGATCGGGTTCAGGTACTAATTCAGTGCGAAGGTACGACGTACCTATTGCGTTCGCTTCCGCTAGGACGAGTTGCTTTCTCGTCTCAAAACGCGAAACCGCCATCGAAATAGTGAATGCGAGCAGCAGCCCGAGAATGGCCAACACCGACCCTTCAATAACGGCGATTTGCGTTTTTGTCTTCTCACTGAGTGTCGATTCCTGCCGCCGACCCAGACGAAAGCCCGCCTCGGCAGCGGCCAAGAGTAAGAAAAACAAAATAGCGGCAACGAGCGCTTCGTTAGTCGTGTAGAGGGGGCTCACATCGGGTTCTCCGAGGGCTCGTGACTCGGAGCATTTCTCGGATGCAGGTGAGCCGATCCGACTGTCAGTGACGCGAGGTTCCAGCTAACCCGAGCCCCACGATCCTTTTTCGTCTTCACTTTCGCACTAGCATTTTTCCTACTGCCTTGCATCATTGCCCCAGCACCACCGGTTCCCTTGGCGCTCCCTCAGCTCCGTTACCAGCCCAAAGCATTTGCAGCGAGAGTCAGTGCAACTATTCTGCGGGCACCGCCGCGATCCCGCCTTTTCCCTTTAACATCGGATTCCAGTAACCAAAACTGTCAAGAATACTAGAACCAGTCTCCTAAGTATCTGAACCTTGCAATGCAATTAAGCCTGTCAAGTTGCAGTGCCGATTGTAAGTTTCACTCATGGGCAACCGCCGGCAGTAAACATCGATCGGGTTCGCGCGATCCCCTTGAATGGAAAGGCTCGCAGAGCTGCCCAGCGCAGCCCGTGGCCCCATGGTTCGGAGGGCCGGGTGTGTTTTGAATCGTTGCACGCGCTTTAACCGTTTGGCGAAACGGTGAAGAGCGGGCGGTAACGCTAGGAACAGGAAAGAGAGATCGCCCGTCGGGGACTTCGGCGCGGCGGTGTCGCGGAGCGCAAACGGAGCTGGCGTCGTGAGCAAGAAAACCGCGCACCGCGAGCTAGTTTCATCGTGGACGACTGCGGCAACGCCATTTGCATAGTTACCGAAGCGTAATTTCTTATTCTGAGATGACGACAGCCCGATTCATATTGGGGCTAGGGTGCCTGTATCGCCTCTCGGTGCCGAGCGCTTTGCTTGCGGAGGAAAAGCAGCTAGAGAGCAACGCGCGGCAAAAAGCTACAATTCAATGAGTTATCCTGGGCCGGAATGGCGGAACTGGCAGACGAAGCGGACTCAAAAGCGGATGCTGACCATCTCTTAAGTATAAGTAAATAAATAAGATCCGGATGTGATGGCAGACGTCGGGGATTCTTAGAGCTTAAGTCCTTGAGAAAACTGACGACGTATAACTACACAAATTTCGGGGGGAGCCCTTCAAACGGCAACTGTGGAGCCACGCCCGGCGAGACAGTAGCCGGGAAGATATAGAGAATAAAGATATAGAGAATAAACGTACTGTCTTACCTGCCTCCGGCCCACTTCGGCATTCTCTGGTTAGGAATATTTAACGCACAATATATTAGGTTAGTTCGTTGATATCAATCAAAAAGCCTCGTATATTAGGGGCATGTTGCCCCTGTCCTCACTCGGCGAGCAAATCGCTACCAAGCGCAAAGCGCTCGGCCTGACGCAGCCCATACTCGCAAAAAAGGCAAGGGTCGGACTTTCCACGCTCGACGCCCTCGAGAACGGACGCCTAGGCGAGCTGGGATATTCCAAGATCACCAATATTCTCACGGCGCTGGGGATGGAGCTGAGGCTTCAGGAAGCGAGCGCCGGCCGACCGACGCTTGACGAACTCATGGAAGAGGGACGCGATGATCAAGGTCTGGACCGACGCCGCTGAGGCGGGACTCCTCGATCGTCACGGCGAGCGCGGCAGCACATTTGTTTACCTTCCCGGAATTCCGCCCGTGCGCGAGGTCTCGGTAACAATGCCGTTGAGGCTTGAGTCGTGGAGCGTGCCCTTTGGTTTGCTTCCGGTTTTTGAGATGAACCTGCCCGAAGGCGTGCTGCGGGAGCGGCTCCGCCTTGCTTTTGCGAAAGCCACAGGCACCTTCGACGAATTCGACCTGCTGTCCATTGTCGGCCGCTCACAGATGGGACGCATCCGCTACACCGGCGACAAAGAACATTTGCACGAGGACGTGCCCTTCCAGTCAGTGGACGAGATTCTCGAACGCAGGTGCGGCGCCGACCTCTTCCACTATCTGCTTGAGAAATTCGCGACCTTCTCCGGGATCAGCGGCGTGCAGCCCAAAATCCTCGTGCGCGACGAAAAAGCTTTCGCCGAGATGGAGCATACGGGACACGGCCTATCGCAAAGCTACAAGGGCGCGACCCACATCGTGAAGCTCTGGGAGCCCAACGAATATCCGCAACTGGCGGCCAACGAGTATTTTTGCCTTACTGTGGCGCGCAAATACGGATTCGACGCGGCCCCCTATCGCCTGGCCGAGGACGGCATGGCGCTGGTCATTGACCGTTTCGACCTACGCATGGACGGTACCTATTGCGGGTTTGAGGATTTCTGCGTGCTGAACGGCCGGAGGACTGACGAGAAATATCTCGGCAGTTACGAGAGCTCAGTCATGAAGCGATTCGGGCAGTTTGCAAATTCGACGCATGTGGCCGAGGACATGGAAAAGCTGTTCGCCTTAATTGTCATGAATTGCGCGCTTCGCAATGGCGACGCGCATCTGAAGAACTTCGGGATTGTTTACGACGATGTTCAGGGCGAAGCGAGACTCGCGCCCGTCTATGACCTTGTGACGACGTCCGTCTATCTGCCAAAGGACAGCATGGCGCTGACCCTAAACGGCACGACGAGATGGGCGAGCGCGAAGGAATTGCAGCGACTGGGCGAGACGCGGATGGGAGCTACCCCCGCCCGCGTCCGAAAGATACTCAAACGCATAGAAGCTGCGATTGCGGACACCTCAAAGGAGCTGCGCGCGTACATCAAAACACACGCGGAATTCATGGAGATAGGAAATCGCATGCTCCAGCAATGGGAGCAAGGTGTCGTGCACTCGCTTAAAACGGCGTGAGCAAACCGCACACTCTTCCCATCATTTTTTCGAGACCATCTTTGAGGAGGGAGATTTTCGCTTATGACCACGAAGGCCGACCCGCTGTACAGCCTATGGCATATTGATATCAGCCTACGGTTGATAGACGGAGCCAACATCGGTCAAATCGTTTAAACGAGTTCATCAACCGTGAGGAAGGTTCCCTTAACTCGGGCAGTACCGGTCGCTCGTCCCCATCCTCATCTTCGGGTTCCTGCTTCGCGCTTCGTCGCCCGCCATCGGTGTGGTATGACCTCAGCAAGCTCGATCGCGATAAGCTGCTGTTGTACACGCAAAAATATCCAAGACCTGTAAAGTTCGAACTGCTTGAGTCGTTGGCTCGTACCGGTACTGTTCTTCAAACGGAAGTCGTCGGCTCCGCGTGAAATCAAACGATCGCAGCTCTGATGAATGGTAGAATCTCGTACGGATGCTCTTTTAGGACTTGGCAACGGACGGCCGAGCCCGAGAATCGCAGTAAAAGCACTTCACGGGCACGGAATCCGGAGCTGTGGAAATCACCGAAAACTTCCACGGTTTGTTACACAGTTTCACATTTGTAGCCTTGGACACCGATGTGAGCTAGTAAAGAAACTGCCCCAGAAACAAGCACTTCCAGGAAGTGCCGGGATGGCGGAACTGGCAGACGCAGCGGACTCAAAATCCGCCGGTACTTGGTACCTTGGGGGTTCGACTCCCCCTCCCGGCACCATGCAACCTATTGCAGCACAGTGCTTTGCGGCGGGGTGGTTTTTGGTTGGTTTTCTTCGGATGGTTGACTGTGACGTAACTGTGACTTTTCCCGTTTCCGATCCAAGGCATCGGCGGCCTCTTGCAAGTCGGCCTCGTCGATGATGTTGTAGCGGCGGAATACGCTGTCAGTCTTCCAGCCGCCAATCTTCATAATGGTGTGAGGGTCCACGCCAGCACGACGTAGGTTTCTGGCGCCAGTTCGACGCAAGTCGTGAACCGTAAGAGTGGGCACGCCTGCTGCCTTGGTTGCGGATTCCCATGCGCCCCGGAAGTCTTTAACCTCACTTCCGTTCTCACGAGTAAAGACATAGTCATTCTCGCCCTTGCCCTCACAGCAAGCCTTCAGTAGCTCGAATACCTTCTGTGTCATCTTTACTGTCCGCCCATCACCGTTCTTACTGGTATCAATCGTGATGGTACGGCTCTCAAAATCCAGTTGACGTATCGGCATACTTGGCAGTTCGTTCAGTCGCCAACCATAACTGTAGTAGACCTCAAACATGGCACGCAGCCACAGGCCGTGATTCGCTGTCGCCGTGGCCAGTGCCTCGTATTGGCTGTCCTTGAGGAAGCCCCTACGAACGTTGTTGGATTCATCAAGGAATAGACCCTTGAATGAAGGCGCATGACGCAGACGCTCATCTTTCATGGCCAAACTGTAGGCTTCCCGTAGAATCGCCAGCTCACGATTAACGGTTGCGTTCTTGGGCAGATTGCCGTGATGGTCAGTCTCGTTCCTGCGTTGCTGAATGTACTGGCGAATCATGCCCCGTGTGGCGTCCAGGGCCTTGCACGCCCCAAAGAACGGTTCTAGGTGCAGCTTCCAGCGTCGCTCGTCATCTACCTTGGTCTTGCGCTCATCCACGTCATACTGCCTGAACAATTCCACCACCAAGTCGTTGACCTTGAGCTTGTCGTTGGAAATGGCCTTGCCTTGATTGTCAGGATTGGTCTGCTGGCGTAGCCAATTGTTGGCATCTCGTTCAATGGTCTTGCCGGTGGACTTGCGATAGCGGCGGCCTCGAATCGTATAGGTGGCCCACCACACGGAACTTCCAGGCCGTTGATACAGCCTTCCATCACCCCTCATGCTTCTTGTCTCCCTTCTTTGCCCATCGGGCATTAGCGGCCTTTCTTGATTGTTGTGAACGCACGTCAGCAGGGGTCTTCTCCCATCGTCTACGCACTAGCTCACTCATTACTTTCGAGATTTGCGTGTCTGAAACCTTAGATTTTTTAGACATGCTGGGCATTATGCATACCGTATGCATGACATGTCAAGAGAATTTATGTACGTGGGGCAATACGGTGAGTCTCAATCCACCTGTCTAAGTCTCGGATGTCGAACCGCCATGCACTCGTATGGTCGCCGCTGCTGATGTAGGCAATTTCTCGACGAGAAACCAACTGGCGTAGGTTCCACGGGGACATGCTGAGGGAGTGGGCGGCATCTTTGGTGCGCAACAATCGCCGGGCACGCCCGCCGCCTATCGCATCGGTCATCGGGCTGACCCAGTCCGAGGTCGAGTTGTAATGGGTCACTGACATTGGTTGCCTATCGGCGAGTCCTCTTTCTGGGGGGTTGCGCCGCAAGCTTGCAAAGCCGCTGAAGATCCGCACGTTGCTTTTGCTCTTCCTTGAGAACCTGATTCCAATCGTCATCATCGATTTCCGCTGTGATTGCAGCCCTGGACCGGCTGATAAGCGCTGCACCACTCAAGGCATCAATCCCCAGAGTGTTCTCTGTGCCAATTTCCAAAATGTAATTGTCGTAATTTCGGTCATCAGGATTCGCAGGCAGGATGTACGGAGCATTGTCGGGATCAAGCAAGTCATCCTTCGTAATCCCGATGCGTGTGTACTCTATCTCGGGCGCCTCGTTGTAATCGAAGAATTCAAACAGCATCTTCTTCAATTTTCCGCAGCGTTTATCATCGTCAGCGTTGAGAGCATGATTGCCGAAAATACTGAGGTCAATCGTTAACCCGGAGGGGTCGCAATCCCCGTAGTACAGGCATAAGATCCGTTCGACATCGGACATCTCGTAAATGATGTATTCCGCCAACTGGTACAAAGTAGCGCCGCTCAGTTGGCCCCTGAAGGGCAGAAATGGTACCTCTAACTCGTCGCATAATGGTTCCAGGATCCCGGCTATGGCGTCTTTTTCTACACAGAAAATCACTCGCGTGCCCCGATACTTCCAGTGGTTCAACCTAAAATTTCTTTTGGCTGATTCGAGCCGATCTTTGAGATTCAAAAAGTAGAGGGGCCTGACTAACTCTCGGGTACCGTCCACTATCCATTCCCATCCCAGGTCGCCTCTCCAGCGAGCTGCACAGATGGCACTCCGAACGAGGTTGTAGTTCTTGTCTTCGCCACCACGATCTTTGTCCACAATGCCAAGGCCGGAGCAAACGTAATAGATGTGCCGGATGGTTTGCGGCTGACCTACCTCTTCGGTATGCTCCCGAGCAATCCGCAGGATTTCGCTATGCCGCTCCTTCGTGGCCTCGTTCATAGACCCTTTCGGGCGGCCCCTCATGATCTTGTCTCCTCAGGCTTCGGCAGCGCTTTTCCCGTTCGGGCGAATATTTTTGATGTTGCTCCAAAATATTGCCCACATCCGGCGCAGTACTTATTCATGCCTGCGCTCCTCGTCTTCCGCCGAGTGGTCCCAGGTTGAGTTGGAGATAGCGGCGATATCGCTCTTGCAATTCCGGTTTGACCGTCTGCCCATTGGTTAGTCGTAATTCAGTCAACTTCATGGCGGCGGAGTCGAACGCCGGGCATTCCGGTAGGTGGGAGCTGAGCGCCGAACCGCTGTGCCAAGTTCCCTCGCAGCCGGGGCAAGTGAGGCCCTCCGTCCATGGTTGTTTTCGTCTGCCATTGCCACCGGTTTCCACCTCATTACCCCCCCTACCTTGGCTTTGAACCGCGAGGGCGCGAGACTCCAATAATGACACGGGTTTTTCGCGTTCTTGATCCGCGAGGGAAATGTTCTCATCGCGGTTTGGAATTTGCGTTTCGTCCAGTAATGACGCGGCTCCTCGCGGTCTCGCGGTTTGAGTGTGGGGGAGGGGTATAGCAGGGGGCAAATACCGAACCCATGATGGCTCTAGCCACTCCTTGAGATACCCCTTGACGCACCTGCCGCCTATCCAGACGTCTCCATTACCCCGCCGATCCTTGATCTCCTTAAACTGGCTGAGTATGCTGGCCACTTTGTTCTGGGTTATCGGTTTGCCCTTGGACCATGTCGCCCACTGTTCTTCTTCCATGTTGACCAGCGCATGAACCATATCGGCTGATGACATCCGGTCACAACCACGGTCATCAAATATCTTTTGATGGATTGCAATAGCTGTACTCCGACGTTGGCTGACGGTGAAGCATTCCGGTCGGCAAATACCCTGGCGACCGCCGATCGAATCCGCTCCGGCCATGGACCGCCGATGCAGTCAGCAACTGAGAACAGTGGCCTGCATATTTCCCGTTGTCGGTGACCTAATGATGCTGGTGCGTCCGGCCTGGCATCCCGCAGCTGCTTATGGTTTTCCCTGGCACATTTCTGGGCACGGTCGCAAAGCTTCTGACCTTCCGGTTCAGTGATGAATTCGTCGATCTCGGCCACGCGATCATTGGGCAACATACGCTCCATCTCAAACGGGATGCAGCGGCTCAGGGTGTCAGGGGGTAGGGAACTGATACCTCCTAGCATTTTCGGGGAAAACGTAGAGAGCTTTTTTGGTTTCCATCCACCGCCTTTCTCTGGTTCAAGGATCAGGCGGTAGCCAGAATCCTTGTAGCCGCTGTTTATGGTTGCAAATATGGCGACACGCAAGTCTTCGTCGCCAGCCACCAACTTATCAATCTCGTCCATGAGCAGAATCGGCCTGAGGCACTCTATGGTTCTCGCCAGGACTGCACTGGTGCAGGATGAAAGCATGATGGCTTCAGGGACCACTAACTCGGTGATCTCCATTAGCTGAGTCTTTCCGCAGGTATCGGTTGGCGAAGTGACGTGAATATACGGAGTGCGAGTACAAGCCGCTAACTTGAATGCGTGGCAGTGTAAGACCCAAGTCGCCCAGATCACATACAGGACTTCGTGCAGCCTGACATATTTCCAGCAATAGGCGATCAGGTCATCCAGCAGTTGAGCGCCGTCCTCTTTGGTCTTCGGTTCCCGGTGTGATCACCTGCCCATCGAACTTAATCTTGATACTCTGGTGGCGCTGATCAGTACTCATGTGCCACCTCCAAGTTGGCCAGGCGGTAATACCGCTCTTCCGCCTCTCGCACCGCTCGCAGCAGTTCCGACATCAGAATCCAATCGTGATCGGCGATCGCCTCCCTGTATAAGGTCTCGGTTGCATGAAGGAGATCCCTGGCGCTGATCCGCTCCATGAGCTCCTTCTCTATGCGTTCGGCCTCCTTCTCCTGTTGCCGCCGTCGTTCTTTTTCACGGCGGCGAAGTTCCTTCTGCTGCTCGCGCCTGGTGACGTCGATCCATGCACCCAACTTCCTGGTAGCACTTTTGAAATCAACCGTGTCACGCAGCCGGACATAATCAACCAGGTCGCCACCTTTCGCACCGCAACCGAAGCAGAAGAACCCGCCGTCACGATGCACATGGAAGGATGTCTTCGACTCGCTGGAATGAAAGGGACATCCTGATTTGGGACGTGCCCATCCTCGCCGGTCTGGTCGGCTCAGGTCGCCAAGTTCCCTGCGGTAGAAGGACAAGGCGGGCGGAAGTAGTTCGCGGCAGAATTGGCCAGCCACGGCTTGCTTCGGTTGCGAACGCACGGGGTTGCGTGTAACGTAGGCATTGACTAAGCACATCGGATTAACCTTGAGCGGCCTCTGACGGGCCGCTCGTCTTTAGGCGTCCACCGCCGATTGTTCTTCGAACGGAAGCCGTTCGCGGAAACGACGCACGGTTCCCTCCTCGATTACGCGCAGAATTTCGGCCTCAGAGATGCGAACCCGTCCACCGACCTTGACGTAGTCCACTTTGCGCAGAAATATCCATCGCCTTACGGTTCTCGGTTTCAGGCGCCACTGTTGTGCGGCTTCATCAATCGTGAAGAGCATGCATTGCTTATTTCGGTGAGAGCTCCGTAAAAAGCGCTCTCACCCTAAGTCCCTACATGCAGGGTAGGTGCAGGGGGGTGCAGGGTATTAAATGGCAGAAATACAAGGAGATAAATTTTGGACCAACTATGCGAAAGGTAGTAACGCAGGGTACAAAGTGCAGGGTGCTGGTCAGCGAAGGTGATCTGATTTCGCTTTATTCTTGGCCGTTCTCTCTTTCTCGCCTGCAAACTCTAATTTTTTGTGGGCAGCAGCAATGTGCTCATCGACCGTTGCCCTAGAGCACCCGAGGCGACTCGCAATCTCGGTGGTGGTGAGGTCCTATTCAACCTTGAGAGAGTAACAATCCCGCTGCCTTTCCGTCAGGTTGGCGCAATCCAAGTAACGCGATAAGTCCAGCTTCTTCGCTGGTAATTTTCCCAGAGCTGGAGGTTTGCTTGGTTTTGCCGAGATCTCGAGTTGCGCGATCTGTGCGCTGATCTGATCTTCTTCCCGGCTCAATCTTTCGATCGCCTTTTCCAGGACTGCCGTGGCGGGAGTTTCGCCGTGCGCACGCCACTTTAAAACCGCAAGTTGCTGCTGCATCTTTCCGCAGAGAACGCGTTTCGACGCGCGCTGGTCCTTCAGACGCTTGATGAGAGCATCGGCAGAAGTATGCGCTTCCTGGTTCCCATCTGGGCGATTGCGGCGTGCCTTGAGTGCGCGTTTTTTGGGGTGAGGATCTGTGGACATTGCACCACCTTGTGGTGTGGGGACAGGGCGGTCCACAAGTTACCGCCCCGTCGCGCATCGACCGTCGCCGGTGCGCTTTTCAGTCCACCATAGTACTGCAAACCTACGGGCTTGATGACGAAGTAGGGCCGACTCGCACAGTGCGGTGCTCCGCGCCGCGCACGAGGGCCCCTTCGGTCCAAAGACACCGGTGTGGCATCAGCCCTACCACCCGCTCTTTGCCCATTGCTCGTGCATGGTGAGCGTGCGCCGTGGACTCGAACAGTGACGGACCTGAGGCCCCGAAGGGACGAGCACGGACCTAGACGGGTTCACGCGTCAACGCCGCGAGAACGAAGCTGTGCCGTGTCCTGATGCGCGTTTAAGAAACTCGACGCTTCCGCTCACGCGCTGATTTCTGTTTCTTGGCCTTCGCTTTCGCGGTCCTCGCCTTTGCCGCTGCCTTAGACGCCTCGGTAGCGATTTCCATGCGACGATGGGGACTCAATTTCTCGGCTCTGGCGAGCGGTCGGCAGAAGTAACGAAAAGTTCCGCAGCTTCTTACGCTCATCTTCGCACGGGGGGTAGGGCGTTGCTTCGTCTCGGCCCATTCTCGCGTTCACCCGCAAAACGTCAATGTCAGCTGAAGGCACGTAATGGGTCTGTGGCTATTTTTTGGACAGCGAGGTGCTTTTCCCCGCTCTTTTCCCGGTGTCAACGCAAAATAGAAAATTCCTCTTCTTAGCAAAGTAGAAAGTTCCTCTTTTAGCGGGGGATGGGAGCGCGAGGGAAGGGGGGCAGCGGAGTTGGGCGTTGGGTGCATCCAGA
>Ga0126373_10004425_pt1 | contig 10741 bp, 5 predicted proteins | sample PanSoiMetPlot_11_FD_92545 | JGI IMG/M metagenome (GOLD analysis project Ga0126373, IMG submission 92545) | Tropical forest soil microbial communities from Panama - MetaG Plot_11 | ecosystem: Environmental > Terrestrial > Soil > Tropical forest > Bulk soil | place: Panama | collected 2016-02-17
CGAGCATGCTCAGATCGACCAGCTTCCCATCAACGGCAGAAACTGGGCGACGCTGACTTCGCTCGCGCCAGGCGCCATCGACAACGGCGCGGGCGATCAGAGAACCATTCGATTCGCCGGCCATGGGCTGGACGACAACAACCTGACGCTCGACGGAATCGACGCCACGGCCGTCTACAACCAGGAGCAGCGGGAGTACATGCGCCTGAACATTCCTCTTGGTTCGATCGCAGAGTTTCAGGTGTTCGCTCAGAATTTCGGCGCTGACACGCAGAACGGAACCTCGGGAGGGCAGGTGTCTGTGGTTTCGCCCTCGGGAACCAATACGTTTCACGGCGAGGTCTTCGATTTTTATCGCTCCAATGCTTTCAACGCGCGATCCCCGTTCGACGGCGCTTCTCCGGCGCCCTTCCTGCTGAACCAGTTCGGCGCGGGTTTCGGCGGCCCCGTCATCCGGAGCAACACATTCTTCTTCGTCAACTACGAGGGCCTCCGGCAAAGGCTGGACGGGACGCAGATCGGACTTGTGCCGAGCCCGGCGTTCCTGGCGCAAGCCTACGTTGTTTCGCCTGCCCTGACGCCGATCCTGAATGCGTATCCCTCGGGCACAGCGCCAACCTCCAACCCGAGCGTATGGCAGTACGTCGCGCGCGGCCGGCAAGTCGACAACGAGGACTCCGGGATGGTCCGTCTGGATCACTACTTTTCCAGCCGCACTACGGCGTTTATCAGATTCAATGCCGATGAGGCCGTGCAATCGATCCCGACGGGCCAACTCACTGTGCGGTCGCTATTCGATACCAAGTTCCATAACGGCGTTGTGTCCCTCTCCCACGTATTCACGCCGGCGCTGATCAATGAGATCAAGTTCGGCGTCAATCAGACGATCTATCACACGGCCAGTCTTTCACCCGTTCCATTCGGAGTGGCGGTATCAGGCTTCAGTACGCTGGCCGGGGCTTCGACAACGGACTATCCATCCAAGACGTTCGATCTCATCGACGATGTTTCGTGGGCGAAAGGCGCGCACATCTTCAAATTCGGTTTCGAAACGCGATGGGTGCTGCTCAACCAGGGCACCTCACAGAGCGGCACGCTGACATATACGTCGACCACAGCGTTCCTCAACAACAACATGGGCTCGGCGTCCTATACGGCTCTTCTCCCGCTCGTGCGTCAGCGAAAGACACAATATTTCGGGTACGCGCAGGACGTGTGGAAGCCGACTGCCGACCTGACTATTACGGCCGGAATTCGATACAACTTTTTTAACGCGCTTCACGCCATCGGCAACCAGGCCATCCCTTTCGATTTCGCGACCTGCGGCGGCTATTGCCCGCGCACGTACTCCTTCTTCAATCCTCGCTACAACGATTTCGATCCGCGTGTGGGCATTGCGTGGGCGCATGATGACACGGTCATACGCGCCGGCGGCGGCCTCTATCACACCGACGGCCAGGAGGACGATCAGAATCTTCCCATCTCGAATACCGTCCAGCGCTACTCGTTCAGCAACACGTCTTTTCCCGGCTTGTCTTACCCTCTGACTCCGTTTCTTGAATACGCTGAAGCTGGGGGACTTGGCGTAGTTTCGCCCCGGGATCTGGATCGCAACCGAAAAGATAATTACGTCGCCGCATGGACTGCGTCTGTCCAGCGGCGACTACCCGGGGATGTGATCGGGACTGCGACCTATCTCGGAAACAAAGGCACAGACGTTCTGACCACGACGTACGTGAATCTGGTGAATCCGTTGACCGGCGTCGCGCCATACCCGGCATTCGGTCCGGTTTCCTGGCGCGGCGACGTCGGGAACAGCACGTTCCATGCTTTGCAGTTCAACGCCCGGCGCGCGTTCCAGCGCGGGTTGCTGTTTTCGGCGAACTTCATGTGGTCGCATTCCATCAATGACGGAAGCATCGGCGGCGGCGAATCGGATACGCCGCAGAACTCGTTTTGCCGGTCGTGCGACAAAGCGAGCAGCGACAACGATGTGCGGCAGGTCTTCAACCTCTCGGCCGTCTACCAGCTTCCTTTCGGGGCCGGAAAGCCGCACGTGAGCAGCCCCGGCATCGCGCGTACTCTGCTCGGGGGCTGGTCGATCAGCGCGATCGGAACGGCGCAGACGGGGTTACCAATCAACATCACGATCGACCGATCTAATGGGTCCGTGCCGGGCAACTTCGCAATCAGTGGACAGGAACGCCCGAATTACGTGGCGGGCGTTCCGCTCACGCCACCGGGAGGATCGACGCCACAACTGTGGATTAACCCCGCGGCTTTTGCCGTGCCAGCCGCCGGAACATTCGGCAATCTGGGACGGAACGCGTTCCGTGCGCGGGGCATTTCGCAACTGGATCTCGGAGTGGTCAAAGACGTCTCGCTCTTCGAGCGCGTGCAAATGCGCTTTCGGGCCGATGCGTTCAACGTATTTAATCGCGCTCAGTACGGCCCTCCCAATGCGGACTGGTCTCTGGTCAATTTCGGAGCGATCACGACAACCATCAGCAACTATGCGACAGGCCGCGGCACGCCGCGGGACTTTCAGCTTTCCGCGCGGGTCTGGTTCTAACGTCGTTTGCAAAAAGATCCTGCGCGGCAGTGAATAAAGAAATAATAAACATTGGGTTCGTTTTGAAAAAATAACTATCTTCAGCGCCGACGGCCGGCGCCTGACCGGAAAACGAGACGCACTTCCGGCGCGCCGCGAGGCTTTGATCCTCAGTTGTCACATATCACGGGTCGCGATACCCGCGCGCCGTGGCGGGCGGATGTGCCAAACCCCGACTGTAGTTTGCGGCAACTGCGGACAGAACGGCATGTAAGTCTCTGATCGCTCTGTGGAAATTCCTCGAAACTGTCCCGCCGATGTGATTCGGACTTTACCAGCCGTACTCGCCGGATTCCCCGGAAACGTCACGCCGGTAATCTGGGTTCGGGTCTCTGCTCCCCTTAGCTCATTCCGCTGGAAACGCGAGATCGGAAGATTCCGCGCACCGTAATACACTGCCAGCACTTGATCGCCTCCGCCGAAAGGTCGCTTGGTTTTAGTCCAGATCAGCGGCATCAGCCGACCCGATGGGCTTCCCACCTCGCAGCATCTAATAAATTGCCACGATAAGTGGCGTCCGCCGCCTGGTTTTAACGCTAGAACCTAAGAAACAGAATTCTATGAGTGATCAAGAGAAAAAGAAACCTTGCGACGATTGCACGCAGGACCCGATTGGGATACTCAAGCGGTTCTTCGTAGACGGCGTTGAAGGTAACCGTATCCGACTTGGGCAGAATCCGGCTCTTCGCCCCGTGTTCTCGAAGACTCACGGCATCGCGCACGGGGTGTTCCAGCCTCTACCGAACCTCGCCGCGGATCAAAGGGTCGGGATTTTCGCCGAAAGCGCCCCACTAACGGCCTGGGTGCGATTCTCGAGCGACATTCAGCCATCCGAGGCGGATTTTAAGCAAACCTGCGGAATTGCCATTAAGGTCTTCGGCGTCAAGGGCGAAAAACTGTTTGAGCACGGCGACACCCAGGATTTCATCCTGCAGAATCACGACGTTTTTATGGTGGATGGCGATGTCGCCTTCTGCGAATTCATCCAGAATTCCCTTTCTGGCGCTGGAGACTACCCGAAAACCCATCCCGATACGAAGCGCATCCTGCGGGAAATGATGAAGGTGGAATCCAGCCTTCTCTCGGCCACATACTGGAGCGGTCTCCCTTATGCGTTCGGACCTGGCAAGTACGTAAAGTATAAGCTCGCGCCGCGCCTGCGCCTGCGCACCACCCCTCCGAACGATCCCAACTATCTCGGCGCAGATCTCGCAAAGCGGCTGCGGGAAGGGGACGCGGTTTTCGATTTCTGCGTCCAATTCCAACTGGATCCTGCGAAACAGCCGCTTGAAAAGGCAACCGTGCGCTGGGAAGAGAAGGACACGGCGCCGGCGCCTGTGGCGACGCTTACCTTATTCCGCCAGGACATCAGCGCGCCCGGACAGCCCGCCTATGGACAGAACCTCTCATTTCATCCCTGGCACAGCATCGAAGCGCATCGTCCCGAGGGAAGTATCTCGCGGGCAAGGCGCGAGGTTTATGCCGCCAGCGCGGCGCTTCGCAGGCAAACGAATGGCATACCGGCCAATGAGCCCGGCGATCCGCGCGTGACGGGATCGATCCTCCAGCCGTCGGAACACATCGTGCACGCCGCTATTTATCCGCCGATTGGCGTCGCGCGCGTGGGCAATAGCGAAGAGCAGTGGTTTATCGGGCCTGAAGTGGCGGATCCGAAGCCCGAAGCGCCCGGATTCTACCGGGACAGCAGCGGCGCGCTCAAACGGCAGGCTGCCCGCTTCCGGATCTACGGTCTGAACGAGGCAGGAGCGCCGGTAAAGGAGCTCACCGCAAGCGACGCGGATATTCAATGGACTGTCACTCTTGCCAACAAAAAAGCAGCCTGGTATGAATTCCAGTTGGCCCTCGACATCCCCGAAGCCGCTTGTGCGCTGCCCACCGTGCTTCGAAACGCCGCTGTCCCCGATCGCGAGTCTCTGAAGATAAAACCCAAGCCGCAGAAGATTTCGGGAGTTTCTCAGGGCGATCGAGGAAGCCATGCGTTTAAAGATGGAAAGTTTTTGGGGACCCCGGTCTATTTGGGTGAGCTTCGAACCGATGAGTATGGCCGGTTAATCGTTTTGGGAGGGAAAGGGCTGTCGGCTGCCCCATCCGGTGTCAAAGCAGTCACTTTTGCCAACAATGAGGGCTGGTACGATGACATCGCCGACGGTCCGGTTACGGCTGAAGTCACCTATCAAGGCCAGAGCCTACGGGTGGATCCCGCCTGGGTCGTGGTTGCGCCACCCAACTACGCGCCGCAACGAAAGTCGGTGCGGACTATGTGGGATGTGATGCGCGACACAGCGATCGCAGCCCGTGCTCTCGCGCGGCCTGTCCGGCCGTCCTTCGAAAAAGACATTCGACCGATATTTGAGCGACTGTCCGGGTTGCAGTGGGTCAACGCGGGCTTCGCCGCTTCTTTCGGCTGGAATGGACCGAACGACCTGGCAACCCACAAAATTCTCCAGGTTCTGGCGTCCAACGACCCGATCCACGCCGAGATGCGCAGAACTATCGCCAACCAGTTCCGCGTCTTCGATCGCGACTCGCTCTCGCCTCAACCCTGGCCCTGGATCTGGGGCGACGCCATGAACGTGCCCCCGCTTTCGGCGCGCGCTTTCACAGCGCTCACTCCGACTCAAATCGGAATGTTGCAGCAATGGGCAGCCGGAGATTTCGATCCCGACTACGATCCATTTGCCCAACCCGTCCGGGACCTTGCGACGTTGCCAGTGTCCGATCAGCCAGACATGCTGACCAGGGCCGCGATGGAATTCTGTCTTGCCGATGCTTTTCACCCGGGCAATGAGTTGACGTGGCCCATGCGGCACTATGCCATGTATATGTCGCCGTTTCGGATCCATCACGTACCGAGCGGAACCGTGGAACCAGACTATGGGCAGGAATTAGCCACAGTGGACTTTCCAGCGAAGCAGGGGCCTCTGGGGCGACAATTTCCTGGCGGGCTGACGCGCTGGCTTGGCGTGCCATGGCAGACCGATGCCGCCAGTTGTGACTCGGGCTACGACGGGTACGACCCCTATCTCCCCTCGTTCTGGCCTGCTCATGTACCCAACCATGTGATGACAGAAGCGCACTATCGCACAATCATGGATACCAAGCTGCCGCTTGAAGATCGCCTGGCCGCATTCGCCCGACGTGAGGACTGGATGCGATCCCTTGGAAGCGCCTATATTGACAAGATCAATAATATGGTCACCGAATTCTGGCGCATGGGTATTGTTGAGCCGCGCCAGGGGCCCGGCGATCCGGACTTTCCGGCCGAGATGGAAGTCGAATCCCTACCCCCGCATTCGAGAGGACCTCAAGCGGAGCCGGAGTATCACAGGCACGTCGGGCACGGCATATCGGATCTTACGACGCCAGCGGAGCCGATCGAAAAGAAAAGACGTTTCGTACACGGACTGCGGCCGTGATCCGGCGGACGGTGGATGTCCTTGTCGTAGGAAGCGGACCGGCGGGAGCGACCGCCGCTCTGAACCTGGCGCCTTACAGAAGTGTGCTGATGATAGAAGCATCGGCCCAGCCGCTTCGTCGCATCGGCGAATCGCTTTTACCAGCCGCCGTCAGGTTGCTTCGGGATATGGGTCTTGCCGATTCCTTCATCCGGCTCGGCATGTTGCCCTGGCATCGTAGTCGCTCCGTCTGGGCAGGCCCGTGCGGCCATGACACGGATTTTACTCGGGGCGCTGAAGGCCACGGATGGCATATTGACCGCGTGCGATTCGAGAGTTTCCTGCGTTTGACCGCTCTTGAACGTGGCGCCGAGTTGCTCTCTCCCGCCACACTGCAAACCGTGGCACAGGAGAACGGCCGCTTTCTGGCGACGTTGCAAACGGACTCTGGCGCAATGGCCATCGATGCGGGGGCTCTCGTCGATGCCGGGGGGCGTCGGTCTCCGGTTGGCCGGCGCCTGGGAGCCAGAAGGAGAACCGATCTTCCTTTGGTCGGCGCCGGTACCTACGGATCGTCAGCCGCGCCAGGGGTTGGAGCCGGGACGACCTTTACGGAGGCTGTATCGGACGGATGGTGGTACACCGCTCCCTTGCCTGGAAACCGGCGTGTGGTTGCTTTCCATACCGACGCGGATAACCGTGCGGCAGTCCATGCTGGTACGAAGCAAGGATTGCTACGAAAGGCTCGGCAAACCGTGGAACTGGGCGCGATGCTCGAAGACGGCGGCTTTGTGGCGGACGAGAACTGCTTCCGCTCACCTGCAAGTGGTTCGCGGCTCGATCCCTGCGCCGGAGCCGGCTGGCTGGCGGTCGGCGACGCCGCGCTCACGTTCGATCCGCTCTCGTCGCAAGGCCTGCTTAATGCCCTATTCCTCGGACGGGCGGCGGCGGAAGCGCTCCGCAGCGAGAACCGATCCTCAGCGATCACAGAATACAAGGGCACCGTCGACCGAATCCGGTCGGCATACTGCCGTGGATTAAGTCATTGCTACCGTCTCGAGCACAGATGGCCCGATGAGCCATTCTGGGCGAGAAGACGCGCGATCTGAGTCATCTCACCTGGTTGTGGAAGCTGCGGAACAACTGCTCGGCCTCGCGCGCCAGATTCCGTCCGTCGAGAAGCGTCGATCCCCGAAGCCTGTCCCTCATCCCTTCGCGCAGTCGGGCGAGAGTCCCCAAATCGCTGGCCAGCCGGACCGCAATCCGCACATACTCCGCCGAAGTCGTCGCCACCAATTGACCCAGCCCGCAGCGGTTGAGGAGCGCCGATCCGACCCGGGCGACATGGGTCAGGCCGGATAGCGCGACCACCGGGACGCCCTGCCACAAACATTCGCATGTCGTGGTCTGTCCCTGATACGGAAAAGCGTCGAGCGCGATGTCGGCTTCCGCCATGCAGGCGAGAGCCTCTTTGTGTGGGCGTGCTCCGCGCAGGAGGATGCGTGCTTCACCCACGCCGCGGCTTGCAAGTTCTTCAATAATAGATCGACGGGTTCGCGAATCCGGATCATCCAGCGTATGATCGTAATGCTGCAGAAGCAGGCGGCTCCCGGGCGTGCCGAGCATCACAGCCGCCACGGCATCCCAGACCCGCGGGTTGGTTTTGGCGCGCCGCTGAAACAAGCCGAACGTGACGAAGCCGTTGCGCATCGCGGGCAACGGCGCGATTTCCGGAGCATCCGCCGGAGGCGCGTATGCGAGATAGCCCGAGGGGAGAAAAGCCGCCTGCTCGCTGTACTGCGCCTCGTGTCCCTTGGGACATGTCCATCGATCAGTGAGGATGTAATCGATTGCCGGGATGCCGGTCGTGGACGGGCAATTCGGATACGCCACCTGTACGGCAGCGGCGCGGCCTGCAAACACGCGCACTGCATTGTCGGGAAAGTACCCGGACGCGTTTACGAGAACGTCGATGCGATCGTCTTCAATGCGCCGTTTAATCTCCTCGTCGTCGAACAGGCGGCAATCAACGAAATTTCCCAATTCGGAGTACCAGCGCGTGGCTTCGTCGTACCTCTCGCGCGTGTGATACAGAAAGACATCGAATTCCCGCCGATCGTGATTTCCTATCAGCGGCGAAAGGAAGTAAAACGCGGGTCCGGATACAAGCTCTCCCGTCAGATATCCGATTCTCAGGTTGCGGCCCGGCGATCGTGAGTTCCTCGAATGCGCGATGTCCGCACGAGGACGAACGCGCCGCGGCGTTATGCGGCGACCAAACTCCGCACATCGTTCCCTGGTCGATTCCAGCGTTTGCTCCGCATCGTACATCCGGATGTAAAGCCAGAAAGCGTGAAGACTCTCGGACGCCATCCCGCGGTTCACAAAGCTGTCGATCTCCCGGAGCGTCAGGGTGAGTTCGCCCAAGTCCCAAAGAGTCTTGATGCGCCCCGCTCTGGCTTTCGGATCGTCCGGACTGAGCTTCAGTGCGGCGTTCCAGTATTCAAGCGCGATACTGTGTTCCCCGCATCGCACGTAGACCTCGGCCAAGGCGAGGTAAGCTTCAGTACGCTCCGGTTCGAGAGCCACAGCCCGTTCAAGAACATCGACTGCGTCGTTCGGGCGTCCGACCGCGGACAGGGCGCGGCCAAGCGCCACAAGTACTGGCCGGGAATTGCGAACCAGAGCAGCCTTTTCGAGAGGCGGGATCGCCTCTTCGTTGCGGCTTAGCTCGACCAATGCGCGGCCGTATCCGGCGAGCGCTATCTCATCGGATGGCGATTTCGCGAGTACCTCCCGGTAACGGTTTAGCGCAGCCGGCCACTCGCGGAGGCCCGCCAGGACGGTGGCAAGGTCTCTGATCCAAGCGGTCTTGCCCGGATTCTTCTCGATAGCCAGCTGAAGGCAGGTCACCGCCCGGCTTAACGACCCGTTATGAACTTCCAGCAGCGCCTTGAGGTGAAGGGCCTCGCCACTTGCCGGGCCAGCGGCGACCAGATCGTCGAGCTGACTGCAGGCTTCCGCCGGTTGTCCGATCCGGATTTCCTCCCGGACGGAAGCCAGCAGCGACAGCGCATCATCCATCTGTTATCCGTCGATCTCGAGAAACAAGGCCCCGGCCCGGTCGGTCCGAACCGCAACGTTTTTGCTAAACTCATTTCCGGTTGGCCCCAGACCCATAATCAACGTGCCGATCGGCACGCCGTCGTGGGGAGTACCCGCGATAACAATCGGATGAGATTTGGCCCAGTCGTCGCCGGTCCCGTTGTGGGGCGTCCCGTCCTGAATCTTAATTTTCAGTACCTTCTTTGCCATATATTCCTTTCGTCGATTGGTCGGTGTTGAGATCTCAGTTCAGATGCATGGTTGCGAGCAGAGCCTCAAATCGAGGATGTCCGCGAAGTGGAGCGAGGAGAGGGTTGACCCGCAGATAAAGAAGGAACCGGTCATGCAGAATGAGAGCTTGTTCCAGAGCGATCTGCGCTTCCTCAAGCCGGTTTTGAGCTACATAGATGGTTGCATTCGCTCCCGGTGAAGTGCGCCTCTGCTCTACGTTACGCTCCAGGCGATCGAGGTACGGAGCAGCCAGTTCATTATGTCTCATCATGGAATGCGCCAGCGCGAAAAGCCGGTCAGACACTTCGGAGTTAGAACCACCGGAACGAACTTCCGCCGCGGCGATGAAGCGCGCCTGATCGAGAGCAGCGGAGTAGAGGCCCGCCGCCGCTCCGACTGACGCGCTCTTCGCAAGCATCAGGTTGGCGAGCGCAAGGTTGTAACGCGCGGATACCATATCCCGGTCCCCGATCTCACGCGGCAAAAAGTCCGCCGCCTCCCGGTATCGCCCGGCGAAGAACAAGACCGCGGCGAAGCTAGCCGCCGCCCCACGGTCGTAAGGATCGATGCGCAAGGCCCTCTTCATTTCGGAGATCGCTTCGTCAAATCGGGCGAACTGAGCGACGAGCCCGGCGCGCCAGCGTATTGCCTTCGAATAGCCGGGTCTTAATTGTAGAGCGCGGCTGAACTCCGCCTCGGCGGCAAGCCAGTCCCAGTCCACCTGATCAACCGCTCCCATAACGGCGTGGGCTTCCGGGAGTTGCGGATCCTCGAGGAGAGATCGCCGGGCGCAATCTCTTGCTTTTTCCGCAGTCGCGCTGTCGAAATCGAAACCGAAGTTCAGGAGCGACAGATTGCAATCGGCGAGGGAAGCGAAGGCCAGCGAAAAATGGGGATCCTCCGCAACGGCCCTCTCGAAAAACCCGACCGCCGCGCGCAGTGCGGTTTCCGTGTATTCCTGCTGAAGGCTGCTTCCCTTCATGTAATAATCAAACGCCGCGGCATTTGCCGTCGGGGCACCGGTGGCGGCAAATCCAGGCACGGGAAGCCATTCGGCCAGAAGGTCCCGGCCGGTTAAGGCGCTACGGCGAATGAGCTGACCGGCGATCTCGTTGGCCATCTCGCCCTGCAACTGCAACAGGTCTTGAAATCGCTCCCGCGGATAAGTCTTCTCCCAGACAACCGATTTTTGCGGGTCAACGATTTGCATCGTGAGTTTCAGGGTTTTGTCTGCCGCGGATAGCATTCCACCAATAGCCAGCGCGGAACCCCCTCCCGACGCGGACGCCGCCAGCGTCGCGCGCATCGCAATCGGCGATATCTTCGTCGAAAGGGCGTAGCGCCGGATCAGTTCGCTGGTCGTTCCCCGACAAAGGAA
>Ga0126373_10004426_pt1 | contig 10740 bp, 12 predicted proteins | sample PanSoiMetPlot_11_FD_92545 | JGI IMG/M metagenome (GOLD analysis project Ga0126373, IMG submission 92545) | Tropical forest soil microbial communities from Panama - MetaG Plot_11 | ecosystem: Environmental > Terrestrial > Soil > Tropical forest > Bulk soil | place: Panama | collected 2016-02-17
CGGTGATCGCGCAACAGCGCCAGCGCATCGTCGACGTCCGCCGCATGCCACACGGTCGCGGCGCCCAAATTGAACAACATGTCTTCGACGACGAAGACCGCCGCGCCGTCATCCTCGACGAGGAGGACTTCGAGCCCGGCGAGCGGCGGCCGCGCCGGGCGAGCGGTGGATTCAGCGAGCGTCATGTCGTGGGCAACGCACCGGGAACAACGCGGACATGACAGAAGAGTAAACCCCTTTTAAGGCGTTTTTGCGGCGCGGCCGGAAACCCGTGTGATTTCGCGGGGACTTGGGACGACCAAGGGGCGCGTGGTAAGAAAGAAAACAAGAAAAATACCATCGAAGCGAGGTTCATCGAGGGGGGATCCAAGATGTGGCGTGGTTTGAAACTTTCGCTGGCCGCCTTGGCGGTCGCATTGCTCACCACACAAAGCGCGTTCGCCGCCGAACCGATCAAGGTCGGCTTCGCCTTGGGCTTGACCGGCGCCAACGCCCCCAACGGCAAGCAACTTTTGGTCGCGCTCGAAATTTGGCGCGACGACGTCAACGCCAAAGGCGGTCTGCTCGGCCGCAAGATCGAACTCGTCTATTACGACGATCAGACGCAGCCGGCGAACGACCCCGGCATCTACACCAAGCTGATCGACGTCGACCACGTCGACCTGCTCTTGGGCCCCTACGGCACCAACCTGATGGCGGCGGCGATGCCGGTGTTGATCCAGCACAAGTTGACGACGATCAGCATGCTGGCGACCGCAGTCAACCGCCAATACCACTACAACCAGTATTTCGCGATGGTGCCGCTCGGTCCCGATCCGGTGCACGCCTTCTCGTCGGGCTTCTTCGACATCGCGGCGGCGCTGAAACCCAAGATGAAGACGGTCGCGCTGCTCGGTATCGACGCCGAATTCGGCAAGAATTCGGTCGACGGCGCCCGCGACAACGCCAAGAAGGCCGGGCTCACCATCGTCTACGACAAGCTCTATCCGCCGCCGACCACCGATTTCACGCCGATCCTGCGTGCGGTGCAGGCAACCAATCCCGATATCGTCTTCGTCGCGTCATACCCGCCGGACACCGTCGGCATCGTCCACGCCGCGCGCGAGATCGGCCTCAAGACCAAGATCTTCGGCGGCACCATGATCGGGCTCTTGGCCACGCCCCTCAAGGTCCAGATGGGACCGTTGATGAACGGCATCCTGTTCCACGAGGATTTCGTGCCGGCCTTCAACTTCCCCGGCTCGCGCGACTTGCTGAAGCGCTACCAGGCGATCGCCAAGGCGAAAGGCGGCATCGATCCGCTCGGCTACGGCTTCGTGCCGTTCGGCTACGCCGCCGGCCAGGTGCTGGCGCAAGCGGTCGAAGGCACCAAAAGTCTCGATCATCAGAAACTCGCGCAATACATACACACGCACGGCTTCTCGACCGTGGTCGGCGAGGTGCGGTTCGGCGCCGACGGCGAGTGGGCGAAGCCCCGCTACGTCTTCAGCCAGTGGCAGCATTTGACCGGCAACGACCTCAGCCAGCTCGAAGATCCGAAGCACGACGTCGTCGTGTGGCCGAGCGCCTATAAGACCGGGACCCTGATCTTCCCGTATACCGACGCGCTGAAATAGCGCGTCGGCGTTACGGCATCGCCCGCCAGCGGCGCGCGAAATCGACGAGCTGATAGCGCTCGACATCCGACACCGCCCACAACGCCATGCCGTTCTGGCGCCAGCGGACGATGTTGTAGCCGTCGCGCTCCGTCATCGACGGCATCGTGTCGGCGCCGGCTTCGGGCCAGACGTAAAGATCGATGACGTGCTTGGCGCGGCCATACACCATGGCGGCGACGCGGCGGCCGTCGAGATAATCGAGCCGCCCGCCTTCGAGCGGAAAGCCGTCCGCCTTCAGGTCCTTGACCGGCGGCGCGAAGTCGAGCTTGCCGTCGAACCACGGCTTCACGGTGTGCTGGTCCGTCGATACGACGTCTTCCAGGTGCCCGGGTTCGAGCGCACGCAGATGGCCGGCAAGCACCTGATCGGGCAAGCCGGGCGCACCCGACGGCACGACGGCCAGCATCACCGACGCCGCGATCGCGCCGCCGGCGACGAACGCAACCGCCGTCCGGCGCCAACCCGGCGCGCTCGTGGCGCGGCGCGGCGCGGCGCGCGCCGTCAGCCGCGCGCGCAACGCATCCGGCGCGCGGTGATACGGCGCCTGCTCACGCAGCGCTTGGCGCACGCGGCCAAGCGATTCGGTCGCGGCCTGGCAAATCGGACAATCGGCGCGATGGGCGGCGAGCGCCGCCGCCTGCGCCGCATCGAGCTCGCCGTCGAAATCGGCTTGCACGAGCAGCGTCATTTCACATTCGCCGGTGTCGTGCGGGCGCGTCATGGCACGGCCTCGCGTTGCGCCGCTGCCGCCAAGAGCCGCCGCGCCCGCCACAGGCGCGACATCACGGTGCCGATCGGTACGTCGGTGATTTGCGCGATGTCCTTGTACGCAAGCTCTTCGAGCTCGCGCAGTACGATGGTTTCGCGCAATTCGACCGGCAGGCCGGCAAGCAACCGGTCGAGGCCGGCATGTGCCTGGGTCTTGAGCAGCGTGTGTTCCGGATTGTCGGCGGGATCGACCGGTTCGGGCACAGCGGCCACCGTGTCGTCGCCGGTCGCCAACGGCACGGTGCGCAAGCCGCGATCGAGCTTCAGCGAGGCATAGGCGGCATTGCGCACGATCTGCAGGAACCAGCCGCGCGCATTGTCGCCCCGGAAGCTCGCGAAGTAGGTCAATGCGCGCACCGCTGCCTCCTGTACGACGTCTTCGGCCGCCACCGGGTCGCGCACCAGCCAGCGCGCGAGGTTATAAGCCGCATCGAGATGCGGCAGCACCAAGCCCTCGAAATCGCGCCCGCCGTCGATGCGTCCCATGCCTCACATCCGGTCGCCGCAGCCGGGTCAGTATAAGCCGCAGCGCACACCGCGACGACGGCACGGACAAGATCGCCCGGGCGGCCGTTTTATTCGCCATCAAGAATTTTTCGCGCCGGCGCGAATAAACCGCCGCCAGCGTCGATCTATACCTCCGCCATCGCAACCTTTGCCGCGGAGACCCGCCATGGACGACACCCAATTCGACCCCGATTCCGCCGGCGCCGCGCCCTCGCGCCGGACGCTGCTGCGCTGCATGGCGTGGGCCGGCGCCGGCACCTTGTGGAGCGTCGTCGGCGGCGTGCCGACGCCGTTCAATCTCGGCACCGGCGAGGCGCAAGCCGCGCCCGCCGGCGGCTTCGCCTTCGTCCAGATCAGCGATTCGCATATCGGCTACCATGGCGAAGCCAACCCGGACCCGAACGGCACGCTGACCGAAGCGCTGCAGCGCATCGCGACGCTGCCGCAGAAGCCGGCGATGATCGTCCACACCGGCGACGTCAGCCATCTGGCGAAGCCGGAGCAATTCGACGCCGCCGAGCAGCTGATGAAAACCGCCAAGCTGCCGGTGCATTACATTCCGGGCGAGCACGACACGCTGGTCGACGACGGCAAGCCGTTCTTCGCCCGCTTCAATCCGGGCGTCAAAACCGGCGGCTGGTACAGTTTCGACCAGAGCGGCGTGCATTTCGTCGCGCTGGTCAACGTCGTCGGCTTGCAGGCCAACGGCCTCGGTCATCTCGGCGACGAACAGATCGAATGGCTCGAGCGCGATCTGAAAGGCCGCAGCACCAGCACGCCCATTGTGGTGATGGCCCATATGCCGATGTGGTCGCTTTATCCGCAATGGGGCTGGGGCACCGACGATGGCGACAAGGCGCTCGCCTATCTCAAGCGTTTCGGTTCGGTCACCGTGCTCAACGGCCACATCCATCAGGTCGTGCAGAAAGTCGAAGGCCGCGTCACCTTCCAAACCGCGCTGTCGACCGCGTTCCCGCAGCCGCCGGCCGGCGACGGACCGGGACCGGGACCGCTCAAGGTGCCGGTGGAAAAACTGCGCAGCGTGCTCGGCGTGCGCGAGGTCGCGGTCAAAGGCCGCAGTCTCGCCTGGTCCGACACGACGCTGGGAACCTGAGGCGGCTATGCCCCGAATTTCACGTCGCGTGCGCGGCGCGGCGCTCGCCGCCGCGCTCGGCACGCTCAGCCTGGCGCCGGCCGCCTTCGCTCAATCGGCGATGCCATCGATGCCGGGCATGGACCATATGGCGATGACCACCGGCCCGGCGGCGACGCCCGTCGCCGCCGGTCCGAACCAGGTCGTGATCAACAACTTCGCCTTCGGCCCCGCGACGCTCACGGTAAAAGCCGGAACCACAGTCACCTGGATCAACAAGGACGGCGACGCCCACACGGTCACGGCGGTCGGCGCCAAGCCGCTCTTCGGCTCGAACCCGCTCGACACCGGCGACAGCTTTTCGTTCACCTTCGGCCAGCCGGGGACTTACGCCTACTTCTGCAAAATCCACCCGACGATGAAAGGCGTGATCGTCGTCCAATAACGGTCACCAGCGGGATTATCTCCCTGACCTGACAGGGAATTCTCGGGCGCGCTTGCGGCGACGCGGCGGAAGGTCTAAAAGCGGCGCCTTCCAATCCGCGCCACGACTTTAGACATCGTCTCGATGGCCCAAACGGCCGCGCTCAACGGACACCAACGGCATCTGCGCCACCAGAATCTCTATCTGGGCGCGCTCGGTGTCGTTTACGGCGATATCGGCACTTCCCCACTTTATACGGTCAAGCTGTGCTTCGTCGAGCTTGGCGGCGTGATCACCCACGCCAACGTTTACGGCGTGCTGTCGCTGCTGACCTGGGCGCTGATCGTCGTCGTCACCCTCAAATACGTTTCGGTGATCATGCGCGCCGACAACCGCGGCGAAGGCGGCATCCTGGCGCTGACCGCGGTGGCGCTGCGCGCCGCCATCGGCCGGCCGAAGCTGCGTTGGTGGATTCTGGCCGCCGGCCTGCTCGGCGCGTCGTTGTTCTACGGCGATGGCGTGATCACGCCGGCGATTTCGGTGCTCAGCGCGGTCGAAGGCCTCAATGTCGCGACGCCGCTGTTCGGCCCTTACGTCATTCCAATCACTCTTGCGCTGCTGGTCGTCTTGTTCGCCATGCAGCGCCGCGGCACCGGCATGGTCGGGGGCTTGTTCGGCCCGATTCTGGTGATTTGGTTCGTCGTGATCGGCCTGCTCGGCGCCGTCGAAATCGTGCGCCAGCCGGGAATTTTGTGGGCGCTCGATCCGATGTACGGCCTCGCGCTGTTGCTCGATCACCCGCTGCGCGGCTTCTTCCTGCTGGGCGCCGTCGTGTTGGTGTTCACCGGCTGCGAGACGCTTTACGCCGATATGGGCCATTTCGGCCGCCGCCCGATCCGCACCGACTGGCTCTCGTTCGTCTTTCCGGCGCTAATGCTCAACTATCTCGGTCAGGGCGCAATGTTGTTGGCGCACCCGGATGCGGTCGAGAATCCGTTCTATCGCTTGGCGCCGGATTGGGCTCTTTATCCAATGGTGGTGCTGGCCGCGATCGCGACCGTGATCGCCTCGCAGGCGGTGATTGCCGGCGCCTTTTCCATGACGCGGCAGGCGGTGCAACTCGGTTACCTGCCGCGCTTTCAGGTGCGTCATACCTCGGAAGAGGAGATCGGCCAGATCTTTGTGCCGCGGGTCAATTTGATGCTGTTCGTCGCCGTCGTGCTGCTGGTTCTGGGGTTCAAGAGTTCGGACAATCTCGGCGCGGCTTACGGCATCGCGGTGACCGGCACCATGACGCTGACGACGGTTCTCGCCATGGTCTACGCCATCGGCGTGGCGCGCTGGAAGCCGCTGCCGGCATTTCTCGTCTTCGGCTTCTTCCTGATCGTCGATCTGCTCTTCTTCTCGGCAAACATGCTCAAAGTCGTCGAAGGCGGCTGGTTCCCGCTGGTGGTCGGCCTCACCGTATTCGTCATCATGTCGACCTGGATGCAGGGCCGCGACCGCCTGGCGGTGCAGCGCGCGAAGGGTGCATTGCCGCTGGCGACGTTCCTGGAAACGCTGAAGCCGGGCCATCCCGAGCGCGTCGACGGCACGGCCGTGTTCATGACCGCCAACCCCGATCTGGTGCCGGCGGCGCTGCTCCACAATCTGAAGCACAACAAGGTGCTGCACGAGCGGGTCGTGCTGATGAAGATCGACACCTGCGACATCCCGCATGTCCCCGACGACCAGCGGCTCGAGGTCAAGAACCTCAATCACAACTTCCACACCGTGACGGTGCGTTACGGCTTCATAGACGAGCCCAACATCCCGCGCACGCTGGCGCAGCTCCGGCTGATGCGGCTCAAGTTCAACCTGATGGAAACCTCGTTCTTCATCGGCCGCGAGAAAATCCTGATCAGCGCCTCGACGCCGCGCTTCTGGCGCTGGCGCAAGCGGCTGTTCATCTTCCTGCAGGCGACCATGGTCAACGCGACGGAATTCTTCCGCATTCCATCGAACCGCGTCGTCGAGCTCGGCGGCCAGATCGAAATTTAGTCCTCTCGATTGCCGCGCGTAGCATAGGGGAAGGCCGGGTTCAGGCCTTCGTCGTCGTGCGAAGCGAAGAGTTAAGCGACGTTGCGGCCGCTGACGCCGGCGCGGCGCGCGAGCCCTTCGGACGGATCGCCGATGGAGCGATGGCGCTCGTCGAAGCGCGCGACGCCGTTCAGGTTGCGAATCTGCGGCGGGAAGACTTCGTCCGAGCGGAACGCAATGCCGGCCAAGGCGATCGCCGGCTCGAAACCGCCCTTGCTCAGCGGCAACAGGAGATGGTGCGCCTCGAGCTCGCGATTGACGCCCCACCGGAACGTGCTCACCGAATAGACCGGCGCGCGTTCGGCGAAGCAGACGTGGTGCAATTCACCCAGCGTCGCGAAATAGGGACCGAGACCTTCGTCGAGATATTTCGCCGTCGGCTCGAAGCCCCAGCGGCGGACGATGTTGGTGCCGACGACCCGGAAGCGGACGCGGTTGCCGCGATCGAACAGGTCGCACAACAACAAATGCGGCAGCAGTCGCGCGCCCATTTCGAGCGGGTCGATCTCTTTGCGTTCGGGCATGGGGCGTTCGCCGCCGCGCTTGTCGTTCCAATAACGCAGCAGCGAGTCCAGCACCGGATGGATCAACACGTCGGCCGCCATTGAATCCTCGGTCTTACCCTGGCGCGGATTAGACGTTCTTTATGGTTAATTTTCGACTAAAGCGCCTAAAACTTTAGACCAGATGGGGCCGGAAAGCCGCAGTTTTCCTTGGTAAATTCGCGGAATTTTATGGTTAACAAAGCGCCAAGAATGGCGGCCCGGGGAATCCGGCCTATTCGCGGGGCAGCATGCGGCCGAGACGCTTGCCGCCAAAAATATGAACATGGAAGTGCGGCACTTCCTGGTTCGCGTCCGCGCCGTGATTGGCCAGGATCCGATAACCGCTTTCGGCCACGCCGAGTTGCCGCGCCACTTTTCCCACCGCTGCGACGAAGGCCGCCTGCTCGGCCACCGGCGCCTGGGCCGCAAAATCGTCGAACGACACATATTCGCCTTTGGGAATCACGAGGACGTGGACCGGCGCTTGCGGCCGGATGTCGTTGAACGCCAGAACGTGCGCGTCCTCGTAAACTTTTTGGCATGGAATCTCGCCGCGCAAGATGCGGGCGAAGATGTTGTTGCGGTCGTATTCCATGTCAGCCGTCGCGGGATTGTTTTTCGGCAATGCCGGAGCGGCCTTGGCGCGCCTCGAGCGCGCGCCAAACGTCGGCCGGCGCGATGCCGGCATCGGCCCAGGCCACCAGCAAATGATAAAGCAGGTCGGCGCTTTCGGCGGCCAGGCGAACGCGGTCGCCTTTGATCACTTCGATCCCGGTTTCGAAGGCTTCTTCGCCGATCTTCTTGGCGATGGCGCCTTTGCCTTCGCGCAGCAGCTTGGCGGTGTACGAGGTCGCCGGATCGGCGCCGCGCCGCGCCGCGATCACCGCGAACAGCCGATCGAGAGTGGTGCCGTCAATGTCGCTCATAGTCTGCCTCGCAACGCTCGGTCGATTTCTGACAGGTTCCGGTTCGATTGCAAGCCGTCGAGGCGCGGATTCGGCCGCTCTTTCGGCCTTGACTGGGATAGCCTTAAGATATATCGTACGATACGTTTTGTGTAACAACGGAGTACCAGTATGCATCACGTTTGTATGGGTTTCGGGCATGGCGGCCGCCGCTTCATGCGCCATCGTCACGGCCATGGCCGGTTCGGGTGGTGGATCGAGGAAGGCGGCGGTTTCGGCCCGCGCGGCGTCAGCGCCGGCCGTAAGCTCGGCAGCGGCGAGCTCCAGCTTCTCATTCTGGCGCTGCTCGAAGAGCAGCCGCGCCACGGCTACGACCTCATCAAGGAACTGACCGAGCGCACCGGCGGCTTTTACGCGCCGAGCCCCGGCATGGTCTATCCGGCGTTGACCTACCTCGAAGAGCTGGGCCACGCCGCGGTCGAAGCCGACGGCAACAAGAAGCTCTATCGCATCACCGACACTGGCAAGGCCGAGCTCGACAAGAACCGCGAAGCGGTGAAGACGATGCTCGCGCAATTCGAGCGCATCGCCCACAAGATGGACCGTATGCGCCGCTTCTTCGCCGGCGAAGCCGTCGAAGAGGACGATCGGTCCGAGCTGCGGGCCGCGTGGCACGTGCTGCGATCGGTCGTCTGCGAAACGCGCGGCGCTTCGCCCGAAGCGCAACAGCGGGTGCTCGACATCGTCAAGCGGACAACCGACGAGATCCGCAAGGCGCTCGGCGGCAAGACCGCCTAGCGGCGCACCGCGATCCCGGCGGCGGCCAGCGCCGCCTTGGCTTCGGAGACCCGGAAGGTGCCGAAGTGGAAGATCGACGCGGCGAGCACGGCGCTGGCATGGCCGTCACGCACGCCTTCGACCAGGTGCGATAGCGCGCCAACGCCGCCCGACGCGATCACCGGAATCGGCACCGCGTCGGCAATGGCCCGGGTGAGCGGAATGTCGAAGCCGCGCTGCGTGCCATCGCGATCCATCGAGGTCAGCAGGATCTCGCCGGCGCCGCCGGCCGCCATGCGCTTCGCCCATTCGACGGCATCGATGCCGGTGGCGCGGCGGCCGCCGTGGGTGAAGACCTCCCACTTGCCTGCGCCGGCCTGCTTGGCGTCGATGGCGACGACGATGCACTGGCTGCCGAATTTCTCCGCAGCTTCGTGCACCAGCTCCGGCCGCGCAACGGCGGCCGTGTTGATCGACGTCTTATCCGCCCCGGCCAAGAGCAGCGTGCGGATGTCCTCGACCGTGCGCACGCCGCCGCCGACGGTCAGCGGCATGAAACACTGTTCGGCGGTCCGGCGCACGACGTCATAGAGCGTGTCGCGATTTTCGGCCGAGGCAGTGATGTCGAGGAAGGTCAACTCGTCGGCACCTTCGGCGTCGTAGACCTTGGCCTGCTCGACCGGATCGCCGGCATCGACCAGATCGACGAAGTTGACGCCTTTGACGACGCGGCCGCCCTTGACATCGAGACAGGGGATGACGCGGACCTTGAGCATCTATGCCGCCGCCAGCGCCAGCGCCGATTTGAGGTCGACGCGGCCGTCGTAAAGCGCGCGGCCGAGAATCGCGCCCGGAATGCCGGCGGCCTTGAGTGCCGCCAGATCGTCGAGCGAGGCGACACCGCCGGACGCGATCACCGGCGTCTTGAGTGCGCGGGCAAGCGCCGCCGTGGCCGCGACGTTGACGCCTTGCAGCGCGCCGTCGCGCTCGATGTCGGTGTAGATGATGGCGGCCGCGCCGGCGTCTTCGAAGCGCCGCGCCAAGTCCAGTGCCGCGACACCCGCGGTTTCAGCCCAGCCTTCGACCGCGACTTTGCCGCCGCGCGCATCGATGCCCAGCGCCACTTGGCCCGGCCAGCGCCGGCAGGATTCCCGCACCAGGTTCGGATTCTTCACCGCGGCAGTGCCGAGTACGACCCGCGCCACGCCCTTGCCGAGCCAGGCTTCGAGCGTTGCTTCATCGCGGATGCCGCCACCGAGCTGCACTTTGACCGGCGCGGCCTTGACGATGGCTTCGACCGCCGCTTCGTTCTTCAGCTTACCGGCAAACGCGCCGTCGAGATCGACGACATGGATCCAGGCCGCGCCGGCGGCCGCGAAGGCGCGCGCCTGCGCCGCGGGATCGTCGTTGAAGACGGTCGCGCTTTTCATGTCGCCGCGCACGAGACGCACGCAGCGTCCGTCCTTCAGGTCGATCGCCGGATAGACGATCACGGCCGCCACCGCAGGAAGTTGGCGATCAGCCGCAGCCCGGTCGCCTGGCTTTTCTCGGGATGGAACTGGACGCCGAACAGATTATCGCGCCCGACCGCGGCGGTTACCGCACCGCCGTAATCGACCGTCGCCATCACGTGGCGTGGTTCGCGCGCTCGCAGCTGATACGAGTGGACGAAATAAGCGTGATCGGCGTTCTTGAGGCCGGCGAGCAGCGGGTGCGCCGCCGCAAGCTTGAGCTCGTTCCAGCCCATGTGCGGAATCTTCAACGCGGCGGCGTCGGGCGCGATCGCCACCACCTCGCCCGGAATCCAGCCGAGGCCGTCGACGGTTTCGAATTCGCGCCCGACGGTCGCCATCAACTGCATGCCGACGCAGATGCCGAGAAACGGCCGGCCGCGAACGATCACCGTTTCATGCAGCGCTTCGATTATGCCCGGCAGCGCCGCCAAGCCGCGCTTGCAATCGGCGAAGGCGCCGACGCCGGGCAG
>Ga0126373_10004427_pt1 | contig 10740 bp, 8 predicted proteins | sample PanSoiMetPlot_11_FD_92545 | JGI IMG/M metagenome (GOLD analysis project Ga0126373, IMG submission 92545) | Tropical forest soil microbial communities from Panama - MetaG Plot_11 | ecosystem: Environmental > Terrestrial > Soil > Tropical forest > Bulk soil | place: Panama | collected 2016-02-17
ATAATGTTACCGTCCTCAGGATGGCGGTGCCAAACGGGATGCGGCGGACCGAGAAAATCGGACGGAACGATCGATTTTCCGGACATTTACGCGATTCGTATGCAACGACGTGATTTCATAAAAACCGCATGTGCAGCAGCTAGCGCCCTAATGTGGAGGTCGTCTCCAGACTCAATTGCGCATGCAGCTTCGCCCGTGGTATCTCGTGATCGCGCCGTCAAGCGCGTCCTGGCCGTCTTTAAATGCCACCTCGACATCGGCTTCACGAATACTCAGACCTCGGTCATGCAGCTTTATTTCGATCAGTATTTCCCGCAGGCAATCCGAACGGCCAACGAGCTACGCCAGTCCGGCGACCGCCGCTACGTCTGGAGCACCGGCTCCTGGCTGCTCTATGAATACCTCGAGCAGGCCTCTCCGGCAGATCGCAAACGTATGGAGCAGGCGATTCACGATGGTGACATCGCCTGGCACGCACTCCCGTTCAGTTGGCAGAGCGAACTGCTGGACCGCTCTATGATTGCGGGAAGCCTCGCGCTATCTGAGTTGCTCGACCGCCGCTTCGGCAAGAAGACGACCGGCGCGAAGATGACGGACGTGCCCGGTCACACTCGGGGGCTCATCAGCCCGCTCGCAGCGCACGGTGTTACGTTCCTCGATATCGGCGTGAACGACGCGAGTCGGGCGGCTGAAGTCCCAGCGCTGTTCCTGTGGAAAGATCGTGGCGGCGCGAGCCTGATCGTGATGTATCACCATGGCTATGGCACCGTATTGCGGGTTCCCGAATCCGATCTCGCGGTCGCGATAGTTGTGCGCGATGATAACGGCGGCCCGCATACTCCAAATGAGATCGCAAGCATCTATTCTGACCTCACGCAGCGGTTCCCGAATGCGCAGATCGTCCCTACGAGTCTTACCGAGATTGCTAACGCCGTTGCCCCTTATCGCGACCACCTGCCGGTGGTGACGCAGGAGATTGGCGATACCTGGATCTATGGCATTTCGAGCGATCCGATGAAGATGGCCTGCTATCGCGAAGTCATGCGGCTCCGCCGCGACTGGCTCGGCGCAAAGCGTTTTCAGATCGGCGATGCCACCGATTTAGCGCTACTGCGCCGCCTGCTGCTCGAAGCGGAACATACGTGGGGCACCGACACGAAACACTGGCTCGACTACGACCACTACACGCCTCGCGATCTGGCGGGCGTGTTGACAACCAGCAACTACAAAATCGTCGAGTTCAGCTGGGAAGAGAAGCGGCAGGACCTGCCTGAGAGCATCAAGACGCTGCCCGCGGTACTGCGCGATCAGGCGCAGTCCGCGATCCGGAAGCTCAAGCCGGAGGAGCCTACATCGACGGGCGAGGTTCACTCTCCGGCCCAAGACATCGAGACAGAGCACTTCATTGTCGCGTTCGATGCGGTCGGCGCGGTTCGCCGACTGCATAACAAGAAGACAGGACATGATTGGGCCTCACCTGATCGGCGGCTCGCCCTTTTCTCATACCAGACGTTGTCACAGGAGGATTACTCGCGGTTCTTTTCGAATTACATCATCAGCAACGCGGACTGGGCTCCGAAAGATTTCGGCAAGCCCAACATGAGCAAGTTCGGCCCTATCAGTCAGATATGGCAACCCGTGTTGTCCAACCTTTGTATCGAAGAAAGCTCCGAGCGGCACAGAATCCTGGCTGCCCTCAACATCCAGGATGTCGATGCGACGCACTCCGGCCGGGCGGCCTTCCCGCAGCGAATGTTCCTGGAGCTGTTGTTGCCCAAATCGGAGCCGCTGATTCAGCTAAACTTCTACTGGTTCACCAAGCCGGCGACGCGGCTGCCCGAAGCCCTATGGCTGACGTTTCATCCTGTCGTAGTCTCGCAGGAAGGCTGGACAATCGACAAGTGCGGCGAGGAAATCTCGCCATTCGATGTCGTGCGTTGCGGCAACCGCCAGATGCATTCCGTCGAGCGTGGGTTTCGCTACCGCGCTCAGCCGGACGAGTTCTCCGTCGAATTGTTAGATGCGCCACTGATCGCGCTCGGTGAGATGTCGCCGCTGAGCTTCTCGCCTTCGCAGCCGGACCTCTCGGCAGGTATTCATTGCAGCCTCCTTAATAATGCCTGGGGGACAAACTATGTGCAGTGGTTCGGTGAGGACATGCGATTCCGTTTCCTCATTCGGGCGTAGTAGACATAGCGGTGGAATAAATCATCGAGTCAGTCTCACCATGGATCGCATGCTAGGATTTTACAAATGCTGACAAAACCTGGGCTTCTGCTTCGCCTCGAAGGTGTGTCTGTTCTCGGCCTGAGTGTCTTTTTCTATCACCAAAGCCATGCGAGCTGGATTTTATTCGCCGTCCTCTTCCTCTCGCCGGATCTTTTCATGCTCGGCTATTTCGTAAATGTCCGAATTGGTGCTGCGGTCTACAACTCTGTTCACACATTTTTCGCACCTGGAGTCTTGATCGCCGTCGCTATTCTGGCGTCGAAATGGCGACTGCTGCCGTTTGCCTTGATTTGGACCGCGCACATAGGTTTCGACCGAATGCTGGGTTATGGCCTGAAATACCCCACCCGCTTCAACGACACTCACCTTCAACGCGTCTGAACGGTTTCCGCACAGGCTTTCGGATCAAAGTCATTTCACAAATGTGTTTCGCAGATTTGTAGACGTCCGGCGGTCGAAGTGTCGTTCGTTACTCTGACGGTCGCCCTCGTTGTCAATACGAAAAGCAGCGGCCAATCGTGCATAATCTTCCGATGGCGCACTTGGAGAATTTTCGCCTCAAGGTGTTCCGTGCCGTTGCCGAGAACCTGAACTTTCGCAAAGCCGCCGAACAACTCTTCCTTACGCAGCCTGCGATCACCTTGCAAATCAAAGCACTCGAAAATGATCTGGGAATGCGTGTGTTCGACCGTACCGGCGGAAAGATCACACTCACGCGGCAGGGATCGGTATTGCTCGAATACGCAAACAAGCTGGCCAACCTGGCTTCAGAGGCCGAGCAAAGGCTTGGCTCCAGTGACGGCAGTGTTGTGGGAGAGCTGGCGCTGGGAACCTCGACAACGATTGCACAGTATGTACTTCCCCGATTGCTCGGGGCCTTCCAGAACGAGTACCCCCAAATCCAGTTCTCTCTCCAAAGTGGTAACACCAGCGAAGTGGTGCACTGGCTGCTGGCAGGCAAAGTGGCTCTCGGTCTGATTGAAGGGCCGGCCCGCGAACGCGGGGTCCGCACCGAGCCATTCATGGAAGACGAACTGATCCTCATCCTGCCGCCGGGCTTTGACTCCGGCCGCCTTGCTCCCGCTCAGTTTCTCGCAACCAATCTGCTGATGCGCGAGCAGGGTTCCGGTTCTCGCCGTGTGGTCGAGCTGGCCCTTGAAAAAGCGGACTTCAAGCTGAAAGCCTTCAAAAAGGTCATGGAACTGGATTCCACCGAAGCCATAAAGTCTGCGGTAGAAGCTGGGCTGGGTGTCGGCTTCGTCTCGCGCTGGGCTATTACCAAGGAGTTGGAGTTAGGAACCCTGAAGGTTGCCGAAGTCACCGGCGTCCGAGCTACTCGGCATTTCACTCTCATTTCGCGGACAGGGCCGGAACTGCAGGGCCCCGCCGGAGCACTGCGGACTTTCGCTTTGAGTCGTGCCCGCCTTCTTTCTCTGCCTCGAAAACCGCTGCGAACGGGCGGTTCCACCCGATAAGTAGAACTAATCGCTGATGACAATTAGTGCTTGGACTCGTGTCGTCTAGCTGGGCCACACTCGAATCGCATGAACAAGAGCCTCTTCTTTGTGGGGTTGATTCTGGCAGCCAGCGGGCTCCTGTCGCCGCCCGTTGCGCTTCTGGCAGGGCTGCTCTACGGATTCACGCTGGCCCATCCCTTCCAGGTTGAAAGCAAGCGCCTGGCGAAATTCTTGTTGCAAGCCTCTGTTGTGGCCCTGGGATTTGGTATGAATCTCCAGGAGGTCCTGCACGCAGGACGCTCCGGCTTTCTATATACGGCGATCAGCATCACTGTTGCGATGTTGCTTGGTCTGGGGCTCGGTTTTCTCATGCAGGTCGGCCGGAAACCGGCATTTCTGATCAGCGCGGGGACGGCGATCTGCGGTGCCAGCGCCATTGCCGCCGTCGGCCCCATCGCAGATGCCAACGAAGAAGAGATGGCCGTCGCTTTGGGTTCAGTCCTCATCCTCAATTCGGTGGCGCTGTTTCTGTTTCCCGTCATCGGATCTGGTCTGCACATGAACCAGGCTCAGTTCGGCCTCTGGTCTGCTCTGGCGATCCACGATACTAGTTCGGTCGTGGGCGCAACGGCAAAGTATGGGCCGACCGCGCTGGCGGTGGGCACCACGATCAAACTTGCCCGTGCCCTTTGGATCGTCCCGCTATCCTTCCTAACGGCTGTCACGCTGAAGTCGAAGGCCCGCATCCAGTGGCCGTGGTTCATCTTGGCTTTCTGCTTGGCCGCCCTGCTGAACACTCTACTGCCCAGATGGAATCAGGCCTTCGGCAGCCTCAACCATCTCGGAAAGATTGGGCTGACGGTAACGCTGTTTCTGATCGGTACCGGGCTAAATCGGAAAACGCTGCAACGCGTGGGCGTTCGTCCACTTCTTCAAGGTCTCACTCTCTGGATCATCGTTGGCACAAGCACGCTGGCGCTCATTCTGTTGAATTGGATTCAGGTTTAAGAAGCAAGAAAAATGTCACCGAGAATTGATACCGTTGCCGTCGTGGCGGCCAGGCTGGTATTGCCATCAGTGCGAGACAGAACCTTCGATCTTCGGCGGCTGCGGGATACGATTCGCCCTGAAACCAATCTCGAGCAGGCCAGCATGATGGCGGTTAAGCTGAGAAACCCTCTCAGCCACCCCGTCTGAGCGAGCGGGAAAGAAAATGGGGCGCAACAGAGTTTGCGCCCCATTAATTTGCTTTTCTTCCACAGCGGTTCGCGATTACAAACTGCCCGCGTATGCTTGCACATTAGACAACAGGTTTTGAGCCTGCTGAATCAGGTTTTGCGCTGTACTGTCGGGAATCGGTGTTCCGTCCAGTTCGGCACTCTCGAGCAACGGTAGAATCTGCGCCACCAGCGCGTCGCGCTGGGCACCGAAAGAAGACAGTTGAGTTTCGATGCTTGTGTAAAGGGAATCGTCCTGGTCACTTCCGCTTTCCATAGCGACGGTTGACGCGTGGATAGTGGCAAGGCCGAGCGGTCCAACTGCGGCATTGATCTGCTTTAAGGCTTGAGCTAGGGCGACGAAGTTTGCACTCTTCCTGACCGCTGAAGGCTGCGCCCAGCCGTCAAATTTCTCGACCAGCGCACGTCCATCGTGCGGGTAATCATCCTTGAGACCTAGCAACGTAAGCATCGTTGGCCGGACGTCGGTATGGTCCGACCAGGTTGTGCTGTCCACCCCCGCTTGATCGACTCCTGGCCCCACCATACTGAGCCAGGTATTAGTGATCTCCGGCTGCATGTCACCGTGGTCCCATGCGAATCCCGGGGTCTGGGCGACACAGGCGGTCTGCGGCGTTAGGCTGGTGCCGCAGTTCGTGGAGCCGGTAACAAAATAGTCGGGGTTAGCGAAAATTGTGAAGCTCGGGGTCCGGAGTGGATCGGACGTTTGCATGTGCAGCAACTGGAACTCAACGGAATTCACCATGTTTTGCGCGATCGTCTCCGTAGCTCCAGAGATCGGATTCGTCACAGTTAAAGTGCCTGATGCCCGCTCGAAATCCCGCAGAGTTGGATCATTTACTCCAGGGTTGCCTGTCAGATAGATATCCGGCGCTGAATCGCTGTTCACCGACGCCGGGGTGGTGATACTCGCTTCCGCCTGGAGCAAACCTCTGAAATTCAGGCCCAGTTCGCCGACCTCATTGCCAGGCGTGTTGCCGTAAGTGCAGGGCGTATTCACTCCATCGCAGGGAGCGTTGGTGGGCTCGGCTGCGACTACGTGGTCTCCCTCCTCTGCCATGATGAGGAAGAGTGTGTTCGCCGGAGTGATACCGTCATTCGCAAGGCGCGTGAAGAACTTGTTAAACGCGTCGTCGTACTGCTGCAGCGTCTGCACATAATGTGCCTCGCCCGGACCATAGTCCCCGGGGTCCGATGGGAAACCATACCCATAAGGATTGACCGGAAGGGGCCGGTGCGGAGTGATGATGTACGCGTACACGATCGGAATGCCGGCCTCGAGCATATCAGCTGTGTAGCCGAGGGCATACTGCGGCGGCAAACTGAAGCCTGGGAAGCCCGGCGTCAACGTATTGTTGAAGTCGTCCACGATGGTATTGCCGTTGATGTCCTCCAAGTTTCCGCTCGCGTCCAAGACTTGACCGCCGAATGTGAGCCCCAGATTTTGGAAAGCTTGAGTGACATATTTGTGGCCGAAAAGGGCGTTATAACCCTCATAGGCGGTGGAGGTCCCTGTACCGTCGATCGTTGCCGCGGAGCCATCCGCGTTCGGCTCCCAAGGCAACTTGTCGGGGAAGCCGCCGTTTGCGGATGAGCAAAGTGTGCTGGAAGACGCACAATGGATGGCTACGCCTTCATAATTTGCGAAGGCGTTGCGATCCATGGTTTGGGGTGAACCCGCTCCGAATACGGTGCTGAGATCGACACCCGTGTTCTCGATTTCCATGTCTGCCGCACCGGCCGCACCGACGTCACATCCGGCACGGGTAAACGGCGCCCATGGTGCAGGGGCGTTGACGCCGTTCGGATGATTTACATCGGCGGGCCCGCTGAGGAGGTTATAGGTGTTATCCCGGCTCAGATCAGTCCAATAGGTGAAGCCGGACTGGGACCCGGTCGTGCCAAGTGCGTTGTATTCCAGATAGCTGTTGGCCGCCGTCGCTACTCCGTGGTGCTCCGGGTAGACGCCGGTAAGAATTGTGATGATGTCGTCCGAGGTGTGCGCGATCAGCGGAGTGTGGTGATTGGAAAGTAGCACGCCGTTGTTCTCGATGAAGTTGAGCAGATGCGGCATCTGTTCAAGATCGGAAGGTACCGGGGTGCTGCCATCGCGCAAAGGGTCGCGCTTGAAATGAGTATTGTCGAAGATGATCGTAACTACATGACTGACTTTTCCGCGTGGCGAATTGAGTAGGCAACCTGCGGCAGCAGCGGGCGCAGCGGCAACGCGCTTCGCAGTAGCCGATGACGCCCCAGCGCCTGGAGCGGCCCACGCAGACGTCACCGGGGACAACCCGAGGAGTACCACAGTTCCCATGGCAAGGACCTTGCGGTGCCAAGGGCCGGTAGTACTCGCGCCTGCGCCTTCTCTTTTTTTTGGTGCAGAATTGGGAAGGAAATTCATCTTAGTCTCCTGGTAGGTAATCGACAAAGTTCGAACGCGCGCGCGAGTTATCTTATGTGTGTTCGGCTGAAGGGAGCATTACGGGAAAATGAAATTCATGTAAAAAAAACACCAACAATATTGTGATTGACATCCGGCCTCGGCGTGAAGAGCCTGAACACCGTCACCGTGCCGATTCAAGCCATCGTTAGTGGCGAAGCGCTCTGGTAATCACAAGCAAAGTAGTTCGTCGATGATTGCCTATCTCGAAGGTGAATGCGGAAATCGGGCAGGATGCTTTGACTCAGCATTGCGAATTGTTTAAACAACGTCAACATCAGCCGCAGCTTGAGTTGGTGCGGAGAATGTTTCAACAGTTTGAGGCCATTTGGAGTTCAGCTCTCCCTAGCCGCAGCAACCAATACAGGAAAAATGTTTATGCCCCTCCCGACAGAGTACGTGGAAATGTCGACTCGTTGATGGACGACGCGCCGCTGTGAAAAGAAAAGGCGCGTGCAACTGGCCCCTGGTTGGATGAGCTGGTTGCTGCTCCCTTTTTGATATGAGATTTGCTTTACTCAGAACAGCACCGTTGAACGTTTCTCGCGTGTCTGGCCAATCCCGGACGGCCGCGATGAAGTCGTGGTCTGAGATGATCGCCGGGGAACGGCGATGGCCTTGCTTCTAATCTTCGGGAGCCAGGTCAACCGCTGCCGGATTGCGCACCCTGCGGACAATGACACCCGCACGGTTCGTGCTCTCAATGTCGACGTCGCTCACGGTCTTTGGTAAGCTGTCGTTGCCCCCCACGCCCTCGCAGTGGAACCTCACGAAGCGCGATTATTTCGGACGCCGGCAGGGAGCATTTCCAATGACGCCGCCCCCCATTAGCGCTCAACTGTCGGCACCAGTCGCAACTGTCTCACAGCTGGTTTCCTCTCCACTTACAAAGGCCGCTATATTTCTCGTCGTTAAGATCAATCCTGGTGATGAGAATCGCGCCACGGTTCTTTCCCTCTGCGCGGATCTCTCATCGCTTCTGCGGGCCGTCGGTTTTCGCTCCATCGAAGGCTCGCTCTCTTGCATCATGGGTTTCGGGTCCGATGCCTGGGACCGCCTTTTCGGCTCGCCACGACCTGCCGAACTACATCCTTTTCGTGAAATGCGCTCCGGCCCACGGCATGCAGTTTCCACACCTGGCGACTTGGTGTTTCATATCCGCGCCAAGAGCATGGACCTCTGTTTCGAACTCGCCATGCAAATCATGGCTCGCCTGGAAGGCAGCGCCATTATTGCCGACGAAGTCCATGGCTTCCGCTACTTCGATGACCGCGATCTTCTTGGTTTTGTGGATGGCACGGAGAACCCCACAGGCAGCGCGGCCGCCGATGCGGTCTTCATTGGCGATGAAGATCCCGCGTTCACCAGCGGAAGCTACGTGATCGTCCAAAAATACCTTCACGATCTTGATGCCTGGAACAAGCTCCCTACCGAAGCCCAGGAAAAAATCATAGGCCGCCAGAAGGTTTCCGACATCGAACTCGATGATTCGGTGAAGCCTACCTTTGCCCATAATGCCCTTAACGTGATCGAAGAAAACGGTAAGGAAATCAAGATCCTCCGCGACAACATGCCATTCGGCCGTCCCGGCCACGGCGAGTTCGGCACCTATTTCATCGGCTACAGCCGCTCACCCCGGACCATCGAACAGATGCTTGAGAACATGTTCATCGGACGCCCGCCGGGCAACTATGATCGTATCCTCGACTTCAGCACTGCGGTCACGGGGAGCCTGTTCTTCATCCCCACAGCGACGTTCCTCGACAGCGTCTCCCCTGACCAACCTGTGCAAGCTGCATCTTCCAGCAACAATCTCACAACGATCTCCACATCAGTTGAAACTTCCTCCTCTCCCTCGCCATCCAAGAGTGGTTCCCTCGGCATAGGCTCCCTGAAAGGAGAGAGCTCCTGTGAATAACCTGCATCGCGAGTTGGCTCCGATTTCTGATGGAGCGTGGGCGCAAATCGAAGAAGAAACAGCGCGCACGATCAAGCGCTATCTGGCTGGTCGGCGGGTTGTGGACGTTCACGGGCCTGCAGGCTCCGCTTTGTCTGCCGTCGGAACAGGTCACCAGCGCGCGATCGCGGGGCCCGGAGACGGCGTGACCGCGAAACAGAGGGAAGCGAAAGCCCTTGTCGAAGTGCGCGTTCCCTTCGAACTCGACCGCCAGATGATTGACGACGTGGAACGCGGCGCCAATGATTCCGATTGGCAGCCGGCCAAACATGCCGCGCAGAGGCTCGCCTTCGCGGAAGACCGTGCTATTTTCGAAGGTTACGCCGCAGCAGGAATCGTAGGCGTCCGCCAGGGCACCAGCAATCCCCAAGCATCTCTCCCCGCCGATGTCCGTAAGTACCCGGAGGCCTTTGCCCAGGCTTTAAGCCAGTTGCGCCTGGTGGGGGTCAACGGTCCCTATTCCATCCTGCTCAGCGCCGATGCTTATACCGAACTCGCCGAAACGAGCGACTACGGCTATCCGGTCCTCGAACACGTCAAACGCCTCGTGGAGGGCAAGATTATCTGGTCGCCCGCCATTGACGGCGCTTTCGTCGTTACTACCCGGGGCGGTGACCTTGACCTTCACATCGGTCAGGATGCGTCTATCGGCTACTTGAGCCACACTGACACGCACGTGCGCCTCTATCTGCAGGAAACATTTACCTTCCTATTCCTGACCTCCGAATCGGCCGTCGCCCTGGCTCCATCCTCAAAGCCCCCCAAGTCTTGACGGTTCTCGAAGATCAGGATGATAGCGTCGAAACTTCAAAGATTCTGCTCTTTCGTCACTGGGACGCAATGGGCGAACCACGCTTGCACGAATTCCTGGATGCGCCCAGTATCCAGCGGTTGGGTTCGCCTACGGCAGACACAAGCGAACACATCATGCCGGGAGGAAACTTGCGCCCTTTTGAGAGCTATGCGCAAGCTCTATCACTTACTACCGAGCTATTTCACTAAAAGCGGGGTGGGTGTGGCGCGAACATGATCGACCTCTTGGCCAGCGCCTTCTCTTTATCCAAGCGTTCTCCCGCACGAACGATAAATCCGGGCGATGAGATCCATATCGCGCAGGCCTTCCTGGCCCGGAGTCCTAGGCTCTTTATTCTGCATAATGCAGTCGGCCATGTGGTCGGCCTCGCGCTGGAATTGCATCGGATCGGGGTCATTTGGTGCGAAGTCCAGCGTCTGGCCTCCCTCGAATTGGGCCGACAGGTGAAGTTTGTCGTAGTTGAATGCCGGTTCCATCATGATCGTGCCCTGCGATCCGCGGACGCGGACGTAGCCGAGCATGAGGCTGCCATACGTACAGGTGCAGCTTGCCAAGGCACCGCCTGGAAAACTCATTACCCAGGAGAGAGTCTCCTCGACTTG
>Ga0126373_10004428_pt1 | contig 10739 bp, 10 predicted proteins | sample PanSoiMetPlot_11_FD_92545 | JGI IMG/M metagenome (GOLD analysis project Ga0126373, IMG submission 92545) | Tropical forest soil microbial communities from Panama - MetaG Plot_11 | ecosystem: Environmental > Terrestrial > Soil > Tropical forest > Bulk soil | place: Panama | collected 2016-02-17
GAACTCCACCCGCTGCCCCTCCTCGAGGCTGCGGTAACCATCCGCCTGGATGGCCGAGAAGTGGACGAAGACGTCCCTACCACCGTCTACCGCGATGAAGCCGTAGCCCTTGTCCGCGTTGAACCATTTGACGGTGCCCTGAGCCATTACCAACAACTCCCTAACTTTTGCTCGGGCTGCGGGTTCCGCCCTTGCTATGCGGAACCCGTTGATCGCGGCACAGGTACTGACCTCACCAGCAAATCGCTTGCTGCTCAATCCACTACCAACAGCGACCGGACACGACTTTACATGCTGGGCAGTAGGGCGGGGGCAACTTGTGCCTGTCTCTGATGCAATGTGCCATGCCTCATGCGGCACATGGGGCTTGTCCTGCACCTGTGCTTCAGGAGAGCGGAAGGACGGATGAGAAGGGCGCGATTAGGCGTCAGCCGCCAGCGACAGCCGGGATCACCGATACCTGGCCGCCGGCGGGCACTGGCGTGTCTAGCCCCTGGGCAAGCCGGACGTCCTCCTCACCGACGTAGACGTTCACGAACCGGCGCAGCTGGCCAGCGTCATCCAGGAGCCGTCCGCCGATGCCCGGGTAATTGGTGTCGAGACCGGCGATGACCTCGCGCACGGTCCCCGGCGAGCCGGTGACGACCGCGTTCCCCCCGGTGTAGCTCCTCAGGATCGTCGGGATCCGTACGGACACGGTCATTCGTGGCCTGCCTTTCAGGAAAGCTGCGACGAGAGCGACGGCTCGCGGGCGGCGAAGGCTTCAAGCGTGGGCGCGATCGGCGTGGTGGCCTCGAGCGTGGCGCTAACGGCATCCGGCGTCTTGAGTCCGTCACCAGAGTTGATGATGACGGTCCTGGCGCTCGGGTCGATCTGGCCTTCCTTCAGCAGGTGGCGAAGCACGGCTAGCGTGACGCCGCCTGCGGTCTCGGCGAAAATGCCCTCCGAGCAGGCGAGCAACCGGATGGCGTCCACCAGCTCGTCGTCGCCGATGTCGGCCACCACCCCGCCGGTCCGGCGCGCGACGTCTAGCACATAAGGCCCGTCTGCCGGGTTCCCGATCGCGAGCGACTTCGCGATCGTGTCGGGCCGCACCGGCTGGACCACGTCGTGACCGGCACGGAACGCGGCGGCGATCGGCGAGCACCCGGTGGCCTGAGCGCCGTACACGCGGTACGGCGAGGCCTCGACGAGGCCGGTCGCGGTCAGCTCGCGGAACGCCTTGTCGATCTTCACAAGCTGCGCACCTGATGCCACGGGGACGACGATCTGCTCGGGCAGCCGCCAGCCGAGCTGCTCAGCGACTTCGAAGCCGATCGTCTTGGATCCTTCGGCGTAATACGGCCGGACGTTGACGTTGACGAACGCCCAGTCTTCGCGGTCATCGGCTAGCTCACAGGCGAGCCGGTTCACATCGTCGTAGGAGCCGTGCACAGCTACCAGCGACCCGCCGAAGACGGCTGATCCGATCACCTTCTGCGGCTCGAGGTCGGCGGGAATGAGGACGACGGAGCGAATGCCGGCTCTGGCCGCCGCGGCCGCCACGGCGTTGGCCAGGTTGCCCGTAGACGGGCACGCGAGCACCTTGAAGCCGAGCTCGAGCGCCGCGGCGAGCGCTACCCCGACAACCCTGTCCTTGAACGAGTGGGTCGGGTTGCCGCGCTCGTCCTTGATCCACAGCTCGCGCATGCCGAGCATGCTGGCGAGCTGATCCGCGCGGACAAGCCGGGTCCAGCCCGGATCGAGGTTCGGCCTGGTGGCAACGTCGGGCGGTACCGGCAGCAAGCTGGCGTACCGCCACATGCTGAGCGGACCGGATTCTATCGACTCCCTGGTGAGCGCCGGGAGATCGTAGGCCACTTCGAGCGGCCCGAAGCACTGGTCACACACATGAGTCGAACCGAGCGCGCAGGTATGCCCGCACTCGCGACAGGCAAGATGCGTCGCGTAGCCGAACCGGGTCGGGGATGTAGCGGTCGCTGGGTAGGTCAGCGTGGTCGTCACTGGCGAGGCCTCTCTCCTCATCTATCCCAGCGGCAAACGGGCCGCTAGGCCGGAGTTGGCACCTGTCACGTGACGACCTCGCCGCGCAGAGCTGCGTCGACATGTGGACGCGCAATCAACGTGATGGTTGCCGGGGCTTCATCGGGCCGTTCCCTCCACCCCTCTGGATGAGATATTCAATTAGCAATCAGTCACCGGGCAGTCCCTGTTGACCTGCCGGAGGTCTGACCGACCTCAATGTAACACGACACCCGAGACAGTGCCGGTCGAGCGGCATGAGGTCACGGGCGGGTCGAATCCTGACGTCTGGCTGACCGCGGATTAGGCTGCGCCTACATGGGCCAAGCGCATGCCGACGGGCACGTACTCATCGCCTCAAACAGGGGGCCGGTCTCGTTTACGCGAGGCGACGATGGCCATCTGTCGGCGAAGCGCGGCGGCGGCGGCATGGTGTCCGGTTTGTCGGCGATCGCCGAGGACGCCGGCATGTTGTGGGTCTGCGCCGCGCTCACTGACGGTGACAGGGCGGCGGCCCGGCTTGCACCCGACGGCGTGTTGGACTCAGCAGACGTAGGCGGCGGGACGGCCGTGCGCATGCTCGACATACCGCCGCACATCTTTCACCGCGCCTATAACGCGGTGGCGAACTCGACTCTCTGGTTCGTCCACCACATGCTCTACGACACGCCGAACCGACCGAGTTTCGGACCGGGCTTTGCCCGCGACTGGGAGGCTTTCCGTACCTACAACGAGATGTTTGCCGCGGCACTCGCACGTGCTGCGGAAGCCGGGCGCCCGAACGGGGCTGCCGGCGACGCCGTTCCCGTTCGGGCCGTGATCCAGGACTACCACTTGTGCCTTGCCCCGCAGATGCTCGCCGAGCGCTCTCCCGGGACTCAGATCGCGCACTTCTCGCACACGCCGTGGGCGCCGCCTGACTATTACCGGATGCTGCCAGATGACGTCGGTCGCGAGGTACTGGCCGGCATTCTTGGCGCCGATCACGCGGGCTTCTTGTGTCGGCGGTGGGCAGATGCGTTCGTCGACTGCTGCGCAGCCTTCCTCGGCGCAACGGTGGACGCTGACGGCAGGCAGGTCAGCTACCGGGGACACCTGACGAGCATCGGCGTCCACCCGCTCGGCGTGGACGCCGGCCAGTTGCGTGATCGGGCAAGCCATCGGGACGTGCTGACCAGGCGCGCCGCCTTGATCGACGCGACGGAGGGTCGCAAGCTGATCGTGCGGGTTGACCGGACCGAGTTGTCCAAGAACATCGTGCGCGGGCTTGAGGCCTATCGTGAGCTGCTGCGCACGCACCCGCAGTGGCGCGGCAACGTTGTCCACCTAGCTTTCGCGTACCCGTCGCGGCATGACTTGCCCGAATACCGGGAGTACACCGCTGCGGTGCAGCGCCTGGCGCGGCAGATTGAAGACGAGTTCGCCGAGCCCGGCTGGAATCCATTGATCCTTGAGGTCAACGACGACTATCCGCGATCGCTAGCAGCCTGCCGGATCGCCGACGTGATGCTGGTGAACCCGATCCGCGACGGGATGAATCTGGTGGCCAAGGAAGGTCCGATCTTGTCTGACCGCGGCTGCGCGCTCGTCCTGTCGACGGAAGCCGGCGCCGCGGCGGAGCTCAGCGCGAACGCGCTGATGGTCAACCCGTTTGATGTAAGTCAGACCGCCGAGGCGCTGCATGCAGCGCTGGCGATGGACGACGCCGAGCGCACCCGCCGCAGCGAGGCGCTAGCCGCGGCGGCGATGTCGATGCCGCCGCGCCGGTGGTTCGCCGATCAGCTGCATGCGCTGGATCACATCACGGTGAGCTAGGCGAAGAGTCTCACGCCCGCGACCGGGGCAGCTGTTGCTATCCGTTTTCTCGCTTGGCCGCTGCGAACTCAGCGGCGAGCCCGGCGAGCAGCTCGGCGACTCCCGACGGGCCGTGCACCACGAGGTCGGCGGCCGCCGTGATGTCCTCGGGTGTCTCCGCCGAGCCGCTCGCCACCAGCAAGCCTGGTGTGCCGTCCTCGGCGCGGAGGTGGCGGACGAACTCAAAAGCGGGGCGATCGCCGAGGTCGTCGCCGCAGAACAGGATGGCGGCGGGCGCCCGTTCGCGCACAAGCTCACGGAGCGCCGCGCCTTTGTCGGCGCCGGGCGGGCGCAGCTCCAGCACCAGCCGGCCCGGCTCTAGCGCAAGGCCAGTTCGGCTCGCCAGCTCAGCCAGCGGCGCCCGGAGCCGGTCAAGCTCCGCGACCGGCTCCGCGGCGCGCCGGGTGTGTACAGCCACGGCTTCGCCCTTGTCCTCGATCCAGGTGCCAGCGTCGGCGCCAGCAGACGCGAGCACGGTCGGCAGACTTGCGCGGGCTACTGCGAGGCCAGGCGGAAGGGCCGGGCTGGATAGCCGACCCCGTTCCCACCTCTGTCTGCCGTAGTGTCCAAGAACGGTCACGTTGGGGACGTCGGCAACCCCCGCGAACTCGGCGGCGTCTGCCGCCGGCCTGCCCGTAATGATGGCCACGACGCTCACCAGCCCGGCGAGCTGGCGCACAGCACCGGACGCGACCGCCGTTGCCCTCGCCGCCGCCGGATCCTCGACTATCGGCGCCAGCGTGCCATCAAAGTCCAGGGCGATGAGAGCCCGCGTCGGGTTGGCCAGCAGCGCGACAAGTCCGGCTCGGCCTTCCACGGTCTGCGGCTGCGGCAGGCCCGGCGGCCAGGCAGAGTTCTCGCCGCGCGCGGTCACGTTCAGTCCGGCCGAGCCGAGCGAAGTCGCTGACGCCTGCCGCGCTGCCTGCGAAGCCTGGTGACGAGCACTGGGTCGAACTCGGCGGCCTCTGGCCGGTCAATGAGCTCGTTCAGCAGCTGGTAGTACCTGGTCACCGGCACGCCGAATACCTCCAGGATGTCGCGCTCCTTGGCGCCCGCCAGCCGCCACCAGCTTCGCTCGAAGGCCAGGATTCGCATATCGCGCTCGGACAATGCTGCCACCGCGGCCTCCCAGGCAACCTGCGCCGTTGGCACATCTTAGACATGTCAGGTTCCTGGCCAGCGTCACCACCGTCACTATGCGCGGAGCCGAAGGCCACGTACGCTCACCAATCGTGACCGTCTATAACTACATGAGCTTCCTTACCGATTACGGGCTGGAGGATGGCTTCGTCGCGGCCTGTCACGGCGTCGCGGCCAGAATCGCCCCGGCAACGCGCATCATCGACATCACCCATCTCGTGCAGCCTGGGGACGTCCGGCGCGGGGCGGCCGTGCTCGCGCAGACGGTCAGCTACTTGCCGCCGGCGGTCCACGTGGCCGTCGTTGACCCCGGTGTTGGTACCGCGCGCCGGGCCATTGCCGTAGCCGCCGGCGACAGCATCCTCGTCGGTCCCGATAACGGCCTCCTGTCGTGGGCAGTGGCCACTCTCGGGGGCGGCAAGACCGCTGTGCAGCTCACCAATGGCGAGCTCTGGCTTCACCCGGTCTCGGCCACGTTCCACGGACGTGACATTTTCATGCCAGTCGCCGCGCACCTCGCCGCTGGCCTCGAGCTCGGCGCGGCCGGCGACGAGATCAGCGTGGCCGACCTGGTGGCGCTACCCGCTCCCACCAGCCGCCTCCACGACGGCGGGGTCGAGGGCGAAGTGATGTCGATCGATAGGTTCGGGAACGTGCAACTGTCCATTCCGGCGGCCGACGTGGGCCGACTGGGCATCGGGATCGGCTCGGCCGTCGTGGTGCGGTGCGGTCGCCGCCAGTTCACGGTTCCGTACCTGGACACCTTCGCGGCCGGCGCTCCCGGCGAGATCGTCGCGTTCACCGACAGCGCCGGGCTGATCTCCCTGGCTATCAACGCTGGCGACGCCGCAGAGCAGCTCGGGTTGCCGCCGGGTGCGCACGTCCGGCTCTCCACCGGACCGACGAGCTAACGAGCGGCACGACGAGATCACCTCGCTGGGGGCGCTGCCGAAGTGCCGCAAGCAGGCGAAGTTACCGACGTAACTTCTCCGTGGTCCGACGCAAAGGCTCAGCCGCTGTCAGCCGAGGTGATCGCCGTGAGTAAGCGCAAAGGCAAATCCCAGCGTGAATAGGCCCAGCTCGAGGACACCGAGCGCGAGGCCGACCAGGGCGCAGACAAAGGCGCCTACCGACTTGATCCGCGCGAGCCCGAGCGCTCCGAAAATGATCGCCGGTAGGGGGAGGCCGACCTGCACAAGGGCGCCCACAGAAATGACTGTTCCGCGGCCGAGGAACCCCAACGCCGCGAGCGACGCCAGCTCGAATGGAAGCAGCACTAGTGCACAGGCAAGCGACGTGATCCCCAGCCGAGCGCTGGATCGGCTGCCGCCGCGGCCAGGTTTGGCCTGGCCATCGCTTGCAGCTGGCACGGCAATACACCTCGCTGATTCGTAACCGCGAATTGGCCATTTCGGCGCCATTAGGCGCTGACCCTGACGATAACAAGACAGGCCGCTAGTAGCCTGCGGTCCGCGAGGTTGCAGGGGCGTAGGGGGGCACCGGGCTGGCTCGGCCGACACCTTAGCGGTTGCGCTGACGACAGTCGGGGGGGCACTCGACGCGTTGAAGGCCGAGCAGCTCGTGGCGACGTCGCCGATGGGCACGTTCGTGGCCTAATCGACAGGTATTCGGTCACGGATATTGACGACCCGCCGCTCGCGTTTATGCAGGTCAAAGGGCCGTTCGCAGGCCGCTCGCCGGTCCATACCACGCAAATACCTTGAACATGGCACAATGTCGGTGACCCAGCATGGAAGGCAAGCGGCGTGCCACTGAGGTTTCCCCGCCCGGTCATGGCACTGATCGCCACCGGCACGGCGGCCATTTCGATAGGCCTATCTGCCATGCCTGCATCCGCCGACCAGGTTCGGAATCAGGAGTGGTGGCTCGGCTCGCTGCATATCAACGCCGCCGGGGCGGCGTCCCAGGGCTCGGGCGTGACGGTCGCCGTGCTGAGCGACGGCGTCAATGCGAGCGCTCCAGACCTTTCAGCGTCGGTAACCGCTGCGCCAGCGCCGGCTGGCGCTCCGGTGGCTTCTGGCCAGTACGCAGGCGAGCAGGGGACCCCGGTTGCGAGCCTGATTGCCGGCCATGGCCACGGACCGACCGGAGCCGCCGGGATCGTCGGGGTAGCGCCGCAGGCGCGAATCCTGTCGATCCAGGTCACCCTGCCGCCAGATGATCCTCAGCTCGCTCAGTCTTCGGTAGCTGCTGCCATACCTGGCGCGATCGCTGCCGGAATCCGGTATGCCGTCAATCGCGGCGCTACCGTCATCGATCTGCCAATCGACCCTGGCGAGGCGGGCAGTAGCGGAACTGGTGGCGCGACGGCCGCCGCTGGCGGCAGCGCGGCCGAGCGGTCTGCGGTGAGCTTCGCGCTCGCGCACAACGTGGTCCTGGTCGCGCCGGCTGGCGACGATGCCACCGCGGGCGACGCGCCCAACTACCCGGCTGCCTATCGCGGCGTCATGGCGGTCGGGGCGGTCGGCTCAGCCTTCACTAGGGCACCCTGGTCGAGCCATCAGAGGTACGTGACCTTGACGGCAGCAGGCGTGGGCGTTGTCGCGGCGGCAAGCACCGGCGGCTACGCGACCATGAACAGCACGAGCGCGGCTAGTGCAGTAGTCAGCGGAATCGTCGCGCTCATCAGGTCTCGCTATCCAAGCCTGACCGTCGCTGAGATTCGGCGCGCCCTGATCACCACGACGACGTCTCGCCGGGCGGGCCGCGTAGCGAACGGATCGGGTTACGGCGCCGTCAACGCAGGCCAGGCGATGATCGCAGCGGCCGCACTGGCTGCGCCGCCCGGACACCGTGCCGGCGCCGGAGCAGTAGCGCGCCAGGCCCCGGCTACCGTCACAACGCCGGCGTCGGAGCAGAGCATCGCTTCGCAGATTTTGCGCGCCGGGGAGATCTCTGGCGGCCTGCTGATCGCGCTGTTGCTACTGATAGCCGGCTATGCGGCGATGGGTAGACGGCAGCGGCGTAGCCACGCCGCCGTCACCGCCGAGTGGGTGCATCGGCAGGGGCAGTCTCGCTATCCGCAGGCCGGCGTCACTGACGCCGACAAGATGCTCGAGCTGTTCGCCGTTCCAGCGGCAGCACCGAGCACTGCGCTAGCTACCGTCCCGTCTCGCCCCCAGCCCGCGTCACCGTCGGCTAGTGGTGGCGTCTGGCTTGGCGGCGGAGGTGGTGTGTTCGCGGCCGCGTCCGGCCGCGCGCCGGACGGACTGCGGGTTCGACAGCTTGGCGGTCCTGCTGCCAGCGAAGCCGGTATGGGCGCGGTTGCCGACGGCGGGTCCGTCGCCCACGGCCCGGCGTCCCGGGCGGTAAACAGGCGCGTGGCCGTCTCCGGTGCCCCGCCATGGGAGCCGGCCGCTGCGCCTGAAGGGGAGTTGCCCTGGGCCGCGGCGCCGACCCGACCAGATGACGCAGCTCCGGCCGCTGGATCCGCTCGCCCCGCCCCAGCGTCGGCTGAGCCAGCCTCGGATACATCCGCGCTAGTGCGACCGGTCGGACCTGCACCAGACGGTCGCAGCCAGCCCGGCTCGGCACCTGGCCTCGAATACGATCCGATCGGCCGTGCCGCACACCTGGGTCGCCAGGCCACGGCTCGCGGGCTCAGCTCGGCTGGTGGCGCGAGCTCGGCTGGCGGTCTCGGGTCACCTCCGGACTCTGCCGTGCCGTCGGCGCCGCCGCCCACCTCCGCTGGCTACCCTTCACCCACGGGCGCACCGGTTGGCTTCGATTTTGGTGCCGATTACGCCCGCGCTGACGGCCGCGGCCCTGCAGCAGGCCGCAGCGCTCAGGCTGGCTATGAAGCCGGTGGTCACCGCGGCCAGGCAGCCGACCCTGGCTATCCCGACCGCAGCGCCACCGCCCCTGGACACAGCGGCGAGTTCGCCGTGCCGACCCCGCCAAGGATCGCTCCGTCCGGCCTCCCGGTGCGGCAGCCTAGAGCCAGTCGCCCGCCGGGCTCGGCGCCCCTGTCACCTAGCGGATCACTATGGGAGCCGGTCAACCGCGAAGCGGGCCAGCCAAGCGAGCCGACGGATTACCCGGCTCAGAGTTACGACCGGGCCGGCCGGCCGATATTTGTCTGGGACCCAGCTACGACTCGCGGGTCACAGACCAATTCGGGCGAGTGAACGCCCGCCCTGCGTTAGCCCTGCGCGGACGCAGCGGCCAGTTCTTCCTTCCGTGCTGACGCGTACATCGGCACGTACTCCTGTCCTGATAGCTTCTGGATCGCCTGGATGACCTCGTCAGTTACAGCCCGGCGCTGCCTGGCCCCGGCGGGCTGTCCGCGAAACTCGGCGAGCTCGAGCGGCTCCCCGATCCGGATCTCGATCCTGCCGGGTCGTGGCAGCTTATGGCCCGGCGGCAGAATTCGCTCTGTTCCCACCATGGCGACCGGAATGACGGGCACGCCGGAGTGCAGGGCCAGGAAGCCGACACCAGTGCGGCCGCGGTACAACCGCGCATCGGGCGACCGCGTTCCTTCCGGATAGATGCCAAATAGCTGACCCGCACGCAGCAGCCCGAGGGCCGCTTCCAGCATCTCCTGGGCCGCTCGCGCGCCGGCCCGGTCGGTCGACAGCTGGTTGGTCGCACGCAAGTAGGCGCCAACAGCCCTATCGCGGATGCGGGTGCCGGTGAAGTACTCCGACTTGGCCGCGAACGTGACCGGCCGGTCGAGCATGAGCGGCAGGTAGATCGAGTCCACGACCGACAGGTGGTTCGAGGCCAGGATCGCCCCGCCACTCGCCGGGATGTTCTCGGCTCCGGTGACCGTAGGCCGGACCACGGCTCGCAGGAACGGCCCGGCGATCACCCTGGACATCTGATACTGCACTCGGCCTCCGCTCAGGGGCGCAGGGATTTACCGGTCATCCCGCGCGGCACGTCACAGATTAGCCCGACCCACCCAGTGCCCGAACGGCCATCCAGCCGGGTTGTAATTCAGGTGCCGGCCTGTACCCACGCCTGGACAATGGCGGGCATGAATGAGTGGTGGCCGCTCGGCGGCCTGCGCTTGACCACGCCCCGGCTTGAGCTAAGGGTGGCAACCGATAGTGATCTAGCGGACCTCGCCAGCCTCGCGGCTGCGGGCGTGCACGATCCGGACGTGCAGCCGTTCGCGTTCCCGTGGACCGACGCTGGACCTGGTGACCGGGCTCGCAGCACGATCCAGTACCACTGGTCGCAGCGCGCGGCCTGGCAGCCGACGAAGTGGTCGCTGGACCTAGTCGTGGTGAACGATGGCGCCGTCGTCGGGACCCAGGGAATGTCGGCAGCTGACTTCGCCATCGTCCGCGAGGTGGGCACCGGGTCGTGGCTCGGCCAGGCTCATCAGGGCCGCGGCATCGGGACCGAGATGCGAGCCGCAGTGCTGCACCTGGCCTTCGTAGGCCTCGGCGCCCAGTACGCCACGTCCGGCGCGTTCGCCGACAACCTTGCGTCGCGAGGCGTGTCGCGCAAGCTCGGCTACGCCGACGACGGCATCGAACGTCAGGTCAGACGTGGCGAGGCGGCAACCGTGCTGCGGCTGAGGCTCGACCGGGAAACGTGGCTGGCGACGCGGACGGTACCGGTTGAGATCTCCGGGCTGGAGCCCTGCCTGGCCATGTTCGGCCTTGGTGCTGAACAAGACGGTTCTGAGTCGGCCGAACCTTGACCGGCGTCTGGCTGGTGACCGGCGTGCAGGCCGCCGGCAAGTCCAC
>Ga0126373_10004429_pt1 | contig 10738 bp, 14 predicted proteins | sample PanSoiMetPlot_11_FD_92545 | JGI IMG/M metagenome (GOLD analysis project Ga0126373, IMG submission 92545) | Tropical forest soil microbial communities from Panama - MetaG Plot_11 | ecosystem: Environmental > Terrestrial > Soil > Tropical forest > Bulk soil | place: Panama | collected 2016-02-17
AACCCCTCAGATAATCTTGGAACGGCCGTGCGTGTGCTGCCGATAGCATTACGGGAGAAGTCCGTATTTACGTCTTCTGTATAGAGTTTAGGGGCGGAGGGGAAATTCGTGTCCATTTCCTGCCGCATTATCGAAGTCATATGGCGGGAACTGAGATACCAGATGAGCTGAGCTCGCCGACCGGGCGACGAACTGACCGAGCGTGGAAGCAGCTGTGTCCGGCCGGCTGATAGCCGGGCCTGAGCGCGCGGAGCCGCACTTAGTGCCGTTGTGGTTCGGTTTACGAGGAGGGTGTGACATGGCGGATCATCCTGGTGATGCTTTCGATGACATCGTGGTAGGCGCCGGCAGTTCTGGTGCTCCGCTCGCGGCCCGGCTCAGCGAGGATCGCGCGAGGAAGGTTGCAGTAATCGAGGCTGGACCCGACTACGCGACAGCAGCTGAGACCCGGCCCGACCTGCTTAACGGCAACGCCATGTCGTTTGTCAACCACGACTGGAATCACACGGCACGGTTGTTCGACGGACGGCAAACCCGGTTCTACCTTGGCAAGGTCACGGGAGGGTCATCGGCCGTCGGCAACTTGGTAGCCATCAGGGGAATGCCTGAAGACTACGACGAATGGGCTGCGGGGGGAAACCCGGAATGGTCGTGGTCGCGGGCGCTGCCGTTCCTGCGAGCCATTGAGGATGATCTTGATTTCGAGGGCGAATTTCACGGCCGCGGTGGTCCAGTGCCCATTAGCCGCTGGCGTCCTGACGAACTGACCCCGCTGCAGACGGCATATTTCGAAGCCTGCCTGGCGGCGAGCTACCCGCTGGCCGAGGATCATAACCACCCGCAATCGACCGGCGTTGGCCCGATCCCGTCCAACTGCAGGCCCGACAGGGTCAGGGTCTCAACGGCGATGAGCCACCTCGGGCCCGCTCGGGTCAGGGACAACCTCACCATCCTGTCCGGCTCGCTAGTAAGCCGCGTGGTGGTGGATGGCGACTCGGTACGCGGCGTGGAGCTGGTGACCGGGGCGAACAGCCAGTTCCTGCAAGCACGGCGGGTGATCCTGGCGGCAGGCACAGTGGGCTCGCCCGCCATCCTGCTGAGGTCCGGCATCGGTCCGGCGGAGGAGTTGCGGGAGCTTGGCATCGGGGTACGAGCAGACCTGCCCGGCGTGGGAAAGAATCTGACCGACCAGCCGCGCTCGGGTGTGTTCATGGTGCCCAAACCGGGCAACGAGAACCTCGGGATAGCCACTGGCCAGATCGTGCTACTTACCGCCGCTCCCGGTTCGGACCAGCGCAACGACATGTACTACGCCATGGTCAATGGGTTCGACCTCAGCAACCAGCTTCCTCATCTACGCGACGCGGCCGGCGGGGGACGGGTGTTCGGAGTCATGGTGATCGCGCGCCGTGCGTACTCCCGCGGTCAGGTCACGCTCACCTCACCCGACCCCAGGGTGGCCCCGAGGATTGACCTGAACTACCTCGCGGACGAGCGTGACTATCAGATCCTTGCCGATGGTGTCCGGGTCTGCTGGGAGCTAGCCCACTCACCCGGTATCAGGAGCCGGGGTGACCGGGTAGTCAAAGTCAACGAAGACACCATCGGCTCCCCCGATGCTCTGCGCCACTATGTCCGGCTGAGCGTGGACACTGCCTACAACCCTGTCGGCACTGCCCGGATGGGTCCTCGGGAAGAGCACGGCACAGTGGTCGATCAATACTGCGCCGTGCACGGTATCGATGGACTCTATGTCGCGGACGCCTCGGTCATGCCGTTGATGGTGCGAGCCAACATCAACCTCACCGTGATCATGATCGGCGAGATGGTGGCCGCGATGCTACGCGGCACATGAGCGTCGTGTCCCGCCCTTGCAGACGAGTACGAAGAGGGGCAAGGAAACATGTCAAGCGCAACTGATGAAATCGACCAACGTGCCGACGCGCTGACCAGACTGGCGACGCCGCCACGCGCTGACGGTTTACAGGGTGACCTCAAGGGTGTTGTGCTCCGTCACGTCAGTCAGCCAGAGGGCGCTGGGCGCGCAGAAATTCCGATTGACGCGGTCACCGACCGTCGGTGTGTTCGCCAGGTTCCGGCGGCCCTTCATTATTTCGGGACGGAAGACCCTGGAGGCACGTGGGGGCGCGAAGGGTGCGCCGCGAATGAATTTAGACCGTGACGACGCTGATTATGAGGAGACACTCAAGATAGAACTCGCTTCACACTGATCGCATGACATGCGGAGCTTAACCGTGAGACGAACAGCACCCTGTTCGTCGAGAACGACTCGATCACCTGGGTCGCGGCGACCGAGGCGGCCGACGCCCCCGCGGTGCTTTCGTTCGCGGCCGGCTGCGGTCCCCCGTGCAGTGTTGTCTCCGGCGGCGGAGCGACGTTCTCTGCTGACGTCGGTACGACCCTGAGCAACATCCGCACTGTGTACTCCGACAGCCCCGGCACGACGACACCGGACACGTTCAACACTTCGTACACGTTCACTCCCACGTGGAGCGGGCCCGTCATGAACAACAGCACGCCGTGGCAGCTGCCCAAACCGATCAGGTGCGACAACATGTTCCCGGGCAACATGGCGGCCGGCTGCGTCGTGCCGGACTTTGTGCCTCTCCTGACGCTGCCGCTCTCCGTCTACGGCTCCGCGGCGCTCAACGTCTGGATCGGCGAGCACTTCCTGCCGGGCACTCCCGGTCTCACGCCCGCAACGCCACTGACCCGGGGCGATCCGGCCCAGACCGACGCCAATCGCGCCGCGGTGTGCAGCGGCTTCCAGCCCTTCCTGGTCCTGGTCGCCAACGACAGCTGCGACGAGTACCCGTTCGCCTCCACCCAGCAAAGCGGCGGGGCACTTGGGCTCACCGGCAGCAACTGCCTCGAAGCCCTACCGTTTGCGCTAGCGAACGGCAACTGGTCTTAGCAGTTCCTGAACAAGTACACCTTCACGTACCCGCAGCTATGCGAACGCGGGCACGTCGACAGCAAGCTGAACAGCGACGTAGGCACTGCCGTCATTTCCATGTACACCACCAACCGGATGCTGATCGGGGACCAGTTCGTCGTCCAGGTCACCAACTGACGGCACCCCACGCCGACAGCTGTCTTAGATGGGGGCCGATGGCGGTCCTGCGGTCGGCCTCGGTGCGGTTCTAACGTCGATCCGGCATGATTCCCATCGTGTACCCGCATTCCTGCAGGAGCCGGAGGGCTGTGGCGACATTCGGTTCCCGGGCGCCGGTCTCATACGCGTGAATGGCTGCCCGCGAGGTGTGCGCGCTGCGTGCCAGCATGCTTACCGACAGCCCGGCCTTCTCTCTCGCCTGTCGCAGCGCCTCTGCGATGGGCGTGTCGTTCAGGATGGTGACAGGATCGCTGTCGCAGGCTTCCGGTGAGGGGCTGCTCATGGCGGCGGGGACTCTGCCAGGTCGGCGGGGAACATCTCCTGCACGATGAACTGGGCCTTGGGCAGGAGGCGGTTGCTGCCGATCACCTGTTCGGCGATCCGCAGCACCTCCTCAGCGGTCTTCGCGCCGGCCTCGCGTGCTAGGAACCGGATGTCGTCCTGGTCTCGGTCGATGCGGGCGGCCTGGACTTTCAGCGCCAGGAGGTAGTGCGGTGAAGGCACGGTGACGGCGATCCCGGGGAGGTCGAGGATGACCTTGGCATGCTGGTCGGCGCCGGCTGGGAGAAGGCCCTTAACACTGTCGTTGAGCCAGTCTTCCGGGAGTTGCCCGTGCCGGGCGGCGATGCGGCGGGCCGCTTCGTAGATCACTGCCTTGGGCTCGAACACGCCATCCACATCAGCGGTGGCGCGCCGCATGTTGTAGGCGAGTGCTATCGCCGCGCCGCCAACGACGAACATCTGTGCCTTGACCCCGCAGGCATCCAGTTCCTGGCCCAGTTCGGTGAGGAGGCCAATGATCTGCTCGCGGTTGAGCGAGAGGTCGCGTCCTTCGCTCACATTGAAACCAGGGAGTCCTGCTCGACGATTATGCCGCGCGCGGCGAACTCCGCAGGGGCGTGGGCCAGGGAGTAGGCGAAGAAACGGTCGCTGCCTGGGTGCCAGAACGAAGGCAGGATACGGGGCGGCTCCCGGGTCCAGGTCGGCGCCTCGGCCTCGTTCAGCCGGGCGAGGTGCGCGGTGCCTGCGGCGACCAGCGCATCGACGACGGGCCGCCCGGTCAGCGCGGGCCTGGCGGACGTTACCTCGCCGTGAGCGAGCCAGTCGGCGACAACGCGGACGTAGCTTTCCTCGGATGACGCTGCGAGCGTCGCGGCGAGGTCGGCAGCGGTGAACTTCATGGGCATGAAGTGTACCTGATCCGGTCCAGATGGTGCTCTGCGCCGAGCGCCTTATGCGGGCGAGCATCACCATGCGGGCGAGCATCACCGGCGCTGTCAACGCGGGAGGTCGGGGTGGATCATGACCGGCCGTGCGAAGTCCACGCTGTTGCCCACTGCGGCACCTATCCTCCGTCCGGTGGCAGCGGTAGCCTCAGGCAGTCTACGCCTATTGCCGGTGGCCTCTGAGCCCTACGACCGCGGTGTAGGCCAGCGCACCATGGTCGGCGCCCCGGGTGGCCCGGCGGTAGCGCTTGTGTAGTCTGGCACGCGCACGCAGGTGAATAGCAGGGCGTCGACCGGCTCGTCAAGCAGCGGCGGGACTTCGCTGTCTATAAAGGTCATCCCGCATGCGCAGGCGCCGAGGGCATAGGCGGCCAGGTGCAGTCGGCCCTCTGTCAGGCCTGCGGCGAGCTGGGCCTCGCGGTATTCCCGGTCGTCCAGGCGCCCTATGGCGGCAGCAGCGACGGTGACGAACGCGGCGTCGTGGGCCAGGTCCTGACCCAGGCATATCCGGTGAAGCTCGTCGCGTAGCGCGCCAGGGCGAACTGGAGCCGACAGGTCGGGCCATCGGTAGAGCCCGGGGGAAAGGCTCTCGACGTCGTGCACCACCACCCAATGGGGCACGGCGACACCACGGACGGCAACGCTCATGCAGGTGTGCAGCAGCGCCCGCGGCAAGCCGCGGGCGCTGTCCATGCGCCGCTTTGACCCGCGGGCCGCGATGACAGATTCCACCGGCGTCGAGAAGGCGGCCGTGACGCGTACCGTGGCGCCACGGTTCCAGGGGAGGCCGAGCCGGTCGCTTTCCCCGGCCCGCTGCGCGGCTGTGACGAGGGGGAACTCGACCGGTACCGCGTCGACCAGCCCCGTGGCCGCTGGGCCGGCTGGGTCGAGCGCGGGGGCGGCGTCCCCGAGGCCCACCACCGCCACTGGCAGCTCGTGAACCAGGTCCGCCCCGGTGAGCTCTGCCACCGCCATATCAGGGAATTGGGTGTACAGCGCCGTGGCCAGGCCAGCGGAATCGGCCAGCGCCAGCAACTGGGCGAGCATCGTGCCGGCGTCCCAGTACACATGCCGCCAGCCGCGTTCGCGGTAAAGCCAACCGGTACGCCACGGCACGCCGGTGACGACCACCGCCGGGGCGCCCCCGCGCGGCGTAGGCCCGACCTGGACCAACGCATGCTCCTGCGGGTCATACCAGTGGACTCCCGGTGGCAGCGGCGCTCCGTCCGGCACTGCGACATACAACTCAAGGGGGAAACGGTTGCCGGCCGACCCGGCGGCGCGGAACGAGACGATCCCGTGAGGCCCGTCCATAATGCGCACCACTCCAGCGGACAGGTACAGCAACCGGGAAAGATGCCGCAGGTCAAGCGCCGCCATTGCTACCCGTGCCGTGCCCGCCAGCACATCTATCGCCGGCGCCGCCGTCTCCGGCAGTTCCCGTGGCAGAGGCAGCCGGGGCAGCCGCTGCGGGTACCGCTTCGAGGTCCACGGCACCCGCTCCATGTCGTTGACCGTAAGGTCATGCAGTACCCGGGGATCGTCCGCCGGCAAGGTCCACTCTCGGCTGGGTTCGTAGGATGTCAGCCGGTGCAGTAGCTGTGTCGCGGTCTCGCCGTCTGATTCCTCGCGCATGAGAAAGGACGCTACGCCATTGAGCAGGCTCAGGGTCAAGCCAATACTGCCTGGGCAGGGCGGGACGCCATCATCCGCCTGGCCGGCGCCATGCTGGCCGAGCTGAACGACGAATGGACCGAATCACGCCGTTACATGGGCACCGAAATCCCCGGCCGCCTGCCGCAAGGCCACGGAAAAGAAAAAGATGTTACAGGTGATGCAGAAATTGACAATTGAGGCAATCCCGGCTTAAATAGTAAGCGGATCGCGAGGTGGCTTCTCATACACCACATGAGCGGACGTGGCCGTGCTGGCGGCGCCTTAGTGCGAGTCCCCTGGCCACCCGGGCCAGCCCTGATATCGCGGATCGTCATCCCGCGGCGTAAAAGGACAGGATCAGCTCGTCGACTTGGCCCAGGCTCCGCTGGCCTTTCGCGCTTGGGCAGGCCGCAGGAGCCGGGCCGTAGCCGACCTTGAATCAACGAGGTTGACACAAGGAATCGACAAGGTTGACACTGGTAGACGTTTAGGTTAATATGCATGTCAGTCTGCCCCATATCATCGGGGCGGAACATATTTGTCAGACGCATTCACCGGCTTGCCAGCAAGCTACCGTGCGAGGTACTTAGTGAATCATGCTGACCGGTGTGACACCGCGCGACGCGGTCATATGGAGAAGGTATGCGGGCTACCTGGTCCTAGTGTTAATGATCGCGAATCTGTGAAATTGGTACAGATTTTGTCTCTTTGCCCTGTAGATTGGCTGTGCTTGAGCGGAGAGAATCCAGCGCATATCCGCCCTCTGATGAAAACCAAAAGACCAGAAGAGTCGCTGCGTGAGTTCGCGCGGCTCTCGCGCATCTCGGTTGGTACCATGCGAGATGTGCGGACGCGGCCGCATCGTGGGGAAGATTCCCTTCGCCTAGCCTCCGCATGAGCGGGAACGGCAAAGCTTCGCCGCAGCCGGACCTGCGTACTGCGTCTGCGGCATCCGCCCCCGAGTCAGCGGCGCAGTTCAGTAGACGCCCGCAACAATCCATTCCTGCGGTTCTCCGAGAGCGGGCGCACACTGCTGCAATGGCTCGCCACCACATCGTTGAGCCGCATGGTTGGCGGCCGCTCTCAGGGTTGTGCCGCCGCACCACCCTCGTCGAGATGGCAGCGATATGCTCCCAAAGTTTGGCGTGAGTTCCCCGATGGGATTCAGCAGCATGTAGTCGTCGCATAGTCGACGACGCGGACCGGGCAACTCGCCGGAAGGAGGAGTCCGTGATGGGGTCCGTCCTCGCGAATGGCCGCGACGTGAATGCTGAAGTGCTCGTCGCTAAGCACGGTCGGTTCCTCGACGATGGCGGCGGCCGGGAGACCGCCGACCAGATCATTGATAGGGTCACGACGAAACTAGCTGCAGTTGAGCAACGATACAGCCAGGGTGCTTCGTCGGTACGCGACACTGCGGCAAAATTTCGGTCACTCATGGCAACCAATCGGTTCTGGCCGTCCGGGCGGATTCTTAATAGCTGCGGGACGCGGCAAGGGCAGATGTCTAGCTGTTTTGTGCTTCCACTGGCCGACAACTTCAACTCAATTCTGGAGACCCTCGGCCTAGCGGCGAACTGCCATCGGGGCGGCGGTGGTACTGGGTTCGATCTGAGTCCGTTGCGGGAACGGGGTGCGACTATCCACGCGCCCGAGGCCGCCGGCGCGAGTGGTCCGGTGTCGTGGCTGCAACTATTCGATGTTGAAACGGCAGTAGTCATGGCAGGCGGAAAGATGCGCGGCGCCAATATGGCGTCGCTAGACGTACGTCACCCAGATATCATTGAGTTCATTAACGCGAAATCAACAGTTGGCCAGCTCCCGAACTTTAATATTTCGGTCGCGATCGATGACAGATTCATGCGCAGCCTCGAAGCCGGTGATCGTATCGATCTCGTCAGCCCTGTCTGCAACCGTGTGTCCGGGCGGATCGAGGCGTGCGACATATGGTATCTGTTGTGCGAGAACGCGTGGCGTACGGGAGACCCGGGGGTATTGTTCGTCGATGCCATCAATCGCGGGAACCGCTTGTATGACAAGCTCGGGCCCCTTCGAACTACCAATCCGTGCGGCGAGCAGATGCTCTATCCGTACGAGCCCAGCAACCTAGGCTCCATCAACCTGGCGGTTATGTGCCGGAGTGGGGACGTGGACATGGCCGTCCTCGAAGAGACGGTCGCGGATGCGGTTCACCTTCTGGACAATGCCGTTGACGCGAGCCGGTACCCGGATGCGCGTATCGCTGCGATGGCTCAGGCGAATCGTCGGCTCGGGCTGGGAGTAATGGGGTTCGCGGATCTGCTGGTCGTCCTCGGTGTCCGGTACGATTCCGAGGCGGCGCTCAGGCTGATAGACAAGATAGGAGAGAAGATCCGGTCCGTGGCATGGGACACGAGCCGGGAGCTTGCCAAGCTCCGGGGCGTGTTTCCGAATTGGTCGTCCTCCTGGGAATCTCCCGTTCGCAACTGCGCGATAACGACTATCGCGCCGACCGGTACCATCTCGATGGTTGCCGGGTGCAGCAGCGGCATCGAGCCGCGGTTCGCCGCCTACTGGAATAAAGATGTCCTTTACCCCGGCGGTGTCCAGTACATCGACAAGAACCTGGTTGATGACGTCTGCCGCGCGCATGGCGTGAGTCCCGCCGACGCGGCCCAGTGGATCCGCTCAGGCAAGCCACTCGAGCTTCCGTTGGCCATAGCGGCGAAGTATCGCTATGCGCACGACGTCAGTGGCCTGTGGCACACGCGCATAGCTGCCCGGTGGCAGCGCTACACCGACAACGGCGTTTCGAAGACGGTCAACCTTCCCGCCACGGCTACGGCAGGAGATGTCGATGAGGTATTCCGCACAGCGTGGCGGGAAGGGTGTAAGGGCATATGTGTGTACCGTGAGGGCTCACGTGACCGGGATCTCCTAGAGCGACGACAGGAAGCGGGCACCGCGGACCAGATGCGGCAGAGCAAGCTACTTGTGAGCCAGAGGAATGTGTGACGTGAGTGCCCTCCGGAAGGTGGTGAAGCATATTGGTGATCTCATCTAGTCTTGAGCTCCGCACGGAGATTCTTTTTGACATGGAGGCCGAAGTCGTAGCCCAGCACGACGTTGGTGCGGCTCCGTTCGGCAAGCGCAAGATCTACATTGTCGGCGACGGGATGTTCGCTGGACCTGAGCTGCGCGGAAAGGTTCTCCCCGGCGGAGCGGACTGGCTGCTTAAGGCAAGTAACGGGATCAGCGAGCTAGATGTGCGGGCTACTCTCGTAACCGATGACGGGCAATTGATCTACACTTATTACCGAGGCATTTATTATACCTCCCAAGAGGTAAAGAAGCGCATGGATAGCGGCGAGGATGTGCAGGCTTCGGAATACTATTTCAGGACTACACCGAGATTTGAAACAGGTTCGGCGAGATATGAATGGCTCAACCGGGTTATCGCCGTGGGCGTGGGCCAGAAGACGGCCACCGGGATTTCATACCGCGTGTATCGGGTGCTATGAACGGCGAGGACGGGCAGCCAATGAAACCCGGGATCTACGTCATGATGCTCGGCATCGATGGCAGCGGGAAATCGTCCGTGGCCACAGCGTTGCGTGAGCGTCTCGAGGCCGCGGGGCGAGAGGTCGTCGACGTAGGTATCAACACCATGTACTCCGTTGCCCAGTCCGCCACCGGACCACCATGGGATTCGCTACGGGCTATCTCGGATGAGGGCTGGCGGCTGTACTTGCGCGAGCCGCCAAGCCAAGCCGCGATCCTCACTAGCGGACTCCTGGAACTGGCCGCACACTACCTGATCAGGGCCGAAGTAATAGGTCCCGCGCTTGAACGCGGCGCTGTGGCTATCTCCGATAGTTTCTGTCTTAAGAATATCGTCAGGACGCTGCGGCAGGTCCAGCATATGACCGGCGACCTGAGCCCTGCCGCCGATGCGCTGCTTGACGGGGTTCGCGCCGCACTATCCGCCGCGTATCTACAGCCGGATATCGGGATATTCCTGGACGCCGATCCAGCTCTCACGGTCCGATGGCGACTCGCGCAGCGCGGCAGGATTGACTCATACGAAGACCTCACCGTAGCCGGCCACTCCGGACGAGATGCCTTCGTGAAGTTCAATGCCATGGTGGCGGCGGAGCTACGGGATGACGCGAAGAAGTGGGGGTGGGAAGTCCTGCCGGTAGACGGGCGGCCACTGGCCAGCACCGTGTCGGCGGCGCTGGACCTTGTTCTGAAGTATCCGCAGCCTCCACGCATCTAAGGCGTGTGCTGAGTCCTCCGCACGAACCTGACCTCGAAGGTGGTGATCGAGAAATGTCTATGTGTCACTGGCGGATCCCTGCCCGCCATCGGTTCGGCAGAAGACCCCATGACATATCGGCCGGCTTTATGGCGATCGCGGAGATGGGTTGCCCGGACCATGACTGGGTCATGACAGACTGACTGGGGATTGTGATGCGAGCGATGGATCAGTCCAAGCTTACGGACCGACTGCTGGTTCATATCGACCACGGAACCACCGATCTCGCAGACCATACAGCCGTCCGCTCCGCGGATGCATACAAGGACGACCGCCTCTACCGTAGTGAACTGAGCAGCATATTTCAGCGCTGCCCGGTCGCCGTGGCCCACGTAACCCAACTCGCTATGGCTGGGGACTGCGTTGTCGGTGACTTGTACGGCATACCGTTCGTTCTCGTCCGCCAGGCATCAGGCGAGATCC
>Ga0126373_10004431_pt1 | contig 10737 bp, 10 predicted proteins | sample PanSoiMetPlot_11_FD_92545 | JGI IMG/M metagenome (GOLD analysis project Ga0126373, IMG submission 92545) | Tropical forest soil microbial communities from Panama - MetaG Plot_11 | ecosystem: Environmental > Terrestrial > Soil > Tropical forest > Bulk soil | place: Panama | collected 2016-02-17
AGCGCGATCTTTGGATGAGCCTCATCGGCATAGCTGACAAACCATCCGATCCTCGAGGGATTCGCTCGGTCATCGCAAGTACCGGTTTTCCCGAGGGGTGTTTCTTCTCCGCCCGCGTCATAGCTCAACCGGCCCGTGCCGTACAGAACCGCCGCAAGCATTCCTTCACGAACTTGCGGCAGCACGTTACTGATGTTCAAGTCCCGCTTGACTCGTGGCTCAAAACTCTGAACTTCCTCCTGCGAGTGAGGATACTGCAGGTAATACAGCGTTCCTCCGTTCGCAAAAGCGGCCGCGATTGCAGCCAGTTGAAGTGGTGTAATCTGGATCCCCTCGCCAAAGCTCGACATTCGCGCCACGCCACCAAACGCCGGCGGCTGCGTCGGGAACGACCCTGGATGCTCATCTGGCAGGTTGTATCCCGAGAGTTCGCCGAGCCCGAGAAGCCGCCCGTACTTCGACACCGTGTCGAATCCCATCCGGCGGCCCAGCTCCTCGAAAAATACATTGTTCGAGTGCGCCAGCGCTTCGGTCAGATTCATGTACTTGCGTCGGCTCACTTTTAACATCGTGTCGCTCGTAATCACGTTTTCTTCAAGCGCCGCGATCGCAATGGTCGGCTTGATCGTCGAGCATGGAATGTAGCCATCGCTGAACGCGATCTTTTGATTCACCACCGCCAGGATGCGCCCCGTGTTCGGGTCCACAGCGACAACCGATCCGTTATATCGACCCAGCGCAGAAACCGCGGCTTCACGCACCACCGGGTCGTCGAAGCTTGGATCATCCGCGCTCACCGAGTCCGCGTACGTTGGCGCATAACCGCGATAACGCGAGGGTAAAAGCCGCTTCCGCAATTTCGACGTCTTCGTTGATTTTGACGAGTTGGAGCGCTCAATCGCCCTCGCGGCGGGCTCCGCTGCAGGCAACGGCCCACTCATCGCCGCTACCAGCACAGCTGTAGTAACTAGCTTTCCCAGTTCCCTGACCATGCAATCCTTTTGACCGAAACAGGACGCGTCGCTTCCAGGACGGCGCCGAGAATCTAACCCAACACCAATCGACCCGTCAACCACCTCTCGGTTAAAGCACCCCCTTGACCATCATTTTGCGCGGCCAGATTTCAAAGTACTTATTCAGTCTCATGGCAACCCTCTCATCTCCAAATGAAAGGGCTCTCGCAAACTGAGGCGTAGTTTACGCAATTTCGTTCCGTCGCAGCAATAGATAACTAGGTCCAGTACGTTTTATGTGCTTTATTTTGAACGGGTGTCCCCTTGTCCAGCTTCAGGGCAGCTACTCTTTCCCCAAAACTAGGTCATCATGTTTCCGAACGAAACAGCTCTCGCCCGACTTTTCTCTCTGAAACACTCCAGAAAAGAAGCGGCTCGCTATCGCGCCGGCTTGCCTTTCACATCGGATGTCGCCGCAGCCGCTGCCACCTTCATCGATGGCTTTTCCGCGGCGTGGACATTGCCATTCGCCCCCGCCGTCACCGCAGTCTGGTTTTGGCCCGGGGCTGGAACCTCCATCTTCTTCCGCAAAGCGTTTTCCAGCTTCTCGCGAATGTCCTTGTTCTCCTTCAGGAACATGCGCGCATTCTCGCGGCCCTGCCCCATGCGCTCGCCGCCAAAGCTCAGCCACGTGCCGGACTTCTCGATCACGCTCTTCTCGACGCCAATGTCCAGCAAATCGCCTTCGCCGGATATCCCTTCACCGTACAGAATGTCGAATTCTGCCTCACGGAAAGGCGCCGCCACCTTATTCTTTACAACCTTCGCCCGTGTTCGTGAACCAACGACGCGGTCGCCTTCCTTGATCGCCTGTACGCGGCGGATATCCACTCTCATAGACGCGTAGAACTTCAGTGCCCGCCCGCCCGTGGTCGTCTCCGGGTTCCCGAACATCACGCCGATCTTTTCGCGGATCTGGTTGATGAAAATCAGGCATGTCTTCGATTTCGAAACAATCGCCGTCAGCTTACGCAGTGCCTGCGACATCAGCCGCGCCTGCAAACCCATCTGTGGCTCGCCCATTTCGCCTTCGAGTTCGGCCTTCGGCACCAGCGCTGCTACCGAGTCCACCACCACCACGTCCACGCCGCCTGAACGGATCAGCGTTTCCGCAATTTCCAGCGCCTGTTCGCCGTGGTCCGGCTGCGACACAAGCAGATTGTCCACATCCACGCCCAGCTTCCGCGCGTAAACCGGATCGAGCGCATGCTCGGCGTCGATGAACGCGGCCTGCCCGCCCAATTTCTGCGCCTCAGCAATCACGTGTAGTGTGAGTGTCGTCTTGCCGCCCGATTCCGGCCCATAAATCTCAATTACGCGCCCGCGAGGAAACCCTCCCACGCCGAGCGCCGCATCCAGTGACAGGCACCCCGATGGGATCACATTCACCGGCACCAGCACATCCTTGCTGCCGAGCCGCATGATCGAGCCCTTGCCATACGACTTCTCGATCTGCGATATCGCCGCTTCCAGCAACTTCGCGCGTTCATCTGCCATTTCTCACCTCGGTGGAGGAAATTAGGAATTCTGCGAATGGGGCTTCAGGTTTCGCGTTCCGAAAAACGGCGCTCGGAACCGCGCCGCGCTCCGGTATATTACGCTAACTTAATATTACCATTCCGTATCTACCATTTGCTAGCCTTGTTCTCCATCCGCTGGAATCAAAATCTTCAACCGCTGCGCCCACGCTGGCCTGATGGTCCAGCCGACCCGGGCTCGGGCTTTCGGCTCCCGCCCTTTAAGCCAGGCTTCCTACGGTTTAGGTGCCGGGCTGAACCTACCGCTACGGCGCACTCTTGCGCATCTTAACCCTTGAGTCTCTCACGTTCGATGCGCTCCCGCACGCCGATCCGTACCTGCAGCCTGGGGGCAACTGTTGAAAACTTGCAACGCCCACACTAATCGAATGGCGAACAAAAAGCAAACATTATGTTCGCCCCATATTCGCCTAACGCTCCTTCCGACTTTCAAACCTGCCGGCGCGCCGCAAACCGTTGTTTAACCCCTTAACTTTCGCATGGCCGTACGATCACCGTGCGGGGGTACGCCAACACAAGATCGGTATTTCGGGATTCTCGCTGCCAGAAGGCGTATGAGCAGGGGCGGACAGCTCGAAATCTGGGGCAAAAGGGTTTGCCGTGGATTTACCTGTGGGAACTTGGGCCTCGAAGTCGAAAAATGGAATAAAGCCAGCTTGACCGGATTCTAGACCAAGCGGAAGTCATCCCTGGTAGCGATAGAATCCTCGCCCGCTCTTACGTCCAAGCCATCCCGCCGACACATACTTCTTCAGCAACGGGCACGCCCGATACTTTGGATCTCCCAGCCCTTCCAGCAGCACGTGCATGATATCCACGCACACATCGAGTCCAATAAAATCCGCCAGCTCCAACGGCCCCATCGGATGATTCATCCCGAGCTTCATCACGGCGTCCACGGTTTCAGTCGTCGCGACTCCTTCCATCACCGCGTACGCCGCTTCATTGATCAGCGGCATCAGCACACGGTTCGAAACAAACCCTGGTGCATCGTTCACTGCCACCGGCGTCTTCCCCAGCTTTTTCGCCAGCTCCATCGTTGTATCAAACCCCTCATCGCCGGTCTGCAACGCGCGAATCACCTCCACCAGCACCATCACCGGCACGGGGTTCATGAAGTGCATGCCCACGAACCGCTCCGGCCGCGTGGTCATCGCCGCGAGCGTGGTCATCGAAATCGAAGACGTGTTGCTAGTCAAAATCACTTCCGGCCGCAGCAATCGGTCAGCCTCGGTCAGCACGGCACGCTTGAGCTCGATTTTTTCGGGTACCGCCTCTACCACAAAATCCGCCGCCGCAATCGCCCCCATGTCCGTCACGGGCTTCAGTCGCGCCAGCACCGCCAGCTTTTCGGCATCCGTCAATTTCCCCTTCTTCACTTCGCGGTCCAGGTTCTTCCGGATCGTCTCCATCGCCCGCTGCAAAAATCGCTCCTCCACGTCGCGCAAGATCACCTCGTAGCCCGCACGCGCAAATACGTGCGCGATCCCGTTCCCCATGGTCCCGGCGCCCAGCACCGCCACCGCCTTGATCGATTCAATCGGCACGTCTCATCCCTCCGTCGCCTTCCGGCGCGACGCCACCAGCCCTCCGGCCGCACCTCCTACGATCTTGAACCCGTGCGACACTTTGTACAGCAGCGGTTGTGGCTGCCCCCGCGCGAGGCCCATATAGATCAAGGCGGCGACCAGGCCTATAAGTGCGCCGTGGAGTACGAAGCGTGACTCAATTCGTCGAGCCGCCCACAAGGCAAAAACAAATGGCATCGCCGCGGATGCGATCAGTATGGACGCCAGAAAGGCCCTCTGGCCGAAAAAGTGACGCACCGGAAAGACAATCGCGAACACGAGCAGTTCCGCCAGGAGTCCCCCCAGCAACACGCGACCCCAATGTATTTTTGTGGAGCTCGACATTTTCCCTGAAACTTCGCGGCCAATGAAAGAGCGCGGTCCAGATTGTTCACTTCTCGCCCATGGATTATATCGCCTGCTCGATTCCACTGTTCGCATTCGATCGCGGGTTTGCTCTCTTTTCAGAAGGAGCCCACTAATCACTCAACGCCAGCCAAGCCGCCAGCGTTGCGAACTTTTCATCCTGCGACCACGGCGGGCCCAACCCGCGTCCAAGCTTCGTGAGCGCTCTCAAGAGCGCACCCTCACTGATCCGCAGCGCCTCCGCGCCACGCCCAAGTAAATTCTTCTCTCTCTCTCGAAACTCTTTCAGCCCATGTTTTCGGCCCGCTAAACTGAGCGCTTCCCGAAACAGCTCCCCGTCTGCCGTATGAATCAGCGGGTGCGCCGCCAGTATCTTCTCGAGATTCGGCAAAGCCCGACCTGAAGCCACCAAGAGTCCAAAATGACTCAGCCGGTATTGCGCCTCGTCCAGATTCCGCTGAACTTCCCGTATCGCGCGATAGGCCAAGCGCCCGGCCTCCGCTCGGACCTGCGAAATGAACCTTCGGCCTTCCGGCAGCGGCATTTTCTCTGCAGTATGGTATCGCTGCCGGAAAGAATAATTGAAAGTCTTCACGAGATGCACGCGCTGGCGGCTCAAAACCACCGGCTCGTCCCTTTCGAGGCACACGGCCACGAGCGCAGTCCAACCCGAATGCGCGCGAAATCCTACCGCCACACTTTTCATGGGAGCCTCCCGGTAGGGGAAGAAGGACACCAAGCGTGTAATCTGGCGCCGGAAATGTCAAGGAGAGGCGGCCCACTCCGCCGAGCATCGCTCGCGCCGCCTCGCGACCTACACTTCCGTTTTTCACCTTTGACTCGCGCATTATGAGAAAATCAGCTCACCGAAGCCATTTCGGTGCCGCGCGAGCCAGCGCCGCTCCCGCTTGAGTGATCCCTCCGATCGGACTGGCGGCCGCCGGAATGTTGCTCGAAAACGTGACGGATTTTCGCGATGAAACAAGCTCCTCCGATCCTCGCCGTTCTCCTGCTGCTGTTGATGGCCATTCTCGCCGGGGGCGCCGCTCTCCGCGAATCCATCACCGTTGATGAAGTGGCGCATATCGGTGCCGGCCTCAGCTATCTGCAAAAACTCGATCTGCGCTTGAACCAGGAGCATCCGCCGCTCGCAAAAGTTCTGGCGGCCGTTCCGCTCGTCCTTCGCGGAGTGCGCGCCGACTATTCCGACACTTCCTGGACGATTAGCAACGCCGCGTTCAACGCCATGCTTGGCGAATGGGCCTTCGGACACTCTGTTGTTCTTCGCTGGAACGATCGTGTCGCCACGCTATTGTGGGCACGCCTCCCCATGCTTGCCCTCACTCTCGCTCTTGGCCTCTGCGTTTACCTGCTTGCTTCCAAGCTGGGCAACCCCTGGAGCGGAATACTTTGCCTGGTTGCTTTTGTCTCGACTCCTGCGTTCCTGGCTTTCGGCCCTCTCGTTCTCACCGATGTCGCAGTGACGTTCTTCTCCCTTCTCACTCTCTGGAGCTTCGCCAGCATGTGGCGCTCACCGAGCCGTCGCGCGATGACCTACATGGGTTTCTTCTTCGCAGGGGCTCTACTGTCGAAATTCTCCTCGGGCTTGCTCCTGTTTAGTTTTCTCGCGTTTCGTCTCAGCCTTCGCCTTCTTCCCCTCCCTGAAGCTCCAACGGACAAGGCGGAACTCCGCAGTTGGCGCCGGATTCGCGGCCGCTATCTTTGGAAGGCAATCCTGGTGGCCTCTTTCACCGTCTATGCTGTCTATTTCATTCTCTCCTGGAACCAGCCGACCGATTCGCTCCAGTTCCTCGGCCATGGCCCCGCTTCATTGTTCCTTCGTCGCCTTTTGATGCCGCCGTGGCTCTATCTCCGCGGCCTCGGGCTTTTTGCGATATCTTCTCCAAGAACCACCTTCATTCTTGGTCACAGCTACCCGCGGGGTGTTTGGTTCTACTTCCCCATTCTGTTTCTGCTAAAGTCCACCCTCGCCTTTCTGCTTATGCTCGCGCTCTCGGTTCTCGTCGCCTTTGTCGCCCGAAGCAAGCGGCAAGGCATTCCGGTCATCCCAGCAGAAATGGCCTTTCACTGGCGTGCTGTCTGGACCTTCTTGCTTGTATTTGTTGCGGCGTGCATGCTCAGTCCGATGTCCATCAGCATTCGCCATTTCACTGTTCCTATCGTGCTGCTGATTCTTTTGCTGGCACCGGTGCCTCGGGCACTCAGCCTGCTTCGCGATGGCGGCTGGCCGGCCGCGCGATTCGTCGCGGCCACCTTCCTCGTTTTGGCGCTTGCTTCACTCGTGACCACGCTCCGCGCGTACCCCTTCTTCTTCCCATTTCTCAACAGTCTCAGTTTCGGCCGCCCCGGATACGCCATGGTCAACGATTCCAACCTCGACTGGGATCAGTCCCTGCCGGAAGTCCGCGGGTTTGTCGAAAAGCGCGGTATTCCGCATATCCTCCTCGACGAGTACGGGTTGATCGAACCGTCCGTCTATATCCCGCAGGCCGAATTCTGGAACTGCCAGCTACCTGCGCCCTCCAACGCTGGCCAGTGGGCCGTTGTTTCCGCCAACATGATCGAGGACGGCCACAATTGTCTTTGGCTTCTGAATTTTCCTCACACGCCTCTTGCCGGCGGTAGCATGTACGCCTTCCAGCTCCCCAGCGTGATCCCCCAAATTGGTGATCCCAACGGACCGCCCCCTGCTGAGGCCCAGCGGAATTTCGGCGGTTTCCCCGGACCGGATTCGCGCTTGATTTTCTTGAACTGCATTCGCGATCCGAACCAGATTCAGCCCACGCTCGACCATATGCGTGCACAATACGAAGCCGAAATGGCCAGGCGCAAGGCCCAGCGCCAAAGGCATTGAAACTGCCGTTTACTCCGGCGGTCGTCCTTCCACCACTTCCTTCACGATCTCCCGCGCCCGCTCGGCGTCTTCCGGGAAAACGTACAACTCTTCTCGCAACCCGCTGCGATCCATTCGGCAGCGAATCCCGTTCTCGTGCAGCGCAGCCACAAGAAAATCCCCTGGCTCGCTCGAGTCCGTGCGCCACACCCTCACCGTCGCATCCTCAGGAAACCAATCCTCTCCCTCACCCGGGCTCGGAGGCCCGGGAATGTCTTCTTCCGGTGACGGCGTCAGCGTCTCCGGGAGCTTCCGAATTGTTTCCGGGTTGCGCTCCGGGAGCAGCCCTTTGAGTTCGCCGGCTCCCACATCTGCCACATCGTCCGCGCCATAAGCTGCTTTCACCGCATTCTCCGCCTGTTCAAACATAGAAAAAGGAACTCCCACTTCATAGGCGGGATAATTTCTCAGGTTGAACAGATGATCGCGCCGGAAAACCGTGTTGTGCGGAATCCCTGCCTCATCGAGCACTGAACAAAGCTCCGCGTGCACCCGCGGATCTTCCCCTTTCCAGAAGGAACAGAACGGGTCCTCGTTCGGGTCTCCGGGTTCTCCGCGCAGCCCCAGCTCCAACCCTTCCCGCGGCAGCTCCCACACCAGGTCCATGTCGCAATCCGCGCAATGCGTGAATCCCGGCCGGTACTCCGCCTTGCATTGTGGACAAAACATTCCGCTTCCCGCGCACCGTCTCTTTTGTTTCCCGTCGAACTTCCGGCAACGCCCGACAGTATACGACAATGTCGTGCTGTGCCAATTCCCGCGGTCGTAATGACCGTCATCGCACCGATGTTCTTGTTGAGAACTGGCACTCGCAGCAAAACTTTTTGAAGCTTTATGGTTTGTATGGCAAACTAGTCTGCGATAGACGAGAAGTTTCCATGCTTGCACCCCGCTCGACCGTCCTCACGGCGCGGCAGCGCGCCTCGCGGTATTTCTTTGTCGATGGCTTTTCGACCCTTATCGCCGGCCTCGGCTGCTTGCTCATGGCCTTCCAGCTTTTCTACAGCAGCGACGGCAGGACCACGCCGTTTTCGCTCCTGGTGTCTTTGCCCCTTTTGCTTGCTTATCTCGCCGTCATGTTTCGCCAGAGGGAAATTGTAGAGTGGCTGAAAACCAGAATCACTTATCCCCGCACCGGCTTTGCGATCCCACCCGGTTTCGAGGACGATTCGGTGGTTCATGCGGATCTCGCACTTCTCACACTAGACGAGACAGAATCAAACCGGCGCTCCGAGGTGCGCCAAGTCCATGCCGATAGGAAGCACCGCATGCTGTTCATGATCGTGGCGGTCTTGCTCACAATATTGGGCATCATGTTGATTCCGAACCGTTGGTTTTATGTGGCTTCCGGCGTTCTCATATCCGCGGGATTATGGATTGCAACGCGCCGTGAGCAAGAGTTTTCCTGGCTGATTCTTGGCGGATTCCCGCTCGTCGGAATCGGCATGGCGACCTTTCTTCCGGACCGCGTTCTCGGCCCCGACCGCGGCGCCTATCTCCTGGCAACCGCAGGATCGCTCTTCTTCCTGGACGGCGTCTTGACCCTAATCAGGTACCTCCACCGCAACCCGCTGCCGAAGCAAACGCAATCATGAGCGGCAGCGGCAGCAAGGACCTTTCCTCGCTCGACCAGGTGATCCATGAGCCGGCCCGTCTGATGATCATGACCATCCTTTACGCCGTGGAAGAGGCCGACTTCGTCTACCTCCAGCGCGAGTGCGCACTTACGCAAGGCAATCTCTCGAGTCATCTGTCGAGGCTCGAACAGGTCCGCTATTTGACCATCTCGAAGGCATTCAAAGGCAGATACCCGCTTACCATGTGTCGCCTTACAAAAAAAGGCCGACGGGCCTTCGAAGGCTACTCGGCCACCCTCCGCCGTGTCACCAAGGTATCGGCAGTCTAGCTCACCTGCCCAGCGACCCTCATAAGATATTGCAAGAAAAGAGTTTACCATTCACTGCGGCTCTACCTCGCTTGTGTCCTTCGTGCTTCTTTCTCGTGCGTCTTTTCCGCCACCTGGCTCGTATCCAAGTTAGTATGAGCACACAGGCGTTCACCCTAGCTGCTCCGAGGTCTGCGGTCCTATTCGCCGCTCTCATGACGGACGATACTCAATCGCTCGCCGCTGGACTCCGCCGCCGCGATCCGGATCTCCTTGACCGGCTCATCGAGCAATACCAGCACCCCCTCTATCGCTATCTTCTCTTTCTCACCGGCAATAGAGCGCTCGCCGAAGACCTTTTTCAGGAAACCTGGATTCGCGTTATCGAACGCGGTCATCAGTACAACGCCAAATCCAAGTTTGAATCGTGGCTCTTCGCCATCGCGCGCAATCTCGTCATCGATGTTTCGCGCCGAAAAAAAATCGCCAGCCTCGAAGAACTCGGCGATTCCGAGTCCAACCAGCCGTTCGAGTTGCCCGACGAACATTCTATTTCTCCGCTGCAACTCCTGGTTTCGCGCGAGAGCAAGCAGGCGGTTCAGTTCTCGCTTTTGAAAATCCCGGCCTACTACCGCGAAGTCCTGCTCCTTCGGTTTCACGAAGAACTAAGCCTTGAGGAAATCTCGGTGGTTCTCGCAACCCCCATTTCTACGGTAAAGTCGCGGCTGTACCGCGGCCTGGCCGTTCTCAAGTCTGCCTTGCCGGAAGGTGCCGCATGAGCGAAGACCCGCACGCCCGTGCCCAGCGGCTCTTTGCGCAGTCTCTGATCGAGGGACTCGCACCCGCCGAACAGACCTGGCTCGACTCCCATCTGCGCCAGTGTGAAACCTGTTCCCGCGAAACCGCCTCAACGCGTGAACTTCTCCGCGCCCTTCGTACCGTACCCGTCGCCGTGCCTCACGACCTTGTTGCGCGCACGCAGATGCGGGTTCGCCTGCGTGCTCAGCAAGCCGCACAAGCTTCTGACAGCAACTTCGTGCTCTGGGTCCTCACCGCGGCCAGCTGGCTGCTTGGCGTCTTCAGCGCGCCTCTCGTCTGGCGCGGTTTTACCTGGGTCGGAACGCAACTGAATTTACCAAAGCCTGTGCTCGAGTTGGGCTTCGTTCTCTGGTGGGCTATTCCCGCGTTGATCGCGGTCGCTGCGGTCATTCACCAAAAGGCGGTCGGGAGCGACTTGGCGGGTCGCAGTTCCGACACCGATAAAGCGCCGCTTTAGCCTGTGAGGAATTTGTGCTGATTTTGAATCGAGGAAACCATGTCTGACTCATTGAATGAGCGCCTCCGCTTGATCCGCTTCCGTCGCAAGCGCGAGCGTTCCACCTTTCGCGAAGAACTCCGTGTTGTCCCAAAATGGATCTTCTGGACCTGCCTCATTCTGTGTGTCCTCGGCCTC
>Ga0126373_10004432_pt1 | contig 10737 bp, 7 predicted proteins | sample PanSoiMetPlot_11_FD_92545 | JGI IMG/M metagenome (GOLD analysis project Ga0126373, IMG submission 92545) | Tropical forest soil microbial communities from Panama - MetaG Plot_11 | ecosystem: Environmental > Terrestrial > Soil > Tropical forest > Bulk soil | place: Panama | collected 2016-02-17
CCGATGCTCACCGCGGCTGGGCCGTTGGGCGGAAGGGACTGATTCTAAAGTTCGAAGGCACTGTGCCGGGCGGGACGGCGCCTTCGTTGAGGAAATAATTCACCCTGGAGATCACGAAGAGCACGGAGAGGATATAAGAACGTCCGTGCTCTCCGTGTCCACACATTTGCTTTTCCGCGAGACCAAATGTCCGATTAGCCGTGTGGATTCGATGGGTCAACGCAACACTAGCTCGAAGGCTAGGTGCAGCAGTTTCAAAGGCTGAATTCGTTCCCGAACGTTAATTCAAAAAAACAACTGCCCTGTTTAGGTATAAATAGAATCGAGCCCGTAGAGATCGGTCCCCTTTGAAAAGCCTGCAGAAGCAATCAACGACAGGGGTGTTGCGTCGACCGTCTGAGCCGGCACGACTTACCGCTCAATTGGCTGCCCGAGTGCCGTATTTTACATTCGGGCCTTCAGGTTAACGAGGCCCAGCGCATTCTGGTAGAGTTGGTCACGAGTGAGGTCCTTTCGAATACGCGTACAGAGATGTAGCAGCTCGTCGATGTTAGTCAGTTTTGGGGCGAGCTGTATCTCTGGGCGTATTTCTCGCAGCGGAGGCGGCCGATGCGTGCGCTCATGTTTGGTGTGGCCGTATTCCTGAGTTTGGACGTCGTCACATCAGACACGCCCACGAGTACCGACGAATTGAGCAAGGCCGTGACCTTAATGGCCCGCATCGGCCAATGCGGGTCGCCCACTTTCTCTCCGGACGGAAAGACGTTGGCCTTCGTATGTGACATGAGTGGCATGCCCCAGGTTTGGACTGCCCCCACTGATGGCGGCTGGCCTAATCTGGTAACGGCACTTGACGATCCAGTCAGCTCGGTCGAATGGTCTCCGTCTAGCGATTGGCTGGCGATTGCAGTCGCCCCGGGCGGCGGCATGAACGGCCAAATCTATCTTGTTCGTTCAGATGGTACTGATCTGAAACGCTACACCCCTGGCGGAAAGGACAACAATTGGCTTGCACCTTGGACACACGACGGTTCCGCCTTGATGTTGTCCTCAAACGTCCGCGATGGCGCGGCGATGGATTGCTACCTACTGGCCGTCCCAGAGGGAAGAATGGAGATGGTCGCTCAGAATCCGGGCATCGGGAGGCTCGAGGATATCAGCCGCGACAATCATCTCGCCTTGCTTTCACGCATGAAAAGCCGTGGAAGCAACGATGTGTATCTCATTGACCTGAACACAAAGAAAGAAATCAACCTTACTCCACACGACGGTCCCGGTCAGTTCGCTGGACGGTTCTCGCCTGACGCCAAAACAGTTTATCTCGCCTCGAACAAAGACCGCGATCTGGAAGCCTTTGCCGAGGAAAAGATCGGCGCCAACGGTGAAGTCGGGACAGTCCAGTTGATTGCCGCCCGCGACGACGCCGAGCTAGCTGATTTCCAGATCAACGAGCAAGGAACGCAGGCGGCGTTGATCTGGAACGCGTCGGGAAAATCAGAACTGTCATTTGCAGATCTTCGCACCGAGAAAGTGAGCCCAGGGCCGGCACTCCCCACGGAGCTGGCGTTTGCTCCTACGTTCTCGCGAGACGGGAAGCAATTGGCGTTCGTCCTCAACGGCGCTGCGGCACCTTCTAATGTTTGGGTGCTCGATCTGGCTAGCCGCCACTTCCACCAAGTCACACATAGCCCCCACGCCGGCGTCAACCTGGACAGTCTTGTACGGCCCCGGTTGGTCCATTACTCCGCGCACGATGGTCTACCCCTCTCCGCATGGATGTGGTTACCGAAACACTGGAGTCCGCCGGGGCCCGTCGTGCTCAGTTTTCATGGCGGACCGGAGGGCCAGGAACTTCCCGGCTTTCGAAGCGACTATCAGGCGTTGCTGATGCAAGGTATCGCTATACTGGCGCCCAATGTGCGAGGATCCACCGGTTTCGGCAAGCGATTCGTCAATCTCGACAACGGTGAGCTGCGATTCAATGCCATCAAGGACATCAAATCGTCGGCGGATTATCTCATCACAAACAAGATTGCCGATCCGGGTCACCTGGGCATCATGGGCGGTTCGTATGGTGGGTACATGACTATGGAAGGCCTCACGGAGTATCCCGACCTATTCAAGGCTGGCGCGGACCTCTTTGGCGTAGTCAACTTTGAGACTTTCTTTGCCCACACGGAACCGTGGATGGCGGCGATTTCCACTGTGGAATACGGCGACCCGAAGACCCAGCCTGATCTGTTGCGACGACTATCGCCCATACACAAGGTAGATCAGGTGAAAGCAGCTACGATTGTCCTGCATGGTGCCAATGATACCAACGTGCCCGTCGTCGAAGCGGAGCAGGTAGTTGATAGCCTGAAGCGGCGCGGAGTTCCAGTGCAATATGTTCTGTTCCCCGACGAAGGGCATGGCTGGCGTAAGGTGTCCAATCGCATCCGCTCCACCGTCGAAATCACGCGCTGGTTCGTCAAGTACCTCGCGGAACCCAAGCAGGATGCCGCTGAGTGAGGTGCCAGTCTTCCGGCTTGACCGTTCCAAATCGTTTACGCCACATTATGATCTGCGACCGCCATGATCTTCGTTCCCTTGCCGCGTATTGTTTTTCCGACCTTGCGCCCCCTTTTTTGGCAGGTGCGAAACTCGTATCACTACTTCAGCCAACCGCTGAATCCATTCCCGACGCCCTGCTCTTCCCCATGTAGCACCTTGCGACCGAGTGCTTGGAGGCTGCCAGTGGCTTCAAGCAGGAGCCCGTGGTCAGCAATCTTTACCTTTTGAGCCGCTTCGAAGGGCGAAACTCGACCTTGCAGAATCAACAGGTTGCGAGAGACACTGGATCAGGCCTTTTGAAAGAACCCCCTATGTGAATTGCTGATGATCGCAGGCTTGGCTCCTCCGGACGAGACTGGGACGCGGACTCCTTTTAGCTCCCGTCCTGGCACAGATTTGTTGGTCGCAAAACCAACCCGGGGACTCTACAGTCATGGCGAGACTCGCAAATTAGCACTAAGATCCGATCTGGAACGAAAGCGGTCCGCAACCATGGTCTCGTCCGCCCCCGCGCAATCGTCTGTCAATCAACCCACCGAAGCACTCCCTCAACTCGCAACCGGCGCTCTGATCGGCCTGTGCGCCGCCAAGCTTCTGCTCCACGCCTTCACTAGTGTCCGGCAGTACGGTTATTTCCGCGACGAATTGTACTACTTGGATATGGCGCGCCACCTCGACTGGGGGTACGTGGACGCTGCCCCGCTTATCGCGGTATATGCCAAGCTCGCACTATGGATGGGCGGCTCGCTGGCCGCGCTCCGCATCCTACCGGCGCTGGCAGGGACGGCACTGATCGCGCTCTCCATCCTGATTGCACGCGAGCTTGGAGGGGGGCGCATGGCCCAGCTTCTCACCGGCCTGACGCTTTTGCTCTCTCCCGGTCGACTAGCGACCGACAGCCTGCTAACGATGAACGCTTTCGAGCCGCTGTTTTGGATGGGTTGCATGCTTGTGCTCACCCGCATCCTGCGCACCGGCAATTCGCGCCTGTGGCTGTGGTTCGGCGTTCTGGCCGGGCTGGGCCTCGAAAATAAACATTCAACCCTGTTCTTTGGATTCGCCGTGACTGTGGGCCTTCTGCTTACGCAGGAGCGACGGGAATTTCTGAAGCCCTGGCTATGGTTTGCAGGGACGATTGCCGTGACACTGTTTCTGCCTAACGTAATCTGGCAGGTCCGTCATCATTTTCCTACAGTGGAAGATCTCGAGAATGTGCGACGCGAGGGAAAGAACGTCATCCTTGGTCCACTAGCATTCGTAAGGGAGCAGATCATCAGCATCGGGCCCATGCTGTTCCCCGTGTGGCTGGTGGGGCTCCTTTGGCTGCTGTGGGAGCGGCGATGGCGACTGCTCGGATTCACATTTGTGGTGTTCTTTGCCTCCATGGAAATTGCAAACGCGAAGAATTATTACGTGTTCCCCATCTATCCCGTGGTTCTCGCTGCTGGCGCGACGGCCATCGAGCGCTCTCTCACATCGCGAAGACGCTGGCTGGGCCTCGCAGTCGTGCTGCTCCTAATAGTAGGCACTCTCCCCCTAATTCCACTCGCAACGTGGATGCTGTCGCCCGACCAATATATCGCGTACGAGAACAAGCTTGGATTCAAGTTTAGCAAGGCGGAGGTCCACCACGAAGGTCCATTGCCGCAGCCCATCGGAGATCAGTTTGGCTGGCCGGAAATGGCTGCGCAGGTGGCGCAAATTTATAATGATTTGCCTCCCGAGGAGCGCGCCAAGACAGGCATTCTCACCGGTAATTACGGTGAGGCGGGCGCGATCAACTTGTTCGGGCCTCAATATGACCTGCCGCACGCCTACTCTCGTCACCAAAATTACTGGTATTGGGGTCCGCCCACCGAGCACTATGCAAATTTGATTTTCCTGCAGTTTGGCCGCGACGATGTTCAGGATAACTGCACCTCCTGGCAGGCCTTCGAGCACAACGACCGCTTCGGCATGGCCGAGGAAAACACGTCGATCTATCTCTGTCGCGGTGTCGAATTCGATCTGCAGAAGGTTTGGTGGCACTACCACCATTGGAATTGATGCATGCACCGTCATTACCATCAGGCCTTGTACTGCGCCGCAATAACTTTTTTCAGAGAATAGACAGTCCGCTTGAAAGAGGGGCAACTTATGTTGCCCTTCTCTCGGCGTCGGCATTAACTAGACTTTTGCGACTGCGACGCGAGCGCTGAATTACCGAGCCGTCGATGAACCAGGGGACGAAAGCCTGGCACATGCTCGCTCGGTCGCGACGACCTAGTGCAAGCCAGTCTGTGGCGGTAATCTCGAGGAGACCATGGCTGCGTTGATTGTTCTTTTCGCATCCTTGCTCGTCTATCGTGCCGTCGGAGCGCTGGGCCGTGAATGGCTGGACTCTTGGCTAGTGGCCGCACGATGTGCGCTCTCGACAATGCTTCTCTTCACGGCGAGCGCTCATATTACTCGCATGCGGGACGACCTCGTTCGCATGATGCCGCCTTCGTTTCCGTGGCCTCGCGCTCTGGTGTATTTCACTGGCCTGTGCGAGATTGCAGGCGCCATCGGTTTGCTGTTTCCGCTGACAAGACGCGCCGCTGGAATCGCTCTTATTTTGTTTTTTCTTGCTGTGTTTCCGGCCAACGTCCGCGCGGCTCGCTCCGGCATCACTCTTCGTGGCAAACCCGCAACTGCGCTCTGGCTCCGCGCCCCCATGCAGCTCCTCTTCATCTGCCTCGCGTGGTGGGTTTCCCGTTAACGCCACTGCTGTCTCGGATGGCGTCGGCTGTAATATGTAACGACACAGAATGAGTTTGGCTGGCTGATGATCGCGTAAGGTTCCGGCGCTGGCCGCCAGCGCGGAGCACATCCGTAGCCATCTATTGTTTGGCGTCAAAACGCGCGCCCGTAAATCGCCATTGTTTGGCAGTCATTTTGCTCACTCTTCGCGGAGAGCCTCCATGGGTCCGATCGTGGACGCGCGTTGTGCCGGCAATAGCGCCGCTGCGAAGCCTCCGCAGACTAAGAGAAGGACAACTCCGGCATAGGTCCACGCGTCGAGCGCTTTCACTTGATAGAGGAATCCGGTCACTACTCGTTCGGTCGAGATGGCCGTAATAATCCCAACGATGAGCCCGATACCGACGACCACCAATCCTTGACGCAGGATCAATTGCACGATCTGTTGCCGCGTGGCGCCGAGCGCAAGGCGAATTCCGATCTCACGCTGCCTATAGCTAACCAATTGCGCCAGCACGCCGTACAGTCCGGCCATGACCATGGCGACGGCAAGTCCTCCAAACGAGCCAATGATGTACATGCCAAGCCGGGCGCTGAAATTGCTTTTGTCGACCGCTTGCTGCAGGGTCTGAAAATCTTCGAGCGCGTACCCGGGCGCAGTTTCACGGAAAATTGAGCGCACAGCGGCAGTAACAGGAATGTCTCCGCGCGTCTTCACAATGAAAGTCATCACCGTTTTCAGCAGCAATGGGTAGTAGAGCGATGCTGACGGGACCTGCTGATCGGGCAACATGATCAGCGCGTCGGGCGTGTGCGAGACTTTGTCATCTATTTGATCGCCGAGCACGCCCACAATCGTGTAAGGTTTCACCATTCCGGATTCCACGCCGCCGAAATCCAGTTGCTTGCCGAGCGGATCGCGCGAGCTGAAATACTTGCGCGCCAGCGCATCATTGATGACGGCGACATACGGAGCGCTGGCGGTATCGTCGTCCGCAATCATGCGACCACGCAGCACCGGTGTCCCCATTGCGGATGCGTACTGGCCGCTCATCGCCGTGATGCGCGCTTGATAGTCGTGCTCATGGTCTTTTGGCTCGCCGACTACGCGGAAACTCGTCCCCAGACGAGTTCCCGAGAGCGGCGGAGTCGTCGACGTTGAGGCACTCACCACGCCAGGCAACTGGCGGATCTTCTCGAGAACTGGGCCATAGACAAGTGTCGCCACGGATGTAGGTGTGGGAGCGTTGGCCGATGAAACTGCGAGCCCCGTAAATCCGGCGGCATCACCCGGCATGGCCGTGAAGCGCGTTACATGGCTGACATCAAAGCCGAGTCGCGCGTGCTCGAGATTCCAGAGTGTGTGTGTAAGCAAGCCAGTTGCGATGAGCAAAACGGTCGACAGCGCCGCTTCGAACGCCACCAGAGTGCCACTTAGGTGCCCGCGCACCGAGCGCGTTCCCAAACCGCGCGATGCCGCTTGCAATGCCCTCTGCGGGTCTGACCTCGACACGAGCAGCGCCGGGAACAGGGCCGAGAGTATCGTTGTGGCAGTGGCAATTGTGGCCAGGGTCAGCACCACACTCCAGCGCACGGCAATGCGATCGTAGAGCGGAACCATTTCTGGCGGCAATTTGTGTACGCCGTCGATAGCGACGTAGGCCAAGGCGAATCCGGCCGTGCATCCGAGCAAGCTTAGGACGCCTCCTTCGACGATCATCTGCCTAGCCAGACGCAGGCGGCTCGCGCCAAGTGCCGCACGTACCGCGAATTCCTGTTGGCGCACGAGGCAGCGCGCGATGAGCAAATTGGCGACATCCGCGCAGGCGATTAGAAGTACAAGTCCGAGAGCCGCAATCAATGCAAGGAATACTGGGCGCACTGGGCCGGTGAGCATTTCTTGATACGGATGTAGAAAAAGCTGCAGGCCTTCCGTGTCGGCGGGAGCAGCCCTTCGAATGCGCTGAGTGATGGCCGTGAGTTCGGCCTGTGCTTGAGCTACGGTCACGTCCGGTTTCAGGCGCCCGATGATCTGAAAGAAATTGTAGCCGCGCTCCTTCAGCATCTCGTCGCTGGGCTGAAGCGGAAGCCATATAGCCGTTGTCGCGCCGTCGCTCTGTGATTCCGGGAAGGCCAAACCGGTGGGCAGAACTCCAATCACTGTTTCAGGTTTCTCGTTGACACGAATAGTGCGGCCGATAATGTACGGATCGGCATGAAACTTCTTACGCCACAAACCATCGGAAAGCAGCGCAACCTGCGGCCCACCACTTTGTCCCTCCCGATCTGTGAAAATGCGGCCGAGAGCAGCATGAACTCCGAGCATTCGAAGCAGGTTGGGTGTAACGCGCGGGGCCATCTCGCTCGAGGATCCGTCGGCGGCTTCGACGACTCCGATGTCGGTCGAATACCCAGCAATCTCTTCGAGCATCCGCGCATCGTCGTGGATGTCGCGATAGTTCAACCACGAAGTGGCTGCATCAAGTTTCGTGTCGGAGGTTCCGATGGCAACGAGTCGATTCGCGTTGGGATAGGGCAAAGGCCGCAGCAGCACGCTGTCGGCGATGGTGAACATCGCCGTGTTGGCGCCGATCCCGAGGGCCAGCGTGACAACGGCCAGCACAGTCAGCCCCGTTGATTTCGCCAGTTGCCGCGCCGCGTACGAAATGTCCTGAAGTATCGCGCGCATGTAGTTCTCCCCTCCTCCCCGGTTCGCCCCTGCGGTAGTCTAACATCCCAGGCGGTTTGATCCTGCAGGTATCGCACTTTCGGGGATGTTTTTCTGATCGCACGACTATTCGTTTGTGAGGATCCGGTCCTACAGGTGCGGGGATTCCTTGCGGAGTCCGAGCAGCATCGGCAACTTTTTGGGGACGCAAAACGCAGCGACCTAGGGCACGAACTTGTAACCAGCGCCATGGACCGTATTAAAGTGTCTGGGATGGGCCGGGTCTGCTTCTAATTTTTGGCGCAACCTCAGAATGTGGTTATCGACAGTTCTTGTACAAGGATAATTCTCGTATCCCCACACTTCGTTGAGGAGCTCGTCCCGTGAGATCACTCTTCTGGGATTCTTGACGAAATACATGAGAGTTTTGAATTCGTTACATGTGAGGGTAACCGGCTGACCATTACGATGAATTTCCATCGTTGAAAAACATCCTTTCACTCCACCGAACTCAAACGGGTCTGTGGCATAGGGATTCCTCAACCACGCCTTCGCTGCATCCAGCGGTAAGCAGACATCCCTGGTATGGGTGAAGCGAATCACGCAACCACAAGGGTTAGAAAGCCCACACCGCGCTCGCCCTCTATTCCGGCAAGGCTCTCTTATGCAACTCTACCTTCAGCTTGATTATGCCGACGGTCTGTCCGCCTGCTTCTGCCCGCACGCTGACTTCTTGCAATTCCGGTTTTTGCGCCGCCAAATCGCTCACTAGGGGCAGATTCACTTCGACTCGCACCGCACCGGTTTGCTTCGCCCCAACCGTGAATCTTGCAGTGTTGTTCTGCGCTGTCCATCCGGCAGGCAAGCTGAGAGAAAGCGTGAACTCTTGCGGCGTGGTCGTTTCGTTGCGCAGCCAGATGGGGATCACCAGCGTGGTACCGCCTTGCAGTGCGATCTCCGGTGGCTCGGGATGTGGCAGATGCGCGAGCCCGTGGGCGCGCCGAAATTCCGCGTAGAAGGACCAAGGTCCCGCCAATTCCGCAGAAATAGCTGGTTTCGCCTCGGCTGAGGCAATTTGTGGTCTCGCGAAGGGAATCGTTCCTGGCGCTATGCCCTCGAAAATGTCGCCGGTCGTCCTGCCGCCCACAAGAGATTTTCCCAAGACAAAACCGATGCCATTGGTCCAGAAATCCGTGGTCGCCATCTTTTCGATTTGTGCCTCGTCCATACGTGCCAGCGAATCAATGAAGCCTTTCGCTTGGGTTTCATGTTTTCGAAAAGATTCCAACGCCGCTCGCCAATACGCCTGCTTTGTCGATTGGGAGATGTCCTTCACCGAATAGCGCGGACCCTCTCCCTGAAAAATGTCTTCCTTGTCCGCGTCCGCGAAGTAGTAGATCTTCTTCGGCTGCCACGGTCGCAGGTTTTCGAAATACGGCTCGAGCCGCCGCAGCGGCGCCGCAACTTGTTCTGGAAACGCCGTCGGATCGCCCGCCAAGTCGAAGGCTTCCGTTGCCAGAACGCCCGCTGCTTGGTGATCGCCATGGTTTTCGCCAATAAATGTGCCTGGCAAGAACGTCAGGATAACCTCCGGCCTCGTCAACCGGACAAGCCGCACGAGGTTTTCGAGCGTCCTTCCGTGTTCCCAGTTCGCCAGCGACTGCAGCACGTCCTGCGACGCTGTGTCCGTGCCGCCAAGAAACCAGGCTTTGTCGATCCCCAACGTCGCCAGGGCATCGCGCGCCTCGATTTCTCGAATCTCGCCCAGCGCCGCGGCATTTTCCGCACCGGCCTGATTTTCACCGCTGCCGCCGCGCGTTCCATACGCCACCGCCACACGCTTCCCCTCGTCAATCGCTCGCGCCAAGTACGGCGTCGCCGCTCCCTCATCGTCCGGATGCGCCACAACCAAAAGAATGTCCATTTTGTAGCGGCTATCTGCTTTCGGAACACGCGTCAGCACCTGCCCGGAAGCCACGCTCACGCAAACAAGAACGACTAAGAGGTACAACACCCCTAGCCGAAGGCCTTGCGCGATGGGCGTACTCTTTAGTAGGCAAAGCATCTCCCCAAATCGCAGTGGCATGGCGGAGCTCAAACCGGGTACGACCTGGCAGCTATGTCGGCTTGTCTTGTAGGTGGGCAGAAGATGCCGCGCTCGGCGCAAGAGTGATGAGAGCATCCGCGGATTCTATCTGAAATCGCTAGCAATCTCTCGGGAGCGTGGGTAGCAGACCGTCCTCGAGCTCGCGTGCATGAGGGCCTTTCGTCACGTAGAGATATGCGAAGTCGAAAAACCAAAATCGGGATAGTGATCCTGCGAAGTGCTTGCTTTGCGAGTCGCAGCCGTCTTCGGTGCGTTCTTTTGTGTGGATTGTCGGACTTCTCTCGTATGCGTTTTATCTTATTTCGAAAACACCTCGTCCTGAGCAGGGTGGAGACGTCGGGATTGATGTTGTGACTCTCGCGCGTAACTCTCCCATCGGTGCAACAGTTTTGTTGGTTCTGGGTTTCGCGATTGGCTTTGCCCTCGGTCTTCGGTACTTCTCCAGGACGCTGAAACACCCAGGGGGCACGTCCGGGGCAAATGTCCAGTAAGCCGGGTGGATTCAATGGGTCAACGCAACACTAGCTCGAAGGCTAGGTGCAGCAGTTTCAAAGGCTGAATTCGTTCCCGAACGTTAATTCAAAGAAACAACTGCCCTGTTTAGGTATCAATAGAATCGAGCCGTAGAGATCGGTCCTTTTTGAAAAGCCTGCAAAAGCAATCAACGAGAGGGGTGTTGCATCGACCG
>Ga0126373_10004433_pt1 | contig 10736 bp, 6 predicted proteins | sample PanSoiMetPlot_11_FD_92545 | JGI IMG/M metagenome (GOLD analysis project Ga0126373, IMG submission 92545) | Tropical forest soil microbial communities from Panama - MetaG Plot_11 | ecosystem: Environmental > Terrestrial > Soil > Tropical forest > Bulk soil | place: Panama | collected 2016-02-17
ATGAGTCGCGCCGGATTGACAACCAGCTCCGCGGCCGGTCCGGCCGCCAGGGTGACCCCGGCGAGTCCCGTTTCTACCTGTCGCTCGAGGACGAGCTGATGATCAGGTTCAACGGCGACAAGATCGCGCACCTAATGCAGATCATGAAGACGCCGCCCGAGGTGCCGCTAGAGTCTAAGCCCGTCAGTCGGGCCATCCGATCCGCGCAGTCCAACGTGGAGTCGCTGAACTTCGAGATCCGCAAGGACGTGCTGAAGTACGACGACGTCATGAACCGCCAGCGCAAGGTGGTGTATGAGGAGCGCCGGTCCGTCCTCGAAGGCGCCGACCTCGAACCGCAGATCAGCGGGATGATCGATGACGTCATCGCGGGCTACGTCAGCGGCGCGACGAGCGACGGCTTCCCGGAGGAATGGGACCTCGACAAGCTCTGGCGGGCGCTCCGGACGCTGTACCCGATCGGCATCACCGTCGGCAACGTCGTCGACGAAGCCGGTGGCGAACGGTCTCACCTGACCGGCGAACTACTGCAGGAGTCGATCAGCGCGGACGCGCACAGGGCCTACACTCGGCGCGAGCAGGAGCTGACTCTCGAGGTCATGCGGGAGGTCGAGCGCCGGGTGGTCCTGTCCGTGCTTGACCGCAAGTGGCGCGAACACCTGTACGAGATGGACTACCTGCGTGAGGGCGTCAGCTTGCGCGGCTACGGTCAGCGCGATCCGCTGATCGAATATCAGCGCGAGGGCTATGACATGTTCACGGCCATGATGGACGGGATCAAGGAGGACTCTGTCGGCAGCCTGTTCAACCTTCAGGTCCAGGTCCAGGAGAACCCGATCATGGCCGAGGACGGCGTCGATCCCGCGCCAGGCGGTCCGGTCATCAGCCTGACGCAGACTGCGCCGCCTCCGGTGACCGAGCTCCGCACTGCGAGTCAGCCTGTCCAGCTCCCGCAGCCGCAGCAGCAGGCTCAGCCGCGCCAACAGGGTCAGCCTGGTCGGCATGCCCAGCCGGGCAGGCCGAGGGGCGGCCAGCCCCAGCAGCAGCCCGGCCGCCAGCCGCAGCAGCCCGCTGCCGCCGCCGGCTCCGAGCAGGACCTTCCGGCTGGCCTGGCCCGCGGACTCGCCCGCCCACAGCGGCAGGGAAACCTGAGCTACAGCGCGCCGAGCGAGGACGCGACGGGCCGGGCCGAGCACACGGCGGGTCAGCAAGCTGGCGGACAGTACGCCAACGTGGGCAGGAACGCACCGTGCCCCTGCGGGTCTGGCCGCAAGTTCAAGCAATGCCATGGCGACCCCCGCAACCGATAGACCGGAACGAGGCGGCGCCTGACTCGGCCCGATTTACTGCCGCGCTCACGCAGAGTCGATCGCTGTACAGGACCAGCGACTTGCGCACTGGCGGTAGGCGCTAGGCGGCCCGAGTTCGAGCCGCATCGCGAGTACCCGGATGCGCGGCCCGAAGCCGACCACCGCCGTCATTTCGAGCACGCCCGCTGCAGGCGCCGAGGTCATGACCCGGCGTACCCTGGGCCGCTGGTCTGTCGCCAGCATCGGGCCGAGTTGCCTGATCCGCTTGCGAGCTTGCTCGGTCGTCCACGGCGTTAGCTGCCGGACAGGCCTCGAACCAGCCAGCGTCTCGGCCAGAACCTGGGCGAACTGGCTCGGCCAGCCGGCGGGCGGGTCCGGTTGCGATTGGTCCGATTCCTTGTGATCTGCGACGGCATAGACGGCTGCAGCTAAGGCGGCGTCTTCCGTGGCGGCCCGATCGCCGCCGGGTGGGTCGTCGGCAGTCTGCCTGACCGCCCCGTTCCCTTCATCGTTCTCTTGATCGTCAAAGGGGGGTGCGGTCGCCGGCACCGTATACGGGCGGATAGCGACGGCATCGGGGAGTGGCGCGCGCCGTCCCGGCTGCCGGACCCTGGTTGCCAGTCTCGCGATGACGGTGGGCGTGGCCGGTAATTCGGTCTGGTGCGAGGGTAACTGCGGGGGCGGAATCTGCTGCATGTGATGAGTTGTACTCGCCGACGACGACATTTCCGACGGTGGAATGCCATGGCCTCGATGCTCGTTCAAGAAACGTAGCCGAGAGAAATCACAGGGAGACCGCTGTGTCCACACTGCCACCGCTGGTTGAGCCGGCCGCCAACCTGACGGTTGACGAAGTCAGGCGCTACTCGCGCCATCTGATCATCCCTGAGGTCGGGATGACCGGGCAGAAGCGGCTGAAGAATGCCAAGGTCCTATGTGTCGGCGCGGGCGGCCTGGGCTCGCCTGCGCTGCTGTACCTGGCAGCTGCCGGCGTGGGAACGCTGGGAGTAATCGACTTTGACGTCGTCGATGAGTCCAACCTGCAGCGCCAGATCATTCATGGGCAGTCCGACATCGGCAAGCTGAAAGCAGAGTCGGCCCGCGAGAGCATCGCCGAGGTGAACCCGTACGTCAACGTCCAGGTCCACACCGAGGCGCTCAGCAATGACAACGTCATGGAAATCTTCTCCGGCTACGACCTCATCGTGGATGGCACCGACAACTTCGCCACGCGCTACATGGTCAACGACGCGTGCGTGCTCCTGGGCAAGCCCTACGTCTGGGGTTCGATCTACCGGTTCGACGGGCAGGCCAGCGTGTTCTGGGCCGAGTACGGTCCGTGCTATCGCTGCCTGTACCCGGACCCGCCGCCGCCGGGCATGGTGCCGTCCTGCGCAGAGGGCGGCGTGCTTGGCGTGCTCTGCGCGTCGATCGGCTCGATCCAGGTCACCGAGGCGATCAAGCTCATCACTGGGATCGGCGAGAGCCTGGCTGGACGGCTGATGATTTACGACGCCCTGGAGATGAGCTACCGGACCGTCCGGGTCCGCAAGGATCCCGAGTGCGCGATCTGCGGCAAGAACCCGACCATCACCAGCTTGATCGACTACGACGCGTTCTGCGGAGTGGTGTCGGCAGACGCGGCGGAGGCGGCCTCTGGCTCCACCATCACGGCCACCGAGCTCAAGCACATGCTGGACCGCGGCGACAACATCTTCCTGGTCGACGTGCGGGAGCCGAACGAGTACGAGATCGTGTCGATTCCCGGTGCGACACTGATCCCCAAGGACCAGTTCCTGTCCGGCGCGGCGCTGGAAGGGCTGCCCCAGGACAAGCGGATTGTGCTGCACTGCAAGACGGGAGTCCGCAGTGCGGAGGCGCTGGCAGTGGTCAAGAACGCTGGCTTCGCCGACGCCGTCCACGTCGGCGGCGGCGTGATCGCCTGGGTCAACCAGGTCGACCCGAGCCTGCCGACGTACTAACCGGGCCGGCGCTGAACAGCACAATGGCGCGCAGGCCGTAAAATCCACGTGTGACGTGGCAGCCAGAGCCGAGCCAGAACGGGTCGGACGGCCCCGCCAGCGACTCCGGCTCTGGCTTGCCTGACAACCTCGACCAGGTAGCCCGGCGGTCCCCGCGGCGCGGTCTGTGGAAAGTCTTGGCGGGTACGGCGCTAGTGGCTGGCCTCGCCGGCCTGGCAGTGTCCGCGCTCGGCATAGCGCACAACCTGTTGCCGCGCCAGTTCACGCCCGCGCAACGGCGCGAGATCATGGCCTGGGAGCTCGACAAGCGCTGGCGCTCCCTGCCAGCTGGAGCGATCTTTCCGGGCTCGGTGAGCTACGCCGTGCCCGGTGTCGATCTGAACTCGGACAGCAACCTCGCGCTCCGGGCGCGGCTGCTGACCATCGGCCAGACGACTGGGTGCGACGCGGCCGTGACCGGCACCGCCGCCCAGCTACTCAGCAAGTACCAGTGCGCTGCCGCTATGCGGGCGACGTACGTCGACTCCTCAGGCGCCCTGGTAGCAACCCTCATGGTGGCCGTGCTGCGAGACACCGCCGCCGAGCGCGCCGTCATCCAGCAGCTCACCGGCGCTGGTTCCGTCTCTCCTGACCTAGTCCGGACGCTGCGGGTAGCAGATACGCCAGCGGCCGGTTTTGGTCTCGCGCAGCGGCAGGTCACCCAGGCAGCCGGTGCCGGGCCGTACTTGATCTTGTCAACTGCCGGGTTCGCCGACGGCCGGCATCGCGTGCGGCTGTCGGGTGACCCATATCTGGGCACCGAGATGTCAAGTTTGGCGTCCGGCCTGGTCAACTCCGCCGAACGCGTCCTCGGCAAGCCGCTGCCGCCGCTGGTGTGTCCGGGGGCGCCCGGATGCTGACCGCCGTCAAGCGGGCCGGCTCGAAGCCGAACGCTACTGCCAGGCTCGCGCGCCGGTGGGCAGCGAGGCTTACGGTCGCCGCGCTGGTCGCCGCCATACCGACGGCGTTGGTGGGCGCAGGGGTGGCGAAGGCCGACGTCGTTCGCAGCACCGAGAGCTGGGTTCTCAACGAGCTCAACCTCCAGGCGGCGTGGTCGGTGTCGCAGGGCAGAGGCGTCGTCGTGGCCGTCATCGACAGCGGCGTCAACCCGAACGTTTCTGACCTCGCGGGGAACGTGCGAACGGGGCCGGACTTCACGGGTGTCGGCACGCCGCCGTCTGACCCGCACTGGGGAGTCCACGGCACCTGGATGGCGTCGCTGATCGCCGGGCACGGCCATGGCGGAGGCACCAGCGGCATCATCGGCAGCGCTCCGCATTCGAAGGTGCTGTCGATCAGGGTGATCACCGATGCGAGTGACCCGAACAACGCGAAATACACCGCCGAGTCGGCCAGCCGCGGTCAGCGCGAGCTAGCCGACGCCATCACGTACGCCGTTGCTCACCATGCTCAGGTCATCAGCATGTCGCTCGGCTACAGCCTGCAGAGCCGCCCGGTTCGGGCCGCGCTCCAGGTTGCTGACGACCACAACGTCGTCGTCGTTGCTTCGGCCGGCAACTCCGGTAACGCAGCCGATGCCGCTGGCCGCGGTCAGGCGCCCTACTCGTTCCCGGCCGATTACCCCGGCGTGCTGGCGGTCGGCGCAGTGAATAGCGCCGGTCAGGTATCGAGCTTCTCCAGCGAGAACCTGTCAGTTCAGGTGGCCGCTCCCGGCGACCACGTCCCAGCGCAAGGGCGCGACGGCGGGTACTGGTACGTCAGCGGCACGAGCCCCGCCTGCGCGCTGACGGCGGGTGTCGTCGCCCTGATCAAGTCCAAGTACCCGAACCTGACGGACACGCAGGTCATCTCCGCCATTACCAGCAGTACGGCGCGCAGGACGCGACCGCGAAGCGGCTGGGACGAGCAGATCGGCTTTGGCGTTGTGGACGCCGCCGCGGCCTTGCGGGCAGCCGGCCACCTAGCCGGCGAGCCGGCGCCGCCAGCCGGTGCGGCGTCGGCTGCGCACTTTGGCGGTGGCCCGGGCGCGGTTCCGCCTGTCCCGGTGGCGCCCCGGGGCTCAACTGCCCTCGTGCTGTACTGCCTGCTCGCCACCGCGTGCCTGGGGCTTGTCGCGCTGGCGACGAGCCGGCTGCTCTCGGTGAGCGATCAACAAGTGAGCGACCAGCCGTCGGGCGCGGAACCAGCCACGGTCGCGGCCGATGGCACAGGTCGCAGCCCGCTTTCGTCGTTGGCCACGCCGTCCGCTGCCCGGCACGCGGCTCCGCGGGGTCGTGGTCATCATCCGCCTGGACCGTGATGGCCGGGAAGTCAAGCCCGGGTAGTAGCCAGCGGCGACCCGGCGTAGACGACTACGCGAGCCGCGTGCTCGACGTGGTCGACTCGATCGCCGCGGGCACCGTCATGTCGTACGGCGATGTCGCGGACTTCCTCGGGGAGGGTGGTCCTCGTCAGGTGGGCCGGACCCTGGCGTTGTGGGGCGGTGGCGTGCCGTGGTGGCGCGTGGTGCACGCCGACGGCTCGCTGCTGGCCGGACACGAACGGGCGGCGCTGGCCGCCTACGAGTCCGAGGGCACGCCACTGCGTTACCCAGCTGGCGGCGGCTTGCCGCGGATTGACATGAAGCGTGCCCGGCGGCGGCACTGAGCCGCGTGGTCTGGGCTGCTCGGTCTGGGCTGCTCGGTCTGGGCTGCTCGGTCTGGGCTGCTCGGTCTGACACGGCTGGCGAGCGGCCGCCAATGACGGCCAATGTCAGCATCGTCTGCTGAAATGCAAGCGATGGAAACTCGTTCGCCTGCCTATCGACTCGTGCGGCAGCAAGCGCCGGCGATCGCCCCGCCGCGCTTGGATACGGCCCAGCGTCGCGCCGTCGAGCACGCCGGCGGTCCGCTGCTGATCCTCGCCGGGCCTGGCACAGGCAAGACGACAACAATTGTTGAGGCAGTTGTCGACCGGGTGGTGCGCCGCGGCATCGACCCCAGTCGGGTTCTCGTGCTTACTTTCAGTCGCAAGGCCGCGGCCGAGTTGCGTGACCGGATCACGCTCCGGCTTGACCGCACGGTGCGCCAGCCGTTGGCGCTGACCTTTCACAGCTACGCATACGCGTTAGTGCGGCGCGAGTACGCGCTCGCGGGTGATGTGCCGCCGATCTTGCTGCCCGGACCTGAGCAGCTTCTCGAGGTCCGTCGCCTCCTGCGCGGGGAGGCAAGCGATGGGGCACAGGGCTGGCCAGAGCGCCTCCGGCCGGCAGTTGCGACGCAGGGCTTCGCCGCCGAGTTGCGCGACTTCCTCTTGCGCGCGGCCGAGCGCGGGCTAGATGGCGTGCGCCTCGCCGCGCTCGGCCGAGAGCATGGCCGGGACGACTGGATCGCGGCCGGGCGGTTCCTTGCCGCGTATGCGGCCAGGTTCGATCTCGCGCCGGTGCCGGCGTACGACTATGCCGAGATCGTGAGGATTGCCGGCGCGCTGCTGCGCACCGGAGTCGTCAAGGCCCGTGAGCGCGAGGCGTACGACGCGATCCTCGTCGACGAGTATCAGGACACCGATCCCGCGCAAGAGGAACTGCTTGTGCAGCTTGCTGGGGACGGCCGGGAACTGATCGCCGTTGGTGACCCCGACCAGTCGATTTACGCATTCCGCGGCGCCGACGTCACGGCGATCCGCCGCTTCCCCGACCGCTTCCGCGCGCCTGACGGTCGGCCAGCCGAGGTCATCGCGCTGCGGACCTGCCGGCGGAGCGGCGCTGGCCTGCTGGCCGCGTCCAGGCGGGTCGCGGCCAGGCTGCCCAGGGCGGTCGGCCGCCTGGATCCGTCAGCGAGCCGAGAGCACCGGATGCTCCTGCCCCTGGACGGAGCGGATGCCGGCCGAGTCCAGATCATGACCGCGGCCAGCTCTAGCCAGGAGGCCGCGCTGATCGCCGACACACTCCGGCGCGCGCACCTGCTCGATGGCATCCCGTGGTCGCATATGGCGGTCCTGGTCAGGTCGGCGGTCCGGCAGGCTCCGGCGCTGCAGCGCGCGCTCACGGCGGCCGGGATTCCCGTTAGTGTCGCGGGCGACGAGCTGCCGCTCACCGTCGAGCCCGGCACCCGGCCACTCTTGCGGCTGCTCACCTGCGCGATGCGGCCCGAAGCGATGGACGAGCAGGCAGCCGCTGAGCTGCTGACCGGGCCCCTCGGCGGTACAGACGCGCTCGGACTGCGCAGGCTGCGCCGGGGACTGCTCGCCGGGGCCCGTGCGGCCGGCGGGCCGCCGGCCGCCGAGCCCCTCGCCCAGGCTTTGCGCGATCCGCGCGAGCTGACGCCTGCGGGCTGGCCGGACGACGCGGCGGCGGCTACGGACCCGCAGGTGGCAGTGGACCCCGCGGTCACCGCGGCCCGCAAGATCGCGGCTTTGCTGGACGTGGCGCGCGCGGCGAACCGCGACGGCACGCCCCACGAAGTGCTGTGGGCGGTCTGGTCAGCGTCAGGGCTCGCAGCGCGCTGGGAGGAGGCGAGCGCCGCAGGTGGCCCGCGCGGCGCACTCGCCGATGCCGATCTCGACGCTGTCGTGACGCTATTTGAGGCAGCTGCACGGTTCACCGCTCGCCTGCCGCTCGGCTCTACGCAGTTGTTCCTCGACAGCCTGGCCGGCCAGGAGATCGCTGGCGACAGCCTTGCTGAGCGGGCGCCGCGCGGCGGCGCGGTGAGCGTGCTGACTGCGCACCGCGCCAAGGGTCTCGAATGGGACCTCGTCATCGTGGCTGGCGTGCAGGAGGGTACGTGGCCTGACGTTCGCCAGCGCGGCTCTCTGCTAGGCATGGACGAGCTGATAGACGTCGCCGGCTGGGAGCCGGGCGAGGTCAGGTCGGGTACCGAGGCCGCAGCCCTTGCCTCGGCCGCGCGACTACTCGCCGAGGAGCGGCGCCTCTTCTACGTCGCCGTCACCAGAGCGCGGCGTCAGCTTGTGGTGACCGCCGTCGGCGCGGACGACAGCGAGGAGCGGCCATCCAGGTTCCTGGCTGAGCTGGCCGGCGATGACATCGAGATTGAGCACGTGGCTGGTACTGGTCGCCGCTGGCTGTCGCTGCCGGCGCTGACCGCCGACCTACGTCGCGCCGCTGCCAACGTCAGCCTGCCGCCACACGTTCGGGAGGCCGCGGCAACGCAGCTTGCCCGGCTCGCCGCTGCTGGTGTCCGGGGTGCGAGCCCGCGGCAGTGGTACGCGCTGACCGAGCTGTCCGCGGCCGGCGAGCGGCTGCCCGGCAGCATCCATATCTCCCCGTCGCGCGTCGAGACGTTCACCAAATGCGGGCTGCGCTGGCTGCTGGAGGCAGCGGTAGGCGTGCGGACGCCCGGGGCGGCGCAAGGACTCGGCATCGTCATTCACGCGGCCGCGGCGCTGGCAGCTGAGGGTGCCGACGATGGTGAGATCGCCAAGCGCGTGGACGAGATGTGGCAACATCTCGATTTCGGCAGTTCCTGGTACAGCGCGCGGCAACGTGCGCAGGCCGAGAGCATGGTGGCCAAGTTCCTGGCCTGGCACCGCAGCAATCCGCGCGAACTCGTGGCCGTCGAGGAGCAGCTCCGAGTCACCATGGGCAATGTCACCATCACCGGACAGGTCGACCGGCTTGAGCGCGACGAAGACGGCGCGGCGATCGTCGTCGACCTCAAGACCGGAACGTCGAGGCCGACCGGCAACGACCTGGACCGCAACCCGCAGCTTGGCGTCTACCAGCTGGCAGTCCTCCTCGGTGCATTCGAGCAGTTTGGCCTCACCGAGCCTGGCGGTGCTGAGCTAGTTCAGATCGGCAAGGCCGGGCTGGCAGCGTCGGTTCGCGTCCAACCTCAGCCCGGGCTGGCCAGCGATGCCAACCCCAACTGGGTGCGCGAGCTCGTCGAGACGGTGGCTGCGGGGATGGCCGGTCCCGTTTTCCGAGCAACCGCCAACCCCGGCTGTCGGGTCTGCCCGGTGGCCTCGAGCTGCCCGGTCGACGAGCGCGGCGGGCAGGTGGCGCCATGACGACGAGTCGTGTCCTGTACAGCCCGGCGCAGCTGGCGAGGCTGATAGGTGCGCAGGAGCCCACCCCAGAGCAGGCAGCGGTGATCGGGGCACCGCTGGTGCCGATGGCGGTGATCGCCGGAGCAGGCTCAGGCAAGAGCGAGACGATGGCGGCCCGGCTCGTATGGCTCGTGGCGAATCAGTTGGTGCGACCTGAGCGAGTGCTAGGACTGACGTTCACCAGGAAGGCTGCGGCCGAGCTGGCAGACCGGGTCCGCACCCGGCTGACGGGCTTGCGCCGAGCCGGCGTCGCGGTGCCCACGCCGGACCCGACGGCTTCTAACCTCGTTGTGCCCGGCGAGTCGGACGACGACATCCTGGCGGGCGACCCGGTGATCTCGACGTATCACGCGTATGCGGGGCGGATTCTCGGCGACCACGCCCTGCGGGAGGGCCTCGAGCCGACGTTGCGACTGATAACGCCGGCCGTCTCCTGGCAGCTTGCGGCCAGGGTGGTCACTGCTTATGAGGGTCCGATGGACGCGCTCGAATGGACACCTGCCAATGTCACGGCAGCCATGCTCGCGCTGGCGGGGGAGATGGCCGAGCACATGCGCGGGCCGGACGACGTGCGAGCGACGGGCCAATGGCTGGAAAGCTGCGTGGCACGGCTGGTCGGCCGCGTGCCGAAGGCAGTGACAGATGTGCTGAAGCACCAGCGGACCAGAGAGCAGCTCCTCCCGCTGGTGGCGGCGTACTCCGCGGCGAAGGCGGCCAAGGAGGTTGTCGACTTCGGCGACCAGATGTCCCTCGCGGCCCGGATCGCGGCGCAGAATCCAGTTGTCGGGGCCGGCGAACGAGCGCGCCACCAGGTGGTCCTGCTCGACGAGTATCAAGACACTTCGCATGCCCAGCTAGTGCTGCTGCGGTCGCTGTTCGGTGGCGGCCATCCCGTCACGGCGGTCGGCGATCCGTGCCAGTCAATTTACGGCTGGCGCGGTGCCAGCGCCGGCAACCTGCGCAGATTCAGCCGCGACTTCCCGTGCCTCGATGGCGAGCGGTCACTGGTGCGGGTGCTATCGACTAGCTTCCGCAACTCGGGCAATGTGCTGCTGGCCGCGGGCGCGATTCAGAAAGACCTGCGTGCCGAGGCACCCGACGTCCCGCTTCTCGTAGCGCCGGCTGGCCACGCCGACCGGGGCGTCGTCCGGTGCGCGCTGCTGGAATCGGTGCACGACGAGGCGGCCTGGGTGGCTGACGAAGTGGCCAGCATCCTGCAGCTCGCCCCGGGGCTGGCGCCCGACGGCGTGCCATGGCCGGACGGTCGCGACGCAAAGGTCAGGCCCAGTGACATCGCCGTCCTCTGTCGCAAACGCACGCAGTTCGCCGCGTTGCGTGCTGCTCTTGAGGCGCGTGATATCCCGGTCGAGGTCGTTGGCCTCGGCGGCCTGCTGACCGTGCC
>Ga0126373_10004434_pt1 | contig 10734 bp, 8 predicted proteins | sample PanSoiMetPlot_11_FD_92545 | JGI IMG/M metagenome (GOLD analysis project Ga0126373, IMG submission 92545) | Tropical forest soil microbial communities from Panama - MetaG Plot_11 | ecosystem: Environmental > Terrestrial > Soil > Tropical forest > Bulk soil | place: Panama | collected 2016-02-17
AGCCGCACGACGGTTTCAAGCGAGATGCGCGGATAAGGAATCGCCGTATCTTTCAACGCATTGCTGCCGCCGGCGATCTCAAGCAATTCACCGAGATAAGTGGACGATCCGACAGCAATCAGATTGGACAACAACCCTGGTGTGCGCCCGACCACCATTAGCACCGTTGGCCTTGGAAGGCCCGCGTTGCCAGCTCCTATTGCGTCCAGCCTCGAACGAATATCCCGATTCAGGCTTCCGGCTTTCTCCTCCACACCAGTGCTGCGGCCGAGATCCTGAATCATCGAGTACACGTCCGCGAGCGATCCATTTTTGATCTGTACATATCGAATGCCGACCGCCGACAACCGATCCGCGAAGCCCGGAGAAGTTTCCGGTATTACTACGAGATCAGGCCGTAAGAGCGCGATTTTTTCCGCGTCGGGCTTCAAGTACGTACCAATTTTCGGCAGGCCCAACACCTCTGGAGGGTAACGGCAGTATGTCGATACCCCAACGACGCGCGCGCCCAAGCCCAAGGCGAACAGAGTCTCGGTCGCGCTCGGAAGTGTCGATACGATCCGTTTGGGCTGCGCCGATGTGGGGCGCGTCAGGAAGAGAGCGAAGAAAATGGTGACCAGCGCCCTCACTGCGCCGCACTCCTGCGTTCGAAAACATAGACTGGATGGCCGCCGGCGCTCTGCAGCCGTTCGGCGGAGACACCGAACACTCGATCGAGAACGTTCGCCTTCAGAACGCCGCTGCAGTCGCCCGAGTACGCGACGCGTCCCGATTCCAGCAGCACGACTTTTTCCGCGTAACGCGCTACTGCATTCAAGTCGTGGGTCGCCAGGACAATCGATTTTCCGGCAAACGCTAGATTCCGGCACAAATCAAGGATTTCAAGAGCATGCTGAATGTCCAGGCTGGCGGTCGGCTCGTCGAGCAGAATAATTTCAGGCTCCACCGCAAGGCTACGAGCAATTATGACCCGTTGACGTTCGCCTCCGGAAAGGTTGGTGACAAACCTCCCGCGAAGCTGCGCGATATCGCAGCTCGCCAGGGCCGCCTCGATGGCACGGCGGTCCATGGAACTTGCCCGCTCAAACCTGCCGCGCCGGGGATGACGGCCCATGGCGACAACTTCCTCAACGGTGAATGCGAAATCCATCCGGGTATCCTGAGGCACGAAGGCGACGCGCTGAGCCAGTTCCCGGCGATGAAATTCATCCAACTTCTTCGCGCCAATTCGCACCGACCCCTCGGCCAAATCCCAAATCCCTGCTAGTGCGCGTAATAGCGAGCTCTTACCGCTGCCGTTAGGTCCTACGATCGACAGAAATTCGCTGGGCGCAACTTCAATGCTGATTCTGTCGAGAATCAACCGGCCGCCGCGACGCAGCGAGATGTTTTCCGCGATCAGTCCGAGGCCAGCCGCGCTCATGTTGCGCTTGCCTCCCAATAGCGCCGCATCAAAAGCCCGATGAACAACGGACCTCCGACCAGGGCGGTGATAACGCCCAGGCGGATTTCGGTTGGAGGATGAATGGTTCGAGCCAGGAGATCGCATAGGATCAGAAACGCGGCTCCCGTGAGCGCGCTCGCCGGAATCAACGCCCGATTCGAAGGGCCAACCAGCAGCCGGACGGCATGGGGCACAACCAGACCGACAAACCCAATGCCGCCTGCGACCGCAACGGATGCTCCCGTTAGGATCGCGGCCGTAAGAGCGAGAAATCGCTTCGATGATTCCACATCCACGCCAAACGACGCGGCCGTTTCCTCGCCCTGCTGTATTAAGTCCAAGTCGCGCGTTTGGAACATCGCTCCGGCGAGTCCTAAGAGTACGAATGGCGCGCACAACCACACGTGCGTCCAGGATCGCGCGTCGAGACCACCCATCATCCAAAAGACAATCTCTTGACCGATCTGCCAGTTCGCGATGCGGAGCGAAATGAGCAGGCTGGACACGGCGGTCAGCAACGATGTCACAGCGATGCCGGCGAGAAGCAACGTTCCAACCGGGGTGCTGCCGCCGCGCGTCGCCATCGCGTAGACGATGACGAGCGCCACGAAAGCTCCGATCATCGCGGTCACCGGCAGCGACACCACCGAGCGTACGCTCCACCCGCTGGCGAACGAAATCACGGCGCCGAGAATCGCTCCCGATCCGGCGCCGATCAAGCTTGGTTCGGCGAGCGGGTTGCGGAACAAGCCCTGCATGATTGCTCCTGCGGCGGCCAATCCTGCTCCAACAAACGCAGCGATAACCACTCGCGGGATCCGAATCAGCCACACGATCACCGTGTCGGCTTGGTTGACTCCCGCCGCACTTACCCAACCTGCGGGCAACAATTTCAGCCCGGCGACGTGGATGATGGTGCGCCAATCGACGGTGGTGCTCCCTACTGCGATTCCAACCAGAATGCTCACGAGAAGTAGAGGCAGCAAAACCGCGTAGAATACCGCCAGATTGAGGCGGCGCTTACCCATACAGCGCCTCGGCAAGCGCCGTCACAAACAATCTCGTGAAGGGCGACATGGGCGAAAAAATGTGCTGCTCGTATACCAGGATATGGCCATTGCGGGCGGCCTGGGTCAGGCTGATGCCCGGGTCAGCCATCAATCGCGCCAGTACTTGCTTGGTCTCACCTTTGTCCGCGCTCGTGACGATCCATTCAGGATTCCAGCGAACGATCTGTTCGCTGTTCACCTCGTCATAGCCTTTCAGCCCACCCTCCGCGCCTACATTGATTCCGCCCAGGGTTTGAACAATATCATCGAAAAGCGTTTCGGCCCCGTAGCTGTACGTTCCGCCGAAGCCGAGAATATGCGGGTGATGAGCGTTGACTGGCCTCCGTGCTTTTGCCCGATTGATATCGCTCCAGAACAAATCGATCTGCCGTCTTGCGGATTCGTCTTCGCCGGTCAAGTAGCCGGTCACGCGAATGGTTTCGGCCACTTCTTCGAGCGTGGTGAACAAGGTGAATGCACGGTAAATCGGAACGTTGGCGGATCGTACGATGGCACAAAAGTCGGCACGCGAGCTGTTTGAAACGATCAAAAGGTCCGGATCGAGCCGCAGGACTCTCTCCGGGTCGGTTGCGATCGCGGGATGATATCTCCGGGCGAGCTCATATACGTTGCTGAAGCGCTCGTCATAAGCGCTCTCGCTTACGGCGATGACTCGCTCCGGCGGGACGACGGAGTAGACGTACTCGTCAATCGACCACTGTTGAGAGACGATGCGGCGCGCTGGCCGCGCGACCCGAACCACAAACGAATCGCTGTCTATGGCCTCGCGAGGATACTGCGCGGCGCTAGTACGGATAGCGGCTATGCCGTAGCCGTCTCCCGGACGCGCTGCGCGATTTCCGTCGCCGAGAGGCGCAAACCGATCCACCGCCGCGGCGAGAGTCCCGGCTAGGATAACCAATACCAACGTGGGCAGCCAGGATTTCATACCGGAGGAAAGGTCACCAGGCACGCGACCATTTGGGACCCGGTTTCTGGTTCATCTCGCGAAGTGAATTCGTCACACCGGCGTCGACTTCGAGCTTGCGCGCAAAAAGCCATAGCAAGTCTGACAAGCGATTCAGGTATGCGAGGACATTCGGATCGACCAGCTCTCCGGATTCCGCCAACCGCACCACGCATCGCTCCGCGCGCCTGCAAACGGTTCGCGCGTGATCGTAGAGCGCACCGGCGGGATGTTCTCCCGGCAATGACCAATCGGCTACGAGCCCCTCCATAGCCTCGATGTGATGCACTTGGACCGTAAGACCTTCCACCATCTCTTCCGTTACGGGAATCTGCGGTTTGCGGCTATCGGGGGGCGTGGCGAGCCCCGAACCGATTCGAAAAAGCTCACGCTGGATCAACTTGGTACGATCGCGCAGTTCGGCATCCTGACACTGGGACCTCGCGACACCTAGCATAGAGTTCAGCTCATCGACCGTGCCATACGCTTCAACCCGCGACGAGGACTTCGAAACCCGAATGCCTCCGGCCAAGCCCGTTTGTCCGCCATCACCTCGTTTCGTTGCAATGCTCATAAGTCTCTCCTGGCTTACTTCCGCCAATTCTCGCCCCGGATCGTCAGAGTAAGTCCACTGCGAATGGCGAACGGCGCAGCCGGGTATCCGAACGACACCTGATAGTGTTCACTGAATAGATTCTCGATTGAAGTATACAGAGCGACAACCGAGTTGATGGAGTAGCGCCCGCTCAGATCGAATTTCTGATAGGCCGGCGCAAGATTCCGATTGGGAAGAAGCAGTGAATTTCCGAATAACGCATCGGAGAGAAAAGTGCTGTCGTCACGCCGGCCTACTATATAGCCGGTGAACGAGCCCACGAATCTTCGCCGGCTATAGTAAAGACCGAGACTTCCGCTGTCCGGCGCACGATGGAACGGACGCTGCCCTTGCAAGGGGGAGAACGCTTCGATCGGAATGCCGGGAAACGCAGGATTGAACGCGGGAGCGCCGAATGCCTTGGTGACAACCGCGTTCAAGCGCGTATAGTTCGCTCGCACCCGGAAGCCTCGCCCAAGATCGCTGTGCAGATCCAGCTCCGTGCCCTGTGAACGCGTCGAACTGGCATTGACGTACGCACCAAAACCGGACGCCGTCGCGGCCCCCGGATTGATGCCGATCGAAATGAGTGAAGTGGGATTCAGGTAAGTGATGAGATCGTAAAAGCGATTATGAAAATAAGCGGCATCGATCCGAACTCTGCCGTTCCAAATCCCTTGGCTGAAACCGGCGTCGAATCCCTGGCTTCGCTCCGGGCCGATCTCTGGGACGCCATATTGCGCCCTCTGCGCGACCGTAAGCAGAGCAAAGAGCTGATTGGCCTGCTCGAACGTGCTAGGTTCCTTGATCCCTCTGCCAAAGTTGAAGCGCAGTTTCGTGTCCGAAAAGAGCGGCGAAGCCGACGGGCGCCGCAAGTAGTAGGCCGCCGACACGCGCGGTGATGCAGCAAATCCGAAGACCGCGTTTTTCTCCACCCCGACGCCAGCAGTGAGGTACAAGCGATGGCCAATGCTGCCGTGCCCTTCGGCGAAATAGCTGAAGTTGTCGCGCCTGGAACCGGACCCATCTTCATGTTCGTACCGAAACCCGAGCGTGCTAGTCCAGTCTCCGAAGAACCGGTAATCGGATTGCGCGTAAGCTGACTTGCGCGCCTCGAAATCCTGCGTGATCTGCGGATAGGACCCTGCGTAATCCAGAATCGCTGGTCCGGTGACGCTGTATCCGTTGGCGCCTCTGATCGTCACTACATTCCCGAGATAATTTCCGAATCCGTAGGGGTCGAGCTGTCCTGTGGGGCTGGGGTTGACGTACATCAAATCGAACTGGCCGAACGCAAACCGAAAAAGGTTGTGCCAGCGGGAAGTTGTCTGATTCTGAACGGTCGCGCTCAAATAAGTGTTCTGGTTTTTTTGCGACGAGTCGTCGGCGATTCCAAAGAACAACAGAGCGTTGGGCGACCCGAGATCAGTCCAGTTTCGCCGCAGCGTGACTCGAACGCTCGTCGTTGACGTAGGCGCCCAACCGAAGTCTCCCACGTAGGTCGCGTTATGGAAGAAGTCGTTGGTGTAACTTCCCCGCGTATCGAATCGTGAAAAGAGCGAAAAGTAGTCGAACTGGCGAAATGCTCCGGAGAGCGACGCCGATTGAAAGTGGGTGCCAAAGTTTCCTCCGTCCGCTGAAACAAGCAGCTCGGGAGTTGAGGACGTGCCTCGCTGCGTCGTGACGTTCACGACACCTGCGAGCGCATCCGCCCCATAAAGAACGCTGTTCGCGCCTTTGAGAACTTCAACACTGCTCACACCCCCGTTCGACAACTGAGAGAAATCGAACGCTCCTCCGATCTCGTTGGCCGGAACGCCATCGATCATGATTTTGTTAAAAGCAGACTCGCCACCGCGAATGAACAGCGACGTAATCCCACCGCGCTGGCCCGTTTGGGCGATTTGCGCGCCCGCTACCTGGCGCAGGTTTTCGAGCACATCCAGCTTGTTCTCGGCCTGAATGTCATCGCTCGCGACCAGCGTCACAGAGGCGCCAACTTGCGAAATCGGCATTTCAGATCCGGTCGCCGAAACGACAACCTCCTGTCTCAAAGATCCAGTTTGAAGAGAAACATTGAGGGTTGTGACCCCAGCGACGCTCACAAACACATCCGGACTGCTAAAAGGGGCGAAGCCATCCGATCTGGCCGTGATGTGATAGCGCCCCGACTTCAGAGATTCGAAGGAAAACATCCCGTCGGCGCCGGACTTAGTCTCGCCTGCAGTTTCCCCGTTCTGTACCAGCGTCATTTGAGCGCCCTGAACAATCGCTCCCAAAGGGTCCACCACAGTTCCACGAATTGTGCCTTGTGCGTGCGCTACCACGCAACACGTCAAGGCCGCAACGATTCCGCCGATTCTAATACGCCATCGAGCTGCATTGGTCACTATGTCTGCCTCCGTTGGAATGGCGACAGACTCTCCGCGCGAATAAAGTTAGCCCAACTTGGGCTGGCTGTCTTGTGGCGTGGGTGAATTGCACTCTTTCCGTTCTCCGCAGAAAGTCAGTCGTCTTTGCTCAGGTAGGTCTCCTGGCTAGGAGGGAGGCCAGCAAATCGACCAGCCGCTTTACCTTCCCCGATCAGCAGATCGAGTGGTAGTTCAAAGCGGCGAACCCTCGTTCACAGTGGCGGGACCGCGCCGGTTTTGCACCGGACTTCCCTTTTATGCCCTCGCGGGCACCTGAGGCTTCAACGCTAACACAAGCGTCGGTAACGGTCAAGATAGGCGCGAAGAAAACACCAGCTTGATGGCGCTCCAAGCCAGAGCTGCAAACGATAGCCCGGTTGCGGCTATCAAAACAATTGCGCGACGAGTGTCCTGTGCATCGCCCGCGGGCGGATCGCCCGGATCTCCGAGCCAAACGTCCGTGACAAGACTTCCGCCTGCCCAAATCGGCCCAATGAGCCGGCGGCAAATCGCACCGGCAGTCGCTGCCTCGCTCCAGCCTGAGTTCGGTCCCGGAACTATCGCGTGCTGCTGCCAACCGATTCGCAATGCCTTTTGTCCGGAAAATCCAGGCAAAACTGCGGCCAGCAACGACAGCAAAAGCCACGTGACACGAGCAGGAATCCAGTTCATCCAGTCGTCTGTGCGCGCCCCGCACCATCCGAATTTCAGGTAGCGCGGAGTCTTGTAGCCCACCATCGAGTCCATCGTGCTGACGACTTTGAACAACAGCAACCCCGGCAGTCCGCCAACGGCATACCAAAAGACCGGACTGATGAATCCATCGGTGAGGTTCTCGCTCAGACTCTCAATCGCGGCGCGACGGCAGGCGGCTATGTCCATTCTGGCGGTGTCTCGTCCAACCAGTCTCGAGATGGCCCCACGGGTGGCTGCAAGATCGTTGCGGCTCGCGGCTCTTTCTACGGCCCATACATGACTCACTAGGTCGCGCAGAGCGAGCAAGCTGTACACCAAGAAAACTTGAACTGCGATTTTCGCCGGTTCAGGCAGCGCAAGAAGCAATAGCGAGACGCCGCCAACCCACACCGTAACAAGCAGGACCAACAGCAGAATCCCACCGATGTATCCGTCCAGCCTCAACTTTCGCAAAAGCTCTTCGAACCTCGAAAGCGTCCAGCCCATAAGCCGGACCGGATGGGCCGGATAATGAGGATCGCCCAAGAGCAGATCGAGCAGAACGCTCGCCAGCAGAATCCAAGCGTTAGGCAAGAACGTTACGAGCGCCACTTCGCTGCCCAACCCAGCGCCAAGGCGTGTAACACCAGCCGCACGGGATCGTCATCGTTGAGTTTTGCGCGGAACGACTCCCAAAGATGCGTCTTGCCCGACAAACTCACAGCGACGGAGGCTGCCTGATTTCGAAGAGCTGCCTGCGCCGCATTGCTGGGGAGCGTTTCGTAGCGAATTCGATCCATAACCGCCGCGAAAGCGAAGGCGCACGCCGCAACCTGAGGTTCATAGAAAACTGACTTGCTGTTCTTGCGCATCAGAGTGAGGTCGGATTCCGAAAGCATCATGCCGATGTCTTCGAAAAACGATTCCTCACTCAATCCGAGCCGCCCGAGCGCGCAGAAAATACTCCGCGTGTAGCTGGCCTCCAGTCCGTTCTGCCAGCGAAGCGCTTCGAGAGTCGCGTCACGAACCGTCTTTCCGATCAGTTCGCCGAGCTTGACATGAGGACTGGCCGAGGTCAGGCGATGCGCGCCAGTTTCCGGCGCTGCGATCGCAAATTGATCCGTACCGGTTCCAGTCGCCAAGTCGCTCGAATAGAGGCTGCGAACTGCGAGCCGGTACAGCGCGGTTGTTTTCGCCTCCGTCATCGTCACGGCGCATCTCGCCAATGCCGCCTCGGTGAGGGGCTGGTTAATAAGCAACATGGTGTTGATCGTGCCGCCGGCCTTTTCCCAACCACCCTCATCCTCGCGCCAACCGGCCGGATCGCCGGCGCAAGCAGCGTTTCCTTGAACGCCTGCCGTTACAATCGCTGTGACCTGTAGTCCGCAGTCCTCTTGGGTAACGATGGCAGCGTAGTTCATATTCGCAGCTGTTCCCATCAGCGCGACTTCACAAGTTGGCAGGTTCATTTCGGCGCAGACCGTGTCGTGGTAGCCAGCCTGTCCGAGTTGCTGGATCAAAGCGTGCCGGTCGACGTGCGCGGTCCCTTCGCAGCTCTGATGATTTGCCAGGTACCGGATGCCGCGCGCCTGCCCACCATTGCGCGCGGAAGTGCTCAGCACCAAATGCTCCCCGTGAAGTTCGGCGATCAGGTATCGCCCGCTGCGGCGCAGAGTGAAATGCGAACTTGCGGCAAGTACTTCCCAGCTGGCGATCGATGGAGCTGCCATATGTAACTGCGAGGGCGTGAACTTCTGATTATGATGCGGAGTGCTCTAAGACTCCAACCCGCCAGCCGAAGCTCGTCAGTTCGACCTCATTGAGAGACTGTTTCCAACCCAAGATCGCGCGTGCGCGGGCCCATCAAACCGATCGCCAGAATTACGACTGCCATCGATCCGGCGATGAAGAGGAAAACGCCGGTGGTGCCAAACGCGTTCAACGTGGACGCGATGAGAAATGATGTGAAAATTGCTGAGAACCGGCTCCACGAATAAACGAATCCGACCGCAGTGGCTCGAATCTGAGTGGGGAACAGTTCCGTCTGATAGGCATGAAAGCTGAACGAGAGCGTGTTGTTAGCCAGCGTGAGTGCTACCCCCATCGCAATCAGGAGAACGGCGCTCGACACCTGGCTGAAGACCAAACCGAAGACCGCGATGAGCGCCGAAGCGGCCATGATCACAGTCTTCCGCTCGAACTTGTCGGCGATGAACAAGCCGATCATCGGACCGATCGGCGCTGCGATGGCGATGATGAACGAATACATCAAACTCGAGGTCACCGTGACACCCTGCTGGATCAGCAGAGTAGGCACCCAGTTTCCGAAGCCGTAAAAACCAACGGTTTGAAACACGTGAAAAACGATCATCATGATGCTGCGCTTGCCGTATGGCCCGGCCCACATGTCGCGGAATACTGCTCCCCTGATCGAATACTCGGTCCGACTCGGGACCGGAAGCGCGCTCCTGTACTCATGCGCGACCGTCGACTCGATCTTCGACAATACGCCATCCGCCTCCGCTAGCCGCCCGTGCTGGGCGAGCCACCGCGGGCTCTCCGGCAATTGCCGGCGGATGAACCAGACGAACAGTGCGCTATTCGCTCCGATGATCACCACCCAGCGCCAGCCATCCAAGCCAAGCGGGTTGCGGGGCAAAAGTAAGTAAGACAGCAATGCCGCGATTGGAACGGACGCGAATCCGATCGCTTGCTCACATGCGAAAGCGCGGCCCCGGATCCGCTTGGGCACGAGTTCTGAGAGATAGGTGCCGATGGTCACCATTTCCACCCCGAGCCCGATCCCGGAGACGAAGCGCCAGAAATCCAGTCCCGCGGCGCCGGTTTGAAACGCCATAATCAAATTCGCGCCGCTGTAAAACAGGAGCGAGTAAGTGAAGATTGTTCGGCGGCCGAAACGGTCCGCGAGGAATCCGCAGCCAATTGTTCCACTGAAAAGTCCCGCGAAAAGCGCCGCGATGAAGCTCGCCACGCTGTTTGTGGCGAAGAGGCCGTTGGCGCCAGAAGTGAGGATGCCGCTCTTCACCAGCCCTGGCGCCACATAGCCGGAATAGAGCACGTCGTAAAGCTCGAAGAAAAAGCCGAAACTGAGCAGCACGACGAACTTCCAAATGGTACGCGTGGCTGGAAGCCTGTCCAGCCGTGCCGCTATCTCGGCTTGCGACGTCGCCGGGGCTTGACCGTGCATTGGAGTATTGTCGAGGATTGGCGCGGAGGTGCGCAAAGTCACTCAGATCCTGGGTGATGCTGCTGCGAGTGTTCAGTCAATGCGCCAAAAGACGCGAGCAAAGATCCCGGACCATCGGTTGCGTCGACGTTCGTAAGTGTTGACTCGCTTGACTAATTCCGAATGCATGGGTGGGATGCGAGTATCTCCAAGCCCGAAGTCCGGTAAGGACCGAAGCCGAGGCGGGATTGGCAGCACAAGCGCGCAGAACAGGCCAGGACCGCCGAAGAGACCCACACTTTTGCGCGAGAACCTCCGGTCGGCGGTGCCAAGCCAAGCGAGAATCCTTGTAGCCGATGGACTTGGCGCCCTCCAATCCCCTACCCACGAAAGGACGTGCATGGCC
>Ga0126373_10004435_pt1 | contig 10731 bp, 3 predicted proteins | sample PanSoiMetPlot_11_FD_92545 | JGI IMG/M metagenome (GOLD analysis project Ga0126373, IMG submission 92545) | Tropical forest soil microbial communities from Panama - MetaG Plot_11 | ecosystem: Environmental > Terrestrial > Soil > Tropical forest > Bulk soil | place: Panama | collected 2016-02-17
AAGCTCCCGCCAACGGTCGAAAGCATTGCTAAAAGCTCTCGGCGCGTTCCACAGTGTTTCTCTCAACCACTCGTCTCGATACCAAGGCGCTCGAACGAGGTCTTCTCCGCACGCATCCACGATGCGCTTACCTTCTGCGAGAGTTCTTGTAAGCGTCGATTCCGAAAGCTCGGTTCTGTGCTGGATGTCCGCCTGCAAGGGAAAACCTGCTTGCTCCAAATCCAGCACCTTTGTCATGTCCCGTCCTAAGGAACAACCTGTCGCTGCGAGCCACACCGAATGGATGTGTGCTTCGACCAGTTCCTTGTTCCCCAATTCGAGCCGGGCGGGTGCGACCGCTCCTGCCACCATCAAATCGGGTTTTCGGAAGAAATACTGATCATGCTGGCTTCCCTCGCTACAGAAGCCCATCACCAGAGCAGGTTGACCGCCACGACCAGCACGACCGCTGCGCTGCGCGTAGTTCGCTGGTGTGGGCGGGATGTTACGAAGATGCACGACGTTGAGGTCGCGTATGTCCACTCCGAGTTCCATCGTTGGGGAGCAGAAGAGAGCAGCCAAATCGCCGCGACCGAAGCGCATCTCACGGTCTTGGCGCAACTGAGCGGGAATTTGCCCGGTGTGAGCCCCACCTTCGACGCCGACCAACCGCCGCGCCGTCTCTTTGTAAAGCTGGGCAAAGAACTCATTCGCTTGACGCTCGGCCTTCCGAAGCCGCTCAGAGATCATCCTCTTGCTGCGCACAGGGTCAGAAGGCGGCGGCGTGCCGTCTCCGAGTTTCCACTGCAATGCCCCTGCTTGCAGTTGAATCCCGTCTTGCGCTTGCTCGGTGGGCACCACGGTGACGTAACTGCCCTTCAAAATGTCAACGAGTGACCGAATCAGCCTTTCGCCGTCATCCGAAGTAAGATTGTTGCTGAGACCCCACAGTGTTCTTTGACGGAGGTACTTGCCCAGCTTGGAGCGCGAAGGATCAAGGCTGCGTTCCCGAGCTGAGTTCGGTCTGCCGGGGGGCAGTAAAAAGACTGCGCTTTCCAACAGTCGATCTTGGTCATCGAGAGCCCACGGCTCGCGCAGATTCTGCTCCACACGACGCCGCAGCTCGTTCTGTTCCTCAGAATCTAGGACTTTTGCGTCAATCGCCATCTCCTTGCGGAGGAAGTCCAGAAAGGCTCTCACCACGCGCTCGCGGATCGCGGGCGTTGCCTGACTCAACAAGAGGTGCTGTGTCCATGGTTCCAAGGCCTCGCACATGTCGTGCAAGCCCGAATAGTCGATGATCAAAAGCCCGCATTGCTCTAGGCTCGGTTGCGCAACGCGCCAGCCACGGCGCAGGTCTTCGTACAACCTGTATTCCAGCAGTCGCTGGAGAGATTCTTCGTTGCGGCTTTTTCCCGGTCCGTATTGGGCTGGCTCTTTCGCATACAGCTTCTGGTCGGGCCCCATCGCCTTGAACACGGCGTGCATAACGTTGTAGTGCTCCAGAACTTGCTTTTCTTGAAGTGACTTGAACAGCGCAGCCCTCAACAGCCCGACCTGAATGAAATCGTTGAAGTGTCCTGCCTGAAGCGATGCGTCCTGTCTGTTGTCGGTGAAGCTCATCAATTTCTGAGCTTCGGGCTGAACCTGCTTGTCCTCGCGTAGCTGAACGATGGATGACCCGCTGACCACTGTTGTCGCGGTGCTGCGACCAGCGTTGCTCAAGCGAGACAATTTCTTGAATTCATTCTTCTCAGTTCGGTCAAAAGCTGCTCCACAACGTAAGCACAGCAAGAACGGCCATTGTTCGAACCAAACTTCAGTTCCTTCGGAACCAACTTTGCCCTTTGCTTCAACTTTCAGCGTTTTCGGTACGTGGTGTCCGTATTCGCGTTTGAGGCGTCCGCTTCGAGGCTCATACCAAAAATCAGGTAAGTCATCGACATGTGCCTCCGTCCAGAGAGGACCTTCCTCGGTCGCGTTCAATGCCACATAGCCGCGCTTGGCATCAGCGTTGTCGTCGTCATCGGAAGCAGTAAGGAAGGGTAAGCGCGGAAAGAGGGTGCCTGCTTCGCCGCCGACCCAAGACACCATGTAATACTCCTGCCCGCACTCTCGGCAGAACACAAGAGGGTACAGCAGGCGCTCGCCGCCATCGCCGGGAGCATAGTGCTGACCTTCGAGCGTCAGGTATCTTTTGTGGGCACTCTCCAACGTGGCATAGACCGTGCCGCCAGCGGCTAGGAATTGATGCAGCCTGAAGGCGAAGTTTGGCTCTCCCATCTCATTTCGAAGTTTGTTTCCGTTAGCAAGCACCTCGCGGAGTTTCGCCGCGCAGCTCGATTGATCCAAACCGCTCTGCTGCGACAGCTGTTGAACGCCCTCATGGAATGTAATCGGCTTGCGGCGGACAAGGCGTCCATCTTCTTCATCGAGACCAAATATGTTTTCCGTCCAAGCAGCTAGGGGAGATTTCAGAAAGCTACTCAGGTCTTGCGGCGTTTGCGTCTCCACCTGTCGTCTTAGGTCTGCGCTACTCTGAGGCGCTGAAACTTGAATCTCACGGCGAAGCGCTTCATCAACCACGTTCTCAGGGGGGATTGCCGTGCCGAATAGTTTCGTGGCAACCTGGGCGGCAGCACGGCGACGATCCTCGCGCTTACCGCCGCTCGCGACAGTGGCACTGGTTCCAATGTTCAGCAGCCTTGCGTTTCCGCTCCGCTCCCGGAGCCGCCGCATCAACATCGCGACGTCTGCACCCTGACGCCCTCGGTAGGTGTGGAGTTCGTCCAGCACGAGGAATTGCAAATTCGCCACGGCAGCATCGGTGAACACGCGCTCGTCCGGGCGCAGCATCATGTATTCCAGCATCACGTAGTTCGTCAAAAGAATGTGCGGTGGGTTATCGAGAATCTGCTGGCGTGCCTCATCCTTGACTTGACCTGTGTATTGGGCGAAGCGAATTGGCATGCCGGGATTCCTGTCCGCATATTCCTGAAGCGCCTTCTGCTGGCTGTTGATCAGCGCGTTCATCGGATACACGATGATGGCGCGAACGCGGCGTTTCTCCGGCTGATTCCGAAGCACGTGATCCACGATGGGAATCAGATAGGTAAGGCTCTTGCCCGACCCCGTACCCGTGGTGACAACATAAGATTCCGAGCGCCGCGCAATTTCGATTGCTTGCTGCTGATGGCGGTACAGTCGTAACGATTTGCCGTCCCGCCCCCGAAAAAAATCCGCCGTGACTTTCAAAATGACGCCCTGTGCTGCCAATTCGTCGAGCGTTGGCCCGGACTCGTAGGCGGGATTCAGTTGAAGGATCGCATCCGGCCAGAGAGCGCCCGTTTCAAACCTCTTTTGGACGAAGTTGTTGATCGCTTCGTCGTTGATGCGCACGAAGCTCTCGATATATTGCCGATAGTCAGAAACGACCTTTTCACGAAGGGCGAATACGTCCATAGGTTCAGATCACCTTACAAAATTCAGTTAAGGCGTTTGAAATCACGAAACGCCTTACGGAACGCATGAACTAAGGTCTCACTGCCTGCGGCCGCCGGAAGGACAAGCGTCTCACAGTGGCACCGGTAGTATGCCAGCACCTTCTCGACGCTCTCCTTTGATGTGTTCACCGCAAAATAGCAGTCAACAGCCCGCATTTCCTTACACAACCCGAGGAACTCGCGTGAGAGCCGAAATGGCAATTTCGAATAGTAGTACTTACACTCCGCAGCGATCACAAGAGACGAATGCCGGGGGTGGAGATTCTCTGCTGTGCGGCACGTATCAGCCTCGGACATCGGGAGAACCACGACATCGCATTCGTGCGGGACACGAGACTTCCCTTGAATCTTGATTCCCACGTGCGCTTCTAACTCCGGCTTACCGGGAAACACGATCTCAGCGTGCGTAAAACTAGGCGACTTCGACGAGATAGAACCGGGACTCGTGCGGAAAAGCAGGTCACTCACTGCGACCTTAGACGGATTCCTGTAGGTCACTCCCGCACCTTCCGCAATGGCTGCGCGAACAACAAGGCTCCAGACGTACGCCTCAAAACGGTCGTTATCGGCTGAAGCTGTGATTGCACCCAAGCCAACGAACGTTCCCACAACACCAGAAATCGCATTCACCAGTTCGTCTGGAGTAGGCATTACTATCCTTCAGTCTGCGTACGTAGGTCGGCAATCAGTGTCCTCAATCGTTCTGCCTCCCGCTCATGTTTTGCTAAGCCGCTTAGTTCAAAGCTGCGTACGTTCTCTTCTTGCTGTTCCGGAACAAAACGAACTTTCGGATAATGTTTGAGCAAATCGCTCTCGATCTGTTGTGCGTCCAAAACTGCACGCTCAAGCGCTTCCAAAAGGAGGTCTAATCGTTCGTGGGCAGAGTAGTCTAGGGTTTCGGCATATTCCCGCCCCCTACCGCGCTCGACGTAAAACTCATCAGCCTCGGGTCGCTGAAGCTGTCTCGCGCCCCTTCGGCGAGTGACTGTCTTGTAAACAATTTGTTTGCCCTGCGCAATTTCATCAATGACTTGATCCACAAGCGTGCTCGCCCCGGCTTCTCGTAGTTGGGTCGCCAGTCTCTCGAATAGCCTTCTTGTTTCCACTTCGCTGATTGGCATGATCTCGGTCGCCTCAGTGCACCGCGATTGATTGTTTCGTCTGCAACTCAAATGCTGACACCCGCTTTGACATCTCGTCGCGGAAGCGAGGCGACTCAGCGAGCTTGTCGAACGCTTCAAGCACCAACCGCCGTGTGCGGTATTCTCCGTACTTACTCTCTTCGTTGTCTTTCAAAACACGAAACGTTTCACCGGGAAATCCATCCCCAAACACCTGCTTTGGGTCGAGAACATAGCTCAGTTCATCCTTTGTTAGCGCGTACAGGTGGGCAAAGTAGGCATCCAACTCTGCCCTAGCAGCGGCCCTGCCCTCGTCACTCCAACAGAACGGCCGTTCCTCGTAGCCCATGTCCTTAGCGAAAGGCTGCACATCCGATGCCGTATAAACCAGCCGTAGGACCCTCGATCCAATGAATTCGATGTCGGCTTCGGAATACGTTGACGGCGGAAATACGGGTAGCTGATTAAGAATGAAAAAATTCAGGTGCATCCCCGAGATTTTTTGCCTCGCGATATAGTCCAACACCAAGCTGTTGAGGTTAGCCAGCAGACAAGCTATTAAAGGAGCTCGATCCACACTTGTCAGGATCAATGGCGCGTTGTTTCCGACCGCCAGTTTAGGCACCAGAGCACAAACAACACTGCGCTCGTTTCTAGAATCCGTCACATCCCGGAAACAGAAGAGCCATTCTCGTTGCCATGCCCTATCTATCCTCCTCGATACTTCTTCTTTAGCAACCCAGTACCGTGGGTGTACGACGAATGTCGGGTCGCCTTTCATCGACTCATCGCATTCGCGGATGACATCTTGGTTGAACGTGGCCCACCTATGGTCGAAGTGCCAGAACATTTTCGCTTCGTAGAGTCGCAACAATCTGCTTGCGGCCTCTGTTCTAAACAAACTACTGTCGTTGGACATATCAAGCATGCGCAAATACTCGATATGCCAAAGATTTGCACCGGTGCTCTCATTTATCAGAATTGGCACCTGCCTGTAGACCTTCTTCGTCAACTCGGCATCTCGCGTCGTCCGAAAAAGCGGGCAAGTTCGGGTATTGGGGTTCATTAACTGCAAGTCTTCTGCCGACAAAGAGAAAACCTGAAGTGGATCGCGGAGGTCGCTCGTTTGGGTCGAGAGGAAGCAGAACTGCGTAGAATCAATAGGTTGAGCGGATACTGTGAACAGACAGAACTTCGTCTTTGTGTGGAGAGCAGGAAATAGGTGCCCACGATTTTCGAAATCGAACAAGCTAACGAGATTTCGGTGCTGCGTTATGCTCGCAAAGAAGTCCTGATAGGTGTCGTCGGTCGCGATCCCGGTTGGGATGACAATTCCTGCCCGCCCCCGACTATTGATGACCGTCGTTGAAAGCTCTGCGAATAAGGCGTATGTGTTGATGTCTCCAACTGCACCGAGTGGAAAGCGACTGCTCTCGCGGGCGAATTTACTCGTGGCTTCGGCGGCGTGTTTCGCCAGATCGAAGCGCAGCACCCGAGCCACTCGTTTTGGGTCTTTGCTTGTGCGGTATTCCTCGATGCGTCGAGCACGTTGCGCCTTATTTGGTGCGCCCGAGATGTAGTCATCATCGGCCCAATGCTCTTCTTCTTGAAGTTTGATGCGGTCCCACGGGGGATTACCCAGCACAACATCGAAACCGCCCCAGTCGAATACATTGGGGAACTCCAAACGCCAATGGAAGAAATGGCGCTCGACGGATAAAGCGTTCGCCGCCCCGCTCATCTGGGGGCGATCTTTTCCGTGGAGGAGGTAATCCATGAAGGGACTGTAGGTGGGCACGTTGAGGTCGTCATACTTCGCAAGCGGAACGAAGAAAGCAGCCGTCCAGACGTTAGCGGCAGTCCAGTCGTGCAGCCACTCTCTCTGTTCGCGGGCCCTCCGGTAGATTTCTTCCTTGCGGCGCACGTCGGCTGGTGTGTCCTCAGCTATCTCTAAGAGTTGTTCAGACTCTGCCGCAAAGTGATGTACGTGCTCTGCCGCGTCAAACGGCAGGCTTGGTTGTCCCTTGCGCTCTTCCTTGTTTTTCTTTTTGAAAGCAGCCGCTACTTTCTTGTCATCTCCCGTAACTGGCGTAAAAGCATCGTCGGGAATGCCCTCTTTGAGCACACTGGGATCGAGCACGCCGATTAAGCTGTTACCGCATTTAATCCGGTGGTCTAGGAAGCTGAGCGGCTTGCCTGTCCAGTGCCCTTCGAGCCACAACGCCAGCTTGCACAGGTCTACGGCTAAAGGGTTCATGTCTACGCCGTATACGCAGTGGCTGATCACATCACGGACCGCCAAATGGAATTCCTTGGGTGTCGGTTCTTCCTCTCCCGTCTTCACCTTCGCCAACTCGCGCCCCAGCCTTCGCGCCGCTGCCAGCAAGAAATGCCCGGAGCCGCACGCCGGGTCGCAGACGCTCATCGTCAAGATCGCTTCCTGCTTCTTTTCCTTGTCCTTTCCGGGATCGTTGTCCTTGGCGTTCGTGAGCCGATCTTGCATTACAGGCACAAGGGCGCTCTCGATCAACTCGCGGACAAGCTCGGACCGAGTGTAGTAGGACCCCGTTGACTTGCGCTCGCTGCCGAAACGCAAGTCAAATTTCTTCACGCCAGCTTCGTCCACGAATACAGGCTGAAAATCGAGCAGACTTTCGTAGACAGAACCCAGCTCCTCGACATCCAAAGCGCTGTAGTTAACACGGTGAAGGACGCGGTTTTCTTCAAAGAGCGAAAGCCGACGCATCGCAACAAGGAGGTCGTCGTTATAAAGGTGTGTGTCTTGCAAGTCTTTGATCGCTAGTGCGCTAAAGAGGTCGCCGTTCAGAGGTGGGATGCCGAGCGGATTGGAATCGCCATTCTCAAAGAGCGCGAAAGTCCGCCGCAAACTGAGCCATAGATCGCCAAACGTGCTCCGCTCGATGACCTTCTCCGCGAGAGTCCTCAAGCGGCCAATGCTGTAATAGGCATCGTACAGGCGTTGTCGGCGCTCGGAATCGGGCGCTTCCGGCACGATCATCCGCCGTTCCTCGGCGACCATGAGGAACAACAGGCGGTATACCAGACGCAAAAGTTGGCGATGAAGCTCGTGGGCAGATAGTGCGCCCGACCGGACCCTCTCGCGCAGGTCATCGTTCTTTGGGTGGTGGAGGAACCCGGTGCCGAGGCTTTTGAGGGCTTCTTCGACGCCGTCTCGTAATTTGTCGCGAACCCGTCCGCCTTGCTCAATGGAAAGCTGAAAATATTTTTCCAGCCAGCAGGAGGTCGAGTCCTCGGCGGTCTTGGGCAGGCGAGACCGATGAAAAACGCGATAGAACAGCGAGAACTCGTTGAAGCGGTTCCCGTACAAAATGCTCTGGAGGTCAAACTCCAGATAGGAAGGTCGGGATGTCCGAGAAGTGTCCCGCAGCAACCGGAACAGAAGTCCGTTGGTAACAATTCCCCACAGGTGCTCGTCGCTGTTGTTGAGGTATTCCTGCACCAGTGCCTGCGGACTCAGGCGGCGTGCCTGCGGCCGGCGGTCGAGATCAATCCTGAAGCCCTCTATGTCAAGGGGCGGGGATTCCTCACCTGCTCCCGCACGATGGGAAATCGGGTAGTTCTTGCCGCCTACGACCGAACCCGCAGGCTGAAGCGTAAGCTCGTAACCGAGCAGTTCGTTCAGCAGGTCGGCGACCCATTTTCGCGTCAGGGTTGTGCCTGTTTCTGCCTCGGGCAGGCTAGCGCTGCGGCGCTCGAAGATGTGCCAGTAATCTTGCGCATCGCTCCAAGCACGGGTGATCTCGTCGGTCAGCCTGCGACCCACTGCTAATCCGAAATCCTTCGCCTGCTGCCCGAACCCACTTTCCTCTCTACCGATCTGGTCGAGGATGTCGTAAGGGACGAGCCCGCCTTCCGAGCTGATGCCGATGTACTGCGTCACCGCCCGCCCCCCGGCAGCAGCACGTACACTCCGAGAATATCCGGGTCGTGCGGCGTGACCGTGATTTGCGAGCCGCCGATCTGCTCGCGCAGGCGGTCATAGGCGGCTTCCGCTTCTTTTGCACGCTCGTTCTTGATTCGGTCCAAGTCGGCTTTTGCGCCTTGAATCATCTGGAGCGCCCAAGCGACCTGCTGCGTGCGCTCTTGCGGCGTGATCTGCCCTTTGGGGACGACGCTCTCCAGCAGCGAAAGCGTCTCCTTGTCATTGGAACGCAGCCAGACCAGTCCTTTGTCGCCACGGGTACAGCCCGACGTGACTACCTCCTCAGCGAATTGGTCGATCTTGTGACGGCGCGTCGTTAGACGATAGCGAATGCGCAGCAGCACAATGGCTGTACGGGTTTTGACCGCGTCGGTGTATGCAGCACCGCAGCGTGCAAACTTGTGGTCGGGTTCCGGCTTGAATGCTTCGCCAAACACCCGCTCGCTCAGCGCCACGACAAATGGATGGTTCCGTATCAGGACGACTGCGTCTTTCAGTTGTTCAGGCGGTGGGCCGTCGAACACAACGTCTGGCGATTTCTTCCAACCTAGCCGTGTCGCTACTTCCGAAAGCGGTTTTCCGGGGTCGAGAACAAAGTGGGCGTTACGTGGAGTCAGCGCGAAGCCAACGCGAGGGGCAGCGTCTACAAGAAATGTTCGCACGGCAGCCGGGTCACCCAGAACTTCGTCTGTCGCTTCGACTTCCTTTGTGACCTCCATCGGGTTAATTCCGTGTTGTGCGAAGCGGCTGCGGCTGACCTTCTCGCGGTCGGCGGTGATGTCCCACTGCGCATGAAGTTTCTGCACGGTATCAACCGTGCCAAGATCAAGGGTCATCTGCTGCGGTTGCTTGCTCTCGAAGACGCCCCGAATTACGGCCTTCATTACCGACTCGCTGTCTACGGGAACTGGAACACTGACACCAGTGGCTTTGTAAATTTGCCGTGCTTTTCTGACAAGGACATCGAGAACGATTCCGTCGATGACATTGTCCGGGCTGTATAGCAGCACCGTCCTGACCTCCTTGCGAGGCTGCCCGTACCTATCTACACGCCCTTCACGCTGCTCCAGTCGATTCGGATTCCATGGGAGGTCGTAATGCAGGACTGCGTCAAAATGGTCTTGCAGATTGATGCCTTCGCTGAGGCAGTCAGTTGCGACCAACACCCGGCGCTCGGTTTTTGGCTCAGCTTCAACCAAGTCCTTGATAAGAGCCTTCCGCTCGTCGTCGCTGCCGCTGGCTCCTGTGACTGCCACCGCCCGGAAGTCCTTCCACTGTTGTTGCAGGCGGCGGTTCAGTTCCTCCGCGACGTACTGCGCCGTTGGGATGAATCTGCAATAGACGATGGGGTGAAAGCCTTGCTTGATTAAGGGCAGGAGGAGTTCCGCAGCCTTGGCAACCTTGGGGTCATTCCCAGCTTTCAACGCCTCTGCACGTCCAGCGAATTTGCGGAGGCGGACGCGATCACGGTCTTCCAAATCAGCAGCGCCCAACTCAACTGGAGCTTCCGGTATCGTATCAGAGGTCAACTCCACGTCCACGGGGTCAAGCGTCTCTCGCTCTCGAAGGTCTTCCTGCTCCTCTGCTTCCCCTGCCTGCTCCACTAGCTTTTGTTCCCGCACGGCAAAAGCTTTTGAGGCTGCTGCCGGGCTAGACATCAGTGATCGCAGCAGCGTCAGCGCAGCCCAATACCGCACACGCTGCCGTGGCTGGCTGAGTTTAGGGTCGAGGACCGTCTCTCGGGTAAAAGACAGAACATCGTTGAATATCTTCTGATGCTCACCACTGAGCTTGTACGTGTCTTCACTTGCGTCGCGCTTCGGGAACTTGACTTCGCCAGGCCAAGCGGCGAGGACGTCGCCTCGCGTCCGTTGCACGAAGTGCCGGGCAAGGATTCTGCGTTGTTGCTCGCTTAGCTGTCGCACGTCGAACTGCTCAAACCGCTCGTTCAGCAGACCCAGCAACGACCTGAAACTCCCCTCGATCCCGCTATGCGGGGTCGCTGTGAGCAGAAGCAAGTGTCGTTCGCGCTGTTTGGCGACGTCTCGAACAAGCTGATGTCGCTGCTGCTGCTCACGGGAACCTACACCGCCGGGCTCCGTAGCCGTGTGCGCTTCATCGACGATGACAAGGTCGGGGCAGTGGGCAAGGAACAGGCCACGCC
>Ga0126373_10004436_pt1 | contig 10729 bp, 20 predicted proteins | sample PanSoiMetPlot_11_FD_92545 | JGI IMG/M metagenome (GOLD analysis project Ga0126373, IMG submission 92545) | Tropical forest soil microbial communities from Panama - MetaG Plot_11 | ecosystem: Environmental > Terrestrial > Soil > Tropical forest > Bulk soil | place: Panama | collected 2016-02-17
CGACAAAAATTTTCAAAATGTAGTGATGCCGCACGAGGCACCTGTCGCCGCGCTGGTGGAATGCAACGCTTGCGTGCCGGTGAATTGCCAAAACAGCGCGCTCATTGCCGAATTTGAGGAGGTCGCGGACGCGATCATTTTCTGGAAGGCGGCGGCGGCGCATGCCCCGCATCCGCTCGCTCTCGCCTATGCCGAAAAGATGCTGGTCCGCCTCGAGGACAAGGCCGACCGGCTGCTTGAGGAGATCGAGGAATGCTGACCCCTGAGCAGCAGAAGCTGCGCGAAGGCCGCGTCACCGCCTCCTTTATCCCGGCGCTGATGGCCGGCGACGAAGCCAAGATCCTCTCCGAGTGGATGCGCATCGTCGAGCACCCGGACTATGTCGCCGAGGATCTCTCGGGCGTGTGGCCGGTGCAATTCGGCTCCTACATCGAAGCCTTCGCATTGGACTGGCACCAGATGAAAACCGGGCAGGCGCTCACTCACCGCGGCCTCTGGGTGCCGCATCCCGGGCTGCCGCATGTCGGCTCGACGCTCGACGCCTACCGCACCGACGACGACAGCGTCATCGACTGCAAGGCGCCGGGGCGCTGGCGGAAGCTCGAGGACGTGATCGACTACTACCCGGGCCAGCTCGTGGTGCAGCGCGCCTGCACCCGGGCCCGCCGCGCGGCCTTGCTGGTGGTGCATGGCGGCGACGAGCCCAAGGAATACGAGGTCGGCTGGGACGACGCCTACGAGGGCGAGGTGTGGTCGCGCATCGACTGGTTCTGGCAGCGGATCGAAAGCCTGCAGCCGCCCTGCGCCATCCCCGCCGCCAAGGTCCCGGTGCCGGCGGTGCGCTCAGTCAACATGCAAGGCTCGAACGAGTGGGCGACTTTCGCCCATGGCTGGCTCGTCACCCGGGACGCGGCCAAGACCAATGCCGAGGCGGCGAAAGCCTTGAAAGGCATGGTCGAGGAGGATGTCGCGAAGGCCTTCGGGCACGGCGTCCTCGTCAGCCGCAGCCGCGCCGGCGCGCTCACGATCAGAGAAGGAGCACATTGATGACCGAGAACCTTTTCACCCAGCTTGCCAAGGCGCAGGCCGAGTTCACCGTGCCGCGTCGCACCAAGGAGGTGCGCGGCGCCTATACCTTCCAGTACGCGCCCTTGGACGAGGTGCTGGCGGCGGTGCGCCCGGCATTGGGCAAATACGGCCTCTTCCTCACGCAGGACATCGTCACCCACGAGGAGCGCGAATGCGTGCGCACCCGCGTCTATCACGGCGAGGCGTTCCTGGAGAACCACTGGCCGATGATCGTCACCGAGCGCGGCGCGCAGAAGCACGCGGGCGGCGGCACCTTCGCGCGGCGCTACGGCATCTGCTCGCTGCTCGGATTGGCGCCCGAGGACGACGACGACAACAACGCCGCCGAGGGCAACCCGGTCACCGTGCACGATCGCAAGCCGGTTGCCTCCAACGGCAACCGGCCAAAGACCGGACCGCTGCCCAAGGCCCCGGTCTACGATCCGGAGACCGGGGAAGCGGGGCCGCGCGCGCTGCCGGTGATGATGGCGGGCACCAAGCCCGACTGGATCGGCTGGGGCGGGCAATTGGTGGCGATGGTGCAGCATGCAACGAGCCTTGCCGAGGGCGAGGCGTGGGTTGCCGCCAATGCCGATGCGCTGAAGAACGCCGAAGCCGACGTGCCGAAGATCTACGAGCGCATTGCCGCCAACATCAAGGCGATGCGGGAGAAGTTCCCGGCCGACTTTATGCCGGCGGCGCAATGACCGACGAGGGCGAGCTCTTACGCTGGCTGATCGAGCGCGAGGTCGAGCGCCGCGTGCGCGAGATGAGCCAGGCGATCGCCGAGGAGGTGCTGCGCGAACTGGAGCGGCGCCGTGTCCAGGTGGTGCGCCTCCACGCCAACCATAACCCGGAGGAGTGATGCGGCCATCGATCGTTCTCTGCCGCCGGATCGGCGGTGCGCTGTGGCCGGCGGACGGCAGGGCGGGCGAGATGCTCTCGCGCATCCCGCAGCGCAGCGCCGTCGCGGTGCGCCTCATGCGCAGCCGCAGCCACGCGCAGCTGGCGATGTACTGGAGCGTGCTCGAGAAGGTCGTCGAGGCGACGGACCGGTGGCGCACCGCGGAAGAGCTGCACCTGGCGCTCAAGGTCGCGACCGGGCATGTCGACATCGTGCGCCTCATCGACGGGCGCCGGGTGCTGGTGCCCCAGTCGACCGCGTTCGACGCAATGACGCAGGACGAGGCGCAGGCGTTTTACGACGCGGCGTTCCGGGTGATCTGCGACGAGGTGATGGGCGGCTGCTCGATCGACGAGCTGCTGGCGCACACAGGTACGAGGATCGCGGCATAAATGTGGGGTAATTTTGGGGTAGGGATATGACCCAGCCGCAAGCCGTTGGTAAAGCTCGAATGAGTGCGGATACGCCATCCTCACTCGTCTTCTACAACGACAACGACGCCTTCTGCGCGCAATGGCTCAGGAACCTCGGTGATGCCGGATTACTACCAGTTGGATTTGTGGACGAGCGCTCCATCATCGACATCGAGCCAAGCGACCTCGCCGGATACGAACAGTGTCATTTCTTCGCTGGGATCGGCGGCTGGCCCTATGCCCTCAGCCTCGCTGGATGGCGCGGCCCGGTCTGGACAGGAAGCTGTCCCTGTCAGCCGCTTTCAAGCGCGGCGCACGGGAGAAATCGGCGGCAGGACGCTAAAGAGCATCTTTGGCCTACTTGGTTTCGGCTCATCGCTGAATGTCGTCCTCGCACGATCTTTGGTGAACAGGTTGCCCTTGCCGGGGATTGGTTCGATGGCGTTTGCGATGACTTGGAAGAGTTGGGCTACGCCGTCGGGGCGAGTGTTCTCCCGGCTTGCGGTATCGGCTTCGATCATACGCGCTCTAGGCTGTTCTTTGTGGCACACACCGACAGCTACCGCCAACCAAGCCGCGCCTTCAATGGCGAAATGGCGCAGTTGCCAGAACATCACAGTGTCGCCGGAACTGTGGCGCATTCGCATGGGGTTTCCAATTCCATGGGACGACTGCGCGCCTACGGCAACGCCATCGTCCCGCAAGTCGCGGCGCAGTTCGTGAGCGCGTTCATTGAAATTGCTGGAAAGAGTGAGGAGAGGGCATCCGCGCAGGGAGGAAGGATAGCGACATGATGCACTGCGCCGACCCACAAATTGACCCACGTCGATGATCTGGCACGCGCCCGCGATCACCCGGCTGCGCGAACTCTCGCTGCTCGGTGTCCCGATGTCGCGCATCGCCGAGGCCTTCGGCGTCAGCAAAAACGCGGTTGCCGGCGCCCGTATCCGCAACTGCATCTACACCAGCGCATCGGTGCCAAAAGCTCCGCTCCCGGAAGCGCCGCCCGTGCCGGCGCTCAACGAGTGCCGCTACATCCTCGACGAGGGTCCGTGGAAGAAGAAAGCACCACAATGGTGCGGTGCGCATGTCCTCCCGGGCTCCGTCTACTGCCCCACGCATCACGCACGCTGCTACTACGCCAAACGCTAACCGCAACCTTCCCCCGAGGTGCGCATGACCGATCTCATTCCCCGCATTCGTCCCGCTGAAGTCGCGCGCATCACCTCGCTCTCAATCCGCAAGGTGCAGGAGATGGCGGCCAGCGGCAAAATCCCCGGCGCCGCGAAATTCGACGGCGTATGGACCTTCGATCCGGTTCAGATCAAAGCTTGGATACACCAACGAGAAAGAGCAGCGGCATGTCCAATGAAGGATCCCTACGCAAACGCGGCGACGTCTATTCCGGCCGCATACGTATTGCCGGACGAGAGTTTGAACGAAGCCTTCGAACGGGCAACTACAAAGAAGCGCAGAAGCGCCTCAAAGCGTGGCGTCTCACCCTCGAGCGCGCCAGCCTCGGTGCTGCGGATTGTCCCACGCTCAAAGCCGTGACCGTCCGCTGGTCCGCAGAGATTCTTCCCAAGGCCGTCAAACCGGCGGTCAAGGATCGTTATCTCTCCTCGATGCGCCAGATCGTCAAAACCTTGGGCGACTTGGCCGTCGATACCATCACCACCAGAACAGTGTCCGACTACGTCAGCCAACGCAGCCAAACGACGACCAACGCGACGATCCGGCGCGACCTGACGGCGCTGTCGCGCCTCATGGCTTGCTGCGTTGCTTGGGGCCACCGCGAGGACAATCCGGTCAGGGGCTATGACCTCTCGCTCATCCGCGAGCGGCGCGACCCGATCCAGCCGCCCGATCCGCGCGATGTCGCCCGCGTCATCGCCGCCGCCCCGATGGGCGTGGCAAGGATACTCTTGCTACTCGATCAGACCGGCATGCGCGAAGAGGAAGCGGTGCAGCTCGAGGGTCATCAGCTCAACTGGGGGCGCGAGCAGATTCTGCTCACCAAGACCAAGACCAGCCGCCCGCGCGTTCTCGACATGGTGACGCCAGGTGGCGATGCCCGCGCCGCGCTGGCGGGAGCGCCGGAAATCGGGCCGGTGTTCCGCTCCTCCAAAACCGGACGCGCCTACCAGAACTTTGCCTCACAAGCGGCTTTCATCGTCAAGCGGCTGGCTGACGAGGATCCCTCCTTCCGGCGGTTCCGCATCCATGATCTGCGGCACGGTTTTGCGATCCGCGCGCTGAAGGCGGGCATGAATCTGCGCAAGCTATCGCGGCATCTGGGCCACAAAAACACCAAGACGACCGAGAACGTCTACCTCGCCTATCTGTCCGAAGAAGAGGCTGCCCTGGCCGAGCTATGAGGGGTACAAGGGTCGGGGCTGCGGGCAAATGGGGGGACAAAATTTGGAAAGTAGAATTTTGATAGCGTCGATAAGGGGGCCTAAGTCGTTGAATTGGCGGAGGGGATGGGATTCGAACCCACGATACGGGGTTAACCGTATAACGGTTTAGCAATCCCTTCGGGATACCTAACGTGAACACCGAAAACGTTAGGAATCAAAGGGATATAGCTCCCCTCCCCCGACGCACAAAGCGCGAACTTCGGGCTTTTTCGCACGGTGCGGGGGGACATTCGGGGGGACAGTGGAATCGCAGATGAGTCTCGCCATTCGGTATGATGGATTCCGGCTATACCCGCCATATAGTCGGAAGAATAATAAGTTCTGGGTTATGCGCGCCAATTTCGGTAAGCGCCAGGTCGAAATCATTACATACACAAAAGATCAGAATGAGGCTGAGAGACGAGCTTGTCAGCTCGTCAGAGCGTTCTACAACCACACACAGAGGCAATTTGAGCGAGCGGTAATGGAGAGCTCCTGTCTTGTGTATTTCATTACAGACGGAATGGGTCGCATTAAGATCGGATCATCGACAGACCCGATAAGCAGACTGGTAACACTCCAAACTGGCTCATCTACGCGACTAGAGTTGTACGCGGTGATGCCGGGAGATCAGGTGATCGAGCGTGGAATTCACGCCAAATTTCATTATCTGCGCGGGCGTGGCGAATGGTTCAATTTAGACGTGATGCTGTATCAGTTCATCCAGAACGAATGCCTGCTCCGTCCCGAAGAAATTCTCAGCCGCGCCAAATCCCGATAGTTAATCAAAAACTTTATCCCTTCGCGCTGGGGTATTTCCGGTAGGGCACGAGGCGGTTTTGCCGGCTGACCGCATCGAGCGGCAGGTACTCGTTGACCATTCTGGGGTTCGCGTTCCCACGGCATGGGAACCTATCATCGTATTGGTGCGCAACCGTGTCGACGCCGCGTTTCAGCTTAGCGTCCAGCATGTCCGTCGTGTCGCGCAGATCGCGGTAGCGTGTGCCGATAGGCATTAGCGTCGAGCCTCCTTGCCGCCCTTTTTACCGCCCACGGCAATGCCGGGGAACTTCTTCTCGACAGCCCGCTTCACCGTCGTCTTCTCGGCCGGCGTGCCGTGCTGCGACACGCGGGCCAGCGCGTTCCTTGCGTGGCTTTTGTTCGGGATCGGGTAGGAGCCGGCACCCGCACCTTTCTTTCCCTCACCGCGCCCAGGCAAGGCGAAATCGGCTTTCGGCATCCGTTGCCGCTCTTTTGCCGTCAGCTTTGCCATCGTCCCCCTCCTTACGCGGTCATGCCCCTCGCCTGGTACGGCAGGTGGGCCAGGCGTTTCGACCAACCGCGGCCAAACGTGCCCCAGGTCGAGAGTCCGGCCATAAAGTGAATGCGCGCCGCGTGCATCGCGACGAGTGCTTCCTGCGGGTCGGCGTTCTGGATCGCCGAGCGCGTCGCCGGGCCGATGATGCCGTCAGCGTTGACCCCCACCGCTGCCTGCAGCCAGCGCACGGCCTGCCCCACACCATTATTGACGGCCGCATCAAAGACGATGAGCGCGAGGCCGGGGTCGAGCTGGTCGCAGCCAGCTTTCGACCAATAGTCGGCAGCATAGATCGCTTTCGCCTGGTCGAGGCTGAGCTGGGCGATATTAACGTTGGGATAGGACCGACGACTGATCCCGAACTTCGTTTCGCCGCCGGGATCATTCGGGTTGTTGCTGTATCCGCCTTCATGCCCGACGACGATCTCAAAGGCCTGGTCGAAGGCACTCACAGCTCGCCAACGACGGCAACAAGCCGCGGCAGCAGCTTATCGAAGAGCGCCTCCTCGAGATCGTAGAGCCGGTCTTCGACGCTCTGCGAGCGGTCGTAGGGCGCGGTCGATGCATCATCGGCAGCAGCGGCATCCGCAGGCGCAGTGCCAGCGGGAGGCTGTTCGGCAGGAGGTGCGTCTGTTGCCGGCGCAGGCTCGGCCGGCGGCTCGCTGACCGGAGCGGGCGCGGCACCGGGATCGGTGGCGGCAGGATCGGTCGTGTCGGGTGCGCTCATGGCATGTGTCCTTTGCGATTAGAGGCGGACAGCATTAAACGCGCATACTTTGCAATTCCGAGTATACACGCGTGCGATATTTTATCACTCGGACTTATTTGGCCGATCGACTGGTGTTTGCGGTGCGGTTTCGGCGAGCTTGGCGCCGCGCGCATGAAAATAGCGTGTGAGGATCGGATCGACCTTGCCGACCGCGTAACCCATGACGGAAGGTCGCGGTCGCGGCGTTCCCGAGGTTGACGTATCCCAACAGCGCAGCGAAGGCGAGGAGGAAGAAGCCCGAGGTCTGGATGAGCGCGATGGCATGCGCGACGATGTCTTCGCGCGCTGCCCGGCGCTCGAATGCGGTCTGCGCCTGCAGCGGGTTGACCGGCGGCGGGATATCGGTGAACTCGCGATGCCCCTCGAGCGCCTCCAGGCCTCTCTGAAAGGCGGGAGGCTCTACGCTCATTTCTTTGGCTGCACCCACTGGCGCAGGAGCCAGACGGCGTAGGCGGTGAGCGCCGGGAAGAGGACTTCGTCGAACGACCGCAGGATGTGCTCGATGAGGTCAGCGGTGGTCATGGCATCCGCTGCTCGACATCATCCGGCCCATTCGGCTCAGGGGCGTGGTGGTCATAAAAATCGTGCAGCGGACCGCGCGGATCGGGATGGCGCACCGGGCGGCGCGGCGGCCGCAACCCGTCATAGAAGGGCTGGTCGAAAGTATCGGTCGCGGGATCCATGGTCATGCTGTTTCTGCCGCGCTGGGAGTGATGTTGGCGTTCGATTCAAGCGCCTGAATGCGGCTGATCAGTTGCTTCACCGCATTGACCAGGGTCGCGACAATCGGCGTTATGTCCAGCCCCAACATCGTCGCTTCGGATCCGCTTACCGCTTCCGGCAAGATGGGCTGCACGTCCTGCGCCATGAACCCGAGATGCATGGTCTGCGGCGAAGCGGTATCCGAATTATAAGTGAAAGTCTTCGGCGCAAGCTGCCCGATAATGCTCACTCCCGGCGCATAGCTTGCGATATTGCCTTTTGTTCGTTCATCGCTTGTTTGCGTCAGGCTGTTGACCGTCATGTTGCCGGCAAAGTCGAGCGTCATTGCATTGCCGGTCGGCGAGATGAAATGCCAGGTGCCGTCGGTGTTGCGATATTGCAGCGAATAGTTGGTATCGAAAATGATCGAGGAAATCTGACTTGTGTGAAAAATCAGCGCGCCGCCCGCCGGCAGGGTGACGTTTGTGTTGAGAACAACGCCGCCAATGGTGCCCGGGCCTCCGTTTACCCCCGCGGTGGCGCTGACCGATCCAGCGACATTGAGCGATTGGGTGAAAGCAACGAGGTTCGGGGAGCTGACGTAGAACCCGCCATTGCCGGCAAAATTGAGCGCGGGCGCGGCAGAGGTGCCGTTTGGCAGGACAAGCGGCCCGGTCAGCGTCCCACCCGAAAGCGGGAGATAGTTCCCCGTCGCGGCCTGCACAAAGGCGGTCGAAGCAGCTTGCCCGGTATTGGTGCCAGGAGCGGCAAGCGGCACCGTGGGCACGCCGCTAAAGGCGGGATTTGCCAAGGGCGCATAGGTCGCCAGCATTCCCGTCACCTGCTGCAGCGGTACCGGGTTGAGGTTTGCCGTGGCATTGCCCGAGAGGGTGAAGAGTCCGGTCATCGCGCCGCCGGCAAGCGGCAGGAACCCTGCGGTCGCTGCGGTGATGGCGCTGTTCATCTGCTGCAGCGGCACCGCCTGCAGCGCGGTTGCGGCATTTGCCGCGAGCGTCAGCGACCCGGTGAGGATGCCGCCGGCGAGCGGCAGACCGGGCACCCAGCGGGCAGCGGGAGCGCCGACACCGACCCGCAGATACGCCTGGCCGTCAGCCGGGGCGTCGGGGGTGACGGTATTGGCGACCGCAGCGTCGAGCTGCTGAAGTGTGACGGCCTGCAGCGGTTGGCTGGCGTTGGCGTTCAAGAGCAGCGCACCGGACATTTGCGACCCGGCGAGCTGGACATAGCGCCCATCGGCTTCGGCCAGGGTCAGACCGCCGGCATGGATCGCCTGAAAGGCCCCGGCGACCGTGCTGTAGATAATCGTATCGCCATTGAAGACGGTGGTGCCCTGGAGGCCCGGGATCGCGGCGCCGATGACGACGCCCGAGGGGCTCGTCGTCAGTGCGAACCATGTGTAGCCGTTGACGTGAGTGCTGAGCTGCGTCAGGTCGGGTACGTTGGTGTCGGCGTTCCAGGTGCCTTGATAGAGCGAGACGCTGGCGATCTGGTTCAGCACCCACTGCGCGGGTGCAGCGCCGTTGGGCATCGCCGGCACCGCCGCCATGTTGGTGATGGTGTTGCCGGACATCGCGATGTTGCCCTGCATCGTGCCGCCGGTCAGCGGCAGGAAGGTGCCGCCGGTCTGGCTGATCGGCACCCACTGCCCGGTCTCGCGGCCCCAGACCTGGCCGGATGGAACCGGGGGCACCTCGGGGATACCGGCGGTTGCAAGCATCGTATCAACATACGCTTTAGTTGCAGCTTGAGCATCAGCCGTAGGCATCAAGGGATTGAGGAAGAGCGGCCCCGACATCGTCGAGCCGGTGAGGAGCACGGCTAATTGCTGTACTGCGGCTTGCGCCGCGTTGTCCACATATGGTGGCACTAATGAAGGTAGTACATTATTGACAGCTTCAATTACAGACGGTTCAATTAGTTCAGCGAGGGCAATTTGTTCGAAGTAAGGTGCTGTAAAAACCAGTCTCGGGATATCCATACTGTCTGGAATACCGATAAAGGCAGTGTTGCCGCTCGGCACGCTGGTCGGGACTTGACTAGCCATTGGCCTTGCTCCCGCGGATCGGCGTTACGGTGTCTTCTGCCGGTTTCTGCGCGTCGGCGAGCGCCTGGTTCAGCCGGTTGATGACGGGGATGCCGAATTTTCCCGGCAGCTCGAGCAGCCCGGCCTGGATCGTCGGCCAATCGCTCGCCGGAAGGGGTATCGTTATTATCTCGTCAGGCATCGGCGACTCCGCTAAAATGCGGAGACGGGAGGGTGCGCAAACACCGCTCCCGCTCCTGACCAAGCAAAGGGACGAGCTCTGCTATGGCTACCGAAAATCCTATCAATGTCCTCGATTACCTGCGAGAGCGGTTTAACCGCGTCGACACGCAGCTTGCCGAGATCAGAACCGATATTGCTGATTTGAAGCAGCGCACCGGGCGCCTTGAGCGCGAAGTCGCCAATCTGCACGATGATTTTGCGATGCTCTCGGTGCGGATGGACCGCATCGAATTGCGCCTTGGGCGCATCGAGCGCCGTCTCGATCTGGTCGAGGAGGAGCGCTGAGCGATGAGCGCCGACCTTGTAACCGTCTTCACCGCCAGCTTTGGCATCTTCGCCGCGTTTGTCATCGGCGGCTTTGTGTTGCTGTTCAGCGAAATCCGCCGACTTGAGGTAAAGATCGACAGCGGGTTCACCGGACTGCGCCATGACCTGGCCGAGGAGTTCCGCGCGCAGCGGGCCGAGGTCGGCGCCCAGGTGGCGGCGATTGCCGCAGCGATCAACGCCAGCCGAGGTTGAGCGATGAGCGACACAGTGAGCGCGACGGAGCGGCTGTTGCGTGAAATTCAGCGCGAGCTGGCTGACATGCGCGATGACCGCACGGTGATGATATCGATGCTCGAGCGGCACGACACGTCGATCAGCAACATCGCTGTCGAATTGCGGGCGCTGCGCAGCCAGTTCGACCGCTTCCGCATCGAGGTTCGCGAGGACACCCGCGAGATGCGCGAAGACCTGCGGGCAATCCGCACATTGCTCGAGGAGCGCTGAGCGATGCACACATTCGGAATGATATGTTTCGGTGCGATTATCGCGGAAGGCACGCTCGCGCTGTTCCTGCTGCTGCGGGTTGCCGCCAAAGTCGGCGC